>Ga0256405_10000299_pt1 | contig 165292 bp, 93 predicted proteins | sample RumenRJG_02DNA_FD_189096 | JGI IMG/M metagenome (GOLD analysis project Ga0256405, IMG submission 189096) | Bovine rumen microbial communities from Lethbridge, Alberta, Canada - RJG_02 | ecosystem: Host-associated > Mammals > Digestive system > Stomach > Rumen | place: Canada: Alberta...
TCAAGATTATATTGGAGTATCTCGCAGATGTCTAGTTCGTCATCTACAACAAGTATTTTCATAAATGCTCTATAGTTGTGAATGATACAGATAATTATTTTGGGCGCAAAGTTACCGCTTTTTTCTAAGATGTCGGAATAAAGCGTATTAAATTGTTATGACAATATCCAATGCACACCTCATCCCGTGTTTCACTTTTTGTATTCCTCTTTCGCACCTCAGCCATTCTTGCGTCCCTGTGGTGGCTATTGACAGGTCAGCGGATTTATGCTACCTTCTGGCCTATTAAAAAGAAAACACCCAATCTTACATTTTTGGGTGTAAAATTGGGTGTAAATCTCGTAAATCACTGATAATCAGGTGATATTGCGGAGAGAGAGGGATTCGAACCCCCGGTGCCTCTCAGCACGGCGGTTTTCAAGACCGCTGTAATCGACCACTCTACCATCTCTCCTTTTTGGGGCAATAGTGCCGAAAATCGGGTGCAAAGGTAGTCATTTTAAATGAGAATGGAGAAAGGAGAAAGAAGAATTTGTCTGGCAGAGGCCACAATTTAACATTTTTTACTGACTTTATTCACCCATTTCTCAATTTCCGTTTCTCATTTCTCATTTTAAATGAGTACCTTTGCACCATGATTTATCCAGACAACTACGAACACAAGATAGGATTTGACGACATTAGGACACTGCTGCACGAGCGATGCCTGAGTACGCTGGGACGTGAGAAAGTAGACCAACTGACATTTTCTGCCGATGCCGACGAGGTGAACGAATGGCTCAGCCAGGTGCGCGAGTTCAGACGACTGACAGAACTGGCCGACGACTTCCCCCTGCAGTATTTCTTCGACGTGCGCGAATCGGTGACTCGCATCCGCCTGCCGGGCACCCACTTCGAGGAGCAAGAGGTGTTCGACCTGCGCCGGTCGCTGGAGACTATCGACAAGATTGTGAGGTATCTCACCAAAGGCGACGATTCAGAGGAGGAACACGCCTACCCCGCGCTACATCGGCTGGCTGAAGGCGTGATGACCTTTCCTGCCATGGTGCGTCGCATCGACTCTATCATCGACAAGTTCGGAAAGATAAAAGACGGCGCCTCGATGGTGCTGGCCGGCATACGCCATGAATTGCAAAAGACCGAAGGTAGCATTTCGCGTACATTATATACTATATTGCACACGGCACAGCGCGAGGGGCTGGTAGACAAAGACGCAGCCCCCACACTGCGCGACGGTAGGCTGATGATACCTGTGTCGCCGGGAGTGAAGCGCAAAATCAACGGCATCGTACACGATGAGAGCGCCACGGGAAAAACCGTGTTCATTGAACCGACGGAGGTGGTGGAAGCCAACAACCGCATCCGCGAGCTGGAGGCCGAGGAGCGTCGCGAGATAGTGCGCATACTGACCGTGTTCAGCGACGAAGTGCGCCCTCACGTGAAAGACATACTCGACAGCTACCAGTTTCTGGCCACCATCGACCTGATACAAGCCAAAGCTCAGCTGGCCAGACTGACCAAAGCCTTCGAGCCGCACGTGAACAACCGTCCGGAGATTGACTGGATTCGCGCCGTACACCCACTTCTGGCCCTCTCGCTCGAGAAGCAGGGTAAGCAGGTGGTGCCACTTGACATAAGGCTGGCCTTCCCCAAGGGAGGAGAGTCTGGGCGTGCCCAATCCAACAGTTCCTCCTCAAGGGAGGACAAGGGTGTGGGCTCCATCCTCATTATCTCTGGCCCTAACGCCGGCGGCAAGTCGGTATGTCTGAAGACGGTGGGTCTGCTGCAATACATGCTGCAATGCGGAGTGCCGGTGCCAATGGGCGACAGGTCGACATGCGGCATCTTCCGCAACATCATGATTGACATAGGCGACGAGCAGAGCATAGAAGACGACCTGTCGACCTACTCGTCGCACCTGATGAATATGAAGCAGATGATGCGCTACTGCGACAACCACACCTTGCTGCTCATCGACGAGTTTGGCGGCGGCACAGAGCCCACCATTGGCGGAGCCATTGCCGAGGCCGTACTGAAGCAGTTCTGGAAGAAGCATACCTTCGGCGTGATTACCACCCACTATCAGAACCTGAAGCACTTTGCCGACGACCATGAGGGGGTGGTAAACGGTGCCATGCTCTACGACCGCCACGAGATGCAGGCCCTCTTCCAACTCTCGATAGGTCAGCCAGGGTCGAGTTTTGCCATCGAGATAGCCCGCAAGACCGGTCTGCCCGAAGAGGTGATACGCGACGCCAGCGACATTGTGGGTTCAGAGTATATACAGAGCGACAAATATCTGCAGGACATCGTGCGCGACAAACGCTACTGGGAGGGCAAGCGCCAGACCATACACCAGCACGAGAAAAACCTGGAGGGGCGCATTGCCCACTACGAGAACAGCATCGAGGAGATTGAGCACGAGCGCAAGGAGATACTGCGCCGGGCCAAAGAGCAGGCCGAGGAACTGCTGCGCGAGAGCAACCGCAAGATAGAGAACGCCATACGCGAGATTCGCGAGCAGCAGGCTGAGAAGGAGGCTTCGCGCCAGATACGCGAAGAGCTTGAGGCCTTCAAGCAGCAGGTGAGCGAGATTGACACGCGTGCCAGCGACGAGAGCATAGAGCGCAAGATGCGCCAGATACAGGAGCGCAAGAAGCGGAAGGAAGAGAAGAAGAAGAAGAATGCTACCCCTTCGTCATCCGAGGGCATCGGTTCTGCCCACCATGCTCAGGAACCCACCTCGCAGGCCGCAAAGGAACCCACTTTCGAGCCGGGTTCCTCTGTGCGCATCAAAGGGCTCACCAGCATCGGCACCATCGAAAGCATCGACGGCAAGATGGCCACCATCATCTTCGGCGGCATGCGCACCAAGATGAGAGCCGACCGGCTCGAAGCCGCCAGCGAACCGGCAAAGAAGGCTTCGAAGACTGAGGAGCGCAACGCGCAGATAGCAGGCAGCTACGGCAACCTGAGCAACGGCACCCGCGCAGCCATCGACCAGCATAAGCTCAACTTCAGGCAAGACCTCGACGTGCGCGGCATGCGCGGCGACGAGGCCATACAGGCCGTCACCTATTTCATCGACGACGCCATTCTGGTGGGCATGAGCCGCGTGCGCATTCTCCATGGCACGGGGTCGGGCATCCTGCGCCAGCTCATACGCCAATATCTGGCCACGGTGCCCAATGTGAGCTACTTCCGCGATGAGCACGTGCAGTTTGGCGGCGCTGGCATCACCGTGGTCGACATCGACTGACCAATCCTCTCATGTGCTCCGACAGCAACCCTTCCGAGGCCTGTCGGAGCACGTTTTTTTATATACAAAAATATTCACAAAAAGCACCATGCCGTACGTCCTCTGCCATCGGCAGAAGCCCTTACCCGGCGGTATTGGTCACTTGACCTAAGTTAACATAACAGAGCTGAAAAGAAAAAAAAACGCAAAAATATTTGGCTAACTAATTTATTTTCAGTACCTTTGCACCCAGATTTGTGAAAATCTCATGTCTCTCGCGATGAGAGATAAGCCGGAAAGCATTTCAACGCGGGCTCTGGCAAAGCCCCCAAAAATAGAGTATATGAAAAGATTAGTGAAGCATGTATGTCTGAGCTTGTCAATTCTTACACTGATGCCCCTGAGCGCCGGGGCTGCCAAAAGAGGTGAAAGCTCAGAGCAGTTTGACTGGTCGACAGTGATGAAGGCCATCATACTGGTAGAGAGCGAAGGAAATCCGCGCGCCGTGAGTGGGAACTCGGTAGGTGCGATGCAGATTACTCCCATCCTTGTGCAGGAGTGCAACGACATTCTGAAGGCACGCGGGAGCAAGAAGCGCTACTCGCTTGACGATCGATATGACGTCGGCAAGTCGAAAGAGATGTTCCTTCTGATTCAATCGCAGCACAACAAGTCGAATGATGTGGAAAAAGCTATTCGATTATGGAACGGCGGCCCCCGATATAGCGTGAAGGCCACCAACCGCTACTACAAGAAGGTGCTGCAGCGCATGAAGTAAGCACTTACGTGCAAGAAGAATCCATAGACGTCCGATTGTCAGACCACAATATCTGGCAGTCGGATTTTTTTGTGTGCTTGCATATTGGCACAGTGGCCGTCAGTCTGCCTGGGGCGACAGCTTCTGCCAGAGCGCATCATCCGGCAGCGGCGCCTCGACACTTATGAGTTCTTTCGACACGGGATGCACAAACTCCACGCGGCGCGACAACAGCGAGATGCTGCCATCGGGATTAGAGCGGCGCGCCCCGTACTTCAGGTCGCCTCTGATAGGACAGCCAACGGCCGAGAGCTGGCAGCGTATCTGATGATGACGCCCCGTCAGCAGCTGCACCTCGAGCAGGGCATAACGGTCGCCGCGGCTTATCGTCCGGTAGCGCAGCACGGCCTTCTTCGCCCGCGGCACCTCGTGGTCGTAGGCATACGACTTGTTCTGCTGCTCGTTGCGCGTCAGCCAGTGGGTCAGTTCCGCAGATGAGGAACGAGAAAGGAGAGATGAGGCATGGGCAGCACCATTGCCTGCCGCCGTTACCGCCTTCTCACTTCTTGTCTCCACAATGGCCCAGTAGGTCTTGTGCACCTGCCCCTCGGCAAACATCTTGTTAAGGCGGCTGAGAGCCTTCGAGGTGCGTGCAAACACCACCAGCCCGCCTACGGGGCGGTCGAGCCTGTGCACCACCCCCAGAAACACGTCGCCCGGCTTGTGGTATTTCTCCTTCAGATACTGTTTCACCGTCTCCGAGAGCGGCGTGTCGCCGGTCTTGTCGCCCTGCACAATCTCGCCGCTCCGCTTGCTGACAATGATGATGTGGTTATCCTCGTAGATTACTTCCATCGCTGTATTGCCTGATATAGTTTTCCATCTCAAGTTTCCATTCGTAGCTGCCATAGGCATGATGATTCCAATTGCTGGTCATCTCGTCAATACGCCAGTCGCCCCGCTCATACACCATGTTGAGCAACACGGGCACCACCCGCTCGCCGTTGTGCATGGTCAGCGCAACGGTGGCCTGCAGCCCCGTCTTGTCTATCACCTCCACGTCAGAGGCATAGACAAAGTTGAAATCTTCGGCACAGACCCAGTAGTTCCAGCCGAAGAAGCCCGTCTCCATGCCGCGCTTGTCGTCGAGTTCCATCACGGCTGCCACATGGCGGTTCCAGTCGTCAGAGCAGTAGAGCGAGTCGAAGTCAGGCCACTGCGTAGGCCTGCCCTGCCCACTCTGTCTGAGCTCATAGAGCCTGTTGTAGAACAGCGCCACATTGGCGTAGATTTTCTCCACGCGCTCTTTCAGATACTCCTCAGAGTGGCGGTAGTCGGTCTTCCTCAGATTGCGACAGCTTTCAAGTAGCCACGGCACGCAGACCATCACCACCAGCCCCATGAGCCATTTAAACAGTTGTTCAGACATCGTAGTAATAATAACAGGTGAATATGCAACCGTCATGCAAATAGCATGCCAAAGCCCGCCCGGGCTTGCCGTCCGTGTGCCGGCCCATACCACATGGCGGCCGCAACACCTCACATGCCGCGGCCGCCATGCGGCTGCTGCCACTGCAGGCAGCAGGCCTTGCCCTCAGGCTTACATATTCATGCCGCCATCAACCTGGATGACCTGTCCGCTGATGTAGCTCGACATGTCGCTGCCCAGGAACACGGCGCAGTTGGCAATATCGTCGACGGTGCCGCCGCGGCGCAGAGGAATCTTCTGGCACCACTCCTTGCGCACCTCCTCTGAGAGAGCCTGCGTCATGGCCGTGTCGATGAAGCCGGGGGCGATGGCGTTGGCACGTATGCCCTTCGGTCCCATCTCCTGACCTATGCTCTTGGCCAGTGCTATCAGTCCGGCCTTCGAGGCTGCGTAGTTGGCCTGTCCGGCATTGCCGTGCACGCCCACCACCGAAGCCATATTGATAATAGAACCCTTGCGCTGGCGCATCATCACGGGCACGCAGGCATGGATGAAGTTGAAAGCCGATTTGAGGTTGACGGCTATCACGGCATCCCACTGCTGCTCGGTCATGCGGAGCATCAGTCCGTCTTTCGTGATACCGGCGTTGTTCACCAGTATGTCAATCGCCCCGAACTCCTCCTTCACCTTGGCCACCACCTCTTCGGTCTGCTGGAAGTCGGCAGCATTAGAGGCATAGCTCTTGGCCTTCACGCCCAGGGCGGCAATCTCCTGCTCAGTCTCCAGGTTCACCTCCAGGTCGGTGAATGCAACGTTAGCGCCCTCAGCGGCGAACTTCAGTGCGATAGCTTTTCCGATACCGCGTGCTGCGCCAGTGATGAGCGCAGTCTTACCTTCTAATAATCCCATAGTCTGTTGTTTGTGCTCCCCCCGTCTGAGGGGGGAAAGCCGGCGGAGGCCTGAACAAGCGTTATCTGGCCTCTGCACATTATTAATTATTATTGTAGTTGTCGCGAGGGCCGCGCTTGTCCAGCCCCCATGCCTCAGCCGAGGCAGTTCACTTACTCTTTCCCAGGGCGCCATATACAAACTTGGCCACCTGCGGTTTGGTGTCTTCCTCCTTCAGACCGTGCGCAATACGTCCGTAGATGTAGGGCACCTCCAGTCCTTTGATGCAATAGTGGGTAATGTCGGCCACCAGGTTCACGTTGTCGATGTCGAACTCGCCGTCTTGCTTTCCTTCGGCAAACACCTTGCGAAACAGCTCCACTTCGGCCAGGTCGAAGTGCTTGCGCACTTTCTCCACCATCCATATATTGCGGAAGAACTCTGCGCGCAGATTGCCGTTGCGCACCACCGTCTCACGAATCATGTTCAGGTGAGTGTATATCAGCTCTATCACTTTCTCGTGCGGACTAATCTTTCGTGCAGCCACCTCGTCGAGTTTGTCGCTGAGGCGCTCCAGCTCGGTCTCGATGACAGCATAATAGATGTCGTCTTTCGACTTGAAATAGGTGTACAATGTCCGACGACCCTTGCCAGAGGCCTGGGCTATGTCGTTCATCGTCGTACTCTCCAGCCCATTTTTTGCAAAGAGCTGTCGAGCCACATCCACCAGCAGTTGTCTAGTTTTTGATATTGACATACTATTTTCTTTCATGAATCCGTCTGCGATTCTCCGCCCGCCAGAGGCATCGGCAAAGAGCCGCATCTGCTATTGCACACTATTTTTATCGTGTGCAAATTTAGAGCTTTTATTTGAACTGGCCAAGTTTTTTGCCTTAAAATATGACAAAAACAAAAAAAGAGGGCCAAAAATTTGGTCAATTCAAAAAATAGTTGTACCTTTGCACCCACTTAACAAAAAACATCGCGGAGTGGAGCAGTTGGTAGCTCGCCAGGCTCATAACCTGGAGGTCGCACGTTCGAATCCTGCCTCCGCAACTCAATAGCCAGTCATCGACTGGCTTTTTCGTGCTTGGCAGAATCCTTCACGTGCTCCCGGTCGCAGTTCTTCGCAGAGCGAAGCGTCCCTTTGGGCCGAGCGCGAATCCTGCCTCCGCAACTCACGAAGCCCGATTTATCGGGCTTTTTTCGTTTATTTGCACCATACATAAAAGATAGCGTGGAAGCGCAGCCTCACTCGTTGTGAGCCTGCGCTTCCACGCTGCTTTTACGGTTCTTATTCATACTCCTTACCCGCAAGGAACACACGCCGTATGATGGGCTGCGTGTAGGCATACGGGATATATTCTATGCTGCGTATAGGCTCAGTGATGTAGAAGTTGGCCACTTTGCCGCGGGCTATCGAGCCGTAGTCGGCACTCAGGCCCATGGCGGCTGCCGTGTTCAACGTGGCGGCATTGATGGCCTCCTTCGGCAGCAGACGCATCTTGATGCAGGCCAGCGAAACGACAAACTTCATGTCGCCCGACGGTGTCGAGCCGGGGTTATAGTCGCTGGCCGTGGCCACAGGCAGACCAGCCTCAATCATCTTCCGTGCGGGCGCAAACGGCATGTTGAGGAAGAACGACGTGCCGGGCAGTGCCGTGGGAATGGTGGGAGATGAGTGATGCGAGGCATCGCCATTATTCATTTCCAATTCTTCATTTCTCGTTTTCATCAAATCAATGTCCCTGTCAGTCATGCTCTCCAGGTGGTCAACGCTCAGGGCGCCATACTTCACGGCCACCTCCACGCCGCCCGAGTCGGCCAGCTCCTGACCGTGAATCTTGCCGTGCATGCCCCATTTCAGTCCTTCTTCCAGCATGCGCCCGGTCTCCTCAGGCGTAAAGAAGCCCTCATCGCAGAACACGTCGATGAAGTCAGCCAGATGCTGACGCCCCACCTCGGGAATCATGTCGCGCACCACGTGGTCCACATAGTCAGCCTGCCTTCCGGCGAAGGCACGCCCCACGGCATGTGCTCCGAGGAACGTCGACACCACCTTCAGCGGTGCCGTCTCCTTGATACGGCGGATGACGCGCAGCATCTTCAGCTCGTCCTCCAGGTTCAGGCCGTAGCCACTCTTTATCTCCACGGCGCCCGTACCCTTGCGTATAATCTCGTCGATGCGGTGCATAGCCTGCCGGTAGAGTTCCTCCTCGCTCAGTTCATGCAGGCGGTCGGCCGAGTTGAGAATACCGCCGCCGCGCCGTGCAATCTCAGCATAGCTCAGTCCGCGTATCTTATCCACAAACTCGCCCTCGCGGCTGTCGGCATAGACCAGATGCGTGTGAGAGTCGCAGAACGACGGCATCACCGTGCCGCCCTCGGCATCCACAACCTCCACATCTCCGCCCTCTACCTGAGGCATCGTCACCAGTCCTTCGCCGAAGTCCTTCACGCGTCCGTCCTCCACCAGGAGCCACGGGTTGTCAGTCAGCACGTCGAGCCGGCTCATCTCTTCACCCTTCAGATACGGTTTGCCGTGGCGGTCCGCCACGAGCATCCCTATGTTCTTCACCAGTAGTTGTTTCATAGCAGTTATGTGTTCCTAATTATTAAATAATGGTGCAAAGTTACGAAATAATACTGACATGCGGAAGCGATTTTAGAAGATTAACGCAGTTCGCCCCATAAAAACATGTGGTAGCACAAAAATATGTCGAGGACAAATCATCATGACATCCAATGTGTAAGAATTAAACGACAATCCCTATAATAGTGATGCAATACTGGTAGCATCTTCGAATAATAAGGGAAATGGCCTTGACACAGTTCAACTTACACTACTCGTCCCGCCTGCGTTTTTCCTATGTTCACGTTGTATACAAAAAATTGACTGCTTTTATGGAAGTCCACCATTACCAATATGCCCCCGAGGCTGTTGGTGGTGGATGCTGTCAGACCGAAGTATTGCAAGAACACATGTCTGACCGCCTAAAACATACTTTCCGGCCTAAAAGCAGAAGCCTATTTTGGCGATGAAGCTGTGGATGCGCTTGCTGCCTTGCGTCAGGTGGTGGGTGTCCTTTTGGTTGGTCAGAGCAAGATGGGCATCGGCCCCGATGAAGAGATGGCGGGTAAGCTGACAGCTGAACGTGGGCTGAAGACCGAGGGACAGCGGACGGCACTTGTTAAGGGTATTCAAGGGCGAGTTCGGATCGGCATCGATGTAGTAGGTGTCGTTTTGAATGCAGAACGACAGCACAGGACCGAGGCCAGCCCCGTCTCCGTGCGATAGCCGTGGTCGTTGATTATCAGTCCTGCGCCTGCCTGCAGGGCGTGCTGCCAGTGGCGCGTCTGCGCAGTGAGGCCCAGCGCACAGAGCAGCATGAGTACCAGCAAAGCGTGTCTTTTCTTCATATCCGGTTCGTTTTTGGGGATTATCTGTATAAAAAAAACTGTAATTGCCGGAATATTGCACCTCAAAGAGTTAAAGAAACACAAAACCCACGCATTGTTCACGCCCGGAATTTTGGCCGGAATCAATTGAATTTCGGCCAAAATTCAAATGATAATGGCCAATATTTTATTCATGACCAATGCTTTTGGTATGCAAAAGCTTGCATGTATGGCGGAAAATGCTTATTTTTGCGGCCAAATTACCTTAACCATTCACCCTTAAACTCAATGATCACGAACAAACACCGCTTACGCGCCGTGCTGCTGGCTCTGCTTGCAGCCGTAGCCGTCATGGCTCAGCCGAAGGACGGCGACACCACCGACTGGACCCGCGAGCTCGCCTCGCGCATCACGCTCAACGGCTATGCCCAGGCCGGATGGGCATGGCAGGACGCCGAGGGGCGAACGACCAACGCCTACAACCTGAAACGCACACTGCTCTGGGCCAAGGCACGCATCACGCCACGGTGGTCGATGCTCTTCATGCACGACTTCTCGAGCGTCGTACAAGAGTTCTACACCGACCTGCGCCTGAGCCGCAACAAAGCGCTCACCGTCAGGCTGGGGCAGTTTAAGCACTCATACACGATGGAGAACCCTATGTCGCCGGCGCAGCTGGAACTCATCGGCGTGTATTCGCAGGCGGTGCTGCTGCTGGCCGGCGAGGGTCCCGACCCGCTCCACGGCGCCAACTACGGGCGCGACCAAGGCCTGATGGTCTACGGCGATGTGCTGGGCGACCGCCTGCACTACGAGCTGGCGCTGATGAGCGGACAAGGCATCAACCGCCGCGACCTGAACAACCAGAAGGACGTGCTGGCCAAGCTGGAGGTGAGGCCGGCCGAAGGACTGCGCCTCGTGGCGAGCGGACAGCTGGGCACGGGCTGCGCCGTGGGCACGGCGGCATGGAACCCCACCGTGGCCGAGGGCGACAACTACCGCCGCAACCGCTACAGCGTGGGTGCTGAGCTGAAGACGGGGGCCTACGCCGCTGGTGAATATAAGGAGGCACGCCCGGTGAGCCTGAGAGCTGAGTGGCTGGGCGGGCAGGACGGCGACGCGGGCTCGCGCGGCGGCTACGTCACGGCCTGCGTGCCCGTATATAAAGGCATCGACGTGGTGGCCTCGGCCGACTACTTCGACCGCAACACCTCGCTGCGCTACGACCAGACGCAGGCCACGCTCGGCGTGCAATACTGGTTCTACCGCAAATGCCGCCTCCAGCTGCAGCTGACTCACACGTGGAGCCAGTTCCAGCGCGACTATAACTGGCTGCAGGCGCAGGTGCAGGTGGCCTTCTGAGACGGTCTTGCACACAAAAAAAATGTTAAAGAGGTTAGTCTTCTGACCTGCTGAAGGGTATTACAGGAAAGAAGAAGCATGCGATGGAAATGAACGAAACAGAACGGCTGTTCAGACAGCACTATGCCAAGATGTATCGCGTGGCACGCTCGCTGCTCTACGACGAGCAGGAGAGCAAAGATGCCGTGAGCGATGTCTTTGAGAATTTGCTGCACCGGTCGGCGTCACTGCTGCCAGCCACCGAAGAGGCTTATCTGCTGACGAGCGTGCGCAACCGCTGTCTGAAACGGCTGCGAAACGAGGAACTGATGCAGCGCCAGCCAGTCACGGACATGGCCGACGAACCCGCCGACGAGCGCTTTGACGACATCATGCAGTATGCCGTGGCCCATCTGTCGGGGCAGGAGCAGCGCATCTTCACGCTGCGCTTCGCCGAAGGCCGCAGCTATGCGGAGATTGCCGCTGCCGAGGGCATCAGCAAGGTGGCTGTGTGGAAGCATCTGTCGCATCTGCTGAAACAAGTAAAGAACCATTTTAACCCGTGTGAGCAATGAAGACTACAAATGACATGAAACAGCTGCTGAGCGACATGGCCGAGCATCCCGAGGCCTATGCCGACCACCAGATAGAAGCCGCAATAGACGAGCTGGACCGCGAGCCCGACGTGGAAGCGGAGTGGCGGCGCTTCAGTGCAGCACATCGCCGCCGCCGACTGCGGTGGCAGGTGGCGGCGGCCATCGTGGGCGGCCTGATTGTGGCGGGCGGTGCGGCGGTGGCTCTGCGCCACTATGAGCGGGCCGACATGCTGAGCAAGAGCATGCCGGCAGCCGCGCCGCAGCAGCAAGCCACCGACAGCCGGCCAGCGGCCATAACCACGCCCGACGCAGCCTCGGCCGATGTAGTACAACCACCTGCCAGCGACGCCACGGCTGCGGCAGTCCAGTCCATCAAGATAAGAGGTACGAAAGGGCCGAAAGGCAATCCCGTCATCATCGTCAACGGCAAGCGGCTGCCGGCCGGCCACACCTTAAACGGGCTAAACATAGACGACATTGAGAAGACAGAAGTATGGAAAGACTCGGCCAGACTGGCCACCCTGACTACAGAATACGGCAAGGACGTCTACAACGGCGTCTTACTGATTACGCTGAAGCCGGAGGCCTTGCAGCGCTATGCCTGGCTCGACGACACGCCGACACAGGCATCCGGCGCAGAGTATGCCTGCATCGAGCAGATGCCCGACTTTCCCGGAGGCAAGGAGCAGCTGATGAAGTTCATCGAAGCCCACCTGCAGTGCCCCGACACGTTGCTGCAAACCGGCATCGGCGGCAGGGTGATTGTGAAGTTCGACGTAGAGAAAGACGGTTCGCTCAGCAACTTCAAAGCCCTGAAGACACGGCTGAAAGAACCGTCGGGCCAGCTGGTGACCGACAGCGCCATCATCGCCATGTGTGAGCAGGAGGCACTGCGCGTGGCCCGGCTGATGCCGACATGGCAGCCCGGCACGCAGATGGGCCGACCCGTCAAGGTGAGATACTCAATGCCCGTCAGGTTCAACGAGCGCAAGCCCGAGATTTATATCAGATAGAACGTCGCCCCACCCCAGCGGGAGAGTTCAGCCGCCTGCTCCGCGGCGTCACAGCAGCGAGGGCTGCCACCGACAATGCCGGTGGCAGCCCTCGCTGCGCTCAGTGGCGCAAAAACAGTGCCTTTCATATTTTTTTCACTGCCGTTTGGCCGTTATATGGAAAATAATGTGTAACTTTGCCCTGTTGTTTGCAAAAAGAAACGATTATGAAAAAGATATTCCTGTCGATTACCCTCGCATTGATTATGCCTATGACACTCTTCAGTCAGACCTATACCAGCCTGTGGAAACAGGTGAGCGATGCCGAGCAGAAAGACCTGCCGCAGACCGAGCAGCAGGTGCTGGGCCAGATTATAGAGAAAGCTGCACGCGAAAAAGCCTACGGACAGCTGCTCAAGGCTGAGCTGCAGCAGGCCCGCGCACTCTCGCAGGTGGCGCCCGACTCGCTCGAGCCCGCCGTAGGCCGTCTGCGGCAGCGACTCGACGATAGCACCGACGAACCGCTGCGGGCCGTCTACAACGCCGTGCTGGGCTCACTCTATGAGCGCCTGCCGCAGCTGTCGCCCGACGACCACCAGCAGCAGGCCGCCCGCTACTATGACGCCGCCATGGCCCACCCTGAGGCGCTGGCAGCCGTCAAGGCCACCGACTACGTGCCCTTCGTCGTCAGCGGCAGCGACAGCCGCTTCTTCGGCGACGACCTGCTCAGCGTCGTCGGCTACGAGACGCGCCGCTTCGCCCTGCTGCACCGCTACTACACCAAGGCCGGCAACCGCCGCGCCGCCCTGCTTGCGGGCGTGGAGATGCTGCGCCAGGAGCAGCCCGCTGAGATGGAGCCGCTGAACAAATCGGCCCACCTGCAGCGCATCGACTCGCTCATTGCCGAGTATCAAGACCTGCAGGAGTGCGGCGAGGCCGCCATCGCCCGCTATGAGTTCATGGACGACCACACCGATGCCACGGCCGAGCAGATGTGGCAATACGTGAACTACGCCATAGACCGCTGGCCCTCGTGGCAGCGCATGAATATGCTGCGCAACCGCCAGCGCGACCTCACGGCGCAGCGCTTCAGCGCCGTCTTCAGCGAGCTGAGCATCCCTCAGCAGCCCCAGACCATCAGTCTGGAAGGCCTGCGCGGCGTGGGCCAGCTGACGATGCGCGTGTATAGCGTGAAGACCGACGGCGACACCAACCTCAGCCCGGACAACAGCAACGACTACAAGAAGCTGAAGCCGCTGCTCAACCCCCTGCAGCACCTCACGCAGACGCGCACCTATATGGGCAAGCAGCCATACGAGATGTATGAAGACTCTATCGTGCTGCCCGGCCTGCCCGCCGGCGTCTATATGATTGAGATGGAGACTCAGCCGCAGACACAGACGTCGCGCCGCCTCTATTTCGTCAGCGACGTGCGCGTGCTCACCATCGGCATGCCCAAGAAGCAGGTGCGCTACGTGGTGGTCAACGCCACCACAGGCCAACCCGTGAAGGGCGCCTCGCTGCGCCTCTCCACCTACCAGGGCTACCGCCACCCCAAGACCGTGCAGACGCTCACCACCGACCAGCAGGGCGAGGTGCTCTACAGCTACGACCGCGAGCGGCCCACCGAGGTCTTCGCCTACACGGCGTCAGACCGCTTCTGCCCCCCAGCCAACGCCTACGGCTACTATGGCTATCATGAAAACAAGAATACGGTGCATAACGCCTTCGTCTATACCGACCGGCAGATTTACCGCCCGGGGCAGACGGTGCACGTGGCTGCCATCTTCTACAAGACCGACGAGGGCTACAAGAGCAGCGTCGAGGCCGGCAAGAATGTCACGTTTGAGCTGCGCGACGCCAACTATCAGGTGGTGGCATCGGCCGATGCCGTCGCCGACGAGTACGGCACGTGTGCCACCGACTTTGTGCTGCCGCAGCAAGGGCTGAGCGGCCTGTTCTCTGTCAGGGCCAACTCTGCCACCCAGCATTTCCGCGTGGAGGAGTATAAGCGCCCGTCGTTTGAGGTGGAGATGCCTCCCGTCAGCCAGAATTATGAAGACGGCGACACCGTGGTGGCCGTCGGCTCGGTGCGCAGCTATGCCGGCGTGCCCGTGCAGGGCGCCCGCGTGAAGTATAAGGTGGTGCGCCGCCTGGCCTTCTGGTGGATGAACTACTCACGCTACTGGAACCAGGGCTTCTACGGCTCTGCCAACGCCGACGAACAGGTGGCTTCGGGCGAGACGTTCACCGGCGCCGACGGGTCGTTCGGCATAGACGTGCCCATGGTGCTGCCCAAGACGAAGCACACCATGTTCTATAACTTTGTGGTCACGGCCGACGTCACCGACCAGGCCGGCGAAACCCATCAGGGCGTGCTCACCCTGCCATTGGGCAACCGCCGCACGGCCCTCACGGCCACCATGCCCGAGAAGGTGCTGGCCGAGCAGGACACGAAGATGGCCTTCCACCGCCAGAATGCGGCCGGGGTGGACCTCGACGCCACCGTGCGCTACCGCTTCGACGGCGGCAAATGGCAGGAACAGAAGACCAACACGCTCTTCCTGATACCCCAGATGAAGAGCGGGCGCCACACGCTGCATGCCGTCTGCGAGGGCGACTCGCTCGAACAGCAGTTCACCGTCTTCTCGCTCGACGACAAACGCCCCGCTGCCGAGACCGACGACTGGTTCTTCGTGTCGGCACAGCAGTTTCCTAACGACGGCACACCCGTCACCCTGCAGGTGGGCTCCAGCGAGAAGAACGTACACATCGTCTATGCCATCTTTACCGGTGAGCGCGTTGTGGAGAGCGGCGCCATAGACCGCAGCAACGAGCTGCTGAACCGCAAGCTGACCTACGACGACAGCATGGGCGGCGGCCTGCTGCTCACCTTCGCATGGGCCAAGAACGGAAAGGTGTACACCCACGCCGCCACCATCAAACGCCCTACCCCCGACAAGCATCTGCAACTGAAGTGGACCACCTTCCGCAACCGCCTGCAGCCAGGCCAGAAGGAGGAGTGGACCCTCAGCGTGCTGTCGCCGTCGGGCGAGAAGCTGACGGCCCCCGCCCAGCTGCTGGCCACGCTCTACGACAAGAGCCTCGACCAGCTGGTGCCCCAGGAGTGGAGCATCGTGCCCTACGAGAACCTGCCCCTGCCCAGCACACACTGGACCTACGAAGACCGCGGCACGTCGGTGCTCCAAGGCTATCGCCACCAGGGTGCCCTCGCCGTCTCCGACCTGAAGCTCAGCGCCTTCGACCACGATGTCTATCCCTTCACATACAACCGCTTCGGGCGCATGCGCATGCTGAAGACGGCCAGCCGCAACATTGCCACATCGGCAGGAATGGTGGCCGACGAGGCAGTAGAGATGAAGGCCGTTTCTGAAGATGCCATGCTGGCTGCGGCACCGCAGGCTGCCAATGACGCTCTGATGGATAAAGCCACTGCTTACGAGGCGGTCGAGGCCGAGGAGAGTGCCGACGGCGGCGCAGAGCAGCCACTGCAGATGCGCGAGAATCTGCAGGAGACCGCCTTCTTCATGCCCCAGCTCACCACCGATGCCGACGGCAACGTGGCCCTGAAGTTCACCCTGCCTGAGAGTCTCACCACGTGGCGCTTCCTCGGTGTGGCCCACACGCAGGACATGATGTACGGCATGCTCACCGATGAGGCCGTGGCCCGCAAGGCGGTGATGATACAGCCCAACATGCCCCGCTTCGTGCGCATGGGCGACCGCGCCACCATTGCGGCACGCATCTTCAACACAGGCGAGCAGACCGTCAGCGGAACGGCACGCCTGGTGCTGCTCGATGCCGAGACGGAGAAGGTGATAGCACAGAGTGCCGCCCCCGTCAGCGTGGCTCCCGACTCTACCGTCAGCGTCAGCTTCACCTGTCAGCCGCGCCAGTCGTGGCCCTCGCTGCTGGTGGCCCGCATCAGCGTCGGCGGCAAGACCTTCAGCGACGGCGAGCAGCACTATCTGCCCGTGCTGCCCGACCGCGAGCACGTCACCGTCACCGTGCCCTTCACGCAGAACGAGCCCGGCACGAAAGTGATAAACCTGGAGAGCCTGCTGCCCGCCGACACGCAGCGGCAGTCGCTCACCATTGAATATACCAACAACCCGGCCTGGCTGATGATACAGGCCCTGCCTGCCGTGGGACATCCCCACGACGACTGCGCCGTCTGCCAGGCTGCATCGCTCTATGCCAACACCATCGGGCGCCATATCCTCGACCAGAACCCCACCACCAAGCATGTCTTCGAGATGTGGAAGCAGGAGGAGCAGCGAACTGCCGCGGGGACCTCACTCAGCTCGCAGCTGGAGAAGAACCAGGAGCTGAAGTCGCTGCTGCTCACTGAGACGCCGTGGGTGATGGATGCCCAGCGCGAGACCGAGCAGCGCCACCGGCTGGCCGACTTCTTCGATGCCAACCTCATGCAGCAGCGCCTCGCCACGGCGGCCGACAAGCTGGCCAAGCTGCAGAACGGCGACGGCTCGTGGAGCTGGTGGCCCGGCATGCGCGGCTCGTCGTGGATGACGATTGAGGTGGCGCAGATGCTCGTCCGCCTGAACGAGATGACCGGGCAGCAGGAAGCCACCCGCCAGATGCTCGACCGCGCCTTCGCCTTCATCGGCAAGGAGACGGTGGAGATGGTCGACGAGATGAAGCGCCAGGAGCGCAAGGGGCATAAGCAGGTGTTCCCGTCGTTCAAGGCCCTGCAGTGGCTCTACCTGGCCACCATCGACGGACGGCAGCTGCCCGCAAAGGTGCAGGAGGCCAACACCTACCTGAAGAACCTGCTGAAGAAGGAGACCAAGAACCAAACCATCCTCGAGAAGGCTCTCAGCGCCATCGTGCTCAACAACCAGACCTACATCAAGAGTCTGAAGGAATATACCGTCTTCAAGGAGGAGATGGGCCGCTACTACGACACGCAGCGAGCCGGCTACTCCTGGCGCGACTACCGCATCCCTACGCAGGTGGCTGCCATCGAGGCCCTGAAGCGACTCTCGCCGAAGGACACGCAGACCATCGAGGAGATGCAGCGCTGGCTGCTGCAGGAGAAGCGCACGCAGGCCTGGGACACGCCGCTGAACAGTGCCGACGCCATCTATGCCTTCCTCAACGGCAACCAGCAGGTGCTGGCACCGCAGGAGAAGACCGTGCTGCGCGTCAACGGCCGGCAGCTCGACACCAGCGACGCCACGGCCGGCATAGGCTATGTGAAGCAGGCTGTAGCCACCGAGGGTGCCAAGACCTTCACGGCCGAGAAGACATCCACCGGCACGTCGTGGGGCGCCGTCTATGCCCAGTTCATGCAGTCTGCCGCCGACATCACAGACCAGGAGAGCGGCATCAGCGTGAAGCGCGAGGTCTTCGCAGCCCGTTCAGGCAAACGGGGCGATGACGCCCAATGGGCAATGGTCGACGGCCAGCCGCTGAACGTGGGCGACCGCGTGAAGGTGCGCATCACGCTACTGGCCGACCGCGACTACGACTTCGTGCAGGTCATCGACAAGCGCGCTGCCTGCCTGGAGCCCGTCAACCAGCTCAGCGGCTACGACCGGGGCTACTACTGCACGCCGCGCGACTACACCACCAACTTCTACTTCGACTGCCTCCCGAAGGGCCGTCATGTCATTGAGACCGAATACTATATAGACCGTTCCGGCACCTACGAGACCGGCACCTGCACCGCCGAGTGCGCCTATTCGCCCGAGTACCGCGGCCTCACCAAATCGTTAACTATTGAAGTGAAATGAAGAAAACCCTGATAACAGCGGCCCTGTGCACGCTGACCCTGCTGGCACAGGCACAGCGCCTCAGCACCAGCAAAACCACCATCGACGTGGGCAAGACGGGCTTTTGCGTGCCCGTCACCGCCACGTTTGAACTACGTAACAAAGGACTGAAGAGCCTGCACATCAAGGACGTGCGGCCCGACTGCGGCTGCACGAAGGTAGACTTCCCGAGCAAGAGCATCTCGCCCGGCGAGCGCTTCACCATCAGCATGACGTATGACGCCCGCATGCTCGGCCACTTCACCAAGCAGATGGCTATCTACAGCAATGCCACCAAGCAGCCCGTGTTTCTGAAGATGACAGGCGTGGTGCTCGAAGAGGTGAAAGACTACTCCGCCACCTTCCCCTACGACTTCGGCGGCCTGCTCACCGACATTGAGAATCTGGAGTTCGACGATGTGAACAAAGGTGACCAGCGCCAAATCGTGATAAAGATGGTGAACAACACCGAGCAGACCGTCACGCCCAACCTGCTGCACCTGCCGTCCTACCTCACTGCCGTCAGCCAGCCGGCCCAGGTGGCTCCCGGCCGCATGGGCCAAATCACCGTGACGCTGCACTCTGAGAACATCAAAAGCTTCGGACTGGTTCAGGCTCCGGTCTATCTGGCCAAACAGCTCGGAGATAAAGTCAGCGCCGACATCGAGATGCCCGTATCGGTAGTGCTGCTGCCTGACGTGACTCTCTTCGACGGCAGCATGAAGGACTATGCCCCGCGCATGCAGCTATCCACAGAACAGCTCAACCTGGGCATTGTGGACGGAAAGAAAGTGAAGTCGGGGGTCATCGACATCGTCAACACAGGGCGTTCGGCTCTACGCATCTCGTCGATGCAGATGTTCACCGGCGGCATGAAGGTGACGCTCAGCAAGCGCGACATCATGCCGGGCGAGTCGGCCAAGCTGAAAGTGACAGCCGACCGCGACGAACTGCTCCGCCAGCGCACCAAGCCACGCGTGCTCATGATCACTAACGACCCGCAGCACACCAAAGTAATCATCAACGTCAACATTCATTGATAATACGTAGCTAACAAGACCACCCGCGTCTACAATCATCAAAAAAACTATAATGGAACACCCCGAAAACAATGCAGAATATGCAGGACTGCAAGTGAACAACGGCGTAGAACAGCCGTCGATTATCAATCCCTACCTGAAGCGCAGCCGCGTGCGCCGTCGTGAGCTCACGGCCGCCGACATGGTGGAGGGCATCGCCAAAGGCGACGTCACCGTGCTGTCGCAGGCCGTCACCCTCATCGAGAGCGTCAACCCCGACCATCAGGCCAAGGCTCAGGAGGTCATAGAGAAGTGCCTGCCCATGAGCGGCAACTCGGTCAGGGTGGGCATCAGCGGCGTGCCCGGTGCCGGCAAGTCGACCAGCATCGACCAGTTTGGCATTCACCTGCTCAAGGAGCGTGGCGGACGCCTGGCCGTGCTGGCCATCGACCCCTCCAGCGAGCGCACCAAAGGCAGCATCCTGGGCGACAAGACCCGCATGGAGAAACTCAGCGTACACCCCGACTCGTTCATCCGCCCCAGCCCATCGGCCGGTTCATTGGGCGGCGTGGCACGCAAGACGCGTGAGACCATCATACTCTGCGAAGCTGCCGGTTTCGACAAGATATTCGTTGAGACCGTCGGCGTGGGCCAGAGCGAGACGGCCTGCCACTCGATGGTCGACTTCTTCCTGCTGCTCCAGGTGGCCGGCACAGGCGATGAGCTGCAGGGCATCAAGCGCGGCATCATGGAAATCAGCGACGGCATCGTCATCAACAAATGCGACGGCGACAATGTAGACCGTTGCCAGATGGCGGCACAGAACTTCCGCAACGCCCTCCACTTCTTCCCCATGCCCGAGAGCGGATGGCTGCCGAAGGTGCTCTGCTACAGCGGATTCTACGGCACCGGCGTCAAGGAGGTGTGGGACATGATCTACGAGTATATCGACTTCGTGAAACACAACGGCTACTTCGACTATCGCCGCAACGAACAGGCAAAATACTGGATGTATGAGACCATCAACGAACAACTGCGCTTCTCGTTCTATAATAATCCGCTCGTCAAGAACCACCTGAAACTGGCCGAACAGAGCGTGCTCGACGGCCGTAAGACCAGCTTCGTAGCCGCCGGCGACTTGCTCGACATGTACTTCCAGGGCCTCACCAAGCCGGAGTTCGGACATGCCGTCATGCGCGACCGCTGGTACAGCACTGCTAAAGACTATGAATGAAGACCCCAGGACATCGGTACCGGCCGGTACTCCTCCCCCAGGGAAGAGACCGGGCGCCGGTCTCTCTATAGAGATTGACAGCGGCAGCGGTTTCTGCTTCGGTGTGACCACGGCCATCAAGAAAGCCGAGGAAGAACTGGCAGCAGGCTCCACGCTCTACTGCCTGGGCGACATCGTGCACAACGGCATGGAGTGCGAGCGCCTGCGGCAGATGGGTCTCATCACCATCACGCATGCCGACATGGAGCGTCTCCATAATGTGAAGGTACTGCTCAGGGCGCATGGCGAGCCGCCCGAGACTTACGAACTGGCCCGCCGCAACAATATCGAGATTATCGATGCCACCTGCCCCGTGGTGCTGAAGCTGCAGAAGCGAATTAAGGATACCCCCCTCAATTCTCCCGAGGGGGGGCGGAGCCAGGCGGATAGCACCTCCTCCCCGGAAAGACCGGGAGGCGTTGTCGTAATCTTCGGCAAGAAGGGACATGCCGAGGTGCTCGGACTCGTAGGCCAGACGCAGGGACGGGCCATCGTCATTGAGAAATTCGACGACGTGAAGACGCTCGACTTCAGCCGCGACATCTATCTGTATTCGCAGACCACCAAGAGTCTCGACGAGTTTCACCGCATCATCGAATACATAGCACAACACATCGCCCCGGGGGCCGTGTTCCGCTCGTTCGACACCATCTGCCGCTCAGTGGCCAACCGCATGCCCAACATCTCGACGTTTGCTGCCAAACACGACCTCATCCTCTTTGTCTGCGGCCGCAAGAGCAGCAACGGCAAGGTGCTCTTCGGCGAGTGTCAGCGCGTCAACCCCAACACCCATCTCATCGAAGGTCCCGACGAGATTGACGATGCATGGCTGGAAGGCATTGAGACCGTGGGCATCTGTGGAGCCACGTCGACACCGAAGTGGCTCATGGAGCAGTGCCGCGACGCCATTCTGAGCCGACAAGACCATAGTAAAGCTGCCAAAACGTAAAAACCATAAAACATGAAACAATTCACCATTCTCGTGACGCTGCTGCTCACCGTCCTCGGCGGGCATGCGCAACCTCAGGTGATACCGCAGCCTGAGACCGTGACAACCGACGCCAAGCACCGCCAGCTAAGCACTGACGCCCTGCAAGGCATTGTGGCTCCGGCCAGCACCGACATGATGCGCAACGCCCAGTTCCTGAGCGACTATACCGGACTGGCCGTGGACAATGGGCTGGGTAAGAAGGCCGTGGCCGTCAGACTGCTCATCGACCCGAAGCTGCCGTCAGACGAAGGCTACCGCATCACCACCGACCAGACAGGCATCGCCATAGCCGGCAAGACGCCGGCCGGCGTCTTCCATGGCATACAGGTGCTGCGCCAGCTGTGGCCAGAGACAAGCTCCATGCCCTACGGCACCATCGCCTCGCAGCCGCTCTACGGCTATCGGGGCATGCACCTCGACGTGTGCCGTCACTTCTTCGGCAAAGAGGTGGTGAAGCGCTATCTCGACATGATGGCCCTCCACGGCATGAACACTCTCCACTGGCACCTGACTGACGACCAGGGATGGCGCATCGAAATCAAGAAGTGGCCGCGCCTGACACAGATAGGCAGCATACGCAGCCGCACGGTGATTGGCCGCAACATGGGTATATACGACGAGACACCCGTCGCGGGCTACTTCACGCAACAGGATATCCGCGAGATTGTGCGCTATGCACAGGACCGCTACATCACCATCATACCCGAGATTGACATGCCGGGACACATGGTAGCCGCACTGACGGCCTATCCCGAGCTGGGCTGCACCGGCGGTCCCTATGAGGTGTGGCCCATCTGGGGCGTCAGCGACGACATTCTCTGCGGCGGCAACCCGAAGGTCTACGACTTCCTGAAGGATGTGTTCGATGAGGTGATGGCACTCTTCCCCTCGAAGATTATCAATGTGGGAGGCGACGAAGCCCCCAAGGTGCGCTGGAAGGATTGTCAGCGCTGCCAACAGAAGATACGCGACGAGCACCTGGAGGCTACGGCCAACCACACAGCTGAAGACCGCCTGCAGGGCTACATAGTGCGCCACATGGAGCGCTACTTTGCCGAGCACGGACGCACGCTGATGGGATGGGACGAGCTGATGGACTGCGACGTGGCCAAGACGTCGCTCATCATGAACTGGCGCGACTGGAAAGGCGTGGTCGACCCCGTGACGCTCGGTTTCAACGTGGTGCGCACACCTAACTCTACACTCTATTTCGACCACTATCAGATACCGAAAGACGACTGGAGCAACACGCTGCTCTTCGGCGGCTACTCGTCGCTGAAGAAGGTGTACTGCTACGAGCCGGCCCCCTCTAACCTGTCGGAAGAGGAGCGCGCACGTGTCGTGGGCGTTCAGGGCAACCTGTGGACCGAATACATTGCCTACCCCGAACTCATAGAGTATCAGGTGCTGCCGCGCATGGCTGCCCTGGCCGAGGTGCAGTGGGTGAAGCCCGAACTGAAAGACTACGACGACTTCCTGCAGCGGCTGCCGCGCCTCATCAGCATCTACGAGGCTGAGGGCTGGAAATACTGCCTGCCTGAAGAAATGAGAAACAAAGACTAATGACGATGACGCGCCACGTAGCACTCACCATATTATATATATGTATGGCCGTTGTGCCGGCAGCAGCCCAGACGGGCAAGCTGTCGCCGTGGCTGCGCCACATCACGCGCCAGCAGCGGCTGCAACAGACTGAGGCACGCACGGCGGTGGCCGACCAGCGCCGCGTGTGCGCTTTCGTCATGACCCGCGACGGCTGCGACGAGGTGCTCCGACAATACGGCTGCCGGACGCTGGCCCGCGTGGGCAACGTCTGCATAGCCGACATACCCGTGGGGCGGCTGCGCCGACTGGCTGCCGAGCCACAGGTGGTGCGCATCGAGGCACGACCCGGCGGACAGCCCCTTTGCGACTCGATGGCCTTCCATCTGAATGCCCGGCAAGTATACGAGGGCGCAAACCTGCCGCAGGCTTTCACCGGACGAGGTGTGGTGACGGGAGTGATGGACATCGGCTTCGACCTGACACATCCCACGTTCTACAATGCCGATGCCTCGGAGTATCGCATCCGTGCCTTCTGGGACATGCTGTCGCAAGACACCATCGGCAGCACGCTCTATGTAGGGCGCGACTACCTGACGCCCGACGAGATGCTCTCACTCGGCCACTCGCGCGACGGACTCGACTTCACCCACGGCACCCACACGTTGGGCATTGCCGCCGGTAGCGGCGCAGGATGGAAATACAGGGGCATGGCACCCGAGAGCGATATCTGCATCGTGGCCAATGCCGTAAGTGACGACCTTGTCTACATCGACTCGGCCGACGTCTATAAATACACCTATGCCACCGATGCCTTAGGCTTCAAATACATCTTCGACTATGCCGAGCGCATGGGGCAGCCCTGTGTCATCTCGTTCAGCGAGGGGAGCGGCCAGGACTTCTGGGGCTACGACGTGCTCTACTACAAAATGCTTGAAGAGATGGTAGGGCCGGGGCGTATCCTGGTGGCGGCGGCAGGCAACAACGGCGTCGTCAAGTCGTGGTTCCGCAAACCGGCCGGACAACCGTCGGCAGGCACCTTCCTGCGACATGGCGGCCCCAACATGGTGGTGACGTTGAAGTCGGCCAGGCCTTTCCAGATACGCCTGGTCAGCTATACCGCCCAAGGCGACACACTCGTCCTCTCTACGGCCGACGCGCTGGCTGCCGAAGACTCGGTGCTGACGGTGCCCGTCGACCCAGAAGGTTATCTGCGCGAGGTGACCCTCGAGGCCTATGCGTCGTGCTACGACGAACACGAGACCTGCTACGACTTGACCATCAGCACCAGCCGCTACGTCGGCGTCGACCCGCGCATGTCGCTCGAGGTGGTGGGCAGCGAGGCCGACGTAGAGGTGTACCGCGTCAACGGCTCGTTCCGCGAAAACGTGCTGAACCCCAGCCTCAACGCAGCCGACTGCACCCACAGCATCCACTCGCCAGGCAGCTGCCCGGCGGTGATATGCGTCGGGGCTACCTCCTACCGCGACAGCATTGAGAACAAAGACGGCGAGTGGATGAAATACTGGCCAGGCCATGGGGGCGTGCGCGTTGAGCCTTCGTCGGTGGGCCCCACGTTCGATGGGCGCATCAAGCCCGACGTGATGGCTCCGGGCAACAACATCATCTCTTCCTACAGCAGCTTCTACATGGAGCAGCACCCCGATGCATCGGACTTGAAATGGGATGTGGCCCACTTCGACTTCAATGGGCGCACCTATGCCTGGAACAGCAACTCGGGCACCTCGATGGCATGCCCCGCCGTGGCAGGCGTGATAGCCCTGTGGCTGCAAGCCAAGCCCGACCTGACGCCAGCCGACATTATCGACGTGATAGCACATACCAGCCGCCACTACGACGAGACGCTCACCTACCCCAACAACGAGTATGGCTACGGCGAGATTGACGCCTATGCCGGTCTGCTCTATATCCTGCAGGCCAGCAGCATCGAGGGACTGTCAGCCCGGCAGTCGCCGGCCCGCATTGCACTTGCCGGCAGACAACTGAGCATTGCTTTCGACGCGCCCATAGCGCGACCGCTGTCGGTGCGTCTCTATGCACTCGACGGCCGCCTGCTGCTGCACCGCACGGTGGCGGCAGGAGCGCAAGACTGCAACTTCACACTGCCGGCTCTGCCGCCGGCCGTCTATGCTGTCCAGATTGACGGCGACAGCAATGTGGCTGGCTCAGCACTCGTCCGCCCGTGAATTATTCTCCGACCGCTTCCATGAACCTCTTCATCAGCCACTCGTTCTGCTCGTCGATAGTCATGGTGCTGTTGTCGAGTTCGATGGCATCGTCGGCCTTGCGCAGCGGCGACACCTCGCGGTGGGAGTCGATGTAGTCACGCTCCTCCACATTGCGCAGAATCTCATCGAAGTCGGCGGGCATACCTTTCTGCTGCAGCTCGTCGAAGCGGCGCTGAGCCCTGACGCGGGCCGACGCCGTAACAAAGATTTTCAGCTCGGCATCGGGGAAGACGGTGGTGCCGATGTCGCGCCCATCCATCACCACGCCCTTGTCCTTACCCATGAGCTGCTGCTGTGCTACCAGAGCCTCACGCACGAAGGGCACAGCGGCAATGGGACTCACATGACTGCTCACCTCCAGCGAGCGTATTTCACGCTCCACACACTCGTCGTTCAGGTATGTGTCGGGACGTCCGGTCTCGGCGTTCAGCCTGAAGGAGATATTAACCTGCGGCATCAGGGCCTGCAGCGCATCGGTCATCACACTGCCGTCGGCAGCAAAGAGCTGGTGGCGCAGGGCAAAAAGTGTAACGGCCCGGTACATGGCTCCAGTGTCAACATAGATGTAGCCCACACGGCGGGCCAGGTCTTTGGCCATTGTGCTCTTGCCGCACGAAGAATGGCCGTCGATTGCGATGGTAATCTTTTTCATATCTATTTTTTTCTGTTTTTCTTTGGCAAGCACAGGCAGCTGGTGCCGGTCTGCAACGGAACGGATGTGCAAATATACGAAGTTTTTCTCACATGACAAAAAAATATGTGCTTTTCATGCCCTGTCATCTGAACAGACGCAGGAAGAAGCGGTCAACGGCCCAGCTGAGGGCCACCACCGCCACGACGCACACCCCCAGCATGGCCCAGTAGGGCATGGCGGGCAGATGGTGCATCAGCACGGCAAACGTCATGGTGTGGAGCATGAACACGGGCATGCTGAGCGATCCTAACCACTGCATGGCCCGACAGCGCAGCAGGCGCGACAGCAGACCTTCGCCCCGGGCAAACACCAGGATGAAGGGCATGAGCACCAACCAGTAGAGCGGGGCGTTGCGCAGCTTGGCGTCAGCATAGGGGTAGACCACCAGACTGGCCACGAGCAGCGCCAGCAGCAGCGGCTCGGCCCAGCTGCCTACTGAGGACAGGACGGGGCGTCGGCTCTCATAGACCTTACATAGCATGATGCCGAGATAGAAGTCGACACAACGCACCAGGGGATTGACGTAGAGGATGTTGTTCACCATGTCGTAGGGCACAGCCAGACAGACCGCGCCGTATGCCACCGCCACCACCGCCAGCAGTCTGCCTGAGGCATAGCGATAGAGGAGCGGGAAGACGAGATAGCAGAACAGCATGCACGACAGAAACCACGACACGGCATTGCACGAGAAGTAATAGTCGGACTGCGGCACCCAGCACTGTAGCAGCAGGGCATTGAGCACCACGCGCAAGTCGACAGCCTGACGACTGATGACGAGGAAGGCAGCCAGACAGAGCAGATGCAGAGGATATATCTTCAGCAGACGGCGACGCATGAAGCGCCCATAGCTGAAGGTGTGCTGACTCAGCTGCCGGCCATAACCCAACGACACCACAAAGCCACTGAGCAAGAAGAAGAAAGCCACCCCGCAGTCGCCTCCTGCATCGAAGGCCCCCACCCCGCCGTAGACGAAGTGCGACATGAAAATCATCATCACAAAGACAAAGCGGAGAGCCTGCAGTGTAGGCAGCGTGCGCGAGTTGTCAACCTTCATGGCAAGAGCGTCAGAGCGTGTAGCTGAAATTAACGAGCAGCGACGAGGCGCTGACGTGATACTTGGCGTAGGCCACGTTGAGCTTCAGGCGCTCCAGCTGCATGCCCGCACCTATGGACAGGGCTGCGCCGTGAGAGCTCTCGCCGTCGGAAGAGGCTATCTTCATATCGGCGGCACGCATGGGGTTGTAGCCCGCAGCTACGTAGAACTGCTCGCCCAGCAGCAGGTCGGCTCCCACCACAAGGTGCTTGCCCAGTCCGTAGTGCCAGTCGTTGAGCCTCACCATGGTCACTGAGAAGCGCAGCGGCGACCCTACCAACCGCTTCGACACGCCCACCTGCACATCGAGGGGCATGCGCTCGAAGTCGTCCTCGTAGGCCGTCATCTGTCCGCCCAGGTTGCGGGCCACGGCGCCTACGCTCCATTCGCTCTCAGGGTCGTAGAAGCTCAGTCCCAGGTCTACGGCGGCCGCCAGCGAGTTATACTGCCCGATGTATGAAGCCACCAGCTTGGCGGTGATGCCACCGCTGATGTGCTCGGTCAGCCCATAGGCAAAAGTGCCGCCCAGAGCGATGTCCTTGGCACTGAAGGTGCCCGTCTGCTCGCCCATGTATGTCATCTCCTTCATCTCGCCGTAGCTCATAAAGCGGCCCTGCACGCCCCACGTGCCGCGGTCGCCCACGGCACGCACGAACGAGGCACTGCCCGTCAGGGCGCCCTGCATGTAGGTCATCATGTTCAGGTTGAGTGTGCGGTCGGCCACCATGCCGGCAAGCGACGGATTGTGGAACACGAGTGAGGCGTCGTCCTCCTGAATGCTGACGTTGTCGCCACCCAGCGCGGCCACGTGGGCGCTCACCGGCAGACGCAGAAAATTGAAGGCGGTCTGGCTGTCTTGCGCCGCGGATAGAAGCGCAAAAAACGTGAACAGGGCGGCAAAAACAACTTTTTTCATCTAAATAATCTAAATTTCAGTGCAAAGATAATGCTTTTTTCAAATATACGTGCTAATTTTGCATGCACATTTCGTTATATTAACGGAACTTTATCGATTTTATTATGGAAGTGAAGAAGAGTTCGAAGGCCGATCTGGAAGCCCGCAGACCACAGTGGTTCCTACTGGGACTCATTGTGGCACTGGCTCTCGTATTCGTCGGACTTGAATTCACCGTGGAGCCCGACGACCCGCTCGACGACCCCGAGCTCATCGACCAGCTGACCATCGACAGCGAGCTGGCCCCCATCCTGCAGCAGGAGAACGAGCTGGCCCTGGCACCCAAGGCAGAGCCTAAGCCTGCCGTGAAGCTGAAGGTGGTGGAGGAAGACGTGCAGCCCGAAGAGCGGCGACAAGACGACCAGCCCGTAGAGACCGACCCCGACAGCGACATGGCGCTCACCGACAGCGACGACGAGCCTATCGAACCGCCTGCCCCCGACGACGACGAGGCCGTCAGCTTCAGGGTGGTGGAAGACGTGCCACAGTTTCCGGGTGGCCCCACCGAGTTTATGAAGTACCTGACGCGCAACCTGAAGTACCCCAAGCAGCTTGCCGAGCAGAAGAAACAGGGCAAGGTGGTGGCCGAATTCATTGTCAACAAAGACGGCTCGGTCACCGACGTCAAGGTGGTCAGCTCGTTCAACAAGCTCTGCGACCGCGAGGTGCTGCGCGTGCTCACCTCCATGCCCCGCTGGACTGCCGGTCTGATGAACAACCAGCCCTGCCGCACGAAGGTCTGCATACCCATCATCTTCAAGATGTAACCACGAAACAACAAATAACCCTATAAACTATGATGTACACATCCGATGAACTTCTGAAGAAAGTGAACCACTCACTCGAGACGCTGCCCTACGAACGCCAGCCGCAGTCGCTCTACGACCCCATACGCTACGTGCTGTCGCTGGGCGGCAAGCGCATCAGACCCGTGCTGATGCTGCTGGCCTACAATCTCTATAAAGACGACCCCGAGCGCATCATGATGCAGGCTGTGGGACTGGAGACTTACCACAACTACACGCTGCTGCACGACGACCTCATGGACAATGCCGACCTGCGACGCGGCCACCAGACCGTGCACAAGCGCTGGGATGCCAACACGGCCATCCTCTCGGGCGACTCGATGCTCGTGCTGGCCTATCAGCGCATGGCGCAGTGTGACCAGCGCCATCTGCCCCAGGTGCTCGGGCTCTTCACCGAGACGGCCCTGGAGATTGGCGAAGGCCAGCAGTATGACATGGACTTCGAGACGCGCAACGACGTGCGCGAAGAGGAGTACATCGAGATGATACGCCTGAAGACCAGCGTGCTGCTGGCCTGCGCGCTGAAGACGGGCGCCATACTGGCCGACGCCTCGCCCGAGGATGCCGACCTGCTCTACCGCTTCGGCGAGAAAATCGGACTGGCCTTCCAGCTGCAAGACGACCTGCTCGACGTCTATGGCGACTCGAAGGTGTTCGGCAAGGCCATCGGAGGCGACATCACCAGCAACAAGAAGACCTACATGCTCATCAATGCCATCAACCGGGCCAATGCAGAGCAGCGCAGCGAGCTGATGCGCTGGATTGAGGCAAAGCAGTTCGACCGCCAGGAGAAGATTGTCGCCGTCACCCGTCTCTACGACGCCATCGGCATACGACAGCTCTGCGAGGAGAAAATCAACTTCTACTTCGAAGAGGGCAAACACCTGCTCGAACAGGTACACGTCGACAGCGCACGCAAGGAGCAGCTGCGTCGGTACACCGCCGAAATGATGAAACGCCAATACTGACAGACATGATCAGGTTCATCGACACCCACGCCCACGTAGACGGCGAGGAGTATGACGCCGACCGGGAGCTGATGCTGGAAAGAGCCCGCCAGGCGGGAGCCGCCGCCATCTTCGTGCCGGCCATCGACCTGCCTTCCAGCCGCCGCATACTGGCGCTCTGCCAGCAGCATGCCGGTTTTCTCTATCCCATGATAGGACTGCATCCTGAAGAGGTGCGCGCCGACTTCCGTCAGGTGCTCAGCGATGTACGCACCCTGCTGACGACTTCGCTGGCCGACATGGCCCGCAGCCAGCGCCCTCTGGCCATCGGCGAGGTGGGACTCGACTTCTACTGGAGCCGTGAGTTTGAGAGGGAGCAGCTGGAGGCCTTCGAAGAACAGGTGAAGTGGTCGGTGGAGACTCGTCTGCCTCTCATGATACACTGCCGCAAGGCACAGAATGAGATGGTTCGTCTGCTGAAGCGCTACGAGCGCGACTTGCCTGGCGGCGTGTTCCACTGCTTCACCGGCAACGAGAAAGAGGCGGCCGAACTGCTGCAGTTTGAGCACTTTGTGCTCGGTGTGGGCGGTGTGCTCACGTTCAAGAAGTCGCATCTGCCCGAGGTGCTGCCCGCCGCCGTACCACTCCACCGCATCGTGCTGGAAACCGATGCACCCTACATGGCCCCTGTGCCCAAGCGCGGCGAGCGCAACGAGAGCGCCTATGTGGCCTATGTGCTCGAGCGGATGGCGCAGGCCTACGGCATATCGCCTGAACTGCTGGCGCAGAAAACCAACGAGAACGTGGAGCGTGTGTTTGGCGTGAAAATATAAAGAACTTTAAAAAAAGAGACAGTTTAGCGGTTATCCCGCAAAAAATAAGTAATTTTGCGCCCGCAAACTGCAAGGAGAGATGCTCGAGTGGCTGAAGAGGCACGCCTGGAAAGCGTGTGACCGGCAAAACCGGTTCGCGAGTTCGAATCTCGCTCTCTCCGCATAATAAGCGGGATTCAGAGTTTCAGCGCATAAGCCGCCGGTCTGAGTTCCGCTTTTTTTATGCCACAATCTGTCCCCTCACCTACCCCCCAAAAAGTGATATCTGCGGCTCAGCATGAAAAAATACAGTTTCAGCCGCCTTCCCATTTCATAGTCGCTGCACCTGAATATAACGACACCTTTACCGCAACAGAGGTCTAAACACGTTACAGTCAGACCCCAAACACGTTACAGTTAGACCTCAAACACGTTACAGTCAGACCCCAAACGCAGTACAGTCAGACCCCAAACACGTTGCAGTCAGACCCCAAACGCAGTACAGTCAGGCCCCAAACGCAGTACAGTCAGGGGCTGATTGTATTGCAACGGTTGCACGATGCAAAGGGAAATACGGCACTGCGGTCTGTCATTTTGTCTGCTTTACGCGACGTTTTGTCGTAATACGAACCATCGGCACAGCGTTTGTGGTCGTATGATTAGAAACTAACGAAAAGAAAGGAGACAAGAAAATGACACTCGACAAATTTACTATTAAGGCTCAGGAGACGGTGCAACAGGCTGTAATAACAGCCCGTCAGAACGGCCAGCAATCTATTGAACCGGTCCATCTGATGCGCGCCCTGATAGACAAGGCCCCTGACGTGGTGGGCTACATCTTCCAGAAGCTGGGTGTAAACGCCAAGCAGATTGAGACGCTCTGCCAGCAAGAGATGCAGCATCTGGCGCGCGTGGAGGGCGGCGACCCCTACCTCTCGAGCGACGCCAACAAGGTGCTGGTCAAGGCCGAGGAACTGTCGAAGGCGATGGGCGACGAGTTCGTGTCGTGCGAGCCTATTCTGCTGGCACTGCTCATCGTGCCGTCGACCGTCAGCCGCATGATGAAGGATGCCGGCGCTACCGAGAAAGACATGCGACAAGCCATATTGGAGCTGCGCCGCGGACAGAAAGTGCAGACACAGTCGGCCGACGAGAATTTCCAGGCTCTGGAGAAATACGCCAAGAACCTGGTCGACCTGGCCCGTGCCGGTAAGCTCGACCCCGTCATCGGGCGCGACGACGAGATTCGCCGCCTGCTGCAGATACTGAGCCGCCGCACGAAGAACAACCCCATACTGATAGGCGAACCGGGCACGGGCAAGACCGCCATCGTGGAAGGTCTGGCCGGACGTATCGTGCGCGGCGACGTGCCCGAAAACCTGAAGGATAAACAGGTGTGGTCGCTCGACATGGGTGCGCTGGTGGCTGGCGCCAAGTATAAAGGCGAGTTTGAGGAACGCCTGAAGGGCGTCATCAACGAGGTGACGCAGGCTGAAGGCCGCATCATACTCTTCATCGACGAGATTCATACGCTGGTGGGGGCCGGCGGCGGCGAAGGGGCCATGGATGCGGCCAACATTCTGAAGCCCGCACTGGCTCGCGGCGAGCTGAGGGCCATCGGCGCCACCACGCTCAATGAGTACCAGAAGTACTTCGAGAGGGACAAAGCGCTGGAGCGACGCTTCCAGACCGTCATGGTCGACGAGCCTGACGAGCTGTCGGCCATCAGCATACTGCGCGGCCTGAAGGAGCGCTACGAGAACCACCACAAGGTACGCATACAAGATGATGCCTGCATCGCCGCCGTGAAACTCAGCGAGCGCTACATCACCGAGCGCTTCCTGCCCGACAAGGCCATCGACCTGATGGACGAGGCTGCCGCCAAGCTACGCATGGAGCGCGACTCGGTGCCTGAGGAGCTCGACGAGATTATCCGCAAGCGTGCACAGATAGAGATTGAACGCGAGAGCATACGGCGCGAGACGTCTGTCGAAGATTCCGGCAAGCTGCAGCAGATGGATAAGCAAATAGCCGAGCTGAAGGAGCAGGAGGCTCAAATGAGGGCTAAATGGGAGAGTGAGAAGTCGCTGTCAGACAGGTTCCAACAGAAGAAGGAACAGATAGAACAGCTGACTTTCGAGGCCGACCGTGCAGAGCGTGAAGGCGACTATGGACGGGTGGCCGAGATACGCTACGGACAGCTGCAGCGACTGCAGCAGGAGCTGAAGGAACTGCAGGCCCGGATGGACGGGGCTCAGGGCAGCCTAAGCGGTCTGGCCGTCACCGCCGACGACATCGCTGAGGTGGTGAGCCGCTGGACGGGCATACCCGTCAGCCGTATGATGCAGAGCGAGCGTGAGAAACTGCTCCACCTGGAGGAAGAGCTGCACAAGCGTGTCATCGGACAGAACGAGGCCATCACGGCCGTCAGCGATGCCGTGCGCCGCTCGCGCGCCGGGCTGCAGGATCCTAAGCGCCCCATTGCCTCGTTTATCTTCATGGGCACCACAGGCGTCGGCAAGACCGAGCTGGCCAAGGCGCTGGCCGAATACCTGTTCAACGACGAGACGATGATGACACGCATCGACATGTCGGAGTATCAGGAGAAGCACACCGTCAGCCGTCTCATCGGCGCACCTCCGGGCTATGTGGGCTACGACGAGGGCGGACAGCTCACCGAGGCCGTGAGGCGTAAGCCTTACTCAGTGGTGCTCTTCGATGAGATAGAGAAGGCCCACCCCGACGTGTTCAACATTCTGCTGCAGGTGCTCGACGACGGCCGGCTGACCGACAACAAGGGGCGCACGGCCGACTTCAAGAACACCATCATCATTATGACCAGCAATGCCTCGCACGAGCAGCTGCGTATGACGATGCGCCCGGAGTTTCTGAACCGCATCGATGAAATCATCACCTTCCAGCAGCTGACGAAAGACGAGATAGCACAGGTGGTGAGACTGCAGCTCGGCCGCGTGCAGAAGATGCTCGAGCCGCAGGGATTCGAGCTGCAGGTGAGCGACCATGCCGTCAACTGGTTGGCCGAGGCCGGCTACGACCCTGACTATGGTGCACGCCCGGTGAAACGCGCCATACAGCAGTACCTGCTGAACGACTTGTCGAAGAAGCTGCTGGCAGGCGAAGTGAGCCAGCAGCGCCCCATCCAAGTGGATGAGTTCGGCAATGGCCTGGTGTTCCGCAACTAAAAGCTGCCCATCACTGCTGCGGGCGGAATACAGACACGCACAAAAAAAGCAACGGATGAGCACGGATTATAAAAAGAGTCCGTGTTCATCCGTTGTTATATTATAATAGGAAATCAGAGCAGGTTCTTGCGCTCAATGTCCTTGAAGTAGCGGTAGGTGCCCACCTTCAGCTCGTCGCAGGCAGCATCGTCGCACACGATGATGCCATGCTGGTGCATCTGCAGGGCCGAGATGGTCCACATGTGGTTCACTGAGCCTTCCACGGCAGCCTGCAGGGCGCGGCACTTGGTGTGGCCGTTTACCAGAATCATCACCTCGCGGGCAGCCATCACGGTGCCTACACCCACGGTGAGGGCCGTCTTGGGCACCTTATTGATATCGCCTTCGAAGAAGCGCGAGTTGGCAATGATGGTGTCGGTGGTGAGCGTCTTCTGGCGTGTGCGGCTTGAGAGACTTGAGCCCGGCTCGTTGAAGGCGATATGACCGTCGGGGCCTATGCCGCCGAGGAAGAGGTCGATGCCACCAGCTTCCTCAATCATCTGCTCGTAGCGGGCACACTCGGCAGCCAAATCGCTGGCGTTGCCATTGAGGATATGGATATTTTCACGCGGACAGTCGATGTGGTTGAACAAGTTGGTGAACATGAAGGAGTGGTAGCTCTCAGGATGCTCTTCGGGCAGGCCGACATACTCGTCCATGTTGAACGTAAGGACATGCTTAAATGACACGCGTCCCTCCTGGTAAGCCTTCACCAAGGCACGATACATGCCAATGGGCGAAGACCCCGTGGGCAGACCAAGAACAAAGGGTTTCTCCTTGGTGGGCTTAGCTGCGTTGATGCGCTCAACAACATAATTTGCTGCCCATTGCGACATCAAGTCGTAATTCGGTTCAATAATAAGTCTCATAATTGTGCTTGTTTTTTTAAAACTATAAAAACAGTCATTTGCTGACGATAATCTTTCTTCCTTGCTTCACCTGCAGGCGGCTGTGGGTGGCTGGGCGCCCCAGCAAGTCGCAGGCCGGGCGCTGGAGGCTGTCGCTGACTGTCTGCCACTCAGTCGGCAGGATGGCTGAGGCATCGGGATCGACGTCGGTTAAAAAACCAAAGGAAATGGTGCCGTCGGCCGACTCCCTGACATTGAAAATGGGCCTCGACATGAATCCCGCTTCGCCAAAGACAAGCGCTGCAGGCACCGACTCATCAGTGAGCTCGTTGTTGCAGATGCCTTCCTCTTCGTTGACGTATGGGTATGGCGACCCGCTCAGATAGCGGCTATGCCCTCCCACTTTGCTGCTTCCTTCACCCACGATGAGGTCCCAGTCGTTGTAGGTGCGGTTGTCAGCATGGAAGATGTCGTAGCGATGGTGGTTGGCATCGTTGTTCACCCGGTTATTTTTCCACATCGAGGGAGAGTAGTCTACGTGTACAATAAGCAGGCCATGTCCCGGCAGACGTGCATCCCATCCCGACCATTGGCGGTTCTCCAGCAGATAGTATTCGTGGTCATCGTATTTCACCTGATAGACCACTCCACCCTCGCTGACGGGCAGCATGTCTCTGACGATAGTGGTGTCGGTGAGCTCCACGGGGTAGGCCCATCCCAACAGCATCTTCTCTGTCATCGAGTAGTTTGGCGGGCACCATCCGTTGTTGACGAAGTTGCCGCCGTCCATCAGGTCCCACTCGTCGACAACCGAATATTCATCCGTCGATGAATCGACAGGATAGATGTCGGGCAGTCCGAGGCTATGGGAGAACTCGTGGCAGATGGTGCCAATGCCGCAGAGCTTATCATTGCCCCAGCGCTCGGCACTTGCCGAGTAGTTCATGAGCCTCAGCTCGCCGTCGTTGCAGCTGATGGCAGAGAAAGAGGATGTGTGGGGCCAGATACTGCCGGCCGACGCATCGGTGCCGTCGTTGGCGCCATATCCGGCATAGATAATCACAACCTGTTCCACCACGCCGTTGCCATCCCAGTCGTAGACGGAGAAGTCCTGTCCCGACGTTGTGATGGTGGAGAGTACGGCTTCGCGAAAGAGCGACGGGGCTGTGCTGGCATACGAGCGGGCATTGCCCGACGCCTTATAGGGGCCGAATACGTCAAACTGGATGTTAAACAGGCCGCCAGACTGGTCGCGGAAGTAGTCGGCCACGCAGCCAAGACCTTTGCCTTCGTTGTAGCCGTGCTCATTGAGCATGCGGTGATAGACCGACACGGGGTCGTCCGTGCTGAAGTCGGTATCGGCAAACGATACGAGCACCACGGCCTGACGATAGATGCGCGTGCTATCCCAGTCGGTCTTCAGGCTGGGCAGCTGGGCTCTGACCTTGGCGCGTGCTCTGGCCTGAGTCAGCTGCAGCGTACCTACGGGCACCAGTGTTCCGTCTTCTGCAGCCATATAACACTGCCCTTCAGCTGACTCGTAGTAGTGGAACGAGGCATCGCCGCGCAGCGCGACGCTCACTTTGGTGCCGTCGGGCAGCGTGTGCACATGCCATCCGCCTCTGGGCCGTGTTGCCGAGGCGTTAAGAGCGAGTAAGACAAAAAGGCAAAGAGGAATAAACCGTTTTGCCACTCTTGTCACCTTATTTATTGATGCGGTCATCATTGTTTTACTCCTTTTGCCTTTTTGTCGTTAAATGATTATTGTTGTTCTTTCTGTTCGGGTCTCTTCAGTCTTCACTTCTGGCAGGGAGCCCAGGGCTTCAGCGTCTTGAAGAAGTCGTTGCCCTTGTCGTCGACGAGGATGAATGCGGGGAAGTCCTCCACGTCAATCTTCCAGATGGCTTCCATGCCCAGCTCGGGATATTCCACGCACTCGATAGACTTGATGCTCGACTGCGACAGCACGGCAGCCACGCCGCCGATGGACCCCAGATAGAAGCCGCCGTACTTCTGGCAGGCGTCGGTGACCTGCTGCGAGCGGTTGCCCTTGGCAATCATCACCAGCGAGGCACCCAGCGACTGGAACTCGTCGACGTAGGGGTCCATGCGGTTGGCCGTCGTCGGGCCCATCGAGCCGCAGGGGTAGCCCTCGGGCGTCTTGGCCGGTCCGGCATAGAGCACGGGATACTTCTTGAAATATTCAGGCATGGGCTCGCCGGCGTCGATGCGGGCCTTCAGCTTGGCGTGGGCAATGTCGCGGGCCACGATGATGGTGCCCTTCAGGTTGACGCGCGTCGAGACGGGATACTTGGTCAGCTCCCTGCGTACGGCGTCGATGCCCTGATTCAGGTCTATCTCGATGGTGTTCTGACCCTCGCCAGCCTTGGCATACTCTGCAGGAATGAGCTCCGAGGGGTTCGAATCCATCTTCTCCAGCCAGATGCCGTCGCGGTTGATCTTAGCTTTGATGTTGCGGTCGGCCGAGCAGCTGACGCCCATGCCGATGGGGCACGAAGCACCGTGACGCGGCAGACGGACCACACGGATGTCGTGGGCCATATACTTGCCGCCGAACTGTGCACCCAGACCGATGCGATGAGCCTCGTCGAGCAGCTTCTGCTCCAGGTCGACGTCGCGGAAGGCTCGGCCCGTCTCGTCGCCCGTGGTGGGCAGCGAGTCGTAGTATTTGATGGAGGCGAGCTTCACCGTGAGCAGGTTCTTCTCGGCCGAGGTGCCGCCGATGACGAAGGCGATGTGGTAGGGCGGGCAGGCAGCCGTGCCCAGGCTCTTCATCTTCTCCACGAGGAATGGGATGAGCGTGCCCTCGTTCTGTATCGTGGCCTTAGTCATGGGATAGAAATAGGTCTTGTTGGCCGAACCGCCACCCTTGGCCACCATCACGAAGCGATACTCCGAGCCCTCAGTGGCCTCAATGTCAATCTGTGCGGGCAGGTTGCAGCGGGTGTTCACCTCGTCGTACATCGTCAGCGGGGCGTTCTGCGAGTAGCGCAGGTTGTCCTGCGTGAAGGTGTTGAACACGCCAAGCGACAGGGCCTCTTCGTCCTCAAAGTCGGTCCATACGCGCTGGCCTTTCTCGCCATGGATGATGGCGGTGCCGGTGTCCTGGCAGAAAGGCAGGATGCCGCGGGCAGCCACCTCGGCGTTGCGCAGGAACTGCAGGGCCACGTATTTGTCGTTCTCGCTGGCCTCGGGGTCTTGCAGAATCTGGGCCACCTGCAGGTTGTGTTCACGGCGCAGCATGAACTCCACATCGTGGAAAGCCTGCTGTGCCAGCAGCGTCAGTGCTTCCTTGGAGACCTTCACTATCTCTTTTCCTTCGAACTCGCTGACCGTCACGCCCTCTTTCGTGAGCAGGCGATATTCAGTCTTGTCTTCTCCCAGCTGAAACATGGGAGCATACTTGAATGTTGTTGTTGCCATTAGAGTATTTGTAGTTTTGTTATCTTTTTCGGCCACAAAATTACCTAAAAAAAACGATTCGAGCAAGAAATGAACGTTCTTTTTAGCTATAAGCACTTAAAAAAACGAGCATCAGGAGCATTGGTGCCGAGGAGGCGTCGGGCCGTTTTCACTCACAGCATCTCCACAAAAAAAGGCAGGACGCTTGGCGACGTCCTGCCTTTTGCAAATAAACTCACTCACGAGAGCCACGGCTTAGTAGCCGAATATCTCCTGCGTGCTGACGCGCTTCACCGGGCCATACTGCAGCAGTCCGGCCAGGTCGAGGTCGTGCTCGTCGCCGAGGATGATGTAGCGGTAGGCCTTGTGAGCCATCTGCTGGCGCTCAAACTCCACGATGTCCTTCAGCGTGATGCCAGGCAGGGCATTGTAGATGCGCTCGTTGAGGTCGTAGTCGATGCCCTTCTGCTGAGCCATGAGCCAGGCATTGATGAGTCCGAACTTAGTGTTGCGCTGGCTGGCCAGACGTTTGGTCAGCGCCTCCTTGGCAATATTGAAGGCATTGTCGCTCTCGGGGATGGTGTCCAGAATCTGGTGGAACTGGTGCACGCAGTCCATCATCTTGTCGTTCTGCGTGATGATGTGCGTGAAGAAATACTCAGGTTCGCCCTGATACTGCGGGTCGCGGTAGGCGGCATAGGCATTGTAGGCCAGGCCGCGTGCCTCGCGAAGCTCCTGGAAGACGATGGTGTTCATGCCACCGCCGAAGTATTCGTTGAAGAGGGCGTGGAGCGGGGCCTCGTCGACATTCCACGGGCGCTGCTCGTTGTGCACCATGCGCATGTAGATATTCTTGGCATTGAAGGGAGCCAGCAGAATCTCGTTCTCAGGAGTGGGCTGGAGCGTATAGTGCTTGGCCTCAGGCGCAGCGGCAAACTCAGTGGGCAGCAGGCTCAGATGAGCCTCAAAGGCCTTCGAGAGTTCCTGCTCACTCATAGGTCCGTAGTAGAGCACGGTGTGCTTATACTGCGTGAGATTCTTCAGCAGGTCGAGCAGCTCCTGCGGGTTGGTCTGGGCCAGCTGGGCGTCGCTCAAGGCATTGCGATAGGGGTTGTACTGGCCGTAGAGACCATACTGCACGAGGTACTGGAAGTTCATCTGCTGGTCGTGCTTGCGGTCGGCGCGCTGTTTGGCCGTCATGGCGCAGTACATCTGCCAGGCGGTGGAGTCGACCTTGGCATTCTGCAGCAGGTTGTCGAGCAGGGCCAGTGCCTCAGGCATGTTCTCGCTCAGTCCGTTGAGCGAGATGGAGATGTTGCGCGGACCTACGTTGATGCCGTACGAGCAGGCCAGCTTGTAGAACTGCTGCTTGAGCTGTTCGGCAGTGAGCGAGTCAGTGCCGAGGAAGTCGAGGTACTCTGCAGCATAGCTGTAGCGCACGTCGCTCTCTTCGCCGAAGTCGTAGCGCAGAGCCATCTGGAAGCGTCCGTTCTCCTGGTTCTTCACATAGATGTAGGGCAGCTGGGCGTTGATGTTGCCGAAGGTGAGGTCTTTCTGGAAGTCGACGAAGCGGGGCTCGATGGGTTTCACCTCAGTCTGCTGTATCGCTTTGACGAAGTCGCTCACCAGGTCGCGGTTGGTGGGGATGGGCGTGATGGCAGGCTTGTCTATCTTCTTCTGCGTGGTGTCTACCCCTTGACGCTTGTAGATGGTCACGTAGTTATTCTGGAAGTGCTCGTTGGCAAAGGCCACAATCTGCTCCTTCGTCATGCCGCTGATGCGGTCGAGCGACTGTACCTCCTGCTCCCACGGTGTGCCGTTGATGAAGGTGTTGACGAACATGCGTGCGCGGCTCTGGTTGCTCTCCAGCATGTTGTAGAACTGCAGCTTCAGGTTGTTGATGACCGACGGCAGCAGGTCATCGCTGAAGTCGCCCTTCTTCAGTTTCTCAATCTCTTCAAGCAGCAGCTGGCGCACCTCGTCGAGCGACTGGCCCTCGCGCGGTGTGCCCATGAGCACGAAGAACGAGTGGTCCATCATCAGATCGCAGCCGCCTCCGGCCTGCAGCATCTTCATCTGCTGGTTGATGTCGAGGTCGATGAGTCCGGCCGTGCCGTTGCTCAGCATCGACTCGATGACCTGCAGCGTGTCTGACTGCAGCGAGTTGGCCTTATCGAAGCGCCATCCCAGCCACAGGTTCTCGGCTTCCAGACCCACGACGGTGGTGTCCTGAGGCTCAGTGATGGGTGCCAGCTCGGGGAACTGAGGCTGCTCTACGTCGTCGCCGGGCTGCCACTGGCCGAAGTACTTGTCGATGGTGGCGATGACCTCATCGGGATTGAAGTCGCCCGACATGCAGATAGCCACATTGTTAGGTACATACCACTTTCTGAAATACTCCTTGATATTGGTGATGGAGGGATTCTTCAGGTGCTCCTGCGTGCCGATGGTGGTCTGCGTGCCGTAGGGGTGTGTGGGGAACAGCTTGGCCATGAGAGCGTTGAACTGCTTGTCCATGTCGCTTGTCAGGTGGATATTGTACTCCTCGTAGACAGCCTCGAGCTCTGTATGGAAGCCGCGGATTGTCATGTTCTGGAAGCGATCAGCCTGAATCTTGGCCCAGTTGTCCACTTCGTTCGAGGGAATGTCCTCCACATAGCACGTCACATCGTTCGAGGTATAGGCATTGGTGCCCTCGGCACCGATGACCGACATCAGTTTGTCATACTCGTTGGGGATGAAATACTTGGCTGCCTCCTGGCTCAGCGAGTCGATGACGGCATAGGCAGCGCGGCGCTCCTGCGGGTCGGTCAGCGTGCGGTAGGTCTCGTACTGCTGCTCAATCTGGTCGAGCAGCGGGGCCTCCTTCTCAGGGTCGGTGACGCCGAACTTATCGGTGCCCTTGAACATGAGGTGCTCCAGATAGTGGGCCAGGCCGGTCGTCTCGGCGGGGTCGTTCTTCGAACCCGTGCGCACGGCGATGTAGGTCTGAATGCGCGGTTCCTCCTTGTTGACGCTCAGATAGACCTTCAGACCGTTCTGCAGGGTGTAGATGCGTGTCTGGGTGGGGTCGCCCTTCACGGTTTCGTACTTGTACTTGCCGCCACACGAAGTGAGCGACAGCACTAAAGCCCCTGCCACAACGGCTACGCCTGTCATGAGGGACAATACTCCTTTTTTCATTGACATCATATTTTTTGGTTGTTTAGATTTATAGTAAACATCTCATCAACTGGCCCGCAGACCGGAAGACGCTGCAAAATTACTAAATATTAGCGAATTACACAACTCCGAATACTTAAATAATAAAAAAAGTCATAAGACAACAAGGGCTGTATCAGAGCGATAGTCTGACACAGCCCCTGCTGCCCTATTTAGAACTTGATGTTGTCAATCACCGAGTCGTCTACCAGATTAGGCATGGTGACTTTCAGCTCGGGCGTGCGGTCCATTTCGCGCTGGATGGCGTCCATCGAGCCTTTGTTGCGCGCCCACGAACGGCGGGCGATGCCGTTGTTCACATCCCAGAACAGCATGTTCTTGATGCGGCGGTCAGCCTCGTCGCTACCGTCGATGACCATGCCGAAGCCGCCGTTGATGACCTCGCCCCAGCCTACGCCGCCGCCGTTGTGGATAGACACCCACGTGGCGCCACGGAACGAGTCGCCGATGACGTTCTGCACAGCCATGTCGGCACAGAACTGCGAGCCGTCGTAGATGTTAGAGGTCTCGCGGAAGGGCGAGTCGGTACCGCTGACGTCGTGGTGGTCGCGGCCCAGCACGATGGGACGGCTTATTTCGCCGCGACGGATGGCGTCGTTGAAGGCCAGCGCAATCTTCGTGCGGCCCTCGGCATCGGCATAGAGGATGCGTGCCTGCGAACCCACGACGAGTTTGTTGGGGCCTGCCTCGCGAATCCAGTGGAGGTTGTCGAGCAGCTGCCCCTTGATGTCGTCGGTCACGTGGTGGCTCATCTCCTCGAGCACCTCGGCAGCCAGGCGGTCGCTGGTCTCCAGGTCCTTCGGGTCGCCGCTCGAGCATACCCAGCGGAAGGGACCGAAGCCGTAGTCGAAGAACAGCGGGCCCATGATGTCCTGCACGTAGCTGGGGTAGCGGAAGGCGTGACCGTCAGCAGCCATGATGTCGGCACCGGCGCGGCTCGACTCCAGCAGGAAGGCATTGCCATAGTCGAAGAAGTACATGCCGCGGACAGCCAACTTGTTGATGGCGGCCACCTGACGGCGCAGCGAAGCCTGCACGGCCTCCTTGAAGCGCTCAGGCTCGTCGGCCATCATGCGCTGCGACTCCTCGAGCGAGTAGCCCACAGGATAGTAGCCACCGGCCCAGGGATTGTGCAGCGAGGTCTGGTCGCTACCCAGGTCGACGACGATGTCCTCATCGGCCAGACGCTCCCACAGGTCGACCACGTTGCCCACGTAGGCCATTGACACCACTTTCTTCTCGCTGACGGCCTTCTTCACGGCGGGAATCAGCTCATCGAGGCTCTCGTGCAGCTCGTCTACCCAGCCCTGTTCGTAGCGCTTGCGGGCGGCCAGAGGATTGATTTCGGCAGTCACGGAGACCACGCCGGCGATGTTGCCGGCCTTCGGCTGTGCACCGCTCATGCCGCCCAGACCGGCGGTGACAAAGAGCGTAGAGCGCTTGTCGCCGGCCATTGAGTGCAGGCGCTTGGCATTGAGCACGGTGATAGTGGTGCCGTGGACGATGCCCTGCGGACCAATGTACATATACGAGCCGGCCGTCATCTGACCGTACTGCGACACGCCCAGGGCATTGTCGCGCTCCCAGTCGTCGGGCTTTGAGTAGTTGGGAATCACCATGCCGTTGGTCACCACCACGCGGGGTGCATTCTTATGCGAGGGGAACAGGCCGAGGGGATGACCCGAGTACATCACGAGCGTCTGCTCGTCGGTCATCTCGCTCAGGTATTTCATCACCAGACGATACTGAGCCCAGTTCTGGAACACGGCGCCGTTGCCACCGTAGGTGATGAGCTCGTGGGGATGCTGGGCCACACGGGGATCCAGGTTGTTCTGAATCATCATCATGATGGCGGCAGCCTGCTCGCTCTTATGCGGATATTCGTCGATGGGACGGGCATACATGGGATAGGTGGGGCGCAGACGGTACATATAGATGCGGCCGTACTTATGCAGCTCCTCAGCAAACTCTGGGGCCAGCTGCGCGTGCAGGTGCTTGGGGAAATAGCGCAGGGCGTTGCGCAGGGCCAGGCGCTTTTGCTCGGGCGTCAGGATGTCCTTGCGCTTCGGGGCATGGTTAATCTCTGTGTCGTAGGCAGGCATCTCAGGAAGCACCTCGGGAATGCCCATCTGTATTTCTTTGCGGAATTCTTCAGTTGTCATTGCTTTTTCTTTTTTTGGGGGGAAACTTATTGAGACTGGTTGTTTTTCCCCAGGAAGGGCCGGCCCTTCCTGGGGGAAAAAACAACTATAGCTTGCTTTCCACGATGGCCATAATCTCCTTTTCGGCAGCATTGGCCTTCTCGATGAGCTCGTTGGCCTCAGCAATAAGCTTGTCGGCCACAGTGCGGTCCTTCAGGCTTCCGGCGTTGATTTTCACGTTCAGACCGGCGCCGAGCACGGCGGCACGGGCGGCCAGGGCACCTACACCGGCGTCGCTGACTGAGTTGGGGTTACCCTCGGCAGCCATAGCGCGGCAGATGTCGAAGGCCTGGTAGCTGGCCTTCATCGTGTGGAGGGGCACCTGCGTGGCATAGAGCGTGGCATCCTGGATAGCGGCGGAGCGGGCAGCCTTTTCCTCGTCGGTTTTCTTCGGCATGCCGAAGGCTGCCATGATGCGGTTGAAGGCATCAGTGTCCTCGTCGACGAGGTGGAGCAGCTCGGTCATCAGCACCTGACCCTTGTCGGCCCAGTCGCTGAACTCCTTCCAGCGGTCGTCCCAGCCGGGCTTGTGGCTCGACAGGTTGGCCACCATCGTGCCCAGTGCGGCTCCCAGTGCGCCCATGTAGGCCGAGATGGTGCCGCCGCCGGGAGCAGGGCTCTCACGCGAGGTCTCCTCGGCAAAGCCTTTCACGGTGAGGTCTACGAGCTTCTTCTTGCCGGCATTCTGAGCGTCCTCGAGCAGATACTCGATGACCTTCTCGCGGGCGTTGAAGGGCTTCAGATCGTCCAGACCCATCGAGTGGATGGCAATATTGATGATGTCCTCCTCGGGAATGCCCACCGAGCGGTTCTGCTTCTCGAGGAAGTACTTGCCGGCGTCGATGAGGGCGCGCTTGGGCACGAGGCCCACAATCTCAGTGCCCGTGACGCGTATGCCGCGATTCTGGGCACAGCGGCACACCTCGTCGAAGCAGACGTGCAGGGGCGATGCGTTCATATTAGTGATGTTCATCGACACCTGGGCGATGCCATACTCGTCGATAAACCATCCGATGGCCTTCGTGCCCTTCAGGGTGCCAGGAATCATGATGGTGTTGCCCTTCTCGTCCTTCATCGGTTTGCCGGTGATGGGGTTGCCCTCGCGCTTGGGACGACCCTTCTCGCGCACGTCGAAGGCGATGGCATTGGCCCGACGGGTCGACGTAGTGTTCAGATTATAGTTCACGGCGATGAGGAAGTCGCGGGCGCCCACAGCGGTGCATCCCGTCTGCAGGGCGTGCTCCAGGTTGCCCTGCTTCACGGCCTCGGTCATAAAGTCGGGCTGCTTGCCCTCGGTGGTCAGCTTCTCCACGATAGCCTCATACTCACCGGCACGACATACGGCCAGGTTCTTCCTCTCAGGCGTAAATGCTGCTGCCTCGTAGGCATAGCAGGGGATGTCGGCCTCGCTGGCCATGCGCTCGGCCAGCTTGCGTGCCAGCGCGGCACACTCCTCGAGCGTGATGCCTGCCACGGGGATGAGGGGACACACGTCGGTGGCACCCATACGGGGGTGGGCACCGTGGTGCTTGCGCATGTCGATGAGCTCGGCTGCTTTCTGGGCGCCGCGGAAGGCTGCCTCCAAGACGGGCTCTGGCTCGCCCACGAAGGTCACCACCGTGCGGTTGGTGGCTTCGCCGGGATCGACGTCGAGCAACTTGATTCCCTCTACCGACTCAATAGCGTCAGTAATCTGTTTGATAACACTCATGTCGCGGCCTTCGCTATAGTTAGGCACGCACTCAATGATTTGTTTTTCCATTTTTAAATTCAGGTTATTAGATATTTGCGTGCAAAGTTACACATTTTCCGCGAAACCAACAAGAATTTCACCATTATTAATTTTAATATGACAAATGCGGGGCGGACTCCTGTCAGCGGCCTGGCGAATGATGCACAAAAAAAAGTTTCGCCGACTGCAACTTTTCCAGCGGCAGCGACGTCAAACCGACAAACGATAAACAAAAAAAACGAAAGGACAAAAAGTATGAAGAAATGTTTTTCACTCCTGACGCTGTGCAGTCTGATGGTGCTGCTGACGTCGTGCGTAGAGATTCATCTGGGCAACGGACATGGCAAGAAGATTAAGCCGAGTCCGAACATCGTGGTAAATGAATACAAGCAAGCCCCCTTCGACAAGGTCGACATCGACGTGGTGGCCTCTCAGGTGACCTTCATCCAGAGTCAGGCCGACGACTACCGGGTGGTGCTCTCCGCCCCCGACAACTACGTGGAGCTGTTCGATTTTAGAGTGGAAGAGGGCGAGCTCGATGTCGACTTCGCCCGCAAGAACGTCAACATCGAGGCGGCCAAGGTGAAGCTCCTCATCTATACCCCCAGTCTGCGTAAGATTGAGAATTCGGGCGTGGCCAACGTGAAGGCCGACTCGCTGCAGGCAGGCGAGCTGAAAATTGAGAACAGCGGCGTGGGCAGCATAAAGCTGCACAACCTTAAGGCCACGGCCGTCGACGTGGAGTGCAGCGGCGTGGGCAACGTCGAGCTGCAGGGTTATGCCGAGCGAGCTACGCTGGAGTGCAGCGGCGTGGGCGGCATCCAGGCCGAAGGTCTGAAGGCCGTCGCCGTAAAGGCCGAGGTGAGCGGTGTGGGCGGCATCAGCTGCTACGCCTCCGAGCGTCTTAAGGGCGAGGTGTCAGGGGTCGGGTCGCTCAAGTATAGCGGCAATCCACGGGAAAAGAAGCTCAACCGCACGGGCATCGGCAAGATTTCGGAGCGCTGAGCATGCGACTTATTGCATAATTTTGGCCAAAATTGAATGAATAATAGCTAAAATTCATTCGATTTTGGCCAAAATTTTGTTACGCCGCCAACAATTATCGACCAAAATTCGTTCAATTCGGTTTTTTTTGCTTACTTTGCACGCAAATGAAGAAGACTCTGAAGTGGATTGCGGCCATACTGTTGACGCCCGTTCTGCTATTCTTGATACTCACAGCGCTGCTCTACGTGCCGCCCGTGCAGAACTGGGCAGTGCGCCAGGTGGCTGCCATTGCCTCAGAGAAAACGGGCATGCAGATCAGCGTGGAGCACGTAGACCTGAAGTTTCCGCTCGACTTGGCCGTCGACGGCGTGCTGGCCATACGCGACGGCGACACCATCGCCCACGTCAGGCGGGCCGTGGCCGACGTGAAGCTGCGGCCGCTGCTGAAGAAGCAGGTGGTGGTCAGCCAGCTGCAGCTCAACGATGCCAAGGTGAACTCCCTCGACCTCATCTCCGATGTGCAGGTGAAGGGTCGCCTGGGCCACTTCTCCGTCAGTTCCGACGGCATCGACCTCAACCAGGGCACCGCCATGCTCAACGACGCCCGCCTGGCGGACGCCGACGTGACAGTGCTGCTGAGCGACACGGCTGCCGTGGACACGACGACGAGCGAGACGCTCTGGAAAATAAACTTCGACCATATTAATATAGAGCGCACGCGCGTAGACCTCCACATGCCGGGCGACTCTATGCGCGTGGAAGCTTACATGGGGCATGCGTCTGCCTCTGACGGCAGCATCAACCTGGCCGACGACCACTACAGCGTGGGCAAACTGGACTGGCGCGACGGCACGCTCAGCTACGACCGCCCATACGAGCCGCCACAACCAGTGGGCATAGACTACAACCACCTGCAGCTGAGCGGCATAGGCATAGGGCTCGACTCCATCGACTACCGCCCTGAGGGACTCGGCCTCCGCATACGCGATGCAGCCATGAAAGAGCGCAGCGGACTGGAGATAACCGACCTGCGCGGTCCGCTGCGGCTCGACGACAAGGCCGTGCACGTAGAGCACATGACGCTGCGCACGCCTCACTCCGCCATTCAGGCCACAGCCGACGTAGACTTCAGCGTGGCCGACAGCGTCAGACCCGGCCGACTGCATGCCTACGTCGATGCCCAGATAGGCAAGGCCGACCTGCAGCTGCTGGCGCCCGACGTGCCCCAGCCCTTGCTGCGCCGCATGACGTCGGCCCCGCTCTGCGTGAAGGCTACGGTTGACGGCAACCTGCAGCAGGCCGACGTGAGAAACCTCGACATCGACCTGCCGCGCGTGCTGCATGCCACGGCCAGCGGCCGTATCAGCAACCTGACTGACCCGGCCCACATGCTGGCGCAGCTCAACGTCAGGGCGCAGGCCTACGACGCACGCCTCGTCAGCGACTTCATCGACCTGCCCAAGGGCTACCGTCTGCCCGACGGCATGACGCTCGAGGGCGGCGTAGACATGCAGGGCTCACGCTACAGGGCCGACGTCGTGGCCCGCCACGGCAAGGGCAGCGTGGCCGCCAAAGGCTATTTCGACCAGAAGGCCATGAGCTACAGCGCCGACGTGAAGGTGAGCGACCTGAACCTGCATGCCTTCATGCCCCACGACTCGCTCTATCACCTCACCGCCGACGTCAGCCTGCGCGGACAGGGCACCGACTTCATGAGCCGCTCCAGCCACCTCGATGCCAAGGCCGACATACACCACCTGCAGTACGGACACCTGTCGCTCGGCAACATGCAAGCCACGGCACGTCTCAGCAACGGTCATGCCCTGGCCCACGTGACGGGCAGCAACAGCCTCTTCGACGGCTCCGTCGACGTGGATGCGCTGCTCTCATCGCTCGGCAGCAAGAAGCAGAAGCAGAACAGCATCGAAGCCACTATGGGCGCCGACCTCAGCAGGCTCGACCTGCACCGCCTCGGACTGAGCAGCAACCCGCTCACCATCGGTATGTGCGGCCACATCGACGTGTCGTCAGACCTCGACGAGCGATACAGCGTGACGGGCCTCATCGGCGACCTCTACATCCGCGACTCGGTGAAGACCTACCGCCCGAAGGATGTGGGGCTCGTCATCAAAACCAGCCGCGACACCACCCTGGCCCGCATACAGAGCGGCAACCTCATCGTGAAGATGGACGCGCAAGGCGGCTACAAACGGCTGCTCAGCCAGCTCACAGCCCTCGGCGACACCATGCGGACGCAGTATGAGCAGCGCACCATCGACCAGCCGCGCCTGAAACAGATGCTGCCCTCGATGAGACTCTATGCCACCAGCGGCCGCGACAATCCCCTGGCCAACATGCTGCGGGCATCGTCGGGCATCGACTTCAAAGACCTCTACGCTGACTTTACCACCTCGCCCAGCCAAGGCATCAACGGCACGGCCTACGTTCACTCGCTCAACATCGACTCTACACGCATCGACACCGTCAGCGTGCGACTGCGCGACTCGGAGAAGGGCCTCACCTTCAACGGACAGGTGACCAACAACCGCCGCAACCCGCAGTTTGTGTTCAACGCCATCTTCGACGGACTGGTGCAGGAGCACGGCGCCTCGCTCGGCGTGCGCCTCTACGACGACAAGGGCGACATGGGGCTGCGCCTCGGCGCCAAGGCCGACATGGAGGCCGACGGGCTGCGCTTCACGCTGCTGCCCTCGCGCCCCACCATCGGCTACAAGGAGTTCGACCTCAACAAGGATAACTACCTCTTCCTGCGCCGCGACTCGAAACTGCAGGCCAAGGTCGACCTCATGGCCGACGACGGCACCGGCGTGAAAATCTATTCGGAGAACCAAGACAGCACCCTCCTGCAGGACCTCACCATCAGCCTCAACCGCTTCGACCTTGACCAGCTGACACAGGCGGTGCCCTTCCTGCCGCACATCTCAGGCACACTGGGCGGCGACTATCACCTCATGATGAATGCCGACAAGCAGATTTCGGTGGCCAGCGACATGCAGATTGCAAACCTCAGCTACGAGAATTGCCCCATGGGCAACATCGCCACGGAGTTCGTCTACCTGCAACGCGAAGACGACACCCACGCCGTGGAGGGCATCATCATGCGCGAAGGCAGGGAGGTGGGCGCCATCCGCGGCAGCTACCAGAACAAGGGCGACGGTCTGCTCGATGCCTCGCTGACGCTCAACCGCACGCCGATGGAGATTGTCAACGGCTTCATCCCCGACCAGCTCTTCGGCTTCGAAGGCTATGCCGAGGGCGAAGTGTCAGTGAAGGGCTCGCTGCGCCGGCCGGAGGCTGAGGGCGAGATATACCTCGACTCGGCTTATCTTGTAAGCCATCCCTATGGCGTGCGCCTGCGCTTCGACAACGACCCCGTGCGCATTGTCGACTCGAAGCTGCTGCTCGAAAATTTCACCATGTATGCCCACAACCAGAACCCGCTGAACATCATGGGCAACATTGACTTCCACGACACCGACCACATGACTATGGACATGCGCATGAGGGCGCAGAACTTCCAGCTCATCAACTCGAAGCGCACGGCCAAGTCGGTTGCCTACGGCAAGATGTTCGTCAACTTCTTCGCCCGCATGAACGGTCCCATGGACAGGCTGAGGCTGCGGGGCAAGCTCGACGTGCTGGGCACCACCGACCTGAACTACATCCTGCTCGACTCGCCGCTGTCGACCGACAACCAGCTCGACGAGCTCGTCAAGTTCACCGACTTCAACGACAGCACGCAGACCTCCGTGCAGAAACCCACGCCCGAGGGTCTCGACATGGACCTGGCCATCGACATCGACGAGGGAACTCACGTAGACTGCTACCTGAACGCCGACCAGACCAACTACGTAGACCTCTTCGGCGGCGGAAACCTGCGCATGCGCTACAACGGCGACGGCATACGCCTCAACGGACGCTACACCATGAACAGCGGCGAGATGAAGTATTCGCTGCCCGTCATCCCGCTGAAGACGTTCACCATCCAAGACGGCAGCTACGTCGAGTTCACCGGCGACCCGATGAACCCGCGCCTCAACCTCACCGCCACCGAGCGTACCAAGGCCACCGTGGGCAGGGAGGGCGAGCAGTCGCGCAACGTGGCGTTCGACTGCGGCGTGGTCATCACCAAGACCCTCAACGACATGGGACTGGAGTTTATCATCGATGCCCCTGAGGACATGGCCATCTCGAGCGAGCTCGGCGCCATGTCTACCGAGCAGCGCGGAAAGCTGGCCGTCACCATGCTCACCACGGGCATGTATCTGGCCGACGGCAACACCAGCGGCTTCTCCATGAACTCGGCTCTCAGCTCGTTCCTCGAGAGCGAAATCAACAACATCACGGCCGGCGCGCTGAAGACTCTCGACCTGAGCATCGGACTGGACAACACCACCGACGCCAGCGGACAGATGCACACCGACTATTCATTCCGCTTCGCCAAGCGCTTCTGGAACAACCGCCTGAAGGTGCAGGTAGGCGGCAAGGTGTCTACGGGCAGCGAGATGCAGGGACAGCAGCAGTCGTTCTTCGACAATGTCACGATGGAGTACCGCCTCTCGCCCACGGCCAACCAGTATGTGAAGCTGTTCTACAACCAGAACGTCTACGACTGGCTCGACGGCTATACCGGCGAATACGGCGGCGGCTTCGTATGGAAGCGTAAGCTCGACTCCTTCTGGGATATATTCAAGTTCAAGACGAAGTCTAACCTGCCCGTCCCCTCTCCAAGAGGGGGGAGCGTGAACACCCACCACACGGGCGTAAAGACCGACAGTCTCTTCATTAACAGGAAAGAAGAAGGAGAGAAGGAGAACAGAGAAGAAACGGGAAATGAAAAAAAGAAAACGGAACAGTAAAACAGGAAACGGAGCATGAACAAGTCATTCATCAACACCCTACGGCACATTGCCGCCACGCTCATAAGTCAATCCAAGCTCCCCTCACCTGGCGAGGGACTGGGCGTAGGCTGCCTGGTGGCCTTTGTCCTTCTCCTTTGCGCCTGCTCCACCACCAAGAACATTCCCGACGACGACCAGCTCTTCACGGGTCTTACCAAAATAGAATACACAAACTATGAGCCAGGCGGGCACTTCAGCACCACCCAGGAGGAGGTGGAGGCAGCCCTGGCCACCGCACCTAACGGCGCCCTCTTCGGCTCAAGCTATTACCGCACGCCCTTCCCCTATGGCCTCTGGGTGTGGAACGCCTTCAGCCAGTCAGAGAGCCGCTTCGGCCAGTGGCTCAACAGTGCCTTCGGCAAGGCTCCCGTGCTGATGAGCCAGGTAAACCCAGCCCTGCGTGCCTCGGTGGCCCGTTCCGTGCTCCGCAAGAACGGCTATCTGCACGGCACGGTGAGCTATCAGGAGGTGGCGCAGCGGAACCCCAAGAAGATGAAGATAGGCTACGTCGTCAACCTCGACACGCTCTTCACCGTCGACACCATGAGCTACGAGCGCTTCACCCCAGCCATGACCCACCTCATCGACTCTACCCTCGACGAGGCCTGCATCAGCAAGGGGTCGCCCTTCGCCGTGGCCAACCTCGACGCCGAGCGCACCCGCCTGTCGCGCCTCTTCCGCAACAACGGTTACTTCTTCTACCAGCCGGGCTATGCCTCTTATCTGGCTGACACCTTCGACATTGCCAACCGTGCCAAGCTGCGCCTACAGCTGGCCGACTCGCTGCCCGCCGAGGCACTGCGCCCCTGGTATATGGGCAACGTCAGGGTGCAGCTGCGACGCTCGTTCATGGAGCAGCCCACCGACTCTATCGGCCGACGCTTCCTGAAGGTGTTCTATTCCGGCAAGCGCTCGCCCATCCGCCCCAGAGTCATCTTGCGCGACATGAAGCTGCGTCCGCGCCAGCTCTTCAGCTACGACGCTTATCAGGAGTCACTCCAGAAGCTTAATGCCACGGGCGTCTTCTCCAGCGTCGACCTGCAGCTGGCACCACGCGTCGGCACCGACACGCTCGACATGACGCTGGCCTGCACCTTCGACAAACCCTACGACTTCTACGTAGAGGCTAACTTCATCAACCGCACCATCGGCCGACTGGGGCCCGAGCTGAAGATTGGCTTCACCAAGCGCAACGCCTTCCGCGGCGCCGAGAAGATTGACGTCAACCTACATGGGGCCTATGAATGGCAGACCAGCGGGCGCGGCTCCGACATGAACTCCTATCAGTATGGTGCCGACGCGGCCATCGAGTTTCCACGCATCGTGGCACCCTTCATCGTGCGCGAGCGGCCGCGACGCACCCGCAGCGGACAGCGTCGGCGCCCCCGCCGCTTCTTCACCACGCCCTGGACCATCGCCAAGGTGTCGAGCGACGTGGTGCGGCGTCCCTCCTACTACAAGATGCACATCGTGTCAGGCGAATGGACCTACCGCTGGCAGCCATCGGCCAGCAGCCGCCATGAGTTCTCACCGCTCACGCTGAAGTATCAGTATATGAACAGCCACACCACGAAGTTCGACTCGCTGCTCAGCTACAACCCCTATCTGCGAACCACCATGAGCGATTACTTCATCCCGAAGATGCGCTACACCTACACCTATGCCTCGCCTGCAGCAAAGCAGAATCCTCTGCGCTGGGAAATAACCGTCGAGGAGTCGGGCAACCTCACCGCCCTCTACGACCTCGTCATTCAGGGCAACGGCTGGCGCCAGCAGGGCAAGACGCTCTTCAAGAACCCCTACTCGCAGTTTGTGCGTGTGGAGACAGACCTCACCAAGACGTGGACACTCGACGCAAAGACGCAACTGGTGGGCCATGTCAACGCGGGCATCGTCTACAGCTATGGCAACAGCACTGAGGCACCCTTCAGCGAGAACTTCTACGTGGGCGGCGCCAACAGCATCCGCGCCTTCACCGTGCGCAGCATCGGTCCCGGCAGCTTCAAGGGCATCCCCGGCGACCGGCAGTTTTCCTACCTCATGCAAAACGGCGACACCAAGCTGGTGATGAACCTCGAACTGCGCCGCCGGCTCTTCGGCAACCTCTACGGAGCCCTTTTCCTCGACGCCGGCAACGTGTGGAGCTCGGCTGACTGGCTGTTGCCGCAGGACGACGGCCAAGACCACGACTTCGTGGACACCTGGAACAGCTACTTCAGCGGCATCGACCTGCGCGCCAGCCGCTTCTTCCGCGAACTGGCCACCGGCACCGGCATAGGCTTGCGCTACGACCTCGACTTCCTTGTGCTGCGCGCAGACTGGGGCTTTGGCCTCCACCTGCCTTACGACACTGGCAAGAGCGGCTACTTCAACATACCGCGCTTCAAGGACATGCACTCTCTCCACATCGCCATCGGCTATCCCTTCTGAGCCGTTCCGACATAGGAATGCAAAAGCACGTGGGGGAGGAAAACTTCCCCACATTTAACACTTTTATAGACATTACGTTTGGCTCTTCACCATAAAATAAGTACCTTTGCAGCCGGAAAAAATCTAATAAAGCACGCTATGAATATTCATCACATCTCAGCCGACCATCTTTCGATAGAGCGTGTCGGCGAAATTATCAACCAAGGTTACAAACTGGCACTGAGCGACGATGCCCGTGAGCGCATCGTGCGCTGCCGCAAGTATCTCGACGAGAAGATTGCCTCACAGGAGGAGCCCGTCTACGGCGTCACCACCGGCTTCGGTTCGCTCTGCCGCGTGAGCATCAGCAAAGAACAGCTGTCGCAACTGCAGGTCAACCTGATGAAGAGCCATGCCTGCGGCGTAGGCGAACGCGCACCGAAAGACATCGTGCGCATCATGATGCTGCTCAAAATCCAGTCGCTCTCCTATGGCTACTCGGGGTCGAAGCTCGACACTGTGCAGCGTCTGGTCGACATGTTCAATGCCGACATCACGCCCATCGTCTACCGTCAGGGCTCGCTCGGAGCCTCAGGCGACCTTGTGCCGCTGGCCCACCTCTGCCTGCCCCTGGTCGGCGAAGGCGAGGTGGAGATGGCCGACGGCCAGGTGATCAGCGGCGGCGAGATGCTGCGCCGCATGAACTGGCAGCCCATCGAGATGGCCTCGAAGGAGGGTCTGGCCCTGCTCAACGGCACGCAGAACATGAGCGCCTTTGCAGTGTGGGCTATCCTGCAGGCCATGCGTCTGAGCGACTGGGCCGACAAGATTGCCGCCATGAGCCTCGACGCCTTCGACGGACGTATTGAGCCGTTCACCCATGCCGTCCACGCCGTGCGCCCCCATCAGGGTCAGATTGACACGGCCCGCAACATGCGCCAGCTGCTGGAGGGCAGCGAGCTCATCAAGATGCACAAGGTGCACGTGCAGGATCCCTACTCGTTCCGCTGCGTGCCGCAGGTGCACGGCGCCGTGAAGGACACGCTGGCCTACGTGAAATCGGTCATCGATATCGAGATCAACTCGGCTACCGACAACCCCACCGTCTGCCCCGACGAAGACCTCATCATCTCAGCAGGCAACTTCCACGGCGAGCCCATCGCCCTGCCCATCGACTTCCTCTCGATAGCCATGAGCGAGCTGGCCAACATCTCTGAGCGCCGCATCTACCGCCTTATCAGCGGCCAGCGCGGTCTGCCCGATTTCCTGGTGGCCAACCCCGGTCTGAACAGCGGCTTCATGATTACGCAGTATGCGGCTGCTTCGGTGGTGAGCCTCAACAAGACACTGGCCATGCCAGCATCTACTGACAGCATTCCCTCGTGCCAGGATCAGGAAGACCTGGTGTCGATGGGCGCCAACGCAGCCATCAAGCTGCAGAAGGTGGTGCTCAACACCGAGCGCGTGCTGGCCATCGAGCTCTTCAACGCCGCACAGGCTCTGGAGTTCCGCTTCCCCAAGAAGTCGTCGCCTGCCATCATGAAGATTCACGAGGCTTTCCGCAAGGAGGTGCCCTTCATCTCCGACGACGTCGTCATGTATCCGCTCATTGAGAAAGCCGTGCAGTTCCTGCGCAAATAACAGCAGGCATTACAGCTGTCAGGCTACAGCATAGCGGTCTCCGCCGTTTCGCCAATCTTTCTTGATGAAAGAGAAGCGAGACGGCGGAGACTTCTGTTGGACGCAGACAGCCGCCAAGCGTTTTTCGTCACCCCCCCTGCATGGTTTGTAAAAAATAGAGCAAAAATTTGGTGATTCGCCTAATTTACAGTAACTTTGCAGCGGTTATAAATAATTTGGAACATAGTAAATGAAGGAATTTGTCATCTCAGAAGCTAAGGCTGAGACGGCTGTGCTTGTGGGACTCATTACCCCACAGCAAGATGAAGCCAAAACGCAGGAATACCTTGACGAACTGGAATTTCTGGCTGACACAGCCGGAGCACGCACCATAAAAAGATTTACGCAACGCGTGGGAGGCCCCAGCCAGGTGACCTACGTGGGCAGCGGCAAGCTGCAGGAAATAAGAGCCTACATCAAGCAGCGGGAAGACCGCTGGGAAGAATGGCTGAAAGCCGAGAGAGCCGAAATGGCCGACAACGGCAATGCTGCCGACAAGAAGGAACACAGCGTGCCGCCTGACGCCGAGCCAGTAGGCATGGTCATCTTCGACGACGAGCTCTCGGCGAAGCAGATACGCAACATAGAGAAAGAGCTCGGTGTAAAAATCCTCGACCGTACCTCGCTCATACTCGACATCTTTGCCATGCGGGCGCAGACGGCCGAAGCCAAGGCGCAGGTGGAGCTGGCCCAGCACCGCTATATGCTGCCCCGCCTGCAGCGACTGTGGACCCACCTTGAGCGACAAGCCGGAGGATCGGGAAGCGGCGGCGGAAAAGGCAGCGTAGGACTGCGTGGCCCCGGTGAGACCCAGCTGGAGATGGACCGCCGTATCATTCTACACCGCATCACACTGCTTAAGCAGCGGCTGGCCGAGATTGACAAGCAGAAGACCACACAGCGCAAAAACCGCGGACGCCTCATCCGTGTGGCCCTGGTGGGCTATACCAACGTGGGCAAGTCGACTCTGATGAACCTGCTGGCCAAGAGCGAGGTGTTTGCAGAGAACAAACTCTTTGCCACACTCGACACCACCGTCAGGAAGATGACCATCGACAACCTGCCTTTCCTGCTGGCCGACACGGTGGGCTTCATACGCAAGCTGCCCAGCGACCTGGTTGAATCGTTCAAGTCGACCCTCGACGAGGTGCGTGAGGCCGACCTGCTGGTGCACGTGGTAGACATCAGCCACCCTGACTTCGAAGAACAGATTCGCGTGGTAGAGCAGACGCTGGCTGAGCTGGGATGCTCTGAGAAACCGTCGATGATTGTATTCAACAAAATTGATGCCTACACATGGGTGGAGAAAGAAGCCGACGACCTGACGCCTGCCACACGCGAGAATCTGTCGCTCGACGACCTGATGAAGACCTGGATGGCAAAACTCAACGACGACTGCCTATTCATTTCGGCACGCGAGAAGAAGAATATCGACGAGCTGCGCACTATATTATATAATAAGGTAAGACAGCTCCACGTGCAGAAATACCCATACAACGACTTCCTCTACCCCACCGAGGAAACTGTATGAACGGCTTTTTCAAGCAACAACCACACACAATACACAATTATGAGAGAATACAGACAACTGAGCCAAGACGAAATCAGCGTGCTCGAACAGAATGCCTGCTGGGCAGAAGACTGGAACCGCGTGAGAGTGGCTACCGACTTTCGCCCTTATAATTTTCACCGCGTCATGTTCTACGGCGACATACGTCTGGGAGCATTCCACAAACAAGTAGAGGTGTCGAAGGGATTTCTGAAACACTCCGGCATCAACGACGCCACACTACGCAATGTGGCCGTGGGCGACGACTGTCTCATCGAGAAGGTGTCGGGCTTCATCAACAACTACACCATCGGCGACGACTGTTACATCTCAAACGTCTGCACACTCGAGACACTTGAAGGGGCCAGCTATGGGGCAGGCTCGACCATATCAGTGCTTAACGAGATGGGCGACGGCAACGTGACGCTCTTCCGCGAACTCAACTCGCAGCTGGCCGCCCTCATGGTGAAGTATTCCAGCGACAAAGTGCTCACCAACACGCTCCGACAGCTCATCGACGACGAGGTGAGAGTCAGTCGGCCCGAGCGCGGCATCATAGGCAACCGCGTGAAGATTGTCAACACGAAGGACATCACCAACACCGTCATCAAGGGCGACTGCGAGATTAGCGGCGCCTCGCGCCTCTCCGACTGCACCATTCTCAGCTCTGAAGACGCCTCCGTCTACATCGGCACCGGCGTCATCTGCGAGAACAGCATCATCTGCGACGGCTGCTCCATCAACAACTCGGTGAAGATGCAAGACTGCTTCGTGGGCGAGGCATGCCAGATTACCAACGGCTTCACGGCCGAGGCAAGTCTTTTCTTCGCCAACTCCTACATGGCCAACGGCGAAGCCTGCGCTGCCTTCTGCGGCCCCTTCTCGGCAAGCCACCACAAGTCAAGCCTGCTCATCGGCGGGCAATTCTCTTTCTACAATGCCGGCTCGAACACCAACTTCTCTAACCACGCCTACAAGATGGGACCCCTACACTACGGCACGCTGGAGCGAGGCACAAAGACCGCCAGCGGCGCCTACGTGCTCATGCCCGCCACCATCGGCGCTTTCTCCGTGTGCTTCGGCAAGCTGATGCACCACCCCGACACGCGCAACCTGCCTTTCTCATACCTCATTGCCTACGGCGACACGATGTGCCTCGTGCCAGGTCGAAACATCACCACCGTGGGACTCTACCGCGACATCAAGAAATGGCCCAAGCGCGACAAGCGCTCCAAGCAGTCGAAGAAGTCGATTATCAACTTCGACTGGCTCTCACCATTCACCGTAGGCGAAATCATGCAGGGCATCAAGGTGCTCGAAAACCTGCGCCATGCCAGTGGCGACAACGTGTCGAACTACAACTTCCACGAATACGTCATCAATGTATCTTCACTGCAGAAGGGTCTGAAATACTATGATATTGCCCTGCGCATCTACATGGGCGCCGTACTGAAGCGAGCCATGAAGGAAGGCTTCTTCGGCAAACCCAAGTCTGATGTAGGCAAAGGTCCCTGGTGCGACCTCTCCGGCCTGTTGCTGCCTGAGAGCGAAGAGCTGAGACTTGTCAACGACCTGAAGAGCGGTACGCTGGAGAACATACAGCAGGTGCTCGACCGCTTCGAAGACATCAACTGCCACTACAGCGACTACCGATGGGCATGGAGCTATCAGCTGATTCTCGACTATTACCATCTCGACGAAATCGACGACAGGGCCTGCGAGCGCATCCGCCAAGACTACGTGAAAGCCCGCCGCGCATGGATTGCCGAGATACGGAAGGATGCTGAGAAAGAATATGCCATGGGCGACGTGGAACAGCAAGTGCTCGACGACTTCCTCGACCTGCTCGACCATGAGATTGACTACGAGAGCTGACCACCCTGGCCAGCACGCAAAAACAAACCACACATGAAACGACTACTACTAACTACAAGCTTCAGCATGCTCATGCTTCTTGCAGCATGGGCACAGCCACGCTACGACTACTCGAAGCTCCGTATGGAGCAGCTCGACCGCGGCGTGGTGGCCATCCGCCAAACTGACGGGCGCGTCTTCGTCAGCTGGCGCACACTGAGATCCGACCGTAAGGCAGAGCCCTTCAACATCTATCGCAACGGGCTGCTGCTCAATGCCACGCCGCTCACCGAGGGCGGCACGTGCTTCATCGACGAGGCTCCTACAGCCGACGACGCCGTCTACCGCGTGGAGGGCGGCGAGCGCAACGGCGAATTTACGCTGCGCAGCGATGCCCCCGTAGGCTATCTGCCCATCAGCATCAACAAGCCCGAAGGCGGCACCAGCCCCGACGGCTGGCCCTACGACTACACGGCTAACGACTGCAGCGTGGGCGATGTCGACGGCGACGGACAATACGAGATTATCGTGAAATGGGACCCCACCAACTCACACGACAATGCTCACGACGGCTTCACCGGCCCTACGCTCTTCGATTGCTACCGCCTGAACGGCCACCATCTGTGGCGCATCGACATGGGGCGCAACATACGCAGCGGCGCACACTACGTGCCCTTCATCGTCTACGACCTCGACGGCGACGGCTGCGCAGAACTGATGGTGAAGACTGCCGACGGCACACGCGATGCCAAAGGCAACATCATAGGCGACGCCACGGCCGACTATCGCTACGGCGCCGACACGCCACAGAAGCGGCTGCCGAAGAGGGGCCGTATCCTCGAAGGACCAGAGTACATCAGCGTGTTCAGCGCACTCACGGGCGAAGTGCTCGACACCAAGCCCTACATCCCCGAACGCGGCAACCTGTCAGACTGGGGTGACGACCGCGGCAACCGCTCTGAGCGCTATCTGGCTGCCGTGGGCTATCTCGACGGCGAGCATGCCAGCGCCATCTTCTGCCGCGGCTACTACACGCGCACCGTGCTGGCCGCATGGGACTGGGACGGACACGAGCTGAAACGCCGATGGGTGTTTGACACCAACGAAGAGCCTTGGCACGACTATGCCGGGCAGGGTAACCACAACCTGCGCGTGGCCGATGTCGACGGCGACGGATGCGATGAGATAACCTACGGCTCGATGGCCATAGACAACGACGGGCGGGGCCTCTACAACACACGCATGGGGCACGGCGATGCCATCCACCTGATGGCCTTCGACCCCTCTACCGACCGTCTGCAGGTATGGGACTGCCATGAGAACCGACGCGACGGAAGCGACTTCCGCGATGCGGCTACCGGACAGGTGCTCTTCCAGATTCCGAGTTCAAGCGATGTAGGGCGTGCCATGGCCGCCGACATCGACCCCGTCAACCCAGGCGTGGAGATGTGGTCGTCTGACAGCCACGGCATACGCAACATCAAGGGCGAGCTGGTCTGTCAGACCAGCGATGCAGCTGATCCGCAGCACAGCCAGCACCTCATGTTCAACGGCCGCGGGCTTTCCATCAACTTCGGCATATGGTGGGACGCCGACTTGCTGCGCGAACTGCTCGACCACGAGACCGTCAGCAAGTTCGACTGGGAAAACCGTCAGGTGATAGACATACAGTACTTCGACGGAACATTTAACAACGGCACCAAGTCGACTCCCTGCCTCTCGGCCGACCTGCTGGGCGACTGGCGCGAGGAGGTGCTCATCAGAAACCACGAGTCGACCGAGCTGCGCCTCTATTCCACCACTATACCGACGCCCTACCGCATCGACTGCCTGATGCAAGACGTGCCCTACCGTCTCTCTGTGGCCACCGAGAATGTGGGCTACAACCAGCCGCCTGAGCCTGGGTTCTACTTAGGCCCCGACAAGCAAGACTACCTGAAGTAGAGCAACTGCCGTGCGACTATACATTATTACATATATCAGAGAAATGAAAAAACTGCTTATCCCCCTCATGTTGCTGCCTCTGGCAGTCATGGCACGCGAAGCCACCGTAGCCTCGCCCAACGGTAAACTCGTCGTGACCGTCAGCGACCACGACGGACTCCCCACCTACAGCGTCGCTCTCGACGGACAACAAATGCTGCTGCCATCGGCGCTGGGCCTGAAGGCTGACTTCGCCGACTTCACCCGTCAGATGAAAATCACTGCCACAAGTGCACAGCCAATCGACCGCACTTACGAGATGCGGCAGACCAAGCAGTCGCACATGCGCTATGTGGCCACACTGCTCAACGTAGATTTCGAGAATGAAAAACAGCAGAAGCTGTCGGTGCAGTTCTCCGTGTCAGACAACGATGTGGCCTTCCGCTACATGCTTCCCCGCCAGGCCAACGACAAGCCCAAATGCGCCACCATCAGCAGCGAGGCCACGGCATTCCGCCTGCCCGACGGCACCACCACGTTCATCTGTCCGCAAAGCAGTGCCATGGTGGGATGGGAGCGCACTAAGCCAAGCTACGAAGAGGAGTATAAAGCCGACGCCCCGATGAACGGGCGCTCACAGTACGGCGAGGGCTACACGTTCCCATGTCTGTTTCATACACCTGCCACGGCCGACGCGCAGAGCGGCGGCTGGGTGCTCATCTCAGAGACCGGCGTCAGCAGCCAGTACTGCGGCACCCATCTCTCCGACTACGACGAGGCCGCGGGCTACACCATTGCCTACCCCATGGCCGGCGAGAACAACGGCAACGGCACCACCTCGGCAGGCATCACCCTGCCCGGCTACACGCCATGGCGCACCATCACTGTGGGCTTCACGCTGAAACCCATCGTAGAGACCACCATAGCCTACGACGTAGTGGAGCCCCTCTACGCCCCTTCCGAAGACTACCGCTACGGCCGCTACACGTGGAGCTGGCTCATCTGGCAGGATAACAGCATCAACTGGGACGACCAGGTGGCCTTCATCGACCTGGCAGCCAAGATGGGATTCGAATATTGCCTGATAGACAACTGGTGGGACCAGAACATCGGGCGCGACCGCATGGCCCAGCTGTCAGCCTACGCCCTGTCGAAAGGCGTGGCCCTGATGCTGTGGTACAACAGCAACGGCTATGAGAACGACGCACCGCAAGGTCCACGCAACTGCATGAACACGGCCATGGCACGCGACCGCGAGATGGCATGGCTGAAGAAAATCGGTGTGAAAGGCATCAAGGTGGACTTCTTCGGCGGCGACAAGCAAGAGACGATGAAACTCTACGAAGATATACTCTACGATGCCAACCGCTACGGTCTGCAGTGCATTTTCCACGGTTGCACGCTGCCCCGCGGCTGGGAGCGCATGTATCCCAACTATGTGTCGAGCGAGGCTGTGCTGGCCAGTGAGAACGTGTTCTTCACCGATTACCACGCCCAGCAGGAGCCCTTCCAGCTCACCATACACCCTTTCTGCCGCAATGCTGTAGGCGCGATGGACTGGGGCGGCATCATCATGAACAAATATCTGTCGAAAGACAATCGCAGCCGCCATCAGCGCCACACCACCAATGCCTTCGAGCTGGCATCGGGCATCACCAACCAGTCGGCCCTGCAGTGTGTGGCCATGCAGCCCAACAACCTCGACGAGCTGCCTGACGTAGAGCTCGACTTCCTCCGGCAGTTGCCCACCACCTGGGACGAGACCCGCTTCATCGACGGCTATCCGGGCCGCTACGTCGTCATGGCACGACGCCACGGCAGCCAATGGTATGTGGCAGGGCTGAATGCAGGGCAGCAGCTACTCCGGCTGACACTCGACCTGAGTTTCATCGGCTCGTCAGCCGCCACGCTGATTACCGACTATGCCAACAAGAACGGTGCCGTGGCCGGCTGCGTAAAGAAGACACTGAATATCGGGAAGAAGGGTCAAGCCAAGGTAACCATACAGCCCAATGGCGGGCTCATCATCACATCAGCCATGTAAGCAGCAGGGCTGTCCTTGAGGTATCAGGGCAGCCCTCACTCTTTTCACCGAGCTCTTGCAACTCTTACACGATACAGTCATTCTGAAAGCGTTGCGGCAACCCCATTCACAGACGAAAGCCAAACTAACCAACCCCATAAAAAAGCCATCGAGCGTGACACTCATACACTGCGGTAAGCAGCCTGACGTGTCACCCTCGACGTGCAATGACATAGTGATTTTTAGGTTGCATTCTTGTAAAACAATCATTCTACGCTGGGCGTTTATCCTTTCAGCCCTTATCATGTATGTGTGCTTTCACCTTTTTTTTTGACAGTGCAAAGTTCGTAAATACTTCTCAAAATAACAAATAATTGCAGCTTTCGTGTGACCATATTTATAAATTCAGTCCAAATACCGGTCTTTTTTACAAAAAAGACATCGGTTTTCAGCTCATCGGCTGCTGAGATGCATCAAAAAAAACGGCGACCGCAAACGGTCGTCGCTCACCAGAAATACACACTCAGTCTTACCTTTAAGAGGACATCATTGTATGGAATACGGGCTGCCTGGACATCATGTCTCAGCAGCCGAGGGCACATCAGAAGCCATGCGAAGATACTCCGACGGTGTCAGACCCGTCTCGCGCTTGAAGGCATTGGCGAAAGCCGTGCGCGACTTGAAGCCCACCCCCATGGCAACCGCCTCGATGGTGACATGGCCGTAGTGTTCCACATCGTTCATGCGGCGACATGCCTCGCGCACCCTGTAGGTGCCCAGCACGTTGCTGAATGCCATGCCGTACTTCTCGTTGATGGCCTGCGACACGTAGGTGGTGTTCGACCCGACCAGCTTGGCCAGCCGCGCCACGGTGAAGTCCTGCTGACATATCTGCTCCGGCGCGTCGAGCACCTGCTGGATACGTAGTATCAGGCTCTCGCGGTTTTCTGTGCTCTGCGAGGTGGTACGGCGCAGCTTCTGCTGCTCTTCCTCCACGCGCATCACCTGCTGCGTCTTTTCAAAAAGGCTCTTGTTGCGAGACATCAGCTCGCGGTTCTTGCGCCACAGCAGCACCGCCGAGACGAGCACCACCAGCAGCGCAAAGCCGCCCATGAGCAGAACATACTGCTGCCGCTGCTGCCTGATAGCGAGTTCACGGGCCCGCTGCTGCTCTTTCTTCAGCTCATGCACGTAGGTCAGTTCGCCTATGCTGGCCAGCCGGTGACTGTGTATCGTCTCGCTTTTCTCCAGATAACGCAGGTGGTATTCGCGCTCCTGCGCCTCGTTGCCCATCAGGCGGTAATACTCCGACAGCAGCTGGCAGATGCCAGCCGAGTGATCGTCTATGTGGTATTGTTCCGACAGTTGCAGCGCCTTCTGCAGATAGTCCACGGCATGCTGCAAGTCGTTCTTCAGCTTATAGACATGGGCAATGCTCATCAGCGTCGACAGCGTGTCGCGCTCTGGCTCCCAGCGTGCATTCACCACGCTGAACTGCTCGAAGAAGCATTTCAGCGCCTCATCGTAGCGTCCCTGCTGCGTATGCTCTATGCCGCGATATTGCAGCCGCACATACTGCAGGTCGGGCGCATCTTCTGCTATCTCGCTTGAGAAAATCACCTTAAACTTGTCGAGGTCAAGGTCGAAGTTCTGGTTCGCGAGATTAAAGAAAGCCGTGGTGAGCACCTCCCAGTTCTTGCCTTTCATAGCCTCGTCCATACACCGCTCGAAGATGTGCATGGCCTGGTCGGCCATCGGCTGCGACACGTACTTCAAGCCGTAGTCGTTGAGCAGGTCGCCCAAGTTGACCAGTGCCACGGGTATGAACTCGTCGTAGTGGTAGTTCTCGCACAGGTCTACAGCCCTGGTGAAGTTCTCGTAAGCCTGTGCATAGTCAAAATAGAAGTATTTGTAGACGCAGCCAATGTTGTTGATGGCACGTATCGACATGCGCACGTCCTTGCTGTCCTTGCTCTCGTCGAAGCGCTCGGCCACAATGGTAAAGCACGCCAGCGACTTGCCGGCCGCACGCTGCTCAAAATAGACCCTCCCGCTGGCCATCAGTTGTTCGGAAGACAAGCGCGACAGTGAGTCGTAGTCTTCGACAACAGTGTTAGCAGCTCTCACATGGCCGCCAAACACCATTAGGAACAGCAGTAATAGTCTATAGAAGAAACTCATAAAAATACTCCACAAAAATATGAAAAAAAAGGGAGAGAGCACCTCGCCTCTTTCAAAAATTAAGATTTGTTACACTTTTCGTACTGATTTTAACACCCGCATCATCTCCATGTCGTGCGAGCACAAGGTCACCACGGACTCAGTGCCGTCTTCAATCAGGTCACCGCCGTGGTATGTGTTAATGCAGCACTTGCTCACTCTGCCAGGTTCAGCTTCAAGATTTCCTCAGCAATGGTTTCAGCCAGACGGGCGGCTCCTTTGGCATTGGGGTGAATCATGTCGGTGGTCATCTCGCGCTCATCAGCGATGGCGTCGTGCAGGTCGACCACGGTCAGACCGTTGCGCTGCGCCACCCGACGTATGGCCGGTGCCACCTCGCCCACGATGACCGAGTCGGTGATGCCCCACTTGTCGCGAAAGGCCTTAATGGGCGTGCAGAGCAGTATGACAGGACGCTTGCTGCGCACCATCGTCTTCGTTGGGCGCCCCTTCTTGTCGCGCACAGGGAGCATCGGGCTTAGCGCATCTATCATTTGCTGCATGTCAGCCTCAAACTCCTGTTTGTGGGCATTCCAGTTGTAGTCTTTCGCGTCGTTAGTGCCCAGTTTGATTACCACCACGTCGGGGCGGAAAGCCAGCGCGTCGCGCCAGGCCATCTCTTTCATATAGGGGTGGTCGCCGCTGTTGAGCATTGTGCGGGCTCCCACCCCGTAGTTCTTCACGTAGTAGGCGTCACCCAGCAAGCGCTGCAGCTGAGCCGGATAGCTGTTGTGCTCCTGCATGTCGATGCCCGAACCGTGGGTGATGCTGTTGCCTATGCATGCCACGCGCACGGCATTGGTGCGCGGCGAGGGCAGCATGGCCAGCCAACAGGCCAGGTCGATGAGCATCTGCTCATGATAAGTCCACGTGCTGCGGAAACCGAAGCCATGGCCGCCCGACGGATAGACGTAGAGGGCACAGTCGTTGCCCGCACGGCGCATGGCCGAGTAGTAGGCCATGCCATTGGTGAGCACAGGCACGACGCCGTCGTCGCTGGCCGCCAGTATGATGGCAGGGGGCGTCAGGTGGCTGCGCACGCTGTTCTGGCTCGACCACTGCTTCACCAGCAGCTCGTCGTTACTGCCTTCCTCGCCGAGGAAGCTGACGGCCGAGCCGCGGTGGCCCTCGCGCTTATCCATCGAGATGACTGGATAGAAGAGGATGGTGAAGTCCGGACGGCAGTCGTACTCGCTGTGCGTCGACACGGCCGAAGCCAGGTGGCCGCCGGCCGAGAAGCCCATGATACCCACGTCGAGCGGGTTGACGCCCCACGTACGGGCAGAGTCGCGCACCGTGCGTATGGCCGTCTGGGCATCGCCGAGGGGGATGGTGCGGTCGCCCTTGGGCATGCGGTAGGTAAGCACGAAGTAGGCAATGCCCTGCTTGTTGAAGTAGGAAGCCCAGTCGTAGCCTTCATGGTCTACAGCCAGATGGCTATAGCCGCCCCCCGGACAGTCAACGATGGCGCGCCCCGTGGCGTGGTCAGGCAGGAAAGCCTCCATCTTTGCAGCCCCGTCGGGCGAAATGTTCACGGTGAACCGGCGGGCGGTCTGTGCCTGCAGTGCAGTGGTCGCCAGCGCAGCAATCATCAGGGTGAATAGTCGCTTCATCATCTGTAGTATCGTTATTGATTAGTTATCTGTGTGCAAAGATAGCATAAATCTTTCACAAAGTGCTATAGTTTTTGAGAATATTAAATCGTAGTCTCCTTGGTGTCAGTCATTCTCCTGCTAAAGAAGTCGCATCCAAGCTGTCATCCAACGCAACAGTCTGTCTATTCTGCGGCAGGGATGACATAAAAAGACCGCGACGGCAGGAAGTCAAGCATCCACTGGTCGACGATGACATGGTCGTCGAGGGCTGCGATGCGCAAGGTATGGTGTCCTTTCTGCACGCTGACCGGCGTCTGCCGCAGTGCCTGCCCCCGCAGCACATTCAGCTTCCAGCGCTCCGAACGGAAAGGCTCTTTCAGCGAGATGGTGTCAGGCGGAAGGTCATCTATCTGCACCGTGTAGCGCAGGTCGCCATCATCGCTGGGCTGTGTGGGAATCATGGCGGTGTAGAGCGTGGCATCGCCCTCCTGCCTGCAATCAAATTCGTAGGTGAGCACTCCCCCGCGGGGCAGGGGCACGGCATTCATGGAGTGGCCCAGCATCTGCACTGGCTCTACGGCTACCGAAGAGCGCGTGAAGTCAGAGGCCCGTCGGGCTATGAGCGACGCCGCAGCCGTCGTATCAGCAGCAGCCAGCCGCCCGCACACATTGCCGAAGACGGGCAGACGGCGCGGCGCAGCGTCCATCAGTCCGCGCCACTTGCCGCCGGCAAGCGTATTATAGCGGTCGGTGAGGTGCTGTATCTCGGCATAGGCCTGGCGGCTCTCTGCCGAGTCGCTCACCAGTTTGCGCGTCATGGCAGCGGCAGCACACACGGGATAGACCACATGGGCAAAGTAGGCATCACGCAGCTCAGGCCGCAGCAACAGCCGACAGCGGTCTACCGTGGCCTTGATGCGCCCGAAGGCTTCCAGACGGTCTGCCGCCTCAGCAGCGGTGAGCTGCAGCTGCCCCACCTGCGACATACCGCCGGCAAACTTACGCTTGTCGAGCTCCACCTGAGTCCAGCCCATAAACTCAGGCCTGCGGATGGCGTTCAGCCGGTAGTACTCGCGCATAGCCGGCGCCAGCTCCCGTCCCACCTCCTGGCCAAACTGGGTGGTGAGCCAGTGCAGCAGATGGTCGTTAAGCGTGCGTGACCCGACACAGTCAATATCCCAAGCCATGTCGAGAAACAGCTGCAGGTCGTAGGCAGCCACTTTCGGGTCGTGCACATTGGCAATCCAGATGCGGCGCGCGTTGCGGTTGTAGGCCATGCGCATCTCATGGTAAATCAGCCCGGGCTGCGTGGTAGTGAGCCACAGATGGTCATGTGGGCGCCCCCAATAGCTCAGGTGATAATAAATGCCTGCCCCACCCTGTCGCTGCTGCTGCACGGCATCGCCCAGACGGGTCATGTAGCCATAGTTGTCGTCGCACCACACCAGCGCCACGTCGGCCGGCACGCGCAGCCCACTCTCCATGATGCCGAGCACCTCCTTATAGGGGATGAACACCTGAGGCACGCGCTCCACGTCTTCACTGTAGTGTCGGCCTATGAGCTGTCGCTGGTCGTCAATGACCTGCTGCAGGCCCAGCAGTTTCTCCTCCGGAGTCTTCACGCCCTCCATAGAGCCGTCGTGAATGCCGCGCATGCCGATGGTAAAGAGCGCCTCGCTGCCACGCATCTGCTCAAGGCGCTCTGCCCAGTAGTGCTGCACCTCGGTGCGGTTGGTTATGTAGTTGTAGGCACCGCGCTGCGTCACATCCCACTCAGCCACATTATTACGGAGCAAGGGCTCGCAGTGGCTCGAGCCTACCACGATGCCGCACGAGTCGGCCATCTCCTTGTTGCCCGCCACGGCAAAAAAGGCTTCCGTGCCCGGATGCATGGCGGGCCAGATAGTATTGGCACGCAGGCGCAGCAGAAGCATGAACAGTTTCTTATAGGTGCGCGGACCCATCTGTCCAGGCTTGGCGTCAGGCTCGACGGTGAGTGCCGACCAGGGCCGCAACGACCAGTCTTCGTCATTGATGAAGATGCCCCGATACTCCACCGAGGGAGCCTGAAGGGTAGTGTACTGGCGGTCGATGACCAGCTGGCGGCGACGCTCAGGCACCACATCGCCCCACCACACCCACGGCGAGACACCAGCCATGCGGCTCAACTCGAGCAGCCCGTAGGCACAGCCACGCCCGTTGCTGCCCGCCACGACAATGTGGTCGCCATGGACGCCTATATAAAAAGCATCAGCCCGGCCGTCCAACTGCCCTACAGGTACGCCCATCCTGGCCAATAGGGGCCAGGCAGTCTTGTTGCAACCGAGCTCATATATCTGTATGACGGCCTGCGCGCTGCTCTCGGCCGGGCGGCCGGTCACCAGCTGCATGTCGGCACTGAACATCTGAAGCGCGATGCTCACCACAGGCGATGCGCTGCCATTCACCTGATAGCTGACTGCCCTTCCAGCGTCGGCCCAGACGAGTTGCGCCCCCGCCGCTGACATGGTCAGAGCGGTGAGGGCACAAATGACGGAGATTCGTTTCAGCTGCAGCATTACTTAAACGGCAAATACCAGTTGCGAGGGTCTTCCAGATTGACCGCAGGATTCTTGAAAGCCAGCTTTGCGGCCAGCCACTTGCTGCCGAAGTTGGGGTCATATAGCCCTGCCTCGTTCTTGTGGCGGGCCAGCCGCATGAGGTCGAAGTAGCGGGTGCCTTCGAAGGCAAGCTCCAGCGCATACTCATCACACAGCAAGTCTTCCATGGCATTGATGGTGTCTTGCTTCGTGGTGCCCACACTGACGTGGAAAGTGCGTGCAATCTGCCGCATCTTGTTGCCCACGATGGTGTCAGGCTGATAAGGCGAGAACACATAGTCCTGACCGTTGAAGTCACGCACCTGTCCAGCACCGTGCATGTGGATGCCGAAGCGGTGACGCGGCAGGCTGAAACGTGACATGTTTTGCGCCGACAGCAGCGGGTAGGTGGTCTGCAGGGCCTGGCGGGTAGCCTCGGTCATGTAGGCCGCATCGGGTTCCAGCAGATGAGGCCCTATGCCATCCTTGAGTATGGCAAAGGCCGCATCGGTCATGCCGAGACGATTGAAGGCCTCAGCCAGATGGAGCAGCACGGTCGATGTGCGGTAGAGCACGATGTTGCCATTCTCATACTTACGCACCCACACCTTGGTAGAATCCTGCCCCGTGCCCTGGCGGATGACGCCTGCAAGGCGCTGGTCGCCCAGTCTGGCAAATTTTATCTCTGAGCGGGCAATGGCATTGCCTGCCACGTAATAATAGTAGTCGGTAGAGTCCGACAAGTCGTAGAGTGCCTGGCTGGGCTCAATCTGTATCTCGTCGGCATAGAGCCCGCCGCTGAGCTGTGTCTCGGTCGACGTGGCGTAGTAGTTGTAGCCGAAGGCCGCAGGCACCTGAGTGGTGGGGCCCAGCGTGCGGTTGACGGCCATGGGTATGTAGGTGATGATGTCTTCTGTAGTGTTGCGGGTGATGAAGATGGACTGCGCCCAAGATCCGGCACCCGCGAGTGTACCGTTCGCCTGCACGTCCCAATCACTGGGACGGTCGGCGTATTGCCCGTAGCCCATGCCCTGCGCTCCACGCCGCCCGCTGAAGAACGAGAAGAAGGCCGAGCTGTTGGTAGGAGCCACCTGTGTCAGGTATACGATGTAGTGGCGGGCAGCGGCGGCATAGTCGTTGTTCTCAAGGTAGAGGTCGCCCAGTATGACATCCACCGGAATCATCAGACAGCCCGTATAGAGCGTCTTCGCCTGACCGCTGTTGGTGGCGCCCACCGGCACGACCACGTTGGCATAGGTGGGGGCAGAGAAACCCGTGTACTGCTCCAAGTCGGGGGCCAGCTCCCTGACGATGCCGGCCAGGTCAAGCTCGGGGAAACTGCTGTTCTCTATCTGTGTAATCTGCGTCAGCGGCTCGGTGAAGAACGGCACACTGCCATAGGAGCGCACCAGCTGCAAGTAAGCCCAGGCACGGATGGCCTTCACAGCGGCATACTCGTCGATGACCACATTGGTGGCGCCGGTGAGCAGTGTGGTGTCGCGGTGAGCAATGTAGTAGTTGCAGTTGTTGATTACACGATAGTAGGCATAGGCCGAGTCGTAGCGGTTGGCCGTAGTGGCCGAGAAGACGGCCAGCTGGGTCAGCATGCTGTCGGTGTGCTGCGTGGTGGTAACCAGGTCGCCACGCAGTTCGCCCTGGAACACATACTGGTCGGCCACCTGCTGCATGGCCTCGAGGATGCCTAAGGCAAAGAACATGGAGTCGGTTTTCTGGTCGAGCCTGGGGTCGAACACCTGGCGGGCACTGTCAGTCTCGAGCAGGTCAGAGCAGCCCGTGAAAAGCAGGATGCCAAACAGTGATATCAAGATGCTTAGTCGTTTCATAATTTATCTTTTTGCATTGATTCCTTACGTTGTTAAACCATTCTTCTCTTCCTCAGAGGTTAATCTTCAGACCCAGCAGAAACGAGCGGCCTTGTGAGAGGTAGCCGCAGTCGATGCCTTGGTAAAGCACACCGCCAGCCACGGAGAACTCGGGGTCGTTGCCCAGATAGCGGGTGAGTGTGAACAGATTTTGTGCCTCGGCCCACACGGAAAGCCCCTGCAGCCACTCCCACGCGCCGGGTATGGGCACCTGGTAGGAGAGGCTGAGCGACTTCAGGCGCAGGTAGCTGCCGTCTTCAATCCAGCGGTCGCTGAAGCGGTTGTTGCCCATGGGGTCGCCATAGTTCACGCGCGGCAAGTCGGTCAGCTGCCCTTCATAGCGCCAGCGACTCACTTCCGCCACCTGCTGATTGAAGAACGACGCACCGGAGTTGAGCACCGAGCGCTGATAGTTGAAGACATCGTTGCCCAGCGAGTAGCTGAAGCGGGCCTCGAGCGTCAGGTTCTTCCAGTTGGCCATGGCGAAGATGTTTCCATAGATGTCGGGATTGGGATTGCCGATGATGGTCTTGTCGGCATCATCAATGCGCCCGTCGCCGTTAAGGTCGACGAAATGCACGTCGCCGGCAGCGAAGGTATAGACGTTGTTGGCATGGTCTACCATGTAGAGATAGCCGTTGACGCCGGCGGCAGCTGCCTCAGCATCGGTGGCAAAGACGCCGGCGGTCTTGTAGCCGTAGAACATGGCCACGGGGTTGCCCACAGAGGTCAGTATGTTGTCGGTGGCGTAGATTGACGATGTGTAGTCGCCGTCGACCAGCTCCTTCACCTTGTTGGCATAATGCCCCACCGAGGCCCCCAGCTCCACGCGCCAGTTTTTCGCTACTATGGGTTTCAGCGAGAGTGCTGCCTCGAAGCCGGTGTTCTGCAGCTTGCCGCCATTGCTCCAATAACGGTTGATGCCGCCAATGGGGTTTGAAAACGACTTGAGCGTCAGCAGGTTGTCGGTGTTGTGTATGAAGTAGTCGAAACTGACGGCCAGGCGGTTATGCAGCATGTTGGCCTCCATGCCGATGTTTATCTTCCGCGTAGACTCCCACTGTATCTTGTCGTTGCCTATATTGGTGAGCTGCAGGCCACCAAGGGTGTTGTTGAACTTCACCTGCGAGAAGCTGGTGCGTGCGGCATAGTTGGAGATGTCGTCGTTGCCGCTGATGTCGAAGCCGGCATTCAGGCGGAGGAAGTTGATGCCCATACGCTTGGGAAACCATGCCTCGTTGGTGAGCACCCAGCCCAGTTGCAGACTGGGGAACAGGGCCCACTGCGTGCCGAAGAGTCCCAGGCCGTCGGCATGCTTGCCAAAGCGGCTGTTGGCCTCGGCCATGAGCGAGAGCGTGGCATAGTAGCGGTTCATGTAGTTGTAGTCTGCATTGCCATACCACTGAAGGGTCTTCCACACATCGTTGGCCCCCACTATGCCAGGAAAACCGTTGGTACTGAGCGCGGGGTTCTTGTCGTTCTGACGCGTGCGGTACTCCGTGCTCAGGTCGCTATTGTCATAAGAGAAATAGTTGTAGCGCCCTCCCGCGAAGGCCTTCCATGTGTGCGGTCCAAACTGACGGTTCCACTCAAGTCGGGCCTGCGCCATGAAATTCTGCTCCTTGGCAAACATCGAGCCTACGAGCGACGTGACACGCCCCAGGCCCTCCACCTCGAAGCCGGGCACGCCTTCATTGGGTCTGAAGTAGCGCTGCGCATTGCGGTTGAGCGTATAGCTGAGGTCGGCCGAGAGCGAGAAGTAGCGTGCAAACTGGTAAGCAGGCGCCACGTGCACATTGAAGTAGGTATTCTCCGCTTTATTCTTGTTGTCGCCAGAGGCATTGCCAAGGATGGCAACAGGATTGGCCAGCGAATAGTCGGGGCCAAGGGCTGAGAATATCTCGTCGTAATCAGACAGAAGCGATGTGAAGCCACCACGACCGCCGTCGGCGAGCCGGTTGTACTGATAGGGAGCCACGATGGGCGCTTTAATCAGGGCCAGGGCCGTGGGCGAAGTGACGGTGCCGCTCTGGAAGCTGGCAGGCATGCCGTCGTCGTAGACGGTGTTGTTGGTGCGGGCTATCGAGATGTCGAACTTAGTGGAAAGGTTCCACAGAATGCTGATGTCGGTATTGAAACGCACGTTCATGCGGTCGAAGGCACTCTCCTTGACGGTGTTTTCCGACTTCACATAGCCCACCGAGAGGTTATACATGCCAATGTCGTCGCCCCCCTGCACGTTGATGCTGTAGTTCTGCGTCAGGGCGTTGCGATAGACGTAGTCTTTCCAGTCGGTGTCGTTGTGATAGGTATGATAGTAGTAGCCGTCAGGATCGTCGTTGAGAAAGTTGAACCTCAGTTCCTGCAGCCCCATACGCTGCAAGCGCTGGCGTATGACTTGCTGTATGGCGGGTGTGCCCATCATCTCGGAGGCATATACACGCCATTGTGCCGCGTTCATCATCGTTGGCAGCCGGGGGATGAGCTGAACGCCGGCCGAGATATTGGCATCGATACGGGTGGCCATGCTATGGCCACGCTTGGTGTCGATGAGGATGACGCCGCCAGCGCCGCGTGCGCCATAGAGGGCGGTGGCGTTCTTCAGCACGGTGACTTTCTCTATGTCGCCGGGCGAGAGGTTGGCCAGAATGTTGTTGAACTGTCCGTCGTGGAGCGTGCCACGGCTGCGCTGCATATCCTGCTCCACGCCGTCGACCACCACCAGGGGCTGAGCGTCGCTGGTGATGCTGTTGAGTCCGCGAATGAACATGGAGGCTCCGCCGCCTACGGCTCCCGAGTGGAAGATGCTGCGCACATCGGCTCCCAGTTTGCCGGCCACCTCATTGTCGATGGTGACGCCGAAGCGTATGTTCTCTGCCGTCTTGCGGGCAGTGTAGCTGGTTTCGGTGCCATACATAGGCGAAAACCTGTCGCTCAGCATTTTGACGACGATGTGCTGCGCAGAGTCGCTGGCCACGACGGCCACCTGCTGTGGCAGATACTGGGGAGCATGCACATAGAGGGCTGTGGCAAACGTGGGCACTTTGATGGCAAACGTGCCGTCTTCCTCGGTCATAGCGGTATAGCGCACGCTGCTGAACGAGCGCAGCTGTATGCCGGCCAGCGGCTTACCGGTGGCAAGGTCGGTCACGGTGCCGCGCAACGTCACCGTGGGGTAGTTGTCTTGTGGCATCTGCGAGCGTGAGGGCTTCTTGATGCCGGTTTCCACTTCCTCCTCCTCACCGTCGACGCCGGTCTGTGCGCCGACTGCCGCAGAAAGAACCAGTGCGAGTGCGCAAACTATCAGCCTGAGGTGGCTGCCCTGCAATACTTGTAATAGAGTGCTCTTCATATTCATTGTTTGTTTGATTCTTCATATTCCACGAGTTCCACTGGCTTAGCCAGAATGGCTGCCACGCGGAGGTCGCGACTGAAAGCTGCCATAAACGTATTGTTGAACACCGAGAAGGGCGACGTGATTTTGATGTTGGGGCAGATCATGTTGTTTTCTGACCCCAGCCCTAAGTACGATACAGGAAAGGTGAAGCGCCCTATATAGACGGTGTCGACTCTGTCCGGATTGTTGGAGAAGCCAAACAGCGTGGTACGGTTTGACGCATTGTCGGCCACGACGCCCGTGGTGCCTTTCTCTTCTTTCACGCGGTTAAGGTAGTCCAGGCAGGCGGCCTTGTTCTCGTCGCGTTCGTCAAGGAAGTCGGCAGACCTCAGCCGGCCATCGGCATCACAATAGCTGAGCGAGAACATGACGCGGTTTGGCAGGTACTCGCCGTCGGCCTTAGGGTTATCGAAGGCTTCAGGCACAAACACGCAGTAGAAGTCGTAGGTAGTGCTCACCAGGTCGGGCAGATAGATATCTACCTCGGGCTTGGAATAACCGCCGTTAGGCTCGGCCCACACGTAGCGCAGACTGCCATCGCGGGCGAACTCATACTCCGACATACCGGTCAAGTTGACGCTGGTATAGTGGGTGTTGCCCGTGGCCACACGGGCCAGATAGGCGCGAGCTCCAAACGAACGCCCGTAGGCAAAGCTCTCCCACGGATAGAAAGCCAGTGAGTCGACGATGCGTGCCACGCCATTGCTCATCTGCAGCTGTTCGTGCAGATAGGCATCGCTCAGCACATCGGCCGGGTTGGAAAACTTGCTGCGCATGGTGCTGCGCAGCGTGTCGGCACCCTGCGAGGTTGGCTGGCCCTGCAACCAGCGGTTGTAGCCGTCGTTATGGCTGAACACCAGGTTGCGCACCAAGTACGCCTTAGCAACCGAATCTTGCAGATAGGACGGGTCTTCCACCACGAATGTGGCAGGGGTGTTTGAGATGACTGTCGAACCAGCCTGTTCCACAAAGGCTTGCGAGGTGGTGGAGGCAATATAGTTGAAACAGGGCTTGATGCGCTCATAGGCTTTCACCCATGCCGTGTTCGACGGCATCAGGAAGGTGTAAAGGCTGTCTTCCTGCTCTATGCTGGCCCTCATGGCTCTGGTCAGCGTATTGTAGGTGACCATTACCGAGTCGATGTAGGTCTGCACGCCATTCACAATGGGTCCCACCACCGATGCATTCTCGTCGAGATAGGTCTGCTCATATCTCTTGAAGTAGCTGCGCAGCGAGTCAATACCCTTACCGGCAGAGACCATGCTGTCGGTGACGAAGTCGTAGAGATTGGGTAAATAGACGGCAGCGCCGTCCATGACGTGCATCACGCCGTTGCTACTGGGCTGGTTGGGCTGACTGACCACACGCTCGTCGAAAGTGTAGGTGCCGCTGCCCACAAAGCTGTATGACTTGCCGTTGAGCATGCGCACCCGCTCGTTGACCTGCCCTGTGGCATGGTGGCCGAAGTCAGCAATATGGTTGAGCACAAACTGGCGCAGCAACGAAGCATCGTCAAGCTGCATGCAGGCCGACGCGTCGAAGGTGCCGTTGAGCGGTGCCCATACGGTGTAGTAGTGCGACTGGCTGAGTTCGTCGTCGAAGCCGGCTTTCTGCACGAGCGAGGCGAAGTCGCTGAGCTGCGCATTCTGCCGGATATTCTCCCAAAGCGTCAGGTTGCCCGAGACTGCAGGGTCACCTTTCACCTCATTATAGTCGCTGTAGTCAGTGCACGAGGCGGCGAGCAGGCCGGCCGCCGTCAGCACAACACCTATTGTTATATATATATAAGTCTTCATAAGTATCAATTAGCTTTTATCATTCTTCATTCAGCAATCGTTCAATACCAGTCTTCAGAATACTCTTGGTTGCCCACAACTCCTACAGGAACCAGCTCAATGAAGTCGATGCCTGAGATGGCGTTAGGGTTGTCGGGGTTGAGCGACTTGATGCGCATCCAAGTGTCCTCGCCCTGGCGTATCTCCTTGGTGCCCAAGATGGCACGGATAATCATGGTGCCATAGCCGCCTTCATTGCGGCAGCTGGTTTCCTCCTTCCAGCCATTCTCGCCATGTCCGCAGAACGAATGGGGAGCGCGCATGTAGCCGCGGTTGCGCATAGCCACATCCGTGGCAATGCCCTGGTCTTCCTCGTCGAGGGGCGATGTCCAGCCAATGCGCGGGTCTTCGGCGTCGATGCGTATGTCCTGCGGCAGTCCGAGAGCCTCCATCGACTGCACGTTGCGCGAATTACCCATGTAATACTGCATGAAACTGCCATAGCTGAGCGGCGGATAGACAATGCGCACCTCGTAGGTGCCCGTCGGCACGGGCGGCAGCTTGAAGGCAAAATCGTAGCGTCCCCAGAACTGCAGCTGGTCGGCCTGATAGCAGCGCCAGGCGCCATGGGGGGCGAAGGCAAAGCAGATGCCTTCGTCGTAGAGCTCCACATTGTCGAAATAGTGAGCCGGCACGCCGATGCGTGAGCCGTCGTAGCCCGAAGGTATGGTGATGGCGCCGTCGTAGCGATGACGGTTGGTGATGAGTTCAGGCAGTATCGACGTCACATTGAACCGCATGCGCTCGTTGAACACGCCTCGCGGCACCAGGCGGTCGTATACCAGCAAGTCGTTGATGGAGATGATGTAGCCGTTATAGGCACGCAGCTGCTCGCCGCGGTTCACCCTTGCTCCGGCACGCACCAGCTGGTGGTTGGTGCCCTGGGTGCCCACCTCGTTGGTCAGCGTGTTGTTGGTCTGGTAGCGATTGATGTAGAGGTTGCGCTGCGTGATATACTCATGGGGCATCCAAACCTTCAGCATGGTGTGGGGCAACATAGTCTCATAGTAGTCGTAGAGGTCAGCATCGGGAGCATAGTTCCAAAAGCTGCTGGTGCCTTTCTCGAAGACAAGCTGGTTTTCCGACATCGAGGCATAGAGTATATGGTAGGCCACAAACATATTGAGCGCATTGAAGCGGTTGGTATAGTCGTCGCCCGTGCTGATGACGATGCCGTTCTCGCGGGCATAGTCATACCACTCGGCGGCGTTGGCATACTGCTCGTTGGCAAAGCGCACCAGGTCTTCAAAACTGCTGATGCCTTTCCTGGCCAGCACTTCGTTGCTCTCGGCAAAAACGGTGTAGCCCACGCGGCACTCCTCCTGTGCATAGAGGATACCACTGTAGTTTTCGCGCGGGCGTTGCGTGAAGGTGAAGGAGCCTTTGGTGTGTACCACCACCGAGTCGGCCAGTCCTGTGCGCCGGAAGGCTTCACAGAAAATAGAGTACTGCGGATTGCGCTCGAACACATCACCCAGCAGGCGGGTGTCGCGGGGTATGACGTTGTTGATAACGTGCACCACGCCATTGGTCACCTCATTGTCGGTACTGAGGGCCACCGCCTTGCCATTGAACACGGGACGCCCCAGCGGGTCGGCCGAATAGCTGAACTCATAGCCCAGCATGGTCGACACCTCGCCAGTTCCCGTCAGACTGACGGCAGAGCGTATGCTCGATGTCAGGTGATAGCGCACCATGTCGAGACAAAGGCTGTCAGAGAGTCCCTCGACGGAGCGCTCGCTCATGCCATTGTGTGGCAACACGGCCTCAGGGTCGTCGTAGAGGCTGTCGCAATAGGCCGCCACGCCCTCGTTGGTGGGGGCAAAGCAGGTGTAGGTGCCATAGGCAGCCAGCAGTCGGTCGTAGCGCACCCGCCGCAACACATAGGCGAAGGACGTGAGCGAGCTGTCGCCCTCAATAAACGATGTGATGGTCTGGCCCGTAAACGTGTAGAGATCCGACTCGTCAGGTTCGGGGTTGCAGGCAGTCAGCGCGACGGCCGCCATGCCCATGCCTGCCACGAAGAGGCACTGTGTGGCATATAAGATGTTTTTTTTCATATCTCGGTTCTCCTGTCATGTTTAATAGTTCTTCTCATAGTTGCCCACAGTGCCGTAAGCGGGGTTCTGCCGCAAAGCGTCACACACCTCAAGGTCGTTTTTCGGCACTGGCATGTAGAGCGCAGGCTCTGTATTGAGCTTAGCCGCAACAGCACTGCCCTGGGCTCCCAGCTTGCGGGCCATCAAGGCCAGCATCGGTGCATAGGTGGGCATGAAGGCGCCACCCTCGGCCTTGATGTCGGCCAGTGTCTTATTATAATTCACCGTGCCGCCGGCCCGGCGATAGTTGTAGCGCAGCAGGTCGTACCAGCGCTTGCCTTCGAAGGCCAGCTCGCGCAGGCGTTCGGCAAGTATAAGCTCTTCCACGGCCTGCACGCCGCTGCTGTAGGTGTTCCAGCGCATCGAGTCGCCGGGCTGTTCCTTCGACCTGAGGTTGACAGCCTGTACCAGATTGAAAGCCTGTCGCAGACAGACTGCATCAGCGGCCTTCCCGATGCTGTCGGTGCTTCCCGCCGCCTGAGCCATCAGGGCCTCGGCCTTCATCAGCATCACATCGGTCAGACGATAGATGATGTAGTTCTGGTCATAGTTGCTGTAGGCCCGCCGGGTGGCAGCAGCCTCGGCATCGCCGCCGGCACTGTTGACAAGCCAAAGATTCTGGGCCACCATCTTGCGCACTCCCAGCTCGTCGCCCGACCCGCGATAGGTGTTCATCAGTGCGCGATAGTCATTGTCGCTCGTGCCGGTGGTTTTATAGACCGTGTTGCCTTTGGCAAACATGGCAGGAGCCACCAGGTATGAGCGGTCGCGGTTGTTGGCATACATATTAAGCATTTCACAGACGCCCGTGTTGCTGTTGGAGCCGTTGAACTGCAGCTCGAAGATGCTTTCCTCGGCATTCTGCGTGACAAACAGCTCATTGAACGCGTTGCGGCCTTCAGCCAGCGGATAGCCGTCGTCGTCAGCCTCGGCCGCCAATGTGCCTCTACGCGCAAGGCGGCGTTGCTCTTTCTTCGACTCAATCACCCTGTCGCAATAATCCACCGCCTTCTGGCAGTAGGAAGCGTTGCGCTCGGCACTGCCCAGCCACAGATATATATCGGCCAGCAGGGCATTGATGCCGTCGCGGTTGAAGTAGCCCGTGCGGCGCCAGTCGTTGAATGCCAGGGGAGAGATGGCATTGGGCTCAGCCTCCTCCAGGTCGGCGATGCAGGCCAGCAGCACCGACTCGGGGTCGCTCTGCGGGATGTTCATATTCTGGCTGCTGTTCATGAAGGCTTCTGTGGTGTAAGGCACATCGCGGTAGGCACGCACCAGATAGAAGTAGCAAAGGGCCCTGAGGGCCAGCATCTGCGAACGGTCAGCCAGATAGTCGCCCTCGGTGTAAGAGGGGTCTTCGCTCACCACGGCCCCGGCTTTGGCCAGCACCAGGTTGCAGTTGTTGATGACGGCATAGAAGGCTGACCATGTGGCAAACTGGTTGTCGTACTGCGTATTGCCGGTATTGATTTCCACAAGGTCCTCGAGCACGGCCTGGTTTGTAGGCACACTGGCCACGGGCAGCAGTTCGTCAGACCGCAGGTCGCCCCAGACGATGAGGCGCCTGACCACATCGGCAGCAAGCATCGACCTGTAGGCCCCGCCAGTCATCAGCTGCACGTCGCCTTTGGTCTTCCAGAAGTTTTCGTCGACAGTTTTGTCGTCGGGCAGGATGACGGTGTCAATACACGACACAGCCATCAGGCATGTTGCTGCCATTACCATATATTTTTTCATCATCATCTTCATAACTGATATTTCCTTGTTTTTGCATTAAAATCCTGCATTGAGCGTGACGGTGAGCTGCTTCGAGCGCGGCGTCTGCGAGTTGTCGGCCGCCACGCCATAGCCCTTGGGCGACACCTCGGGGTCTACGCCGCTGTACTTTGTCCAGAGAAAGAGATTGTTGAGCGAAGCATAGAGCTGTAGCTGATTGAGGCCGAGTCGCTTAATCTGCTTCTTATCGAAGTTGTAGGCCAGCTGCAGGTTCTGGAAGCGCACGAAGCCGCCGTCCTCCACGAAGCGGTCGGAGCCCTGGAAGTTGTAGCCGGCATTATACATGGCGCGCGGTATGGGCGTCGTCTGTCCGTCTTTGCGCCAACGGTAGTTCACGGTGGCACACTGGTTGTAGGTGTTGATCATGCGCTCCAGGTTCATACGGGCCAGATTGACCACCTTATTGCCGAAGCGATACATGAAGCGTGTCTTCAGCGACCACCTGCCGTAGCGGAACGTAAGGTTGAAGCCGCCGTTCACCTTCGGCAGCGAATTGCCCAGATACACAATGTCGAGGGCATCGATGTTGCCGTTGTGGTCGATGTCTTCATAGATGGCGTCGCCGCCTTGGAAGGTATATGTCTGCGAGGCAGTGCCAGCATTGTTGCGGAAGTTGTAGACCATGTGCTGCGGATGGCCCTGGTTCATCAGCACAGTGCCGTCTTTGTTGAGAGCCACCGGAAAAGTCTCGCCGGCAGCCAGCCGCTTGTTGATTTCCTGCTCGTAGGTGTCGGCATCCCAGCCATTTTCTTTCTGCAGGTTCTCCAGATAGTCGTAAGAATACTGGTAGACGCCTTTATAGCGGAAGCCATAGATAGAGCCGAGCGAGTTGTTAAGCTGCACGCGATTCACATAGGTACCGCGGTCGGTGGCCACCCAGTCGCTGTTGATGGCATCGAGCACACGGGTATCCATCTCCTTGAGCAGGTTTGAGTTTTGGGCTATGTTGAGACTGGCGTCCATGGAGAACTTGCCAGCCTTGACAAACCTGCGGGCGGTGATGTTCATCTCCCAGCCATCGTTGTCCATACGCCCTACGTTCATCCACGCCACCGTGCTGTAGCCGGCCATCGACGGTATGCGCACGTCTTTCATCAGCAAGTCGCGCGTTGCCTTGTGATAGTAGTCGAAGTCCACGTCGATGAGATCGCCGAACAATGTCAGGTTGAAGCCCAGGTTATAGCTTGTGGTCTTCTCCCAGCGCAGGTCGTCGAGCTTCAAGCCGTCGAGTGAGCCGGTGGAGATGGGCGTGCCGTCATTGCCGTAGACACCGGCCGACGTGCTGTAGGTGTTGTAGAAGCCAATGTTTGAGCTTGGGGCCTTGCCCACTATGCCCCACGAGGCGCGCAGGCCGAGCATAGACATCCAGTTGCCCTTGACGGGTTTGAAGAAAGGCTCGTCGCTGATGTTATAGCGCAGCGACACCCCGGGGAATACGGCCCACTTATGCTTCGGTCCGAAAAGCGAGTTGCCGTCGGCACGCAGCGAGGCACTGGCGCTATAGCGCCCTTCTTTATAGCTCACATGCCCGTTGTAGAGCAGGTTTTGCGAGTTGGAGCGGCTGTTGCTGCTCGCCATGTCGCGCAGGTCGGCATCCACCGCAGGCGTCTCAATGCCGGGTGCTAGCCGGTTGGTGACGATGGTTTGCTGGTTTGACTTTGCGGTGCTCATCTCATAGCGTCCGAGCATCGTAACCGACCAGTCGGTGTTTCTGAAGTATGGGGTAAACACCAACTCGGCCCTTCCGCCTATCTTCACGCGGTTTGACTCCAAACTGGTGCTTAGGTTGTATTCGTTGCCGGTGAACAGCTCATTGCGCAGCGCAGCAGGATAAAACGTAGGATTGCTGCGTGCATAGATGTCGAAGTCTACACGGCCGTTGAACGTCAGTCGGCTGCTCTCGGGTTGGGTGTCAAGCAGCTCATACTTGATGAGGAAGTCGGGCGTCAGTCGGTAGGTCTGGTCTTTTTTCCAAGCCAGGTTGCCTATGGCCACAGGGTTGCCCAAGTCGCGTATGGCCGACAGATTGGGCGATGAGTAGTTGCCTGTGTAAGGAGTCTGGCCCGCCACGCTGCGGTTCATGATATAGTATTCATCGGTGTCGTTGCCGTCGGCATCCTGGCGGTAGATGCTCATGTTGGGGGCAATCTTCTGCGCAATGGCCAGCAGTCCCTCGTGATTCACGCCGTTTATCTTGCCTTCGTAGTTCTGGTCGTTGCCCGAATAGGTCAGCGCAAAGTTGGTGGAGAAGCGTATGCGGTCAGACACGTTGTAGTCGAGCACCATGCGCGTGGTGAACTGCTGGAACTTCTGCTTGATGATGGAGCCCGTCTGATGCTTATATCCCGCAGAGATGCGGAAGGTGGCTTTCTGGCCGCCACCCGAGAGGTTGACGTTCCAATCGTGCATCACGCCAAACTGCTTGACCGCCCCCACCCAGTCGGTGTTGTTGTTCCAGTTTTCATAGTCGCCCCACGAACGGTCGTAGTTGAGCTCGCGGATGCTCGTCGTAGCCGTAGAGAGCTGGGCAGGGTTGTAGAACTCTTCTTTCAGCATCATGGTGTAGTCGTCGCCGCTAAGCAACGTGTAGCCGTCGGGCTGCCACGTGCCAGTGAACTTATACGATAGGTTTACGCGTGTCTTTCCTCTCACGCCATGCTTGGTGGTAATCTGAATCACGCCGTTGGCGCCATTCGCGCCCCATACAGCCGTGGCGGCAGCATCCTTCAGCACGGTGATGCTCGCAATGTCCTCAACGTTGACCGACAGCAGGGCGGCATACTGTTCCTCGTTGGCATTGGCAAAATCGAAGCTCTCGTCGGGATTGTCGAAGATTTTGTCGTCGACCACGATAAGCGGGTTGGCATCGCCGTTGATAGTAGTCACGCCGCGCAGGCGCATGGTGGTGCCAGAGCCCAGGTTGCCTGAGTTCGACACGATGTCAAGTCCGGCAATCTCACCCTGCAAGGCCTCGTCGGCCGAAGTGAAGGCCAGTCCCTCTACGTTCTCCATATTGAATATCTGCTGCGACACCGACACCTCCTTCTTTGGAATCATCAGTCCGCTGGTGCTGCTTCTTCTCGACTGTACCACAACCTCCTGCAGCGTGGTGTTCTCTGATTCCAGCTTCACCCTGAAAACCGTCTGGTTCCCGATGTTGAGCACCTTGGTCTTGTCGCCCACATATGAGAACACCAGCTTGTTTTTAGTGCTCTTCACCTCCATGGAGAAGTTGCCATTAAAGTCTGTCTGGGTGGCCGACACGATACGGTTGTTGGCATCGCGCTCTACCACGTTGCCCATCATGACAGGTCCGTCATCGTCGGTCAACGTGCCCGAGATACGTGTCTGCTGTGCCATTGCTGCTTGCGAGACGGCAGTGAGCAGGACTGCAAAAAATACGTTCTTGATAGTCATAATGTGATGTTGGCCTTTAGAGTTTATGTTCTTTTCTCAGTCGCTGATACTGCTTCAGAGCTTGCTCTTTGGCCTGTCGGCTGGCCCATGCATCGTCGAAGCGTCCGCTGGCATAGACATAGAGCGGGTCGGTTATTTGATGAACAGCACAGAAGGACGAGGTGTATATCTCCGTGGCCGACGTCCTGCCGGCATTAAACCAGTAGTCGCGTGCCATCCTGTTTGATATTTTAGAAGCATCGCCGGCATCAACCACATGCTCTCTGCCGGCCACATCGGTGATGACGAGCCTGCCGTTGCTGCCGCTCACCGTCAGGTCGACGGCAATGCCCAACTCATCGCGCGAGAGGCTCTGGTAGGGCTGTGCCGGCAAGGTGATATTGTCGGCATAGAGCGACGAGCTCTGGAAGTGGTAGCGGGCAAAGTCGCGCAGGACTTTTATCTTAGCGTAGGCCTCAGCCTTGGCGGCCTCCACCTCGGCGCTGTTCTGATCCAGTTCCGAATAGCGGTTGAACAGCTCTTCAATCTCACCCCACGTAGGCAGCCCCGCCTGCCGGGCCTTCGCCATGGCATCGTTGTCAGGAGCATAGAGTGTGTAGTTGTAAGTATTAAACATCTTCACGTTTTCATCCAGACAGCTGTTGGGCACCCGTGCGGCGCCCGAGCCGCGGTCGGCCGTGAAGATGATGTAGGCATCCTGCGCCGTGGTGCCAAAGGCAGTGAGCGAATCGCTTATGCCGACCCACTTGAGCAGAGCCGAGGCCGAGAAGCCTGCACAGACATCGTAGAAGTCAGAGAAACGGCTGTCGCTGCGCAGCGTCTTGCTGACGCTGTTCACCGTGGGCTGTATGACATGGTCCAAGCGGTAGGTGCGTCCGTTTTTCTCGGTGTAGATATTCTCAATGAGGGCCGGCTCCATGATGCCGTCTATCTGCAGACCGCCCATGACACGTGTGCCGGTGGTGCCGGCATCGACGTATATCTCGCCGCCATGCTTGGTCTTGTAGTAGTGGCGGCCGTCTTGCCCGATTACCTCACCCTCGCCCAGCACCACGGTGTGGCAGTTGAGGATATCGATGAGCAGCGACTTCACACGCGCGATGGCCACCTCGCCGATGCGCTCCCCTATCTGGCCCGTGGCGGGGTCGAAGGCATAGCGGTCGCAGCGCAGCGTGATGCGCGCCGTGGGGTCGTAATAGAACCTGAGTGCCTCAGGCTGCTGGTGGCCCAGCGAGGTGGGGTCGACATAGAAATAGGCGAAGGCCTCGTCGTCGGGCACAAAGAAACCGAGGTTGGCGCTCATGGCGAGCAGGTAGTAACTGAAACCCACGTTCAGCTGGGCCGCGCTGCCGCTGGGCTCAGGGTCGGTGACGGCCCAGTTCATCACCTGCATGTCGAGATAGGTAGACGACGGGGCCATGACGCTCCGGTAGCGGTCGGGGGCAATCATCTCGTTGATTTTGTAGATGACGCCGTTGTTGGCAATGGCTATGTCATACTTGTTGTCAGTCTGCTGCAGCAAGCTGAGCTTCATGCCCATGTTCTCCTGTGCATCGTTCTGAATAGCATAGAACTTGCTGGGCACGGTGTTGACAAACGAAGGCTTCATGAGGTTCTTCATGAAGTTGGTCAGTATGTCGGGGCGCTTCGAGTGGAGCGAGTCGAGATTCTCGTTCAGGTTGCCCTTCGTGTTGGGTTTGTCGCCGTAGATGTCAATCAGGTAGGCTCCGTCGCCACCCTCGAGGAAAAAGCTTTCCACAGCCTCGTCGACAGGCACGAACAGGGCACCTATGTCGCTGATGGCATAGTCGACGCCACCCGACGACTGCTGCGGGCTATACTGATTCCACCCGGGATCGAAGGCCAGCACAGTAGAGTTTGACACCAAGTTGCCGTCGGGGTCGTTGGTGATGTTGTGCCCCGTCTGGTTGCTGAGATACCGCACCTGGAAGATTGAGTCGATGGTAGGGCGCCCATTCTGCAGGGCCCAGGCGTTGTAGTCGTTAGTGGTGCCCTCGCTGTAGTATGGCGCCGAGAAATAGTCGAGGATACGGCTGAAATACTGCGTGTCGGAAGTGCGGCGCAGCACCTGCGCCATGTTGCCCGGCGGCACGATGACATGCTCCATCTGATGCACATAGCCGTTAAGACAGGTCACGTCGGGACTGACGATGCGGTCGCCGAAGACGTAGGCCGTGCCTTCGGTATAGGGCGATCCGGTGAGCACGGCGAAGTCACTCTGCTCTCCCAGGGTGGTGATGTTGTTCTGCAGCATATGCTCGCGCGTGAAGTGCACAATCATCGGGCGCGTGGCATCGCTCACCATGTATATGCCCTTGCCGTCGGCACGGAAGCGGTCCCAGTACTTGTTGTTCTGCGGCAAGTCGGCAGCGCGGGTCACGTGCTGTATGGTGTCGATGACACTCATGTTCGACTGGTGCTTGATGGCCATGCCCTTCATCACCGTGGCCTGTCCGGCATTGCCCGTGTTGCTCATGTTCGACAGCATGTTGACAAGCAAAGCATTATCGAGCATCGAGTTGTAGAGCAGCAACTTCTTCTGGGCGTCGGAGAGCTGCCCATAGCTTGTCACTCCCCAGTCGTTCTTCTGGAAGAATCGTGCGAAGGCCTCATCGTTGGCAGGAAACACGGTCTTCGAACCCGTGCGGTCGAGTGTTTCGGCGAGGCCGAGGTCGTCAACCAGCCGCAGATAGGTATCGAAGGTGCCCGTCAGCCGCGAAGGGTCGGGATTCCTCAGTTCCTGATAGATGCTCTCCCCAAGCCATCCAGGCTTTGAGTCGGCATCGACCACCTCCTCTTTGCAGGCAGCCATCAGTCCTGCTAACGCAAGGCTGACACAGAAAAAGATTTTCTTCATAAGAAATGCTATTTGCTAGTTTTAATATTTTTTTGTTTTATGTCTTAGTAAGTCGGTAGTTTGAGTTTCAATGTGCAAAATAACTAAAAAAAAACGAAATGACAAAAAAATCCTTCTGCAATTATTGACAAACTACCGCGTTTTTTGGTTTTCGCCGCCTTACCGGCCGACGGGCGTGAAGGGCGCAACCTCGGGAAACCGCCGCTCTGGCACGGCCGCCTTGCCGGGAAACGCACCCGACGGCTGAGCGACTGCACTGAATTTTGGCCGGAATTCAATCAATTTTAGCCAAAATTGAACGGATTTTGGCCAAAATTTCATTCAGAGCAAAAGCAACAACGCGACAACGGCGGACGTGCCGCGGAGAAGGTGCAACGAAATTCGCGGGTTAAACGGATTCCCCACATGCTGATTGCCAGTATGCTGCAAATCTGTTTAACCCGCGAAAACTGTTGAGTTCAGAATCAGTCGCCGTCGTATGTACCCATGAAGAGCACTAAACCGCTGCTGGTCTCATGGATGAGGTAGACGAAGGAGTGGTCGGCATAGAACTTAGCCTGAGGCAACTTGAAGTCGGCGTAACTGTTCATTTCGGTCACTGTAACGGCCGAAGCCTGGGTTCCGTCCTCAGTCACCTCTATGGCTGCCTTCTGCTTAAGGAGAGACACGAACAGGTCGTCGGCGCTCGTCATCAGCGAGAAGTCGGCCTCACCTGGCGTAAACATTGCGCGGCAACCAAGCTCTGAGAGAGCATCGTTCAGCACAAACTCGCTGCAGGTTTTAAAGCGTGGCAGACTGACTTCAATCTCGTGTGCCCTGCTGTCGCTCTGCTGCCAAGGCTGATGGTCCAGCATGCTGACCACGTCGGCCACGGTGCTCCCCTCGTTGGGCAGCAGAATGGTCATGCACCAGCGGTCGCCACTGCCGTAGGGCAGGGTCACGGTGGAGTAAGTGTCGTTCTCAGAGTAAAGAGCCGCTATCTTCTGGTGCATGAAAGGCACCTCTGCCGGCGAGCCTCCGATGGTGGTGAAGGTACCCTTGCGCGTGTCCTTGGGGTCGAATTTCTTTGCCCACGTGGCCTTGAAGAAAACGGCATTCATCATCACAAACTTCAAAGACGCATCAAGCCGGTCTACTATTTCGGGAACCATGCCGTCAGTATGCTCGCTGCACCAATCGTTGACGTACTGGGTGGCCGACGGCTGCGTGAAGTCGAGGGTGACGGCTTCTGCCGAATACTCGTCGCGCAGCAGCGAGCGGTAAGCCTCGCTCAGCTCAGTGTTGTTGGCCACGCTAATGTTGGCCAATTGCAAGGTGACCGAAGGGTCGGTCTGCGGTAGTTCCTCCATCAGTTTGCTGCAAAGTTCGGTCATGTCTTCTCTGTCCTTGGCGTCGATGTTCCACAGGCGCATAATCTCCTGCTCTGTTCCGCCCTGCGCCCCGTTGCTCAGCATGGAAAGCAGGAAGGTGACACTGGCAGGCGAAAAAACGTTGCTGCCGGCCTCCTGCTGGCCGATGCTCTGATAGAGACGATAGGAGAACGCATTGCAGTTGGCCACCAGCCCACGCTGCTCGCTGTTCAAAACCACTGGCTGAGTGGCCGGAAGCATATTGACCACCGCTTCGTCAGCCACATCATTGTTACTGTCGCTGTCGCTACACGAGAAGAGTGCCACAGAGAACATCAGCATCAACAATAAAGAAACTGTGCTTTGATAAATACTCTTCATAACTTTAATAATTTATAGGTTTAATATTGGAGTAAAAATACGTATCGAACTGAAAATTTGTCAAATCTGGATTTTGAGGATTGCCTACCTAAAGAAAATTTATTCTTTGATGTAAACCTACCAAGAATATCCGTTTCCGGTTCAATATCTACAGCACTTGCATCTTCTATTTGAAACACATCTTCTGAGCAACCAAAAAAAAGAATGTTGCGCATAAAATAAAAACTACATTAAAAACATATTTATTAGTTAAACTTTACAAAATCGAGCGAACTCGAAACGATTTTCATGGTCCTGTCATTAGCAGATTAAGTGGGAGCCTGCGTGCAGGCTCCCACTCCCTACTACTTCACCAGATGTTTCTTGCCGTCGATGATATATAGACCGGGCTTCAGACTGCTGGCGTCGCCCTGCAGCTTCATGCCCGTGATGGTGTAGATGCCCTTCACACGACGTCCGCTCTGCTCGCCAGTCAGCGTGGGCTCTATGCCCGACGTGATGTTGCCCACGAGATACTGCAGCTCGCGCAGCGAGAGCGTGATGTTCTGCACGTTCTTGGCCGTCTCAGCATTTGTCGCACCGTCGACCGAGGCAGCCGCGCTGATGTAGCGGCGCATCTTCGTCAGCAGATAGGCCACGTCCTCTTTGCCCTCGTTGACAGCGATGACGTCGTAGGCCCTCTGTATCTCGACGTTCATGGCCTCCTTGGCGTCGGCAATGTATTGGCTGACGTTGCGCACATAGAACACCTTGCTGTCGCCGAAACCGTAGGCATTGGCACCGGCCGTGGCACTGTTGTCAGCACCCTCGAAGCCGAACTCCACTGTTGTCTCGGCGTTGTCGGTCTTCTCGAAGAACACGGCGTAGGACGTGCAGAAGTAGCGGTTGCCCATGCCTTCAACGTTGTAGCTCTTCGACACGACGACCGAGTCGGGAGCTCCGTCGAGCCCGAAGAACAGGCGGATGTTGGGACAGTAGGTTGTGTCTACAGGCACCTCGCCAGTCTCGCCGTAGATGATGGTGGCTATACCCATGTACTGACTCCACGTGTCGTCTGTGCCGAAGGCCTTGGCACGGTATTCATAGATGCCGGGCTCAGTGATGCTGATGCGCTGGTTGGCCTTGAAGTCGGGGCCGACAGTAGTGCCGCGCCAGACGTTGGCTGCATAGAGCGGGCCGTCAGGGCTCTGACGCTCCTCAATCTTCACGTCGTTGTTCGGGCGCGCATCCTTGCCATAGGTGAAGTACCAGCCTTTCTGCAGACCGTCGCCCACCTTGGTCTTCAGTGCAAACTGCGTGAAGTCACCGTTCTCAATGTTGATAAGCGCAGGGTTGGCATAGGTGGCACACGACATGCTGAATGTCTGCTGGGCCTTCAGCAGACGGCCGATCATCTCGTTGTATTCGTCGACCTGCTCATTCTCGGTGACAGCAGCCAGCAGGGCGTCAGCCTCATCTATGACAGCCTGGAAAGGAGCCTTGTCGCCACCGGCATTTTCCGGAGCAGCGATGACGTTCTTGGCGGTCGCCACACTTTCCAGCAGGGTCTGGTAGACCTTGTTGACTGCCTCATAGGCATTTCGGGCACTGTTCATGGCCCTCACGTTCTCAAGCAGCTCGTCGGCATAGTCGGAGGTCACCTTGCTGGGCTCCAGCACGTGGCCGTCGGCATCGACTATAAGCAGCGAGGCATCGTAAGCAGCCTGGTTGTCATCGATGGCCTGCTGCAGGTCAGCATGCCCCCAAGGATAGCCGTCGGCCTTCGTCTTGAGCAAGTCTTCACGGGCCAGTTCGAGGCGCAGTTTGAGAGCCTCCTGCTGTACAATCACGCTGTTCACGTCTTTCACATACTGCAGCTCCTCGGCGGTCTTGCCGATGGCGCGCAGCTGCGGGTTGCGCAGGCTGTAGCGTCCGCCGCGCTTGTCGGTGTAGGTGGGGAATATAAATCCGGCGCGCACGGTGTCGCCCTCGGCCACCTCAGCAATGTGGTAGTAAGTCTTCCAGTAGTAGCCGCTGATGGTGTCGCTCTCCAGCTTCAGCGTGTCAGTGCCCACGAATACCTGCGGACCTACGATGGCCAGGCTGTGGTTGGCGCCGTAGGGCTGTGCCTTGCCAGAAGCTGCCACAGCCTGTGCCTCGATTTGGAACATATAGCGGCCCGGGGGCAGCAGGGCATTCTCGCCCATGACGCCGTTGCCCGACAGGTCGAACGACGTCTGGATGCCGGCCGACGCCACATAGCCGTCGCCCTCGGGGCGCTCCAGCGACCCATCGTTGGCCGAGAAGCCCCAGCGGGCGCCCATGAAGTACCACTCGTTGCGCCATGCGTTGCTGAAGCTGTTCCAGTTGTACTTCGCCCAGGTTGTCCAGTCGGTCAGGAAGATGCCGACGGCACTGGCAGCCTTCGAGTCGACAAACAGGTCGAACTGCTCCTTGAACTGATCGAGCAGTGCGCTGAAGGCCTCTTCACTCTCGGCAGTGGCCAGCTCGCCCTTGACGGCCTCGAGCATGGCCCTCACCTCATCGGCCCCTTCGGCAAAGTCGGGCTCGGCGAGCACACTCTCCACATAATCGACGTAGCGCTGGCCGATGCGGGTGTCGTAGACGGGCACCACCTCGTGAAGCTCGAAGCCCGTAAGCAGCATGCCCGTAGCCAGATTGGCAGCATTAAACACCAGATAGTCGCCGGTGTGCAGCTCTACGGTGTCAACAATCTGCTTCCACTCGTTGGTGAAGCTCTCCACATCCGACACGCCACGCACGATGGTGTTGGTAGCGTCTCTGTTGACGAAGAAGTTGATGTAGTTGGTGCCGTAGGTAGTCTTGCCGTCGACAGTAGTGGCCGATATGCTGGTCACGCCGTTGTCGACGCCTTTCACCCAATAAGACACCGTAAAGAGGCCGGCGTTAGGCGCAGGCCAGACATTGGTAACGGCCAAGGGGGGCTCGCCTGCACCGGTGAGGCTCTGCAACGCATTACCGCTCACACCTGCGGGGAGCAGCTGGTTGGTTACCACGCCCCACACATTGCCATTCAGGTCGCCGCCGTTTTCGTTGACCCAGCCTTCCAGGCCTCCGATACCCTCACTGAACGTACCGTTGGTCACCACGTTGGCACCCGTCACTCTGTACTTTGCCATGGGTGTATAGATGTAATCGCCCACATTGACGGCGCCTGCACCTGCCACACATGCCAACGCAAAGAGTTGCATAAGTAGTCTTTTCTTCATAATGGTAAATTAATTTGTTGTTAGTTAAGATAAAGTTTAGTTTTCTATTTGCAAAGCAATCAGTAGTCGGGGACAAAGATAGTCATTTTATTGATAATCAGCAAGAAAAGGAAACACTACTTTTTGGCATTCGTCTTTGTTTTTTGAGAACTGGCCCCTCTCTCCTCACCTCCACACACAGCACTGCCTGCCGTAAGCCACGCCCCGACAACGGGACAACGGCTGCGGCAGGCAGGCTCTTCCTAATAACAATGTTTTTTACCTTACTATCATTTTCTCTGTCTCCGTATGGTTGCGGAATCTCATTTTTATTATATATGTGCCCGCGCTCAAAGGCAGTGAAACAAGCCGCTGTGGTGCCTCAGAACGAGTCACACGGAACGCAGCCACACGGGTGCCGCCAGGCGTATATACCTCGTAAAACACATAATTGCTGCCGGCAAGGCCGTCGATGCCGATTGAGCCATCGTCGGTGATGCGCAACACGCCCAAACGGGATGCCAGCTCGCGCGTGTCCCAGTAGAGGCCCTCGGGCAGGGCAGGCAGGTCATAGGAGGGCTGGCCCGCGAAGGTGCGACCTACGGTCCAGAGAGTAAACGCGTCGCCCGCCTTGGGCACATAGCCATCGGCCAGAGTTACGCGCAGCGTGCCGTTCATGGTGAGAAACTGCGGTTCAAACTTAGAGTAGCTGTCGGCGCTCTTGATGATTATGTGGAGCGTAGCCCCCGCCTGAATGTTGGCTGCGGCATTGGTCTTGATGGTGGCCGGCGACGTCTCGGAGTACCACATGCGGGGTGTCAGCATGGCGCCGCTCTCAAGGGTCAGCGAAGCCAGCAGCCCCTGTCCTACGACGCTGCCCGTGCCGAGCACGCGCAGGGCATTGCTGCCGAAGAAGGGCGACGCCATCGTGGCATCGTTGATTTGCAGTTCGCCCGCATGCACGGTGACAGGGGCAGAGAAGCGGCCGGCGGCCGTCACGCGCAGGTAGCCATCGCCGCGCTTCACGATGGGTGCCGTGGAGCTGAAGGTAGCAGTGATGTCGCCGCCGTTGCTGCCCAAGGTGTAGGTGCCGGTGCCGCCGAGGGTGCCGGTGCCGGTGACATTGCCCACCTCAATGTTCTGGTTGCTGTTGAACGTCACGTCGGCGTTGAGCTTCAGCGTGGCCTTGGGCAGGCCCTTGGCATTCTGGAAGTCGAACGAGGGGGCGTAGCCGTGCTTTGTGGAGCGGTCGTGCAAGCCAGGCACGATGGTACCCTCAAACTGGCTCCAGTCACCCTGATAGTAGCAGCGCACCCACGTGCCGTAGACGTTGAAGGTGCCCTTGCCGGTGAGTGTGCCAGTGTAGTTGCAGCGCGGGTCGCCATAGAACGTGCCCGTATGGCCCTCAGGCACCACGAAGTTGGTGGTGTTGAGTGAGTAGGAGTTCTCGGTGGCGGGGTCGTAGAGGGTACCGCCCTGAAACTCCACCGTATCTGGCAGCTGCACGATGGAACTGTTGTTTTCGGTTGCATTCGCGTTGCCTTGTCTGACGACAAGCCTGTCAAACGAGTTGCCCACGCCGAGCGAGAGTGCGCCGACACCGGTCTTCACTATCTCCGCTCCCGCGCCGCTGCCCACGATTCCGCTGCCCAACGTCAGCGACATGCCGGTGGCCACATCGATGATATTCGTGCCGGTGGCCACGAAAGGCTGGTCGGTGATGATTACGCCATTGGCGCTGAGCGTGCCGCCATTCAGCCGGATGGTACTGCTGACGCCACCCAGCGCGCCGTAGGTCTGGCCGTTGGCGTTGGCCAGGGTTCCCACCACCAGCCGACCGCCGTTCAGATAGGTATCGCCGGTGCGGTTCTCGGTATTGATGGTCGTAGTGGCGGCGCCATTTTTGGTGATAGTGCCTCCGCCCAATATGCTGTCGCCGTTGATAATATAGTTTTTGGTTTCATTGCTGAAGGTGATGGAGTGCGGTCTGACAGCTCCCTTTACGACCACAGTGGTGAGCTGCGCCTGGTCATCGAAGATGATGTCGTCGCCCGAAGCGGCATAGTCAGGCTGGCCGTCGTTAAGGAAGTTGCGTGATTCGCCCAAATCCCATGTATTGTTGTCCACGCTGCCGTTCCACACGACCGTGGTGTTGTCGCGGAAGTTTTCCACCACGAGCCTCAACTGCCCGTCGGCATAGTCCAGATAATAGCGCTGATTGCCCAGCCCCTCGATGAGGATGCTGGAGGGCGAGCCTACAAGCGTGTCGATTCTGCCCAGCACGTAGATGCCTTCGTCGAGGTCGCGGGCTTCGCGAAACTCGAAGACGGGCGTTTTGTATTTCGGACCGTTGTCCCAGTTTTTCACCTCTACAATAAGTTTCTCGGCATGGAGCTGGTCGGTCTGACAGCCGTCGATGTCGAACACCACGCGCGACCCGAACCTCAGGTCGAGCTGCGACACACTGATGTTGCCCACATGGTCTCGGCCGCCAGGGTAGATGGCGGCATTATAGTCGGCCTGCAGACCACCCATGAAGTGGCCGCCGTGGCTTTCGAGCGCTGTGTGGCGGTTGAGCCACACGCGACTGCACTCCATGGTGCCGTCGAACTGCAGCGTGCCGTTCCACACGTCGGTCGGCCCGGTGTAGGTCTGACTGACATTTGGCAAGACGAGCGTCCCCTCGCCCTGCTTCACCAACCGCATGCTGCCGCTGAAGGCACCGCCGGTGAGCGTATGTTTATAGTTGATGATGGTTCGTTCGGGCGACTTCGGCGTTGAGCTGGTGGCCTGCCTGTCGCCCGAGCCCTGCACCCAGGCGGGGGTGTTGACGGTAAGCATGTAGGGAGCGGCACCGTCGGCCACGCTGAAGGTAAGGTCCTGATAGCCGCTGATGAGCAAATGGTCGTCGGTAGTGACGATGGTCGACCCGCCAGGCACCTCGGTGCGCCCGCGCAGCATCAGTGGGGGCGGAGCTACGGTGATGCCTTCCAGTTCGCCAAGGAAATAGCTCACATGGGGTGGCTGGTTGTAGCCCACGCTCTGCCAGGCCATGCCGTTGCGATACTCATGGTCATGCCACAGCGTATAGATGCCATAGTCGGTGGGATAGTTGGTGGTGATGATGAAGAGCGACTTGTTGTCTGGGCTGCGCAACACTAGCTCCTCGCGCCAATCGCCCAGTATGTCGCCCTGAGCGCTGGGGTTGTTCTTTGTCGAGTTGTTGAGTATGCCTACGGGGGTGTATTGCCCCGAGGAGTTGGTGAAGAGCAGACGGCCGTTGCCCCACTTAGTGATTTTTGCACTGCGCTGCACACCAGGGCTGTTTAATATCTCGTCGAGCAAGTCGCCGTCCCAGTAGATGCGGTTGTTGAGGTCGCCCCATGCCATATAGCTGTCACCGTTGCTGTAGATTACTTTGTCGCTCAACAAGCCTATGATGCCCGACGACACCGTGCGGCCCTGCCCTCCAGGCACGTCGTTGGTGAAGTTACCTGCCAATGCGCGGCCGTCATCGCCGCCATCGCTCTTCCGATAGTACATGTTGCCCGTCGTGGCATTCCAATAGCTGTTGCCTTCTGAGCCCTCTTGGCAGGTGAACTGCTCCAGTCCCCAACGATAGGGATCGAGGTCGCCGCAATGCTGAGCGTCGCCATGGCCGAGGCCAGTGGTGGCGAGCCCGTAGCCAGTGTCGTCGATGACCATTGAGCCGAACACGATTTCATCGCGCCCGTCCATGTCGACATCGGCAATGGCAAAGTTATGGAATCCGTTGCCAAACCACGGCGAGCGGCTGTCGTAGCAGTTCCAGCGCCATCGCTGCGTCAGCTCGTGGGTGTCAGGATCCACATCGAGCGCACACATCTTATGACGTGTGTAGCATCCTCGCCCCAGGAAGATGCTGGCATGACGACCGTCAAGATAAGGTGCGCCGAAGTAGTGCTTCGACGAACGGTGGCCGGTGTCGGCCTGCCCCCAAACGGAGGCATAGTCGCTCTCACCCTGCTCGTAGCGCGGCAGGGGGTAGGGCATGGGAGTGAATGTCTGTACGCTGGCGCCCTCGGTGGGCACAAAACCGTAAGGCATGCCCGTCTGACCGTCTAAATAAAGCAGATACTCAGCTCCGGTGTGGGTATATTCAGGCCGCGACGTGCCACCTGCCCCATTGTCGTAGCTCATGTCGCCAATATTAATGGTCATGCCGCTGGCTGTGTGGATAATCATATTGTCGGCACCGCGCATAAGCACCTCGGCGCGCCCGTCCTCATCCCAGTCGAATCCTATCATGTCCCACTGCTCGTCGGGACCGGCCATCATATTGGGCCCCAGGTCAATCCACCACAGACGGGTGCCATCAGTCTTATAGCATTCGTAGAGGTTGAAATCGGTTGTGTTCGACGTCAGCGAGATGTTGCCTTGCTCGTTTTTGCGCTTCACGAGGAACTCGCAGACGCCGTCGCCATCGACATCAGCCAGGCTGACATCGTTGAGTGTGTAGCCTGCCACTGTGTTTTGGGCACCGTTGGTCACGGCGTCGGGCATAGTCTGCCCCGCACGATTCACTACAGGCTGTACCTTCACCTCCATATACTGCTGCGGCCAGGCTTTCACCGAGGGTGACATCTCTTGGGGCACTCCTCTCACCACAGACTCCACCTGATAGGTGGCAGAGCTCGAGCCACTGGTGTCTTGATAGTTTGTCTTCTTCAAAGGCCCGGCTATCTTCACGCCGTCGCGATAGAGGTTGTACTGCGTGTCGTAGTATTCTTCGCCGAACATGCGCCACGTCACAAGATTGCCACCGCCACTGATGGCGGGCACAGCCACAAGGCCACGGTCAAGACGGTCGGTGACACGCTGCGCCTGAGCACATACGGCCATCACTCCCGCCATAGTCAGTAGGACAAACTTCTTCATCGTCTTTTTAAAAAAATGGTTGTGTCTTAGTTTAGCTGTATCTTAGTTTGGTTACATCTTAGTTGTTTAGTAGTTAGCATTTGTGTGCAAAGTTAGCGGTTTTATCTCTCCCTGACCATCGTTTTTTGCTAAATCATTTGATGTTTTTGATTTCAACAATAAAAAAATGCCATTTTCAGGCACCGTCGTTTGTTCTCACGAGAAATCATTTCCCGACGCTTAATCGCAAGGAGACAGGAATAATTCAAGATACAACACCCTATACTCGTTACTTCAACGTATACCGCAAGCCCAACTGGAGGTCCAGCTGGACGGGGCTCTCCTTGTAGACATTCTGCAGAGCACTGCCATTGTCGGGATAATAGCGCATCGACGGCTGCACATAGACACCCAGTGAGGACAGCAAACGATACTGCAGACCAACACCGACCGAGGCCGACAGCTGCACGCGGTCGCGACGGATGCTGCCCGATGTGATGGTGGCCGACACACACCAGTCGGCCGCTACGCCTGCCGTGGCATAGGCGCTGAGGCGTGGCGTCTGCCAGAAGCTGTAGCCTGCGGCAACGGGCAGGCCCACATAGCAGAGGTGCTGGTCGTCGACCTGCACAATGGCTGCATAGCGGTGGGTGAAGGTAGACCACAGACGGGTGTAGCTAAGGCCCGTTTCCAGCCACCAACGGCTGCTCAGCGGCATGCTGACCGACATGCCGAACATTATGGGCAGACGGTGGTGGGCCTCTTCGTCGTAGCCCACCAGATACATCGGCGACTGGCGCGAGAAGGCTTCGCTGGCGGCTCCCATATAATTGCGACTCATTTGCATGGGAGTGAGCGTGGTGGTGCCGCCAGAGGCTAACAGGTTCGACGTGCGCAGCGAGAACGTCAGCTGCCGCGGACTACTATGACCGCCGCGATGATATGGGAGCTGCGCCCCTTGTTGCTGGTCACGCTGGCGGCTGGCGCTGATGGCGGCTGGCGCGGCGGCGTCAGCAATCGTCGGGTCAATAGTGTCGGCCCGAACATCATGCGCCACTTCCTGCGCCACATTCTGCAGCACTTCCTGCGCCATTTCCTGCAGCACCAACCGAACCGTGTCGGCCGGCACGGACGCAGTCGCCTGCAGGTTGGCAGGCTGCGGGCGTCTGGAAAGCACGGCATGAGCTGCGGCGGCATGCGACGTGGCATCATTCGCCTGGTAAGCATTATGCTCTGCGATACCAGCAGACTTGATTGTGCCACGTCTAAGGTCAGCCTCAGGCTGTGGCTTGTTACCATCCTGCCAGACAATGAAACTGCCTGCCAGCAGGAGCACAGCGGCCGCCACACCGGCCACCCAGCGGCGCAGAGCCACCTGGCGGGCCTTGTCGCGCGAGCGGCGAATCGTCTCGTCCCACACGCGCTCCGGCACCGGCTCCTCATAGGAGTCGAGCCGCGATCGAAGCTGTTCGGTCCAGTCTTGTTGCATCATATCTGGTGGCGTTTATAGTCGTTAATCATTCGGGCGAGCATCCGCTTGGCACGTAGCAGCTGCGAGGCGGAGGTGTTTTCTTTAATGTCGAGCAGGCGGGCTATTTCCCTATGGCTCAGACGGTCGAGAACGTAAAGACAGAACACGGTGCGATAGCCGTCGGGCAACTGCTCTATCATTTGCTGCAGGGTCTCCATCGTCACGCTGCCCACATCGGGTGCATCGTCAGTCATACTGTCAAGCTCGGGGACATCGTCGAGCGTCATGGGCTGCAGCCGATGGCGGCGCTTCAGCCAGTCGATGGCCTCGTTGCTCACCACCCGCATCACCCAGCCCTTAAGCGAGCCCTCGCCGCGATACTCGAAGCGGCCGATGGTGGTGAAAATCTTGCAAAACGACTCTTGCAGCACGTCGCACGCAGCGTCACGGTCGGCCACATAACGCATGGCCGTGGCCATCGCCATGCCGGCATAGGCATCATAGAGCTCACGCTGAGCCCTGCGGTCGCCCTGGTGAATGCGTTTGATCAGCTGTTCTTCGGCCATTCTCGATGATGTGTCAGTGAACTGGTCAGTCGTGGTTGCCGCCTGTGCTGCTGAGCATCATCAGCAGCCCGTCGGTGCCGAAGCGCACAGCTTCCTCTCCGTCGATGCTCAGCGACAGCAGGCGCAGGTAAAGCGCCATCGTACCGTTGTATTTGTTGACCAGCAGTTTGCTGTCGGCACTTACACCGAGTGTCATACGGTGCTGCTGCCCGTCGTCTTCCGTCGTTGCGACGCTGACGGCATAAGGAGCGCCATGACTGTCATAGGGCTCAGAGGAAAGGTTGTAGACGTTCGACTGCGACGAGTAGCCCACATGGGTAAGCTGGAAACAGAGACGATGCTCTTCGCCGGCAGCAGACTGGTAGTGACAGCCGGCCAGCGACGCCCAGTAGGCTTCGGGCGGATTGGCTATGACGAGACTGTTGCCGCTCAACGTCACTGTAGAACTGCCGGCGCCATCGGCATCCCACTGGCAAAGATATGTTGCAGGGAGTATGCTTTCTCCGAAGGGACCGGGGGATGCGCCCGTGTCACCGTCGTCAACAGCGCAGCTCCCGAGCACGAAGGCTACCAGCAGCCACACGAATTGTATTGGTCGTCTCATAGTTGTGTCGTTGTTTTTTTTCATCATGTCTTTCTTTTATCAACTGCAAAGTTACAAAATCTTGCACGGGCAACCAAAGTTTTTTTTCTGAAAGAATGGGGGAAACAGGAAAAAGGACAAGAGGATGCACGAAAAAAAAGTGAGGAACGACAAACGGCAATCCGCGCTTCTCATTCCCCACTCTTCAGCAGTCTGCTGCTGTATCAATACTGGTCTTCCTCGTCCTCGTCGTCCCACACGCTCCTGTGCTGACGCGAGGCAGGCTCTTTCGTGCCTTCTTCATCTACACCGCCATAATCAATGCCTATGTCAGATCTCACAGACCCCCTCAGCAGGAGCTGAACCTCGGTTGTTGCAATGGCAGTAGCAGGGATTAAATATTCTTTTCTCATATCCTGATTTTTATACTTTTGATAACCTTTTATTTCACTATCACCTTCTTGCCGTCCTTCACATAGATGCCTTTCTGCGAGACGACATCAACGCGGCGTCCCTGCAGATCGAATACGCCCATGCTATGACCCGCCGCACGCTGACCAACTGCTGCCGACCCGATGCCTGTAGTCACATCGCCATCTACCACCAGTTTCACGTTCGATGCGGCGCTGTCATCAGTCAAATCAAGTTTGTCAGTCAGATCGAGGTAGGCACGGAAAGCCTTGATTGACGTTTTACCCACAGAATACCAGAACAGGTTGTCGCTGATGAAGAGAGCACCCTCGGGCACCATCGTGCCGGCTCTCAATGTGCCGAAGAAGGAGCCCATCAGGGTCTTTTTGGGTCCGCTGCCTGTCTCGTAAATTGCCACGGCATTGCTCTCGTCGGGCTCGTAGACGGCTATCAGCGAGAATTCGCTCACGTCGGCCGAGGTCTTCACAATGTAGGGATAGTTGGCCACCAGACCGTCCGAGAGGTCTACCGCCTCGAAGTTTACGTTGATAGTGCTGGTATTCTCATCCATACTATAGCTTCTGAAGTAAGCCAGCATAGCATCGCTGCCGAAGGCGTCGGCCAGTTGCTCGCCCGTCATGTCGAAAGGCAGGCAGAGCGTGCTCCACTCACCGGCCTTGACGGTGCGTTTCACTATGATGCTCTCTTTCTCATTGGTAGCTGCCGGCGGCATGACGTCGTCTTCACTGAGCATCAGAATGTCGGACACGACTTCCAGATTGAACGTGATGTCATCGGCACTGACCGACTTTACTTCACTGCTTCCGGCTACAGGCTGCGAGAAAGCAATATCATGCAGCGTGGCCTGATACTGCCCTTCCTCGACAGATGCATCCACCTGCAAGGGCAACGTCAGCACACTGCCGTCGGGGAGGAAGCCGCTCTCCTCGCTGACTGACATATAATAGAACAGATAGCGCGCCACGCCGTGGTTGTCGCTCTCAGTATAATTGGAGCTGCCTATGATGTCACCGAAGCCATCTCCTAAGGTGAAGCCTGGCTCTTGGTTGTTATCGGCCTTCACACTGAAGCCTTGGGGCAGGCTAAGGTCAAACTGGAAGCCTCTATAGCGGGCATCGGTGGGAAGCGTCAGCTGTATGGCCAACTCGCCCAACCTGCCTTTTCTGATTTTCACATCGTTTACGTGAAACACGTCAGCCATTGCCACACTGCAGGCGGCAAACAAAACGCAAAGTGTAGAAAGTAGTCTTTCTCTCATATAAAAACAATTATTTGATTCAACTAAGACATTTGCAAAATGCCCCGCCCTCTTCTGCTCTAAAGACGAGGCACATGTTTTTTCTGATGCAAAAGTAGCGAAAGTATCACAAATAAACAATGGCTGCCAGGTTAAATTACGTTAAGCACCATGATAAAAAAACAAAAGCAGCGAGTGGCGGATGGCCTGCTCACTGCTTCAACTTGAAGGAGCGCTCAATGCTGCCCAACTCCTCATAGAAAGCCTTGTCAACCTTCAACCGCTGCTCTACGGCGCTGCAGCTGTGGAGCACGGTGGAGTGGTCGCGCCCGCCAATAAGCTGGCCGATGCGCGAAGCAGGCATCTTGGTGTACTTCTGTGCCAGATACATCGACACCTGACGCACCTGCACATAGTCGCGCTTGCGGCTCTTGCTGAACACGTTTTGCTGACTCACGCCATAGTGGCGGCACACCACTTCGAGAATATCATCGACGGTGAGCGGATGGTTGTCTACCTTGACGGCCCGCTTGATGACACGCTCAGCCAGATGCATGTCGATGTTTGAGTTATAGACGATACTATAGGCCATGAGCGAATTGACCACACCCTCCAGGTCGCGCACGGAGCCATTGGCCGTCTGGGCAATAAACTGGATGACATCGGCGGGAATCTTCAGGCCGTCGCGACGGCACTTCGAGTTGAGAATGTCGACGCACAGCTGCACGTTAGGCTTCTCAAGCTCGGCAATCAGTCCGCAGGAGAAACGCGTCAGCAGACGGTCTTTCACGCCGGCAAGATCCACCGGCGGCCGGTCGCTGGCCAGAATAATCTGCTTGCCCAGCCGGAAGAGATGATCGAAGATATGGAAGAAGGTGTCGAGCGTCCTGGGTGAACTGGCCCACTCTTGTATATCGTCGACGATAAGCACGTCGATGGTCTGGTAGAAATTAATGAAGTCGTTGGTGGTGTTCTGCCTGACGGCGTCGGTGTACTGCACCTGGAAGAGACGTGCCGAGACGTACAGCACACGCTTCTGCGGATAGAGCTTCTTGCAGCGCACGCCGATGGCATTGACAAGGTGGGTCTTTCCGCAGCCGGAAGGGCCGAAGATGAAGAAGGGATTGAAAGTAGACTTGCCCGGATGCTCGGCTATTGAGATACCCACGGTGCGCGGCAGCTTGTTGCTGTCACCTTCGATGAAGTTGTCGAAGTTTTTCCTCGGGTCAAGCTGCGGGTTCAGACTCTGGGGCGTCACGGCATCAAGCACGGTGGGCGACTTGTTGCCCCGCGTGGTGGGGGCGGGTCCTTCTATATCGACATCAGAATCACTCTCCACATCCTGCGTCAGCTGGTTTTCCATGTCGGTGACCAGCCTGTAGGTGAGTTTTACGCTTGTCTTGAAACTATTGGTCAGAGCCCACCCCATCAGACGCACGTAATACTGCTCCAAGTACTCGTAGATGTACGGACTCGGAACTTGCACCAGCACCGTCTTCTTCGCTTCGTCGTAACTCTCGAAGACAATGGGCTCAAACCACGTTTTAAAGATCTGCTCTGTGACGTTCTGCCTGATGAGATGAAGGCAGTTAGTCCAAAGCGCCTTATGACTCTGATTCATCGCGGGCGTTCATTAATAGTTTCAACAGTAAGCTACAAGTTTTGTCTTGTTTTGCTTTCAAATTCGAGTGCAAAGTTCGTAATTTTTTTTTAATCTTGCAAATTGCACGATTTTATTGTCTGTGTTTACAAACTCCGTAACTCACTATTTTATGGGCGTTTATGGTGTTTCACGAATTTTCGACTGTCCTCCCTGTTGCAGGTTTTCAAAACACTATGTATCAAGCAATTACAAACAGGAAAAAGAGTTTTCCGACTCGTTTTTTATTTAGACAAAATAAAAATTACTTCTCTTTTCTGCCGAATACCGACACATTGATATAGCGCTTGGGATGCTGTTTGATGTCATTTAGCAGCGAGTCGGCACTCCTGACGGTTGCATTCAGGCTGTTGTAGAGCTGCGGATCGCGCAGCATGAGGCCCAGGGTGCCTTCGTTGTTGTTGAGCGAAGCCGTTGTCTGCTGCAGATTACCCAGCGTGGCGTCTACCCTCTGCATAGTCTGTTGGAAGTCAATGTCGCCCAGTTTCCGGGTGAGTCCCTCTGTGTTGGCCAGCACGCCGTCGGCCTTGCTCATCATCTGCGGCACCTGCCGGTTCAGCTGGGCAGAGAGCTGTCCCAGCTGTTGTGTGGTAGAGGTGAGACTGGCCGTCACGCGTTCTACGTTGTGCAGCGAGCTGCTGAGGGCAGGGTCGGCCAGCAGGGCATTGAGAGAAGCCAGAATAGAGTCGAGCTTGGGCAGCATCTGTTCCACCTGCGGCACCATGTCGCCAGCTTTGCTCATGATGCTCTGCTGCACGGCACCACTGATGGTGTCGCCCACGCTGAGCAGACTGGACATGTCGTTGCCCATCTTGAGCTGTAGCTGCACGTTGCCGAGGAGGTCGCTGGTTATCTCCACCGTGGTGCCCTTAGGCAGCCGCATTTGTCGGTCGAGCCCCAGCATGGCCACGATGTTGTCGGGCCGCGAGTAGTCGTAGTCAATGCGCTCCACCACGCCCACTCTGAAGCCGTTGGCATAGACAGGACTTGAAGCGCTCACCCCGCTGATATTCTCAAACCGTGCAAAATAGTTGTTGCCGGATGAGAACATGGTAAGACCTTTCAGAAACGACAGTCCGAAGAACAGGATGACGACTCCGGCTATAGCTACGAGGCCAATCTTGACCTCATTGGTGAAGAATTTCATATACTTTGATATATATTATATAATGTGTCTAATTTCGTTTGTTTTTCTTAAACTCCTGTATGGCAGCCTGCACATCGACCCTCTCGCCGTTTTTAAAGGCTATGATGAAGGCCTGCGGGAACTTCTGTATCACTTCTTTGCGCAGGCGGTAGATTTCGTTGTAATCGGTCGATGCGCCTACGGTGTACTTCCACATGCCGTGCTCTCTGTAGCAGTCAACGCCAGTGAGTCCCTTCAGCAGTTTGTTTCCTTCCCGAATCTGCCGGTCGCTTGCCATTATCTGCACCTTAAACACAGGTAGCCCTGAGGGCTCCGCCTGAGTCTGCATGAGCGGCGCGATGGCAGGCTGGCTGCTCTTCCCAGCACTGTCAGCCGTCTGAGGCTGTTTGTTTTTCTCCGGTTGCACAGGCTGCGCCTCCGGCTTCGGCGACTGTTGCACCGGCTTGTTCTGGGGCGCATCGTCAACCTTTGACACGCCGGCCCAACCACGGGCTTTCTTGTAAGCCACAAAGGCGTTGAATATGCCTCGGGCATACTTGCCGGTGGCCTCCTTAGAGTTCATGAAGGCCTCCTCGTCTTTCGTGGAGATGAATCCCAGCTCAATCAGGCAGCCGGGCATCGACGTCAGCCGGAGCACAGCCAGATTGTCTTGATGCGCGCCCATGTCCCTGCGCCCAGTGGCAGCACACACATTGCGCTGCATGAGCTTGGCCAGCTCCACGCTGCGCTCCATGTTGTCGTCTTGAATAAACTCGAACATGATATCGCTTTCAGGCGAGTTAGGATCGTATCCCTGATAGCGCTGCTTGTAGTCCTTCTCCAGCAGGATGACCGCATTCTCGCGCTTTGCCACCTGCAGATTCTCAATGTATCCCTTGCCCGAGCCCGTGGTGCGGCTGCGCCCGAGGGTGTAGGTCTGGAAGCCTCTGGCCACCCTGCCTTTCGGCAGCGAGTTGATATGTATTGAAATAAAGAGGTCGGCCTTATGCTTGTTGGCTATCTCAGCCCGCTGCCACAGCTCCAGGAAGCGGTCGGTCTTGCGAGTGTATACGACGCTCACGTCGGGACAGTTGCGTTCCACCATCTGTCCGAAAGCCAGGGCATACTTGAGCGTCAGGTTTTTCTCTTTCGAAACCGCCCCCACGGCACCGGCGTCATGACCGCCATGCCCCGCATCAATGACGAGCACGAACTTGCGCTTGTCGGCAGCTGCCGAAGCCACCACGCCAACGATGAAGAGACATATAAGGAAAAGTCTTTTTAACATACCATTCGAATTATGCGGTGCAAAATTACGAATTATTAGCGAGATAATGGTACTTCACTTCTCAGTTTTATCATTTATTAAGTGAAGATGCACGCCGGCCCCGTCGCAATGTGCTCCCATGGGGGGATTGACCTTCACTACCGAGAGGTCGACCCACTCCACCTGCGGATAGTCATCTACAATTGCTTTCACGATGCGCCCGGCCACATGCTCCAGCAGACGCGACGGCACGGCCATCTGGCGCTCCAGCACTGCATAGAGGTCGGCATAGCTGATGGTGCAGTCCACCTCGTCGGTAGCCATCGCCTCGCTGAAGTCGTAGCCCACCTCCAGCGTCACCTCGTAGTCGGCTCCTACGCGGCTCTCCTGCGGCATGACGCCATGGAAGGCATAGAAACGCGCCCTGTTGATGAAGATGCTACTGTTCATCGGCCGAGGGCGTTTCGTCGGAGTCATTACTGCCCGGCAGGTATTTCTTCAGCGCGCGCTCCACGCCGTTCTTCCACGTATTGATACTCTCGTCGCGCAACTGCAGCGAGCCTACCAGCTTGATGACATTCTCGATAGGCATGCGGTAGCGCAGCACACCGGAGATGAGCTTGGCATAGTTCCAATACTCGGGATTGAACTTCTCTGAGAGGCCCTCGACGGTAATCTTATAGCCTCGTGTGTTCTCAAACTGGAAGTCGTAGCGTTTGGTGCCGTCGCCGTTAACCTGCTTTACAATGCGGCCCTTCGACACCGACTTAGGTATCATGATGCCCTCATCGTCGTCTTGCAGACCGGTGAATATCTCATAAGGATAGCCGTCGAGCAGGCCCACCAGGGCCACCCACTTCTCCTTGTTGTTCTGAAAGCGCACCACATCGCACTCGAGCACCTGAGGCCTTACCTCTACCACCTGAGCCACGCCTGGCAGCATCTGCTCCGCCGGCACCATGGCGCGCAGCCGTGCCAGCAGCCGCGTTATCTGGGCCTCGCCCACTCCATCGGCCACCTGACGCTCGGCCTCTGCAAGCCGCTTCACCACCTGCTGCTCGCCGCCGCATGCCGACATCACAGCCTGCAGGGCCTGCCCGATGGTGTTTACAGAATGTAGTTCCATAGATATAAACGTAATTTAAATTCAGGTGCAAAGATAATGAAAATCAACCACATTTCAAAAAAACTATAGCCAAAAAGCAATGGTTTGCTTTTTTTTTCGTAACTTTGCATCCAAATTTATAGAAATCGAAGAAATATGAAGAAATTATTCTTTACCTTATCGTTGCTCCTTGTCACTCTTGGAGCATCAGCTATCCCTGCAAAGAAGGGACTGTGGACTACTCGCAAACTTGCCGACGGCACAGAGGTCCGCGTGCAGCTCAAAGGCGATGAACACGTGCATTTCTGGGAGGCCGCCGACGGCACCCTGTATGCAGAAGAAAACGACCATCTCATCAAGGCCGATGCAGAGAGCATGCAAGCCAAAGCCATGGCACGGCGTGCCAAGGCAGAAGCCCGCCGCGCTGCCCGCCTGCCCAAGAAGGGCATCGGCGACTTCACCCACTACACCGGCAAGAAGAAGGGCCTGGTCATACTGGTCAACTTCGCCAACATGAAGTTTAAAGAGGAACACGACAATGCACTCTATGAGCGCATCTGCAACGAAGAAGGCTACACCTCCGAAGAAGGCTTCGTGGGATCGGTCTACGACTACTTCAAAGCCCAGTCTTACGGTCAGTTTGAGCTCACCTTCGACGTGGTGGGACCCTATCAACTGCCCCGCAACTACTCTTACTACGGACAGAACGACAGCCAGGGCAACGACTTGCGCCCCGGCGAGATGGTAGCAGCCGCCTGTAATGCTGCCGACGATGACGTAGACTTCACCGACTACGACTGGGACGGCGACGGACGCGTTGACCAGGTGCTCGTCATCTATGCCGGACAAGGCGAGGCCGACGGCGGTGCATCTTCAACGGTATGGCCCCACGAGTGGGAGCTCAGCGAGAGCGACTACGGCAAGACGCTGCACCTCGACGACGTCACTATCGACACCTATGCCTGCACCAACGAGCGCACGGCCAACTCTATAGCTGGCATTGGCACCATCTGCCACGAGTTCTCCCACTGCCTGGGGCTGCCCGATATGTACGACACGCAGTATGGCGGCAACTTCGGCATGGGCGCCTGGTCGCTCATGGACTACGGCGCATACAACGACAATGGTTTCTGCCCGGCTAACTACACCAGCTTCGAGAAGTACACCAGCGGATGGGTGGAGCCCATAGAACTCGTGGAGAGCCAGCAGATTGACAACATGAAGGCTATTAGCGAGGCACCCGAGGTATATATGCTGCGCAACGACAATTATGCCAACGAATACTATCTGGTGGAAAACCGACAGAAGACGGGATGGGATGCCTACCTACCCGGACAGGGACTGCTGGTGCTGCATGTAGACTTCGACTACGACATCTGGGCCAACAACATCGTCAACACCAACGTGTCGAAATACACCGCACTGTCGTGGGGCGTGCCTGCCAACGACCATCAGCGCTGCACCATCTTCCACGCCAACAACCAAAAGTCGCAATACGGCAGCAGCGGCGACACCTACCCCTACAACAAACGCGACTCGCTGACGGCCACCTCGTCGCCCGCAGCCACTCTCTATAATGCCAACACCGACGGCACCAAGAGGATGGACAAGGCACTGCTGCAGATTACGCGCAACGACGACGGCACCATGTCGTTCTACTTCCGCGGCAAGGCCAAGGAGGAAGAGCAGCACGAAGGCACCCTGTTCTATGAGTCGTTCAACAAATGCAACGGCACGGGCGGCAACGACGGCGTGTGGAGCACAAGCATTGCCTCGTCGGTGTTCACCCCCGACAATGAGGGATGGGATCTCACCCAGACTAAGGCCTTCGGCGGATACCAGTGCGCACGCTTCGGCAACAGCAGCACGGCAGGCACCGTCACCACGCCCACCATACAGCTGGCCGACGGGCAGGCCGTCATCACCTTCAAGGCTACATCGTGGAATCAGGACGGCACGGCCCTGACCATCAGCGCCAGCAACGGTGCCGTCATCGAGCCGTCGGTATTTGAGATGAAGTCGTTTGAATGGACTGATTTCAAGGCTACCATCAAGGGCACTGGCACCACCAAGCTGACCTTCATGCCTGCCAAGCGCTTCCTGCTCGACGAGGTGCTCGTCACTGTCGACGAGACCGATCCCACCGTGGGCATCAAGGCCATCGACAGCCGCGACGCCCGCGAGGCTTCCGCCGTCTACGACCTGATGGGTCGCAAGGTGAACGGCCAGCCCAGTCGCGGTCTTTACATCGTTGGCGGGAAGAAGTTCTTCAAATAAGAAGAACGCTCCCTGATATAAACTCATAACTAAGAAATATGAATAGTCTTCTCACCCGACGCACCGTCAGGAAATATGCCGACCGCGACGTCGACGACAAGCTGCTGGGCCGCCTCCTCACCGAGGCGGCCCGCACGCAAACCATGGGCAACCTGCAGCTTTACAGCGTCGTCGTCACACGGGCTGACGACATGAAGCAGCGGCTCGCTCCGGCACACTTCCATCAGCCCATGATCACTGAAGCCCCCGTGGTGCTCACCGTCTGCGCCGACTTCAATCGCACCACACAGTGGGCACGCTGCCGCAAGGCCGAGCCTGGCTACGATAACTTCCTCTCGTTTATCAACGCCAGCATCGACGCCCTGCTCTACACGCAGACGCTCTGCAACCTCATGGACGAAGAGGGGCTGGGCTACTGCTATCTGGGCACCACCGTCTACATGCCGCAACTCATCATCGACGTGCTGCGCCTGCCGCGCCTCGTCATGCCCGTGGCCACCCTTACCGTGGGCTGGCCGGCTGAAGAGCCGCCGCTCAGCGACCGTCTGCCTACGGAGAGCTTCGTGCATCAGGAGACCTACCACGACTACACCCCTGCCGACATCGACACCTATTATAAATATAAGGAGCAACTGGAAGAGAACCGCCACTTTGTGACGCTCAACCAGAAAGAGACGCTCGCCCAGGTGTTTACCGACATTCGCTATACCCGAAAGGACAACGAGGCCATGTCGGCCACACTGCTCGACACGCTCAGACGACAGGGCTTCCTCGACTGAAGACCCTCGCGCCATCTGCCTGCGGGCGCAACTTCTGCCCTCTTCTGCCCGTCAGTTCTACGCCAACGGAATGATTTTCCGCCCGCAGTGAAGACTCACCTAAGCGATATTTTGGCCGGAATTCGTGCAATTCCGGCCAAAATCAAAAGAATTCCGGCCAAAATTTCACTCTATAGTATCACCCTTTCACCGCAGCAACGACTTTTTATGGCACAAAAAACTAAGCACATCATGCTACTACGTCTTACCTTCTTCTTTCTCTTCGCTCTGCTCTGCACCAACAGCCGGGCACAGGTATCATTCGGAGAAGCCACACTGCTCGACGACGGCTGGCGCTTTCTGCGCGTCGACTCGGCATGGAACATCGTCGAGTCGCCCGACATGGCGCAGCCCTCATACGACGACACCAGGTGGCGACAAGTGCAGCTGCCCCACGACTGGGGCATCGAGCTGCCCATGTCGCCCGACAAGGCATCATGTCAGGGCTATCTGCCCGGCGGCATAGGATGGTATAGAAGACTACTCCACATACCCCCCTCCGAAGAGAGTGGAGCCTCTATCGCATCAAGCTCTCCCCTCCTTCCTGAAGGGGGCGGGGCCAAGCAGAAGTTCTTCCTCTACTTCGAGGGTGCCTACAGCCATGCTGAGGTCTTTGTCAACGGCGAGCGTGCCGGCCACAGGCCAAGCGGATTTGCATCGTTTCTCTGCGATATCACGCCCCACCTGCGCCCCGACGGACAGAACATGGTGGCCGTGCGTGTGGACCACTCGGAAGAGGCCGACGCACGCTGGTACACCGGCTCGGGCATCAACCGCCACGTGTGGCTCATCCGGTCGCCGCAAATACATCTGGCGCAATGGGGCACAGCCTACCGGCTGCAAAGCATCTCGAGCGGCAAAGCCATCGTTGAGGTCGATGTAGAGACCACCGACGAACGCCTCACGAGGACGCCGGTGCAGCTGAGCGCTGTGGTGGAACTGGCCGACGCCGACGGGCGCATCGTGGCCACTACACGCACGCCCATCGGCACACAAGAGAAGAAGACGGTGCGCCTCAGTGTGAAGAACCCGCAGCGCTGGTCGCTCGACAAGCCCTATCTATACACCCTACACACCAGACTGCTCAACGGCGGCACCGATGCCACGCCCGCCGCCGTGTGCGACAACTCCACCGTGAAGGCCGGTCTGCGCACGCTGCAGTTCTCGCCCGACCGTGGCTTTGCCCTCAACGGCCAGTGGATAAAGGTGAAAGGCGTCTGCCTGCACGACGATGCCGGCGCACTGGGCACCGCCGTGCCCCGCGAGGTTTGGCGGCAGCGGCTCACCGAGCTGAAGCGCATCGGCACCAATGCCATCCGCATGAGCCACAACCCACACATGCCTGAGCTCTACGACCTCTGCGACGAGCTGGGCTTGCTCGTCATGGACGAGGCCAGCGACGAATGGGAGTTTCCCAAACGCAAATGGCTGAAGGGATGGAACCAGGGGGCACCGGGCTATCAGGGCACCTACACCTTCTTCGAGGAATGGATTGAGCGCGACGTGGCCGACATGGTGCGGCGCGACCGCTGCCACCCCTCGGTGTTTCTGTGGAGCATCGGCAACGAGGTGGACTATCCCAACGACCCTTACTCTCATCCCGTGCTCGACGGCGGCACCGGCGGCTTCACCCAGCCCATGTACGGCGGCTACAAGCCCGGCCAGCCTCATGCTGAGCGCATCGGCCATATCGCGCAGCGGCTGGCAGCCGTGGTCAGGGGCATCGACACGTCGCGCCCCGTCACGGGTGCACTGGCCGGTGTGGTCATGTCGAACGCAACGGCCTATCCCGAGGCTGTCGACGTGGTGGGCTACAACTACACTGAGAGCCGCTACGACGAAGACCACGCGAGGTATCCCAAGCGTGTCATCTACGGCTCTGAAAACCGTCATGACCTACCCGCATGGCAGGCTGTGGAACAAAACGACCACATCTTCGGGCAGTTTCTATGGACGGGCATCGACTATCTGGGCGAGGCGGGCATATGGCCCGCACGCGGCTCATCGGCCGGACTGCTCGACCTGAAGGGCGAGCGCAAGCCCATAGGCTGGTATCGCGCCGCCCTTTGGAGCGAAGAGCCTGTGTGCTACATTGGCTCTTACCCTCTGGCGCTTCAGTCGGCCAATGACGGTAACTATGTGTCGTCGTGGGCTCCCGACGTGTGGAGCTACGACGAGGGGCAGCGCGTGCGCGTGGTTTGCTACACCAATGCCGCCTCGGCCAGCCTCACGCTGAACGGCACGCCCGTCGGCGGCGAGGCGAAGCGCGACTCGGCCACGGCCATTCTCTACTGGGACCTGAACTACCAGCCAGGCACGCTGCGCTGCCAAGCCGCCAACGGCGCCTCTTATGAGCTATACACCTGTCGCCAGCCTCAAGGGCTGCGCATAACCGTCGGCGAACGGAAGGCCGGCGAACGCGTCAGCATCGTCACCATTGAGGCGGTCGACGGCGACGGCCGCACCGCATACCTGGCCGACTGCGAGGTGGCACTTCATCTGGAGGGGCCGGCCCGTCTGCTTGGAATGGAAAACGGCAACATCATGCAGGTGCCGCCCGTGCGCCGCGCTCCACACTATCGCGCGCCCTCTCGCCTGCGCCTGCATGGCGGCCGACTCGTGGCCTACATACTGGCAGAAGAAGCGCATGCTCCCATCAAGGTGAGGGCCACAGCGCCACTGCTCCAGTCGGCTGAGCTGACGCTGTAGACGTGGCCTTTGTCAGAAGGGGCCCGTCTGCATAAGAAGGCATATATATAGACGCATGAAAGCCATGGCAGAGGTTGCCATGGCTTTCATGCGTCTATATCAAAAAGACAGACACAGAGTAAACTTCTGTCAGCGGCGGGCGGCGGTCATCCGGCGGCTCCACTTCTGCAACCGGCGATACTCCTTCTTCGTCAGCCGCATAAACGAGCCATGCTGCGGTGCCGTGACGCCCTCTATGTCTACAGGGTCATGAAAGCCCCGCAGGTGCTCGTCGGCCTTGCAGATACGGTAGTGCTTGGGGCTGTCGCTATACTGTATGTAGGCCACGCGCCACGTCGAGTCGCCGATGAGCTGGAAGGCACTGCTGCCCTCGCAGTTCTTACGTCCTTCAAACGAGACGTAGTCGTCTTCCACCGGCTCCCCCCAGCCGTGGGTGAGATGCTTCGAGGTGGCGGTGTAGATGCCGGGGTGCCCACCCTCTTTCTTGATGAGCATGTGGTAGAGGCCGTCGTTGAGCAGATTGATGTCGGCATCGATGGTGGCATAGCCCCAGTCGAAGAGCAGACGGGGCTGCGTCAGCCGCGTGAACGACTTGTCGGCATAGCTGTAGTACATGCGGTCGTAGGCCTCCTCCTGGCGGTTGAGCATGGAGTAGTAAATCATATATCCGCCCCACTCGCCGTCGGGCCAGCGATAGTTGGGGTCCCAAAAAATCTGCGGGGCCCACACGCGGTTGATGGTCGACCAGTCGCGGTAGACGCTGGGCGACTGCGGGTCGCAGAATATCTGCGGTCCCAGACGGTAGTCGAACGTCACCGACTGCCAGTGGATGAGGTCGTCGCTGCGGAGCAGGTCGATGCCGTAGTTGTCCCACACGTGCGACTTAGCCACACACATGTCGGTGGTCACCATCACATAGCCGCGCCCGTCATAGCTGCGGGTGATATAGGCGTCGCGCTGCCCGCCTTCAATGCGGGCATGCTCCTGCGGGTCCATCACGGCCTCGCCGTCAAGCAGGTCTTCGTAGTGATAGCCGTCGCGACTGAGGGCATAGGCGGTAAACTCGCCGCGATCACTCATGTGACAGTAGAGATAGCCGTAGTCGCCCTTCACCATGTTCTGGCCCTGTGCTCCCACAGCGCAGCCCATGGCTGCCAAAAGAAGTAGTTTTTTCATCATAGAGAAGTTTTATGTAGTATATAAAATGCCATAGCAAGCGCCTTCATGCACGCCAGTCTGCACGTCAGTCTGAAAGGAAGACAGGCTTCTGGGGAAGGTATGAGTGCAACCGGAACTTCGACATGAAACCAAAAAGCCCCCTCGCTTTGGAGGGGGTTGGAGAGAGTTCCTATCAGTTCGCTTCTGGGGCCTCGCCGATGAGCTCCATAAACTCATCGAGCTTCGGCGTGATGATAATCTGGGTGCGACGGTTGCGCTGCTTGCCCAGTTCGGTGTCGTTCGACTGCAGGGGGTTATATTCGCCGCGGCCGCCGGCAGTGAGGCGCTTCGGGTCAACGCCATACTTCGTCTGCAGGGCCTGCACCACGCTCGAGGCGCGCAGACAGGAGAGGTCCCAGTTGTTACGGATATTCTCGCGCGAAATGGGCACGTTGTCGGTGTTACCCTCGATGAGCACGTCGTAGTCCTTATAGTCTTTGATAATCTTAGCAATCTTCGAGAGCGTCTCGGCAGCACGGTCGTTGATTTCGTAGGAGCCGCTCTTGTAGAGCATGTTGTCGGCCAGCGAGATATAGACCACACCCTTCAGCACCTGCACGTCGACCTCCTTGAGCTCCTCCTTCGAGAGCGAGCGGGTGAGGTTGTTGCTGAGCACCATGTTGAGCGAATCGCTCTTCGACTTCACCTCCACCAGATGGCGTATGTACTGGTTCGACTCGTTAATCTGGTCGACGAGTTTCTCAATCGAGATATTGTTCTGCGAGGCATTAGTGAGACTCTTGTCGAGGCTTTCCTGCAGACGAGCATATTTCTGCTCCTGTGCAGAAAGGGCTGCCTGCTGGGCCTTCAGCTGCTCCTCGAGGCTGGCGATGCGGGCATTCTTGCCTGCCAGGTCTTCCTTGGTCGACATCAGCTTGCTACTCAGCGCCTTGTTCTCGTCCTGACAGCTCACCAGTTCTTTCTTGCTGGCGCAGCTGCTCATCAACAGCACTGCTACAGCAGCGGTTATAAATGCATTGTTTGTTCTCATAATCTGTTGGTTTTATGTATTAATTCGGGTGCAAATATAATGATATGACGGCTAAAAACCATAAGAAGTGAAGTCTTATTAGCAATATTTAAGCAAATTTACTCATTCAGCATGGGCCAGCCGTCGTCGGTCCAGTCGATGGTGCGCTGTATGAGCACAGCCTGTCCGTCGAGACGTGTGCTGTAGCCGTGGCAGATAAACACCGACTCGCCCGACGGCAAGTCATAGGCAGCACAATGGCCGACAGCCTCAAACTCCGTTTTGTCGCCTTCCAGAAGGAGCGTACCCCCGCCGTCGCACATGTCGCGCCCGTCGCGGTCGAGATAGGGACCGTCGACAGAGTGCGAACGGCCTACGGCCACGCGATAGTTACTCTTGACGCCCCGGCAGCAGTAGTCCCACGACACGAAGAGGTAGTACCACTCGCCGTGCTTCATGATGAAAGGCGCCTCGATGGCGTTGCGTCCCGCATATTTCGAGGTGGGGTTCTCGACTGCCTCAGGGTCGCCGCTCCGATAGCGGCGGGCGATGGTCTTCTGTGAGTTGGCTACGAGGGGTGAGGCGTTTGGGGTCGCTGCGTCTTCAAGTCTCCCAACACCTAACTCTTCACGCTTTATTTTTGCCATCTGTATGCCATCCCAGAAGGAGCCCCAGGCAAGCCAGAGCTGGTCATTGTCGTCAACCACGAAGCAAGGGTCGATGGCGTTCCAGTCGTCGCGATGCTCTCTCGAAGCCACCAGACAGCCACGATCAGTCCACTCGCCGTTCAGCCTGTCGGCAGTCATCAGTCCTATAGCTGATGTATTCTTGCCAAAGGTGGAGCAACTGTAGGCCAGCCACCAGCAGTCGTGCCAGCGAATGACGTCGGGCGCCCACACATGATTGCTGAAGCCGGGCACGCTGTCGCGTGTCCATGCGGGAATATGCTCGATGAAGGGAGAGGGTTGTACTATCCACGTCTTGCGGTCTTTTGAGGTAGCCCACTGCAGGCCTACGCCAGTGGATAGCAGATAATAAGTGCCTTGTTCGAAGGCCATGACGGGATCATGCACCATCACGGTGTCAGTGGCAAAGGCCATGCGCCGATGGTGCTGGCGGCCAGGCTGCGTACTGCCCGACATACAGACTGCCGCACAGAAAAGAAAAGTCAGAAGTTTTTGTGTCATCATCTTATATTTTCAGTAAAGTAAGAGCAATCCGGCAAAGCCGGCCATCAGTATCATCTTGATAGGATTTATCTTGAACAGTTTCGTACCAACGAACGTTGCCATGAAGATGAAGACGCTGATCCAGAATTGCCAGCCGTTTTCCGAGGGCGACGAAAAGTTGTCCTTCGTGCAGAGTAGCAGTGTGGCAGCGGCCAACAGGCCGACGACGGCAGGGCGAAGCCCACTGAACACCGACTGTACGGCCTGCGTCTTCATATATTTCATGAACAGACGACTGATAAGTATCATGAGGATAAACGTGGGGAGCACCAGCGCAAACGTGGCCACCAGCGAGCCAAGCACCGACATGCCCATACCGTAGCCGGCATTCTTCACAGCTTCATAGCCGCAGTAGGTGGCCGAGTTGATGCCGATGGGACCGGGCGTCATTTGGCTGATGGCCACGATGTCGGTGAACTCGGCCGACGTCAGCCAGTGCCAGTGTTCCACCGTCTCGTGCTGAATGAGCGACAACATGCCGTAGCCGCCACCAAAACCGAAGATGCCGATTTCAAAGAAGGTGATAAACAGATAGAGGTAAATCATTCAGTCGGTTTTATATAGGTTCCATAAACATAGCCCCCGATGCCGGCCAGCAGGATGATGAAGATAGGCGAAACACCCAGCAGCCAGATGAGCAGCGCGCCACCGATGGGAATCCAGCAGTTGGCCCACGACAGCTTAGCCGAGCGGGCCAGGTTGAAGGTGGGCACAGCTATCAAGGCAACCACTGCCGGACGAATGCCACGGAAGATGGCAGCCACTACAGGATTGTCCTTGAACTGATGGAAGAACATGGCAATGAGGAGAATGATGAGGAACGACGGCAGGGCCGTGCCCACGGCACAGGCCAGCGCTCCCCTCACCTTGCGCAGCTTATAGCCTATGAAGGTGCTGACGTTGATGGCAAACACGCCAGGGCAGCTCTGGGCAATGGCAATGAGGTCGAGAAACTCTTCCTTGCTGATCCAGCGGTGCTTGTCTACCACCTCAGCCTCAATCATGGGTATCATGGCATATCCGCCGCCCAGGGTGAACATGCCAATCTTGAAGAAGGTCTTTATGAGTTCATAGTACATAGTTCTCAATTCATAACACCCTCTATCCACTTCCTTGCGTTGACGAAGGCTTCAATCCACGGTGTCACCTCATCCATACGGCGACCCAGCGGATACCATCCGCACTGCCAGGGGAAGATGGCACGCTCCAGGTGGGGCATCATGGCCAGATGTCGGCCGTCAGCCGAACAGATGCCGGCCACGTCGTAGTCGCTGCCGTTGGGGTTGGCAGGATAGCCGTGGTGGTTGTACTTCGCAATGACATGATAGTCACTCTCAGCCCCAGGCAGCGAGAACTTGCCTTCTCCGTGGGCCACCCAGATGCCAAGTTTCGTGCCGCTGAGTGTTGAGAACATCACGCTCTTGTTCTCAGGAATCTGCAACGTGATGAAACCGCTCTCGAACTTACGGCTGTCGTTGTGCAGCATCTTGGGAAGCACTGACTCACTCTTCACTTCTCCCTTTTCATTTAACAGGCCCAGCTCCACCATGAGCTGACAACCGTTGCAGATGCCGAGTGAGAGCGTATCCTTGCGGCTGTAGAAGCGGTCGAGTGCCTCCTTAGCCTTGGGATTGTAGAGGAAAGCGCCAGCCCAGCCCTTGGCCGAACCAAGCACGTCGCTATTGGAGAAGCCGCCGCAGAAGACAATCATCTGGACGTCGTCGAGCGTCTCACGACCAGTGATGAGGTCGGTCATCGTCACATCCTTCACGTCGAAGCCAGCCAGATAGAGCGAATAGGCCATTTCGCGCTCGCCGTTGGTGCCCTTCTCGCGTATGATGGCAGCCTTGGCCGCCGACTGTCCGAGAGGATGACGGGCGGTCAGCCCATACTGGGCCAGCGTGCCGCGGAAGCCGCGCGGGAACTTCATTTCCACCGGCTGCTGCTTGTAGTTGGCGTAGCGCTCGGCGGCCTTGCCATTGAAGCTCTGGCGGCGGTCGAGCAGATAACTGGTCTTATACCACACGTCGCGCAGATGGTCGATATCGAAGGTCAACTCCTGATCATCAGCCTTGATGACGAGCATACGGCCGTCCTCGACGGGATATCCAATCTTTGCAAAACCGACGCCCATGTCTTCGAGGAACTCCTTGAAGTCGGCCTTATGCTCATCGCTCACCTCGACGACCACGCCGGGATTCTCGGCGAAGAGCGTCTTCACGATATCGCCGTCGGCACAGAGGTCGTGCAGGTTGATGCGCACGCCGCCGCGCGTGTTGGCGAAGCACATCTCAAGCAGACAGGTGACGAGACCGCCGGCCGAGATATCGTGTCCGGCCATAATCCACCCGCGACGAATGAGTTCCTGCACGGCACCGAAAGCATCGGCGAAATAGTCAGCATCCATCACCGTCGGTACATCATCGCCCACATGGTTCAGGCTCTGTGCGAAGGCCGATCCGCCCAGACGCTGCTCGCAGAATGAGAAGTCGATATGGTAGAGCGAAGCACGCTTATCGTTGACGAGCACAGGGCTTACCACCTTCCTCACGTCGCTCACCTCGGCACCTGCCGACACGATGACCGTTCCCGGCGAGATAATCTTCTCACCGTCGGGATACTGCTGCGAGAGCGAGAGCGAGTCCTTGCCCGTGGGCACGTTGACACCCAGGTCGCAACAGAAGTCGCTCAGCGCCTTCACGGCCTGATAGAGGCGTGCGTCTTCACCCTTCTGCGAGCGGCAGGGCCACATCCAGTTGGCGCTCAGCGACACGCCCTCAAGACCACCCGCCAGCGGTGCCCACACCAGATTGGTGAGAGCCTCGGCCACCGAAAGGATGGAGCCTGCGGCCGGTGATGCCAATCCAGCCTGCGGGGCATGGCCCAGCGCCGTAGCGATGCCGCTGCGTCCGCGATAGTCGAGGGCCACCACGCCGCAGTCGCTCAGCGGCAGCTGCAGCTCGCCCTGACACTGCTGACGTGCAATCTTGCCCGTCACCGAGCGGTCAACCTTATTCGTCAGCCAGTCTTTGCAGGCCACGGCCTCCAGCTGGAGCACCCGCTCTATATACTCGCGGAGTAGCTCGGGCTGAGCGGGAGCGACAGGGGCTCCGGAATACGAAACGGGGGCATAGTGGCGCTCTACGGTCTCGTCGCGCATGATGGTCTTGGGCGAATGGCCGAACATCTGCGCCACGTCGAGGTCGAAGGGCTTCACGCCGTCGCCCTGCACGAAGGAGAAATGGGCGTCGCCGGTGGTCTCACCCACCACATACATCGGAGCACGCTCGCGCTCGGCAATGCGGTGCACGCGGTCCAGATGCTTCTCGTCGATGAGCAGTCCCATGCGCTCCTGACTCTCGTTGGCAATGATTTCCTTCGCCGAGAGCGTCTTGTCGCCAATGGGCAGCTTCGTCATATCAATGCGTCCGCCACACTCCTCGACGAGCTCGCTGAGACAGTTCAGATGTCCTGCCGAGCCGTGGTCGTGGATTGAGACGACGGGATTATTCTCACCTTCACAGAGCGCACGCACCAGATTGTAGGCACGCTTCTGCATCTCGGGGTTGGCACGCTGGATGGCGTTCAGCTCGATGCCATTGCTATAGCGGCCGGTGTCAACCGACGAGACGCTGCCGCCGCCGAGCCCGATGCGATAGTTGTCGCCACCCACTACGACCACCTTGTTGCCCGGCTGAGGCTCCTTCTTCAGACAGTCGCGCTTGGTGCCGTAGCCCACGCCACCAGCCAGCATGATGACCTTGTCGTAGGCGTATTTGGTAGAGGAGGGCGCGACAGAATCGCTACACCCGCAAGCCTGCTCCTGATGCTCGAAGGTGAGGACTGAGCCACAGATGAGAGGCTGACCGAACTTGTTACCGAAGTCGCTGGCGCCGTTCGAGGCCTTAATCAGAATCTGCTCGGGCGTCTGGTAGAGCCACTTGCGCACGGGGAGAATGTTCTCCCAGTCTCTTCCGAGATGAGAGGTCTGATTAGACTTGCTGCCAGAAACCCCGTCCTGAGCACAATCACATCTTTCATCTTTCTGCTCCAACCCTTCACTCAACCTCGGATAGGCCGTCATGTAGACAGCCGTGCCGGCGATGGGCCATGAGCCCGTGCCGCCGCCCATGCGGTCGCGTATCTCGCCGCCGGTGCCCGTGGCAGCACCGTTGAAGGGTTCCACGGTGGTGGGGAAGTTGTGGGTCTCGGCCTTCAGCGATATGACGCTCTCGATATCCTTCACCTGAAACCAGTCGGCCGTCGACTGGTCCTGGGGTGCAAACTGCTCCACGACGGGTCCCTGTGCAAAGGCCACATTATCTTTGTAGGCTGAGAGAATCTTGCCCGGGTGCTCCTTCGTAGTCTTCTTAATCATGGCGAAGAGGCTGGAGTCCATCTCCTTGCCGTCGATGACAAAGGTGCCGCCGAAAATCTTGTGGCGACAGTGCTCCGAGTTAATCTGCGCGAAACCAAACACCTCCGAGTCGGTCAGCGGCCGTCCGTTCTGCTTCTCCAGCCCATGCAGATACTCTATCTCCTCGGGCGAGAGGGCCAGTCCCTCCTGCTCGTTGAAGGTCTCGAGGTCGTCAACGTGCTTGATGGGCTCAGGCTGGATGTTGACCGTGAAGATATCCTGGTTGAGTCCCTTGTACATACGCTGCAGCATCGGGTCGTGCTGAGCCTCTTCGCTGTCCACGGGGAAGTACTCCTCGATGCGGCTGATGCCCTGCATGCTCATGTTCTGCGTTATCTCAACGGCGTTGGTCGACCACGGGGTGACCATCTCGCGGCGCGGTCCTACATAGATGCCTTCAAGCTCTGCAGCGTCAAGGTGCTGTGCGTTGCCGTAGAGCCAGCAGAGTTTCTGTACTTCATCTTGTGTGAGCTGATGGTCCACCTGCGTGGCTATCACGCTCTTCTGTGGGGTCTGGAAGAAGAGAATCATAGTTCGTTTATATATGATAAGTTTGCATTTTGCCTGCAAAGGTACGAAGAAAGAGGCAGAAAACCAAAAGAAATGCGCATTTTTCTTCTGCCATAGGAGCTGTTTACGCATTTTTCCCAGCCATACAAAAATCAGGCAGACACCACGCATGAAGAGTAAGAAACATCTCCATGTCGGTGTCTGCCTAGAGTATCTTTCGCCAGACTGCAGTTACTGGCCGTAATACATGCCTATGAAGAAGATAATGCCCGTGTCCTTCTCGTAGACGATGTAGCCAAAGGGACGGTTGGCCACAAACGACTGGCGGGGAGACTCTCCCATGGCATCACCGGCAGTCACTTCCGCGCTGATATTCAGCCGCACTTGTTCCTTAAACGGTTTCGCCACCCTGACGTTTGCATTGCGGCAGTCATTCTGCAGCATCGGGTCAAAGTCTGCAAAACCTGCAAAGATTTCAACATACTCATCTCCATGCCCAATCAGATCTACGTCATTTTCCTGCGAGATATCAGGCAATTCCATATGCACGTTGCGTTTTTGCATGGCAGCCAACAGTTGCTTCATACGGGTATCATTCATTTCCCACATCAGATAATCAATTTCTGTAGCACCTTCTTGGGGCATAAAAATCAACATGTTGTATTTTCCTTGTCCCAACGGCAGATTCACAGCCTGCAATCGCTCATTGTCGGTGTAGTCTACTGATGCAAAATCACCTACAGTCATCTTCACGGACTGCTTATGTCCTCCCTTTACCGCCGTAAAATCGACCTCGCGCCGCTCGGCATTTGCCGAGGTCAGCCTCCACTTGGCACCGAAGTTGACGAAACTTCCCAGCAGCAGCGTACCATGGTTTTCATTCTGCCAGTAAACATTCATTCCGTTAGAATGTAACTTAAGCCAGTCCGTTGCTTTCTGCCTGCTTCCTGCTTTGGAAAAATCAATAGTCTGTACATCAGCCTGATAATAGTTAGTCTGACAGTCAATATACTGAGGATTAAAATAAACACTGTCCGTCGCACTGCCATAGATGCCATGGGCCATGGCTAATGTCACTTGTTCATCAAGCAACGGTGCATTGGTCAACAGCTTGGCATAGAAATAATTGACCGATGACAATGCATGGTTTTCCATATGCATTATTTCAAGCTGCCTTCGGAGTGACTTACCTTGCAAGCCATTGGCCAGCATACCCATAGTAACACTTGCATCAACTGGCGAGCATACAGCACCTTTGCAGTTAAGAGACAAACTATGGGTAAATAAATGAACTCCAAAATTATTATTTTCTCCAACCATCGTTTTTTCAACGTCCGACAATTGTATTTTGCCAGGTGTCATTTTCACTACGCCGCCATTGCTGTCGTCATCAGAACTGCACGAGAAGCAAAATATAAACGTTGAAACCAGAAATAGGCTTTTTAAATAATTTACTTTCATAACTTATATGGTATTATTTATGGGGTTGAATATGATAAAACATTCTTAACATACTATTATAGGTATGCAAATCTCCTTCAGTATCTGTCACATCGTCTGACGAGTTTATAAAACTCTTATTGTTGGGGCAGAAAGCTTCATTGAGAAAGTATCCATTATCCTTTCCATCTCGTCCCCAATTACAATGCATATAATACTTAACATCGGGGCAATATTGATTTGTAACCAAATACATCCATTTCTGTGCCTCGAGTTGAACCACAAATTTCATTCACAAAAGCTAATGCGTTTTTCTTTACCGTCATCATAGGATCAACATTTTCTTTTACTTGCATCGAGGCATGTGGAATGTCTCCGTCATTCGCACAATTCACAAATGAACCAAGACAGACGAAGACAGACATGAAGAATAAAAATCTTTTCATAAATATTAGTTATTAAAATGTTTATAAATATTTAATGCAAAAGTAGATATTTTTTTTAAAAATACACAAGTTTTATGCTTTAAAAAACGTTAAATACTTTTACGTCACAATCTCTATATATCGAATTACAATTAAGAACATACCAATAAAAACTGATCATTTTACGGGGCGGTGCCTACTGATTTGTACTTTTGTCGAAGCATGTGTTTTCTTGTTTTTTTTATAATTCTTTACTTTATAAGTAGTTTTTCGTTTTTTTTTTGTACTTTTGTGGTCGCAAAACAATAACAACGACATGACATACAGCATAGAAAAGGTGGCGACGCTGATAGGCGCGCGCCGCTATGGCAGCACAGATGCCAACATCGGATGGCTGCTCACCGACAGTCGCTCGCTCTGTTTCCCCGAGCAGACACTGTTCTTCGCCCTGCGCTCAGAGCGCAACGACGGCCACCGCTATATAGCCGACCTCTATCGCCGCGGTGTGCGGGCGTTTGTGGTGGAGAGCCTCCCACCCATCCCCGCCGAGGAAAAGGGAGACTGGACTGAGCTTTATCCTGACGCGAACTTCCTGGTGGTGACATCGACGCTGGCTGCCTTGCAACGGCTGGCCACGCGCCACCGCGACGAGTTTCAGATTCCGGTGGTGGGCATTACGGGCTCCAACGGCAAGACGTGGGTGAAGGAGTGGCTCTATCAGCTGCTCATGCCTTCTATGAAGGTGACCCGCTCGCCCCGCAGCTACAACTCGCAGATTGGCGTGCCCCTGAGCGTCTGGCTGCTCAACGAGCACACCGAGGCGGCCCTCTTCGAGGCCGGCATCAGCCAGCCGGGCGAGATGGGTGCCCTCAGCGACATCATTCAGCCCACCATCGGTGTCATCACGTCGCTCGGCACGGCCCATCAGGAGAACTTCCAGTCGATGGAAGAGAAGTGTATGGAGAAGCTCAAGCTGTTCGGGGGAACCCGGGTGGTGGTGTATCCTGCCGACGACGCCACCGTGAGCCGCTGCCTACATCGGGCCGGCTGCCACTGCGAGCTGCTGGGATGGTCACGCACCGACCCCAGCGCGGCAATGTATATAGAGAATACGTCAAGGCACTCGCCTGGAGACGCCACATCCGTCTCATATATATATAAAGGTACGGCAGGCAGCTACACAATTCCCTACAGCAGCGAGGCAGCCATCGAGAACAGCATCACCTGCGCCGCCACGGCCCTCTGTCTCGGACTCACGCCCCGCCAGTTAGCCGAGCGTATGCCCCGGCTGGAACCTATCGCCATGCGACTGGAGGTGAAGGAGGGCCAGCGGGGCCTGACGCTCATCAACGACTCATACAACAACGACCTGCAGTCGCTCGACATAGCGCTCGACTTCATGCAACGACGCCCCGACCAGCAGGGACGCCGGCGCACCCTCATACTGAGCGACATACAGCAGAGCGGCGAGCAGCCTGCTGAGCTATACGCCCAGGTGGCCGCCTTCCTGCAGAAGCGCGGCATCGACAAGTTTATAGGCATCGGGCGCGAACTGTCAGGACAGCAGCAGCTCTTCAGCGGCTGCCAGACGTTTTTCTTCAACACCGTGGAAGCCTTTCTACGCAGCCAGGCCTTCAGCTCGCTCCACGACGAGGTGGTGCTGCTGAAGGGGGCACGCTCGTTCGGCTTCGACCGCATCAGCGACCTGCTGGAGCAGAAGGTGCACGAGACGATTCTCGAGGTGAACCTGGGCGCCGTGGTGAACAACCTGAACTACTACCGCTCGAAGATGAAGCCCGGCACGAAGATTGTGTGCATGATCAAGGCCGATGCCTACGGCGCCGGCGCCGTGGAGATAGCCAAGACGCTGCAAGACCAGCGCGTAGACTATCTGGCCGTGGCCGTGGCCGACGAGGGGGCAGAGCTGCGCAAGGCCGGCATCACGCAGAACATCATCGTGATGAACCCCGAGATGTCGTCGTTTAAGACGCTCTTCGACTATGAGCTGGAGCCCGAGGTGTACAGCTTCCGGCTGATGGACGCCCTGGTGCACGCCGCCCGTAAGGAGGGCATCACGGGCTGGCCCGTGCACATCAAACTCGACACGGGCATGCACCGCCTGGGCTTCGACCCACGCCATGACATCGACGAGCTCGTCAGCCGCCTGCACGCCCAGCAGGCCATCATCCCGCGCTCGGTGTTCTCCCACTTCGTTGGCTCCGACAGCTACGACTTCGACGCCTTCTCTGCCCAGCAGTTCCGACTCTTCGACGAGGGCAGCCTCAAGCTGCAGGCCGCCTTCCCGCATAAGATTCTGCGCCACATCTGCAACTCGGCCGGCATTGAGCACTTCCCCGAGCGCCAGCTCGACATGTGCCGACTGGGCATCGGGCTCTACGGCGTGAACCCCTTGCCCGCCCCCGCTCCCAAGGATGACGGCCCGGCTGTTTCTGAGGCAACACCCGGTGGCCGACTCGCCTGCGTCAGCACACTGAAGACCACCATCCTACAGCTGCGCCGCGTGCCGAAGGAAGACACCGTGGGCTACAGCCGCAAGGGACGCCTGCTGCGCGACTCGGTGATAGGCGCCATACCCATAGGCTATGCCGACGGACTGGACCGTCACCTGGGCAACGGCCACGGATACTGCATCGTCAACGGGCAGCGCGCTCCCTACGTGGGCAATATCTGCATGGACGTGGCCCTCATCGATGTGACCGACATAGAATGCCGCGAGGGCGACAGCGTCGAGATTTTCGGGCCGCAACTGCCTGTCAGCGTGCTCAGCGACGTGCTGCAGACCATTCCCTACGAGGTGCTCACCAGCGTCAGCAATCGCGTCAAGCGCATCTACTATCAAGACTGATTCCGAAAAGTTTCTTACAAAAAGTGAGGCTGTTTTAAAAAAAAATGTGTAATTTTGCACCAAAACTACGCTAAAACAGATTTTTTCACTCTATGGAACAGGTATTCAGTTACATCATCAGTTTGGGGGCATCGGTGATGATGCCCATCCTCTTCACCATCATCGGACTCTGCATCGGCATGAAGTTCGGCAAGGCGCTCAAGAGCGGTCTATACGTGGGCGTGGGTTTTGTGGGCCTTGGCATTGTCACGGCCCTGCTCACCAGCAACTTCGACAGCCCCCTGAAGGTTATCTCGGAGCTGTATGACCTGCAGCTGAAAGTATTCGACATGGGATGGCCTGCCGCGGCCGCCGTGGCCTACGGCACTGCCGTGGGTGCGCTCATCATCCCCATCTGCCTGGGCGTCAACCTGCTGCTGCTGGTCACGAAGTGCACCCGCACCATCAACATCGACCTGTGGAACTACTGGCACTTTGCCTTCATCGGCGCCGTGGCCTACTTCGTGATGGGGCAGAGCCTGCTCTGGGGCTACTTCGCAGCCATCGTGTGCTACATCATCACGCTGGTCATGGCCGACCTCACGGCCGAGCGCTTCCAGCAGCACTACGACCTGCCGGGCATCAGCATCCCGCAGCCGTTCTGCCAGAGCTTCACACCCTTCGCCGTGGCCATCAGCTGGCTGCTCGACCGCATCCCGGGCTTCGCGCGGCTCGACATCGACGCTGAGGGGCTGAAACGCAAGTTCGGCGTGCTGGGCGAGCCTCTGGTGCTCGGCGTCATCGTGGGCGTGCTCATCGGATGGGCTGCCCGCTTCGAGTTTGGCAAGGTGCTGTCGCTCGGTGTCATCATGGGCGGCGTCATGGAGCTCATTCCACGCATCACGTCGCTCTTCATCGACGGTCTGAGGCCCATCGCCGAAAAGACGCAGGAGGTGGTGAAGAAGCGCTTCGGCGGCACGAAGGTGCACATCGGCATGTCGCCAGCGCTGGTCATAGGCCACCCCACAACACTCGTCTGCTCGGTCATCCTGATTCCCGTCATCCTGGTCATCGCCGTCTTACTGCCCGGCAACCAGTTCCTGCCTCTGGCCTCGCTGGCCGGCATGTTCTACCTCTTCCCCCTCATTCTGCCCTACACCAAAGGCAATGTGGTGAAGAGCCTCATCGTGGGACTTGTCGCTCTCGTCATCGGCCTTTACTTCGTCACCGACATGGCATCGGCTTTCACGCTGGCCGCCGACGAGGTGTACAAGACCGACCCGACGGCCACGGCCGCCAAGATTCCCGAGGGCTTCGAGGGCGGAGCGCTCGACTTTGCCTCGTCGCTCTTCGGCTACGTCATCTATGCCTGCGTGAAATACCTGCGCTGGATAGGCATGGGCTTGCTCACACTCATCACCATAGGCATGATGCTATGGAACCGCAGTCGCATCGCGAAGGAGGAGAAGGCAGGCAAATAGAGACAAGCAAGCCGCCATCCTCCGCTTTTCCTGAAACAGAATATTGACAGAACTAAAACCAAAACATATCATTGATTATGAACAAGACAATAATTGCATTGGCGACGGTAATTCTCCAGTCGGCATTCTTTGCGCTTCATGCTTCAGCCCAGCAGAGCGTCAACTTCCAGACAGCCTGCCATCCGCAGGACGTGAAACACTACGACACCGAGACGCTGCGCGACCGCTTCGTCATGGAGAAGGTGATGGAGGCCGACCACATCCACCTGACCTACTCCCACTACGACCGCTTCATCTACGGCGGTGCCATGCCCGTGGCGAAGACGCTGCGACTGGAGAACTTCCTCGAACTGGGTCTCGACGTCGACCCGACCATCAAGGAGAAGTATTTCCTCTACAACCGCGAGCTCGGCGTGGTGAACTGCGGCGAGGGCGACGGCTGGGTCATCGTCGACGGAAAGGAGTATGCCCTCGCACCGAAGGAGGCACTCTACATCGGGCGCGGCCACATCGCTAAGGACAAGGATGTAAACAAGGTGGTGGAGTTCCGCTCGAAGGACGCCGCGAAACCCGCTAAGTTCTACCTCAACTCGGCCACGGCCCACCAGCACTACAAGACGCAGTGGATCACGCTCGACGGCCGCAAGGGCTCGCTGAAGGCTGCCGTCTGGGGCCCCGTGGGCACCACCGAAGAGGCCAACAACCGCACGGTCTACAAGCTTATCGTGAACGACGTGCTCGAAGAGGGTCCCTGCCAGCTGCAGCTCGGCCTGACGCAGCTGAACCCGGGTGCCGTGTGGAACACCATGCCACCCCACACCCACGGCCGCCGCATCGAGGCCTACTATTATTTCAACCTGCCCGAGGGTCAGACCATCGCCCATATCATGGGTGAGCCGCAGGAGAGCCGCGTGGTCTGGCTGCACAATGAGCAGGCCATCATGAGTCCCGAGTGGAGCATCCACGCTGCCGCCGGCACCTACTACTACACCTTCATCTGGGGCATGGCCGGCGAGAACCTCTACTACAACGACAAAGATAACATTCCCGTTGACCAGCTACGCTGACCAACGGGAATTAAGAGTATACCGCCTTCGCACCCCCAGAAAGGCGGACAATCCGGACGAGGTACGCTTTCAGTCCATCTTTGACGATGGTGAACAAATCAAGCGTGTCCGCATTAGGGTCATAATGTCTGAACGCAGAAATGCAGAACTCCAAAAACATTCATAACTTCCAATTCCTAATTCTCAACTCCTAATCGCCGCAGGCGACAGCTCTTAGTTCTTAACTCTAAACTCTAAACTCAAAAATGGCCCCTATTTCTACAGCTAAAATGTCCAACTTCCGTTGGGTCATCTGTGCTCTGCTTTTCCTGGCAACCACCATCAACTATATGGACCGCCAGGTATTGTCGCTCACCTGGAAGGACTTCATCGCTCCAGAGTTCCACTGGACCGATGCCGACTACGGCACTATCACAGGTCTCTTCTCGCTCTTCTATGCCATCGCCAACCTCTTCTCAGGTAAGTTCATTGATTGGATGGGCACGAAGAAGGGCTATCTCATCGCCATCTTCGTGTGGTCTACGGGCGCCGTGCTCCATGCCGGCTGCGGATGGGCTGCCATGAAGATTGAAGGCTACGACAGCATCGAAGCCCTCCGGCTGGTGCAAGCCGGCAGCGATGCCGCCGTGGCCATCGCCACCATCTCGGTGTGGCTCTTCCTCTCATGCCGCCTGATTCTGGCCGTCGGTGAGGCCGGCAACTTCCCCGCCGCCATCAAGGCCACGGCCGAATACTTCCCTAAGAAAGACCGCGCCTTCTCCACTTCCATCTTCAACAGCGGCGCCTCGGTGGGAGCACTGGCCGCCCCTGCCACCATACCCCTGCTGGCCCGCGCCTGGGGCTGGGAGATGGCCTTCATCATCATCGGTGCGCTGGGCTATGTGTGGATGGGCCTGTGGATATGGCTCTACGAGAAACCCCGCCAGAACAAGCGTGTCAACCAGGCAGAGCTGAACTACATCGAGCAGGATCTCGACGACCTGTCCGAGGTGCAGAACCGCACCGCCGAGAGAGAAGAGAAGACCATCCCCTTCTTCCGCTGCTTCACGTTCAAGCAGACATGGGCCTTCCTGGTAGGCAAATTCATGACCGACGGCGTCTGGTGGTTCTTCCTCTTCTGGGCACCCGCCTATTTCAGCGACCAGTATGGCTACACCAGCGACTCGCCGATGGGCATCCTGCTCATCTTCACGCTCTATGCCATCGTCACCGTGCTCAGCATCTGCGGCGGCTACCTGCCTAAGTACTTCGTAGAGAAACGCGGCATGAACCCCTACCTGGGCCGCATGCGCGCCATGCTCATCTTCGCCTGTTTCCCCGTGCTCGGACTGCTGGCACAGCCCCTGGGCACCTACAGTGCCTGGTGGCCTGCCATACTCATCGGACTGCTTGGCGCCGGACACCAGGCATGGTCGGCCAACCTCTTCAGCACCATCGGCGACATGTTCCCCAAGTCGACCATCGGCACCATCGTCGGACTGGGCACCATGACGGGCGGCATCGGCTCGATGGCCATCAACATGGGCTCCGGACAGTTCTTCACCTGGGCTGCCGAACAGGGGCAGGCCTTCTCGTTCTTCGGTTTCGACGGCAAGCCTGCCGCCTACATGATGGTGTTCTGTGTCTGCGCTGTGGCTTACCTCATTGGCTGGTGCATCATGAAGACACTTGTCCCTAAATACAGACCTATCATCATTGAAGAATGATGAGTGACGGAAAATGAGAAATATGATTATCTTCAGCGTCTTAATAATTATACGACAGCAAAGATAATCATATTTCTCATTTTTCATTTGCTCCTCACTCCTCCACCATGAATTCGAGCACGAGACTCTGCCGAGGCTTCAGGTCGATGTTTTTCGTCAGGTCATACTGACGACCCGTGAGCACGTCTTCAGCCATCTTTGTCTTTTCAATCACCTCGGCATAGCGGGCCACCTCCATCGTGGCGGGCTTCGACGTGCCGTTCAGCACGATGAGCACCGCGTTGCGATGCCATCGACGTGCCACGACATAGACGCCGGCATAGGGTATAAACTGCGTCTGATAACCGCGAATGATGGTCTCGTTGCCATGGCGCCAGTGCAGCAGACGCGAGAGCCATGAAAACATCTGCTGCTCTTTCTGTGTGCGGCCTTCGGGGGTGAAGGCATTATGCGTGTCGCCGGGGAAACCGCCGGGGAAGTCGCACCGCACGTTGCCGTCGGTCACCTCCTTCGTACCGTTCATCATCACCTCGGTGCCATAGTACAGTTGCGGGATGCGGCGCACTGTGAGCAGCAGTGCCAGCGCCTGTTTCAGCATGAGCGAGTCTTCGCCGGCACCCAGGAAGCGGTCAGTGTCGTGGTTCTCTATGAAAGCCAGCACGCTGGAGGGGTCCGGATACAGATAGTCGTAGACAAACGAGTTATAGAGGCGGTTCAGGCCGTTCCACCAGCCGTCGGTCTCCTCGTGCTTAGCCTGATTGAGCTTGTCGAAGAACGAGAAGTCCATCACGGTCTTCAGATAGGTAGAGTCGGAGCCTCCCCCCTGCCAGGCGGCGGTATAGGCAGGCTCTGTGACCCACGTCTCGCCGACGGTGTTGAAGTTGGGATATTCCTCGTTCAGTTCCTTCATCCACTGAGCCATCGGCTCGCGAAAAGCGTAGGGATAAGTGTCCATGCGGATGCCGTCGATGCCGGCCGACTCAATCCACCAGATGCTGTTTTGGATGAGGTAGCGCATCAGGTGGGGGTTATTCTGGTTCAGGTCAGGCATCGAGGGCACGAACCAGCCCTCTACAGTCTCCTTCAAGTCCACCTCCGAGGCATAGGGGTCGACGACAGGCGTCAGCTTATAGCTCGTTTGCAGATAGGCACTCTTGGCGGGTTCGCTGCCGTCGGCATTAGTCGTAAAGCCCGTCATAGGGTCGCGCCCCGACTGTTTCTCGCTGAGCCATTCGGGCGTGTTGAGCCAGTCCTTCGAGGGCATGTCGCTCACCCACGGGTGTTCAAATCCGCAGTGGTTGAAAATCATGTCCATCACCACCTTCAGTCCTTTCCCATGGGCCTCGCTGATGAGCTGCCTATATTCGTCGTTGGTGCCGAAGCGCGGGTCCACCTTATAATAATCGGTGGTGGCATAACCATGGTATGTGGAGTAGCCGTTGGGCGTGTCTGGCGAATTATTCTCCAGCACGGGCGTGAACCACAGGGCCGTAACGCCCAGCTCGGTGAAATAGTCCAGGTGCTGGCGGATGCCCTCCATGTCGCCGCCATGGCGCAGCGAGGGTTTCGTGCGGTCGTTCACGTAGGTGTTCATGCCTGGAATCTGGTCGTTGTCAGCGCGGCCGGAGGCAAAGCGGTCGGGCATGAGCAGGTAGAGCACGTCGCTGATGTCGAAGCCGTGGCGCTCCGTTCCGGCCATTGCGCGCTGCTTCAGCTCGTAGCCTACCTTCTTCTTGTCGAAGCTGAGGGTCATCGTGCCGGCCTCAGCGCCGCTCAGGTTGAGATAAACCAGCAGGTAGTTGGGCGAATCAAGTCGCACGATGCTGTCGATGCGGACGCCCGGGTAGTCGGTCGTCACCGTCTGCACGTCGCGGATGCCGCGTCCGTAGACCATCAGTTGCAGCTGCGGGTTCTTCATGCCCACATACCAGTTGGTGGGGTCGATGCGAGTCACGTTCGGCCGCGTGTTCCTGGCAGCCGTCATTGTCATGGTGCTCAGAAGCAGAGCAATCATAATGAAATACTGTCTCATAAGTTCTTAGTCATTGTTGGCCACAAAGTTACAAAAATAATGCCGAACGGCAGCTGTCATCCTGTTATTTCTTCTTCCGGTCATGCAAAAACGTTTGCACAAACGCTGCAGCCCGCCGGCGTATTCGCCAGGCTCCAGCATGTCTTACCTGCTGCTGCCGAAGACTAATTAACATATCCTAACAAAAAAAGATGTGCATTTTTTGCGCGTTTAAGCCTTTTATTGTAACTTTGCAGAGCTATTGCATAAACAACAATAACCATTAAAAAAAGAATCTATGAATATTACCAAGACCCTGCTGACTGTCGGCGTAGCTGCCGGACTGATGCAGCTCGCAGCCTGCAAGGCGGGCGGCGACAACACAAACAACCCGCTGCTCGAGGAGAGCACACTGCCCTACGGCGCTCCTGACTTCAGCCGCATCAAGACGAGCGACTACCTGCCTGCCATCAAGGCTGCCATTGAGCAGAAGCGCGAAAATATCAAGGCCATCGTGGACAACCAGGAGGCTCCCAACTTCGAGAACACCATCCTCGCCTTCGAGGAGAGCGGCATCGCGCTGGAGCGCGTCACCAATGTGCTCTTCGCTCTGGCCAGCGCCGACAAGACGCCCGAGATTGCCGAGGCTGAAAAACAGGCCACGCCGCTGCTCACCGACCTGGATAACGAGCTGATGTTCAACAAACCGCTCTTTGAGCGCATCAAGACCGTCTACGACGAGCAGCGCGACCAGCTGCAGGGCGAGGACCTGAAGCTGCTCGACGAGACCTACAAGCGCTTCGTACGCTCTGGTGCACTGCTCGACGAAGACAAGATGGAGCGCATGAAGCAAATCAACTTGGCACTTGCCGACCTGCAGCAGCAGTGGGGCGACCTGCTGCCCGCAGCCACCAACGATGCCGTGGTGTGGGTCGACTCGAAGGATGAGCTGGCCGGACTGTCGGAGGCCGACATAGCCCAGTGCAAACAGGACGCTGAGAGCCGCGGAGGCAAGGCTCCCTACTGCATCGTCATCGTCAACACCACCCAGCAGCAACCTCTGGCCAGCCTCGACAACCGCGACCTGCGCCGCCGCGTCTACGAGGCCAGCCGCCACCGTGCCGACGGCACCAAGCCCGCACACAACACGTTCGGCATCTGCGTGCAGATAGCCAAGCTGCGTGCCGAGCAGGCCGAGATCATGGGCTACAAGAACTATGCCGAGTATTCGCTGGAGAACACCATGGCCAAGACGCCCGAGGGTGTCTACACCTTCCTGCGCCAGCTCATCAGCCAATACTCGCCAAAGGCCGAGGCCGAGACCCGCGCCATCGAGGAGTATGCCCGCAAGACCGAGGGCCCCGACTTCAAGCTCGAGCCCTACGACCGTTTCTACTACTCGGCTAAGATGAAGAAGGAGATGCTCAACGTGAGCGACGACGAGGTGAAGCCCTACTTCAACGTAGACAGCGTGCAGCTCAACGGCGTGTTCTACGCCGCCAACCGCGTCTACGGCCTCACCTTCAAGCAGCGCACCGATATCCCCGTCTACCATCCCGACGTGAAGGTGTTCGAGGTGTTCGACAAGGACGGCAAGCCCCTGGCCCTGTTCTACAGCGACATGTACCGCCGCCCCACCAAGCGCGGCGGTGCCTGGATGAGCGAGTTCCTGCGCCAGAGCCACCAGCGCGAGCAGCTGCCCGTCATCTATAATGTGTGCAACAACGCCAAGGCTCCCGAGGGCCAGCCCTCACTGCTCACGTGGGACGAGGTGACCACCATGTTCCATGAGTTTGGCCATGCCCTCCACGGCATTCTCAGCAACTGCAAGTATAACACGCTGGCAGGCACCGAGGTGGCCCGCGACTTCGTCGAGATGCCCTCGCAGTTTAACGAGTCGTTTGCCTCCATCCCCGAAATCTTCGACCACTACGCCAAGCACGCCACAACGGGCGAGCCCATGCCTGCCGAGCTGAAGGAGCGCATGCTGAAGAGCATCAACTTCCAGACGGCCTACTCGCTGGGCGAGAACCTCGGCGCCACCTGCGTCGACATGGCCTGGCACATGCTCAGCAGCAGCCAGATACCCACGGCCGAAGAGGCACAGCAGTTTGAAGACGAGGCCCTGCGCCAGGTCGGTCTGCTCAATGCCCAGATTCCGCCGCGCTACTCCACCAGCTACTTCAACCACATCTGGGGCAGCGGCTATGCCGCCGGCTACTACAGCTATCTGTGGACCGAGGTGCTGGCTGTCAACATCGCCGACTGTTTCGCCCAGCGCGGTCCGCTGAAGCCTGAGGTGGGTCAGGACATGCGCGACAAGATTCTCTCGCGCGGCAACACCCGCGACCTCATGCAGATATTCACCGACTTCACCGGCATGACGGCCCCCGACGCCAGCGGACTGCTCCGGGCCCGCGGACTCTGATACACTGCCGTTAATGCCCAACACGCCAAAAAATGCCATGCCGACGACTGCCGGCATGGCATTTTTCCTTTGCAGCACCTTCAGCATGGCATCATTTTGTGGAAAAAATTTGGCGACATGAATATTATTTCGTAACTTTGCCGCGCTGATAACCTACAACAAAAAAACTAACTTCCACATGATGACTCCAAGAAAAATGCAACAAACGGCCGCTGCAGCTGCACTGCTGTGGATGGCGGGCTGTATGAATGCCGAGGCCCAACTGAGAATCAACGAGCTGATGCAGTCGAACATAGACTGCCTGATGGACAACATGCACGAGTTTCCCGACTCGTGGGTGGAGCTATACAACAGCAGCGACGCTGCGGTGAAACTCGATGGATGGGCACTGGCCACGACGCCCGCACCCGGCGAGGCCTGGCCCTTACCCCAGGGCAGCATGGCCGCCAGACAGCACATGGTCATCTACTGCGACCGCGTCGGTTCGGGCAGCCATGCACCCTTCCGCTTAGAGTCGGGCAAAGGCGGCGCGGTCTATCTGTTTAAAGACGGCAGCCTGCAAGACAGCGTCGTCGCCCTGCCCAAGCAACCAGCACCCAACATTGCGTGGGGCCGCAAGACAGAGGGGAGCGACGAGTGGGGCTATCAGGCTGTGCCTACGCCACGGGCGGCCAACTGCGGCCAACTGCTCACCGAGCTCCTGCCTGAGCCCGTCTTCAGCAGGGCCGGACACGTGGTGGCCGGCAGCACAACGGTATCACTCGAGCTGAGCCTGCCCGCCGGTGTACCTGCCGGCACCGAGATACGCTACACGCTCGACGGCAGCGAGCCCACGGCAGCGAGCAGGCTCTACGAGGGAGCCATCAGCTTCGACACGACGACCGTGGTAAGGGCAAAACTCGTCTGCCGGGGCTACCTGTCGCCCCGCAGCACCACCCACTCCTACATCCTGCATGGCCGCGAGCAGACGCTGCCAGTCGTCTCACTCGTCACCGACGACGACTACTTCTTCGGCGAGCGCAACGGCATCCTGCAGGGCGGCGACATCAAGTGGACGCCAAGCGGCAACCTCGTGTTCCCCAACTACTATTACACGTGGCGCCGGCCCGTCAACGTGGAGTATTTCCCCGTTGACAGCCCCACGAGCGTGGTCAACCAGCTGGGCGAGACGCGCCTCATGGGCCAGTCGTCGCGTGCTTATTCGCTGAAGTCGATGGTCATCTATGCCAACAAGCGTTTCAGCAAGAAGAACTTCAAGTATGAGTTCTTCCCCGACCAGAAGCCCGGTCGCGACAAGTTCAAGTCGCTCTGCCTGCGCAACGCCGGCAACGACTTCACTTCGCTCTACATGCGCGATGCCATCATTCAGCGCACCATGGCCAGCCATGCCGACATCGACTGGCAGGCATGGCAGCCCGCCATCGTCTATCTGAACGGCCGCTACTACGGCATGCTCAACCTGCGCGAGCGCAGCAACGCGGCCAATATTGCCACCAACTACGGCAGCAACGTGGCCGACAGCATTGACATGGTGGAATATTGGGGCAACGAGGTGAAAGAGGGCGACCCGCTCCACTGGGAAGCCTTCAAAAAATTCTACACTAAGAAAGGCCACACCATTGAGGAATATGCTGCGCAGATGGACCTGAAAGAGGTGAGCAGCATCATGGCCATGAACTTCTTCTTCAACAACTACGACTTCCCGGGCAACAACTGCGTGTGGTGGCGACCGACGCATGAGGGCGGCCGCTGGCGCATCATTGCCAAAGACTGCGACTTCGGCATGGGCCTCAACGGCATTGACTACAACTTCCCCATACTCGAATGGTTCTACAACCCGGGCTATGCCCTGCAGAACGGCATCAGTCTCAACGCCCAGGGCTCAAACGAATGGCAGTTTACCGAGCAGTTTCGCAACATGATGGACAACGCCGACTACCGCAACTACTTCTCCGACATGATGGCCATCTACATGGGCGACTTCCTCAACGGGCACGGCACGCGGGCCGTCTGGGACCCTATGGCGAGCATGATTGAGCAGGAGTGGCCCTACCATCAGGCCGCTATCGAGAACTGGTGGGACCGCAGCGACTATCCCTCGGCACTGAGCTTCGCCCAACAGTGGGTAGAGAAGCGCACCGGCTTCATGTACGAGCACCTGTCAGACTTCTACAAACTGGGTAAGCCCATCCCCGTTGCCGTCAACAACGCGCTCGACGATGACGTCTGCCAAAAGCTGAACATCACCCTGAACGACATTCGTCTTTCACATGGCCGCTTCGACGGCCAGCTCTTTGCCCGCCATAGCATCACGCTCAGCTCACAGCCCACGTCAGAAGCCGGTGTGGCCGACAGGGCCGAGGGCTCCGCCATCATCGGCTGGACCGTGGAGACGACCGACGCCAACGGCAAGACCACAACCGCCACCGTGAGCACCGCCGACTACACCTTCACCGTGCCCACTGCCGGCAGCCTGCGCATCAATCCCATCTTCGACGTCAGCAGCATCATGGCAGCAGACCGCCCGGCTGACGGGCGCCTGCAAGGCAGGCACGGCCCAAGCGGCACCTACGACCTGCAGGGCCGCCGCGTGGCTGGCGGCCAAGTATCAACGGCCAATGGTCAATTGAAGAAGGGGCTCTACATTGTCGGCGGAAAGAAGGTGGTGCGCTGACCACAAGATATGTCCTGTCTCTAAACTTACGCTTACAATGGGGCTGAGACATCTCCTTCAGGTCTCGCCTCTTGTAAATCTTTCATCGCGAGCTGTTTTTATAACAACCAGCAGAAGCAGTGCCTCCTGTAGTACACTGCTTCTGCTGGTTCATACCATTATCCTCCCAACGCTTTTATTTTCTCTTTAAGCATAGCATTTTCCCGCTTGAGGCTGTCCACCTCCTGCTGCAGTCTGGCAATGCTCTCACGCTGGTTGGTGCGATAGCCTAAGCGGGCGGCCGTCATGCGCTCGCGGATGCCGCCCTCGGTGACGAACTCCTCATCCTTCTTCTTCTGATAGGTCATCATCATCTTGTCCACCATACGGCAGAGAGAGATGCCGATGTTGGCCATTTCCTCCGCCGTCCATTTCTCGAAGAAAGGCTCATAGTCAGCCAAGAAGTTATGCTGTCGGCAAAAGGCCAGCATGCGGTCAAAGCGCGGGTGCTTCGGCGTCCATTTCGTCAGCCTGTGAGCAGGCAGGTAGTCCTCATAATCCTCCAGCAGCTCCTGAATGCTCGACCGCGCCACATTGAGCAGCTTCAGCTCCAGTTCCATCGAGGTGACACCATCGGCCGTACCCTCCACGATATTCTGTTTGCCCGAGCGAGCCGCCTGCACCATCTGGTCCACCGTGCGGTCGCCGTAAGCCGGGAGGAACCGTCGCGTGAAGACATAGGTCATCTGATAGAGCACCACCGTCTTCTGGTAGAACCAGAGATTCTTCCAGTTAGTCTGCTTGCGCAGAACAGACTCTATCTTCTCCGCTGATACTTTGGGGGAAAGGTCATTCATAGCGTTTTGTTTTTTTATTAGGTTAAATTCTATAGAGCCTCTAGATTATCTTGACTTTCTAGGCCACCTAGATCGTCTAGATCATCTAGATCGTCTAGATCATCTAGATTTTCTAGATCATCTAGATCTCCCAGAATTACAATTACCACTTCACATCTCGCAGCCATCGGCAGTACACACCTCCAGCTTAGCCACTGCAAAGATACAACTTTTCCGGAAAAGAACCGCATATTTAAACAAAAAAAACATCCCAGCTCTCTTCCTCGCCCGGAAAGAAAGCTGAGATGTAAACATATCCCGCTGTTTCAACAACAACTCATCAGCCGTGGATGATGAGAGCCGACTGCGGGGCTACTTCCACACGGTCGCCACTGACTTCGCCAAGCCCCTGCTCGTCAATCTGCCGGTCGCGGCAGACGATGGTGTAGCGACCCTCGGGAATGCTGACGGTCTGCACCTCGGTGCCGGCATTGAGGATGACGATGATGTTCTGCCACACGTCGCCGCCGGCATTGTCCTTCAGACGGAAGGCCACCACGGTGCCGTCGGTGTCCAGAAACTCCAGATGCTTCTGCACCAGAGCCGTCTTGCCCAGTCGGAAGGCGGGATGATGGGCACGCAAGGCGATGAGCCTCTTATAATAATCGAACACCTGCGGATACCTCGCTTTGTTCTCCCAGCAGAGCTGGTTCACCGAGTCGGGCGACTCAAACGAGTTGTGTACGCCCAGCTTCGTGCGCAGCAGCTCCTCGCCCGCCAGCATGAAGGGCACGCCCTGCGATGTGAATACCGCCGTCTGGGCCAGGAGGCCAAGGGCTTCCCCAACCTCTCTGCGAGAGGGGCCCATGCCTCCCTTCTCTCGGAGGGTCTGGGGAAGACTCTCCATCAGCCGGTCCATGAGACACATGTCGTCGTGGCAGCTCACGTAGGCCATCATCTGCGTGGGCTCCAAGGCGAAAGGCTTGTCGCTGTAGTTCACCTTCGAGTAGTCCACCTGCGGGTGTTCCGTCATGCCTACGATACCGGCCTTCAGACTCTCCTTCAGCGAGGCCTCGCCCACGGGGTCTACCAGCCAGCCAGGCTTCGTGTCGTCGCTGAAGGGGCCGCGCAGGGCGTCGCGCATGTCGTCGCTGAAGGCAGCGATGCGCGGCATCTGCGGTATGTTGGCCTTCATGCCCAGCACGTCGTTGGGCAGGGCGCACTGGCCGGCGCTCCATCCCTCGCCATAGACGAAGATGCGCGGGTCAATCTCGTCGAGGGCCCGGCGTATTAGATTCATCGTCTCGATGTCGTGACAGCCCATCAGGTCGAAGCGGAAACCGTCGATGTGGTATTCGTTCACCCAGTGCTTCACGCTCTCAATCATGAAGCGCCGCATCATAGGGCGTTCCGAGGCCGTCTCGTTGCCGCAGCCAGAGCCGTTGGAATATTGAACATTGGCCATTGACGATTGACCATTTCTGCCTACGGTGTCCCCCTGCTCATCCGAATGTCCGATGATACGGTAGTAATAGTCAGGATAGGTGCGTTGGAAATTAGAGCGCTCGATGTCGTAGGTATGGTTATACACCACGTCGAGTATGACCTGTATGCCAGCCTTGTGGAGGGCCTGCACCATCTGCTTGAACTCACGGATACGGCAGAGCGGGTCGGTGGGATTGGTAGAGTAGCTGCCCTCCGGCACGTTGTAGTTCACGGGGTCGTAGCCCCAGTTATACTGCGGCTCGTCCAGGCGCGTCTCGTCTACCGAACCGAAGTCATACGACGGCAGGATGTGCACGGCATTCACGCCCAGCTCCTTCAGATGGTCGATGGCCCAGGGTTCCGTCAGGGCAAGGAACTTACCGGGGTAGCGGGCATCGCGGCGGGCGATGGAGAAGTCGCGGTGGTGCATCTCATAGACCACTATGTCGGCCCAGTTGTCCTTCCAGGGGTGCACATCCTCCTGCCACCCCTCAGGGTCGGTGTCGCGCAGGTCTGCCACCACGCCCTTCTGTCCGTTCACGGTGACGGCCTTGGCAAAGGTGCCGGGCGAGGCCTGCCCGTCTACAAGGAACTCGTACGTCTCACCCTTGTGGTCGCCCCGGGCCGTTGCCGTCCAGATGCTGTCGCCCTCAGGCAGGGTCATGGGCAGCGTGTCGCGGCCCAGCACCACGCTGCACTGCGCCCCGCGCGGAGCAAAGAGTTTAAACACGGTCTCGCTGGGCGAGTAAGTCATCTCGTCGAAGCAGAAGTCCTGCTGCGCCTGCTGCATCTGGCAGGCCATGCAAAGCGTCGTCATTCCAATGGTGAGCAGTCGTTTCATTTGTCAGTAATAAAATAGTTTCTTGTAAAAAAGCTGCCACAAAGTTACACTTTTTCCTTCTTTCCGCCCCACCCTTCAGCGCACCATCGTCACCGAAAAGCATGAAAACGTTTGCACGGTGCCCCTGCAGTTGCCCACCGCCTCCCGCGCCAACGGCCCGTCCCCCCCGCAGACGACACCAAATTTTGGCCAAAATCAATTGAATTCCGGCCGAAATCCATTCAATTCCGGCCAAAATTATCCGTCATTTCCACACCATCGCAGTCAGATAATGCCGCTTTTACAAACTTTTTATAAATAAAAAGCAAAAAAACTTGGTTGTTTACAAAAAACTTCGTACCTTTGCAGCATCGCTATGTCAGCTCACCAATGGGCACGGCGGGCGGTCTTAGTAAATTGAAAGACGTTTTCGAACGTCTGTCGTTGTGGACTACGAATCTCGCAAGTTCCTTACACCGCAGCAGGCAGATGGCAACCGAGACGTCTACGTAGTACGTTTCTGTATACCTTAATTTATATGGCTTATATAGTATCGTGCTGGCGTGGGCTGACTGGCGTTGTCTGTCCTGTGCGGTGTAGGCAATGCGAGAGCCTGTAGTCCCAGGATGGGCAGAAGAACAGACACCTACGCCTTTTTGTTTGCCAAGAAAAACTCACAAGAATCGAAAAAATAAGCTGAATCCGGGGTGTTTATCGGCAAAAAGAAATGAGAGCTAATAACATCATTATTCATGCAATAAACACCAACGCTTATGAAAATCAAAAATCTATTAATTGCCCTCGTCGTGCTCGCACTGCCCGTCACGGCATGGGCCGACAACGTCGCCAAAATCGGCAACGTAGAGTATGAGACGCTGGCCGAGGCCGTCACGGCGGCTCAGTCCGGTGAGACCATCCTGATGATTACAGACGTCACGGATGCTGCTGGAATAAAGGTCGATGAAGGAAAGAACTTCACCATCGACTTCCAGAACCACACCTACACTCTGAACAAACCCGGAGCTGGATCATCTGGAACAGAAACCAACGGGTTCCAGCTGCTGAAGAACTCCACCATTGTTCTCAAGAACGGAACCATCAACATTGCTGAGGATAACCTCACTCCCGCTGTGGCTCCGGCAAAGAACATCATGCGTGTCATACAGAACTATGCCAACCTCACGCTCGACAATATGACTATTGACGGAACGAATCAGTATGGTGGGAAGGACTACGTCATTAGTTTCAACAATGGAACAAGCCTGCTGAAGGATACTAAAGTCATAGCCGGAACCGACAACATCGCCTTCGACGTCTGCACTTGGAGTTCATACAAGGCCTCGAACCTTGAGGTGGACGGCAGCAGCGAAATTACCGGCAATATCGAAATCAGTTCAAGCAACACACCTGACGAGCTGAAATTGACCCTTACGGCTGGAACCATTAGCGGTAATATCGTCATGGCAGACGGTGCCGACAAGGCTACGGTCACCAAGAGCGCTGCCTTCGAACAGGATGCTCCAGAGGGATACAAGTGGGTTGAAGGAACGAATGGCACGAGCACCCTTGCTGAATGTGAGTATGTGGCCCAGGTTGGCGAGCAGAAATATGAGACGCTGGCTGAGGCCATCACGGCCGTTCAGTCAGGTGAGACCATCCTGATGATTACAGACGTCACGGATGCTGCTGGAATAAAGGTCGATGAAGGAAAGAACTTCACCATCGACTTCCAGAACCACACCTACACTCTGAACAAACCCGGAGCTGGATCATCTGGAACAGAAACCAACGGGTTCCAGCTGCTGAAGAACTCCACCATTGTTCTCAAGAACGGAACCATCAACATTGCTGAGGATAACCTCACTCCCGCTGTGGCTCCGGCAAAGAACATCATGCGTGTCATACAGAACTATGCCAACCTCACGCTCGACAATATGACTATTGACGGAACGAATCAGTATGGTGGGAAGGACTACGTCATTAGTTTCAACAATGGAACAAGCCTGCTGAAGGATACTAAAGTCATAGCCGGAACCGACAACATCGCCTTCGACGTCTGCACTTGGAGTTCATACAAGGCCTCGAACCTTGAGGTGGACGGCAGCAGCGAAATTACCGGCAATATCGAAATCAGTTCAAGCAACACACCTGACGAGCTGAAATTGACCCTTACGGCTGGAACCATTAGCGGTAATATCGTCATGGCAGACGGTGCCGACAAGGCTACGGTCACCAAGAGCGCTGCCTTCGAGCAGGATGCCCCAGAGGGATACAAGTGGGTCGAAGGCGAGGACGGCATGCAGACGCTCGCTGCCTGCGAGTATGTCGCACAGGTCGGCGAGGACAAGTACGAGACGCTGGCCGAAGCTATTGAGGCTGTCCAGTCCGGTGAGACCATCCTGATGATTGCTGACGTCACGGATGCTGCTGGAATAAAGGTCGCTGAAGGAAAGTATTTCACCATCGACTTCCAGAACCACACCTACACTCTGAACAAACCCGGAGCTGGCTCCGCCGGAACTGAAACCAACGGGTTCCAGCTGCTGAAAAACTCTACCATCGTGCTCAAGAACGGTACCATCAACATTGCTGAGGATAACCTCACTCCCGCTGTGGCACCGGCAAAGAACATCATGCGTATCATACAGAACTATGCCAACCTCACGCTCGAAAACATGACCGTCGACGGAACGAACCAGTATGGCGGAAAGGACTACGTCATCAGCTTCAACAATGGTACAAGCGTGATTAAGGACACGAAGGTCATTGCCGGCGCAGACAACATCGCTTTCGACGTATGCACTTGGAGTTCATACAAAGCAACAGGACTTGAGGTGAACGGCAACAGCGAAATCACAGGAAGCATCGAGATCAGCTCTAGTAATCAGCCTGAAGAACTGAGCCTGACCCTTACTTCGGGTACACTCAGCGGCAACATCATAATGGCTGGAGGCGCTGACAAGTGCACCGTGACCAAGGCTGACACCTTCGAGCAGGATGCCCCTGAGGGATACAAGTGGGTCGAAGGCGAGGACGGCATGCAGACGCTCGCCGCCTGCGAGTATGCCGCACAGGTCGGCGAGGACAGGTATGAGACGCTGGCCGAAGCCATCACGGCTGCTCAAGGCACGAGCGTCGTCACGCTGCTGGCTGATGTGGCAGAGACCTACACGATGAGTAAGAATGAGACGCTGAAGATTAAGAAGAACGGCTTCACGTTCGAAGTGGCTGCCCCTGAGGGCGACTTCAAGGTGGTGACGGAAGAGGCCGACGGCGTGACTACCTACACGGTGGCAGCCCTTACGATGGAGGAGAAGGACATCGTCCTCGTTGACGGTGAGCCTTACACATTCACGGCTGATACGCAGGTGAAGAGCGCTACCTACACGCGCAACTACGACGCAGATCGTGTCGGCAAATTCCAGGCATGGTCAATGCCTTTCGACTTCACCATCACTGAGGAGGCTGCCGGGAAGTTCACGTTCTATCGCATTAACATGATTGCCCATTCTGCTAATCCGAATGAAGAAGTGCAAAGCACTGATAAGTTATGGGTCTATGTTGCTCCGATGAAGGCAGGTGAGAAGCTGACGGCCAACCGCCCCTACGCCTATAAGCCGAAGGCTGAAGGCGAGTTCACCTTCGCTGCTGACAACAACAAGCTCTATGCACCCGACTATACGTCGCGCCTGCATACGGAGACGGTTGATCACGGCTATGACTTCTTTGGCACGTACAACACCGTCTCTATGGCTAATCTTGGTGGCGACTTCTACTATCTGAATGCAAAAGGCGAAATCTCACACGCCAAAAAAGAGACCACCACGGTAGACTCCTACAGATGGATTGTGAAGGCAACGAACAAGAGCGGTGCCAACTATGCTCCACGCTTTGAATTCGTTGAGGAAGGTGCTGAGACGGAAGGCATCCGCAGCATCAGTGCAGGCGACGACGTGGAGGGTTACTACACGTTAGGCGGCACAAGAGTGGAGACGCCTCACCATGGCATGTTCGTGGTGAAGTATAAGAATGGAAACATCAAGAAACAGTTTATTAAATAATCACAGAAAAAAGAAAATGGAAAAGAAGAATTATCAGACTCCCACAGTGGAGGAAACAAAAATGTATGTTGAGCAGCCCCTTGCTGCCGGTAGTGTCATCCAGCCTGGCGAAGACGATGAGCCGGCCGGGTCGCGTCAGGGCAGTGGCTGGGATGACGAAGAGTAAGAATCACGAACAAAGGAGGTCTGCCAGCACACACAAAATGTTATTAGTACATAATAAGACAAAGTGAGCAGAATAAGCCTGCAGCGATGCACGCTTCTGCATAGCCTTATAATGACCATGAATATTTTCTCTCACTTAACCTGCTCCTTGCGGGTATCGCGAATGCCAGAGGGAGCTTGGTTAACAAAAACGACAGACCTCCTTTCAATGTTGTATTAAGCAAAAAGAGCCCCCACCCTTTTTCTGGGTGGGGGCTCTTTTTGCTATAGATGCGCCCCTGACGATGGACCTGTTATCCTGTTCGCCTGAACGATATGTTGATATTTGCCAGCCATTTCCGGCGGAAATGTCAATTGGTGAAGAATGCTACAGGGCAATGATTGAGATGGCGAAGCCACCGCCGGGGGCCTGCTGCAGCTTGAGGGTCTGTCCGGCCTTCACGGTCTTGCGGGTGATGGTGTAGGCCTTGGGATTCGTCTCGTAGTGGGCATCCTTGGCGTCGGCATAGATGGTAGCCTCATACTTGCGGCCCTTGTCGAGGAAGTCGAGCTTCAGGGTGGTCAGATGGCCGTTCTCGTCGCACTTGCCGCCCACAAACCAGTTGTCGGTTCCCTTGGCCTTGCGGGCCACGGTGATGTAGTCGGCAGGCTCAGCCTCGAGGTAGCGTGAGTCGTCCCAGTCGCAGGCCACATCCTTGATAAACTGGAAGGCGTCCATGTACTTGGCGTAGTTCTCGGGCAGGTCGGCGGCCATCTGCAGGGGCGAGTACATGGTGACGTAGAGGGCCAGCTGGCCAACAAGCGTGGTGTGGACGATGTTTTTGTTGTCGCTCCACGTGCCAAGCTGAGTCTCCAGAATGCCGGGCGTATAGTCCATCGGACCTCCCTGCAGACGGGTGAAGGGCAGGATGACGGTGTGGTCGGGGCGCGAACCGCCGAAGGCCTCATACTCCGTGCCGCGGGCCGACTCGTTGCCGACGAGGTTGGGATAGGTGCGGCAGAGACCCGTGGGGCGCACGGCCTCGTGGGCGTTGACCATGACGTGGTGCTTGGCGGCCTCCTTGATGCAGTGGAGGTAGTGGTCGTTCATCGACTGCGAGTAGTGGTGGTCGCCGCGGGGTATGATGTCGCCCACGTAGCCACTCTTCACGGCGTCGTAGCCATACTGGTTCATCAGCTGGTAGGCCTTCTCCAGATGGCGCTCGTAGTTCTGCGTGCTGGACGATGTCTCGTGGTGCATCATCAGCTTGACGCCGCGCGAGTGGGCATAGTCGTTGAGGGCCTTGAGGTCGAAGTCGGGATAAGGCGTCTGGAAGTCGAAGACGTCGCGCTTCCACATGTTGGCCCAGTCTTCCCAACCGACGTTCCATCCCTCTACGAGCACCTGGTCGAGGCCGTTGTCGGCAGCAAAGTCGATGTAGCGGCGCACCTTCTCGTTGTTAGCGGCGTGGCGGCCGTTGGGCTTCAGCTGCTGCCAGTCCACCTTATCTATATATACAGAGGGCAGCTCGTCGGTGTAGTTCCACGACGACTTGCCGACAATCATCTCCCACCACACGCCGCAATACTTCGTGGGATGAATCCACGACGTGTCGTCGAGAGCGCAGGGCTCGTTGAGGTTGAGGATGAGGTTGGAGGAGAGCATGTCGCGGGCGTCGTCGCTGACCATGACGGTGCGCCAGGGGCTCTGGCAGGGTGTCTGCATGCAGCCCTTCAGGCCGGTGGCATCGGGGGTGAGGTGGCTGACGAAGGTAAAAGGCTTAGGCAGCGGGTAGCTCGACGGCAGGGGGTTGGGAGTATAGACATTGCTGTTGCCTTCGAGCTTGGTGGTGAGGGCCTTGGTCTGGGCGTCGACCAACTCAAGGTGCATGGTGGCATAGTTGATGCAGGCGGCCTCGTGGATATTGATATAGAGCCCGTCCTGCGACTTCATCTGCAGGGATGTCTGCACGCCGGTGGGCGAGAAGACGGCCACCGAGGAGTTGCCCCAGTTGACGGCCTGGCGGTAGCGGTCGCGAATCTCAGAGAGGCGGCACTCCTGCGTCTCCTGCTCCTGCGTGTCGTAGTCGCCGGGCAGCCACCAGGCGGTGTGGTCGCCGGCCATGGCAAACTCAGAGTGCTCCTCGCGAATGAGGAAGTAGTTGAGTTCCTGCTGCTGCGGGAACTCATAGCGGAAGCCGAGACCATCGTCGTAGACGCGGAAGCGGATGATGATTTCGCGTCGCTCCGTGGGTTGCGACAGTGTGGCGGCATACTCGTTGTAATGGTTGCGGATGGTGGCTGTCTCGCCCCAGACGGGGCGCCAGGTCTCGTCGAACTCGCTGCTCTGCTCACTCTTCAGGGTGAAGCCGGTCATGAGGTCGGTCTCGTTTGTGCCGCGCGAGGCATGCTTGTCTTTAGCCAGCTCGAGCCCGAGGTGGGAGGGCAGAATGACGGGACGGCCCTTGTAGGACATCTCGTAGACGGGACGGCCCTGCTGGTCGACGTAGAACTTCAGTTCGATGTTGCCATTGGGCGAGGTGATGGTGGCCGCCGCCATCGAGAGCGAGGCGAGCAGCATGCCGAGAAGCAAATTTGTTTTCTTCATTGTTATGATAAGATAGGGGTTGTTTCGGGTTATTGGGGGACAAAGTTACGAAAAGTAGGTGAGACAACAAAACGTTTGCCCTGTTTTCTTATGGGGAAAGCAGGACAAACGTTTGCGGCTTCGCCTATTCAAAGACTATCATGGTCCAGTACTTCAGCGAGGGCAGGGTGAACGTGACGGTCCCTGCGCTCTGCTTGAACGAGAGGTCGACGGGGGCACCGCCCAGAGCATCGGGCGTGGCCACCCAGACGCGCTTCACGGCGCGGTCGGTCTTTACCGTCAGGGGCAGGGCCTTCACCTCGACGGGGGCAGGCATCGTGCCGTCCATGTCGCGCCAGCTGAGGCTGTTGGCCTGGCGGTAGTTGAGCAGGTGGACAATCTGGCGCGTGGCCGTCTTGCGGCTGTAGGCCGTCACCCGTTTCTGCTGCGGGGGCCACTGGTTGATGCTGACGGCGGCGTTGCCCGACGTGATGTCGACAGTGGTTTCCTCCAGACCCTCGCCGCGCAGCAGGTTCTCATAGGCCACGAGGAAGTCGTAGTAGCGGATGAGCTGCAGGCGCAGGTCGTCGGTCATCTTCAGGTTCTGGTTGGGGAAGTACTCATGGCAGAGGTTGTGGCCGTCGCCCAGCTCGAGATGGGCTCCGCCGACGGCAAACATCGTGGCGTCGGTGAGCAGCACGCCGGGCGTGTTGAAGAAGCCCTGCTGGCCGGAGCGGCCGTAGTTCATGTAGGCGGCGAAGATGGTCTGCAGCTTGTTCTGACTGTACTGCGAGTTGGCACGGCGCACGGTGAGCAGGTCCTCGAAGCGGGCCTCCTGGTCCCACAGCTCGTTGTAGAGGAAGTCGACCTTGCCGGTCTGTGCAATCTGCGAGGCGCCAAAGCTCGACACGGCATTCATGACGAGGCGCTTCTGCGGGTGGGCCTGCTTCATGGCGGTGATGAACGAGGCGAAGCCGCGCGGCAGGTTGACCCGCTGGCCGCTGTAGTCGTAGACCGTGCCGCGGTCGCCCACCTGGTCGATGTGGAAGCCGTCGAAGTCGAAGTTCTGGTAGACGTCGTCGTTGCGCTCGGCCAGGTATTTCTGCCACTCCTCGTTCTCGGGATTCGTGAGCAGGATGTTGCTCTTCCACGAATTGGACAGCACCAACTGGTCTACATCGCCGTGGGCGGTCTGCTTATACATGAGCCATTCGGTCTTGGCGCCGTCGGCCTGATAGTCGCTGAGCATGCCATAGCAGAGGTTATAGAACATGGCCTTCATGCCGAGGCTGTGCTGCACGTCGATGTAGCGCTTGACGACCGACGTGACAACGTCGCGGTTGGCAATGTCCTTGTAGGTGTCGAGCAACTGGGTGCGCGTGCCGCCGAGGGGCCAGTGGTGCTTGTTGTGCCAGTCGTAGAACTGGATGCCGTTGATGTGGCAGCGCGAGAGGAAAGCCATCTCGTCGGCGATGACCTCATCGGTCTTTGTCTGGTCGAATGTGGCCACAAAGCCGTAGCGGGGGAAGCGCGTCCAGTCTGACGACACGTCGACGGCCACGGTGCCGATGACGGTCTCGGTGTCGCCATCGCGGGTGAAAACCTCGGCCAGATAACCGGTGAAGTCGGTCTGCGGGGCCGTCCATGTCCAAGTGCTGCCGCTGACGGCTGAGGTGTCGGCCTCATCGCCGGCACGGCGATAGCGCACCACGGCCCCGTCGGGCACGGAGCCCTCGGTGACGGTGAACGTCACCAGGTCGCCAGGCCGATAGCAGGCCTTGTCGGTCATGATACTCAGCGTGAGGCTGGCCTTGCGCACGGTCTGGGCCTTCACCTCCGTATTGTTCGCGCCCTGCTCCGTTCCTTCGTTGCTGTTATTGTCGCTGCTGCTGCCACACGACAGCAGAGCCAGGGCCAGCCCAATCATTATTACATTCTTCATACCTTTATTTTTCTTTATAAACCACGAATTAAACGAATTAAACGAATTTTTTATTGTGAACCACGAATTAAACGAATTTCGGGTGTACCATTCGTGCAATTCGTGTAATTCGTGGTCCACTTTCTCCGTTTCAGTTCTTGACATTACATTCTTCATACCTTTATTTTTCTTTATAAACCACGAGTTAAACGAATTAAACGAATTTTTTATTGTGAACCACGAATTAAACGAATTTCGGGTGTACAATTCGTGCAATTCGTGTAATTCGTGGTCCACTTTCTCCGTTTCAGTTCTTGACGATGCTGACCGTCTCGTCGAGCTGGTTGAGGGTGATGGTGTAGGTGCCGGCCGACTGAATCTTCCACTTCTGGTCGAGGTCGCCGACGTTGATGTCAAGATACTGCGCCTTGAAGTCGGCCGAGCTCTTGTCGATGAACAGCATGCGCTCCACGTCGCCCGTCGGGGCCACGTCGTTGCCGCTGGCGTTCATGAACCAGGCGCCGTTCCAGTCGCTTTGGCGGTCGCACGAGAACTTCAGCTCGCCGGTCGAGAGACTGCCCGTCCAGGTGAACGTCCACGGGTCGTCGCCCTGGCGCATGGGCGTGGCATTGCCCAGGTCCCAGCCGCCGGGTGTAGCGTCGCCGACGAGGTAGACCATCTCGTAGGGCTGGAAGGGCCGCATCATCATGCGCTCGCGACCGCTGCGGATGTCGACGCAGATTTTGTAGGCCTGCTCCGTCTCGCTGTCTTGCAGGAACCACTTGTTGTCAGGTTCGAAGCCTTTGACGAACTCCATCGACTGCTGCGTGTAGGGCGCATTGGCCGAGGTGGCCTTATACATGTTCTCCCACGAACCCTCGGCCGTGCCGAACTTGAACTCTCCGCCTTCTGACGCCGTGAAGTAGTGGTTGTAGCGGAAGAGGAAGTCGTCGAGCGGGTCGCGCTGCATCTGGACGAAACCCCAGCCGGAGAATGAGCCTACAATATAGAGCTGGTCGAAGGCGGGTGCCTCGCCCTCCATCTGGCGCATGGTGAACTCGCCGGTGAGCAGGTTGGCCGTCAGCTGATAGAAGTGGCTCTCGGCGATGACGAACTTCTCGTCGGGCTGGTCATCGCTGGTGCGATAGACGAGGCGGCCCTGACCGTCGTTGTTATACGAAGGCAGAAACTGGCCCAGCGTGGTAATCATCTTCAGTTCGCCCTGGCGCAGGTTGCCCTGCCAGGTGAAGAGGCCGTTGTCCTGACGTTTCATCTCGGTGGCGTTGTCGGCGCTCCAGCCGCCAGACGTGGCATCGCCGATGAGATAGAGCGTCGTCGAGACAGGCTCGTAGGGCGTCACGCCAAACGTGACAGTCTCGGTCTGCACTTCGTCGAAACCCTCAACGAAGGCCTGCACGCGGGCCTCCACCTGCATCTCACGACCAGCCGTGGCGCCGAGTTGTTGAAGCAGAATGTCGTTCAGTTGCTCTTGATTGGCACTCCAGTCGTAGCGCTGCGTCTCATGGTCGATGGCCACGTAGGGAGCCACGAAGCTGGTACCGGCCTCAGCCAGTTCAAGGGTGTAGCTGATGCGGTGGCCAGAGTGGAAGTTGTGACCGCTGGTCCACTTCAAGGTGAGAGCCTCAGCCGAATGGTTCAGCTCGCTGAGCATCGTGGCTTGTTGGTCGGCCGTCATGGTGAGTATTGTAGAGCCTTTGTCAGTCTCGGTATAGTCGTTGTCACTGCAGGCAGTAAGGCCGCTGATGGCTGCGACGAGGCCGCAGCTTACGACGAAGCCTGCAAAGATATTCTTAAAGCTATTGGTACTCATTGTTTTACTTTTTTTATTCTTTTATTTAATAATCTGGGTTCTGCGTCATCAGACTGTTGGCGTCCATCTCTGTCTGCGGGATGGGGAAAAGCAGACGGTTGCGGGTGGCGCGTGTCTTGCCGATGCTGTGAAGGAAGTCGACGGCATACTGTCCGCCGTCGAGGCGAATCATGTCGAACCAGCGGTGTCCCTCGAAGGCCAGCTCGATGCGGCGCTCGTGGATAATCTTCTCGCGCAGCTCAGCCTGCGACAGACCGGCCACACTGGGCAGGCCAGCCCGCTGGCGCACTGCATTGAGCGGGGCATAGGCCTGCTGCGTACGTCCCTGCTCGTTGAGGGCCTCGGCCTTCATGAGCAGCACGTCGGCAAAGCGCCATACAACAAAGTTCTGCATGGAGGTGTTATACTCTGGCGACACCGACTTCGGCACCAGAAACTTGCGCACGTTGTAGCCCGTGTTTGAATAGCTGGCCTTATACTGCTTGCCGTCGAAATCGGGGCAACCTTCGTAGAGCACGGTGAGATTCTTGCGCAGGTCGCCCTCTTCATATTGCGACATGAATTCCTCGGTGGGCTGGTTCCAGCCGTAGCTGCCGGCCACGAAGTCGGAGTTGCGCGGGCCCATAAACGTGGAGAGCCAGCTCGACTGCGGGTTGTTGCCCCAGAAGTCGTACTCGGTGTTGCCTGAGAACTGCACCTCGAAGATTGACTCCGGGCCGTTGTTGATGCGGGCATCGAAGTTGTCCTCGTAGCGGCACTGGCTGAGGTCGTAGCCCAAGGCCTCCACCTCAGAGCACATCTGCTCGGCCATGGCATAGTCGCCGCGCGTGAGATAGATGTCGGCCAGTTGCGTCAGTGCAGCATCTTTGCAGGCGCGGCCCTTTTCGTCATCGGCATAGTCGGCTTTAGCAGGCAACATCTCGGCAGCACGGGTACAGTCGCTGATAATCTGAGCATAGACGTCGTCGACGCTCGAACGGGCAATCTCGGCCGACTCGCCGGGGTTGAAGGGTTTCAGGCGCAGGGGTACGCCGCCATAGAGGCGCACCAGCACATAATAATAGTGAGAGCGCAAGAACAGCGCCTCGCCGAGGCAGCGCTCCTTCACAGAGCCAGGCTCATAGCCCGTCTGCTCAATGCCGTTGATGAGAATGTTACACTGGCCGATGCCCACCCAGGGCGAGCGCCACATGTAGAGGGCCATGCCGTTGTCGGAGAGGGTGGTGAAGTTAGAGGCCTGGATGGTCTCCAGACCGTCGGTGCCACCGCCGGCGCCCACGATGCTGTTGCCTGCCACGATGTCGAGCGTCCACAGGCGCTGGTTGTACATGTTCGACGACTGCAGGGTGCGGTAGCAGGCGTTAGCCATGGCCACGGCCACGTTGTCGGTGATTTCGGTCTCAGGGTCGACGGTGTTCCTGGGGCTCTTGTCGAGGAAGTCGTCGGAGCAGCCGGTGGTGGCAGCGGCAAAGCCGCAGCACACGCAACATACTGCAAATATATGCTTGATGTTCTTGGTGTTCATGATTGTATATCGTTTTTTGTTTCCTGTTCCCTCCCTCGGGAAGGGTTAAGGAGGAGGTTAGAAGTTGAAATTGACACCTATATTAAACGTACGCGAGATGGGATAGCGCGAGAGGTCGATGCCGTTGATGGCCACCTCGGGGTCGAAGCCGCTGTAGGAAGTGATGGTGGCCACATTCTCACACGACAAGGTCAGGCGGGCGTTCTCGATGGTCAGGGGCTTCAGCCAGGCCTTCGGGAAGTTATAGCCCAGTGAGATGGTCTTCAGGCGCAGGTAGGAGCCGTTCTCGACGAAGCGGTCGCTGATGCGGTTGTTCTGGTTGGGGTCGCCGAAGACGGCGCGGGGCATCGAGTTCGAGGTGCCCTCGCCGGTCCAGCGCTTAAGCACGTCGGTGGTCTGGTTGTAGGCGGCGGCCATGCCGGTCAGGTCGATGTTGTTGGCATTGAAGATTTTGTTGCCGGCCACACCCTGCAAGTAGATGCCCAGTTCGAAGCCTTTATAGGTCAGCGTGTTGTTCAGCGAGAAGAGATGCGTCGGGTTGGGATTGCCCAGCACGGTGCGGTCGTCGTCGTTGATGACGCCGTTGTTGTCGAGGTCGCGGAAGCGGATATCGCCCGGCTCGGCACCCGGCTGGATGGCGTGGGCATTCACTTCGGCCTGATTTTGGAAAATGCCGTCGGTGACGTAGCCATAGAACACGTTGATGGGCAGACCGGCATCGAGCATCGTCACATAGGAGTTATTAATCTGGTTGATATAGTAAGGCACGTCGCTATTAAGGTCTTTAATCTTATTTCGGTTGTAGGTATAGCTGAGACTGCTCTCCCAACCCAGTTCACCCTGCAGGTTGACTGAGTGGGCAGTCAGCTCGATACCACTGTTGCGCACGCGGCCGGCATTGGTATAAGTGGTGCTGGTGTCTTCGAAGCCCGACGTGATGGGCACGGAGGCCTTCACGAGCATGTCGCGTGTAGTCTTGATGTAGGCGTCGAGCGAGAGAGTCAGCCGGCGCGAGAGCAGCACGGCATCAAAACCGATGTTAGCCTGGGCCACCTCCTCCCAGTGGATGGTGGGATTGGCCAAGGTCGACGAGACGAGGGCCGACTGCTCAGTGCCGTTGATGCCGAAGGGATAGACGCTGGTGTCATAGGAAGCCAAATAGGCATAGTTGCTGACGCTGGCCTGCGAACCGGTGACGCCGTAGCCCACGCGCAGCTTCAGGTCGCTCAGGATGTCGTTCTTAGGGAAGAACTCCTCCTCAGAGATGCGCCAGGCGGCCGACACCGAAGGGAAGGTACCCCAGCGATGGTCGCGGCCGAAGCGGCTGGAGCCATCGCGGCGCAACGTAGCGGTGAGCAGGTAGCGGTTCTGATAGTCATAGTTCACGCGTGCCATGTAGGAGAAGAGCGACCAGTCAGTCTGGTTGCCGCCAATGGCATACATCTTCTCGCCGTTGTCCATCTCATGCACATTCTCGAAGGCAAAGATGTTCTTCTGGGCGTTCATGTAGTCGAAGTCGTTCCACTGTGCCGACGTACCGGCCATCAGACTGAGGTGATGCCTCTGCCGGAAGGTATAGTCGAAGAGGAAGTAGTTGTCCCAGAGATAGGTGAACGACTTGTTGTCGCTCTTCCAGCGCGAGGCCTCCTCGGTGGCAATGGGCTTCCATGGATAGGCAGGCGTGAAGTTGTCGGCAAACCAGAACTTGGCGTCGAGGCCGAAGGTGCTGCGGAACTTGAGCCACTTGGTCAGCGAGAGCTCAGCAGTCAGATTGCCGAGAAAGTTATAGCCGTCGGTGCGCTGCTTGTCGGTATAGGTGGGGCCGATGGGGTTGCGCGTCGAGCCATACCAGTTGCTGTTGCCCTCAGGGCCGGTCCATTGTCCGTCGGCGTCCTTCACGTCATAGACGGGCAGGGCGCGGAAGGCATTGCCCAGGTCGTAAGAGCCCTGACGCTTGCGGTCGGCCGAGACGGTGATGTTGTTGGATACCTTCAGCCAAGGCATCACCTGCGCATCAGCATTCTCCTGAAAAGTAAAGCGACGGTAGTCGACGCTGCGCACGGTGCCCGTCTGGTTGAGCAGACCGCCCGAGACGTAGTAATGCGACTTATCCGTGCCGCCGCTATAGCTGACGGTGTAGTTCTGCACATAGCCCGTGCGGAGCAGCTCGTCAACCCAGTCGGTGCCACCCGTCACGGTTGAGGGGTCGGCCCAGAGGGGATTGGCGTTGTAGCCAGCGTTGTTCATCATGTCATTGCTCAGGGCGGCATACTGGCTGGCATTGAGGAAGTCGGGCACGTTGGTGACATTCTGAATCGACAGGTTGGCAGCGAAAGAGAGGGTAGACTTGCCCTCCTTGCCCTTTTTCGTAGTAATCAACACCACGCCGTTGGCACCGCGCGAGCCGTAGATGGCCGTAGCGGAAGCGTCCTTCAGCACGTCGAGGCGCTCCACGTCGGCCATATTAAGACTATTCAGCCCGAGGTCGGTGGGCACTCCGTCGATAACCACCAGCGGGTCGCAGTTGTTGATGGAACCCAGACCACGTATTTTAATCGACACGTTGTCGCCCGGCTTACCGGCATCGACCACCTGCAGACCTGACACCTTGCCCTGCAGAGCCTGACCAATATTAGTCACAGGGACCTCCATGTCTTTCTGCGATAGCGACCCTACGGCACCCGTGAGGTCGCTCTTGCGCATCGTACCATAACCTATGACCACCACTTCGTTGAGCGTCTGTGTGTCATCGCTCATGAAAATCGACAGCTCGCTCTGTCCACCCACCGCCACGGTCTGAGGGGTGAAACCGATGTAGCTCACGGTGAGCGTGGCGTTGGCCGGCACATCGAGCGTAAAGTTTCCGTCGAAGTCGGTCACCGTGCCCACGCCCGTACCTTGTTGCTTAACGGTAGCGCCAATGATGGCCTCGCCCGTCTTGTCCTTCACCACACCATGCACTTTCATGTTTTGTGCCAACACACTGGCAGCTGGCAGCACAGACATCAGCAACACGGCAAGTGGTCTGATAAATTGTTTGGCTTGTTTTCGCATTTTAAAATATAGTTTTAAGTTAATAATTGATTTCGACAGCAAAGATACTACTTTTTCCCAGACACTGTATAATACAGTAAGCCAACAGTAAACCACGATAAGTTTTATGACCATATATCTATTTGTATTACAATAAGTTATAACAAATATTAAATAAGTAATAGTAAATATAATAAACTCGTGATAAATGCTTATCTTTGCCATAAGAAAAAACTGACGAACCATGAATCGACTCGCCATTGCTACACTTATCATGGTGCTGGGAATGCTCAGCGCCAAGGCTTCCGACAGGCCTCTGCTGCAGCAGCTCGACAGTCTGCTGACGCAGCGCGAAGCAATCATCCAACAGAAAAAAGAGAAGATAGAACGACTGAAAAGAGCTTATACGGCCGAAGACGACAACGTAAAAAAGCTGCAACTATGCTATGACCTCTACGAGGAATACTACGTCTTCAAGTTCGACTCGGCCATGGTATGCGCCAAGAAAGGACTGCAGCTGGCCCAACGCATAAACAGCCGCTACTACGAAATGCTGTACACGCTCAAGCAGTCGGAGCTGCTGGCCATCAGCGGTCTCTACAGTGAGGCTGTAAGCGTGCTGAACAAACTCGACACAGCAGCCACTGACCCGCGGCTGCGCTTCAGCCTCTACACCACCTACTCCACCCTCTATTCCTACTGGAGCGACTACTGCGGAGATCCGGTCTACGCACCCGTATACCGCCAGCAGGCCAACGACTACCTGAGCCGAGCCATGAACTACGTAGACAAGAACAGCCCCACCTATTATTATTATAAGGGTGAACAGGCCACTTTCATACTGAATGACGGCCAGCTGGCACGCCGCTACTATGAGCAAGCCCTGCAGCAGCTGCCACGCAATGCCCGCCACTATGCCATGGCTTGCTTTGCGCTGGCCGGCAACCATCGCAACCAAGGCGACGAACAAGGCTATGAAGACTATCTGGCCCGCGCAGCCATGAGCGACGTAGAGAGCTGCACGATGGAGAACCTGGCCCTACAGACGCTGGCTGCCTGCCTCTTCGAGAAAGACCGCCAGGGGCTGGAGCGCGCCGAGCGCTATATCAATATCTCGATGGAAGACGCGGTGTTCTATAACAACAGGCTGCGCATCCTGGAGATATCGCACATGTTGCCCACCATCGTCAACACCTACCAAGACACGGTGAAAGAGCAAAACCGATTGATGCGACGAGCCCTGCTGTTCATCTCGCTGCTCGTAGTAGGCATGCTTGCTGCAGCCATCTTCATCTTCAGACAGAACAAACTGCTCACCCGAAGACGCCATGAGCTGTCGGCGGCTAACAGGCAACTGTCGGAAGCCAACCGCCAGCTATCAGACCTGAACAGCCAACTCTCGACAGCCAATACGCAGTTGTCGGTGACCAACAACCGGCGCGAACGCTTGGCACTGGTCTATATTGAACTCTGTGCCAAGTATATCGACAAGCTGGGAAAATACCAGACGCTGGTGAAACGCAAAATAAAAGCCAACCAAGTGCAGGAGCTGCTGTCAACCATCTCGTCGACGCGCATCTCCGAAGAAGACGCACAAACATTCCTCAGCCGCTTCGACAAAGCTTTCTTAGAACTGTACCCGACGTTCATCGAAGAGTTCAACGCCCTCTTAGCCGCTGACTATCACATCCGACAGAGGCTTTCGGGCGCTATGACCACCGAACTGCGAACGTATGCGCTCATCCGCCTGGGAGTGAAGAACACCAACGACATCGCCGGACTGCTCTTCCTCTCCCCCCAGACCATCTACAACTGCCGCTCGCAGGTGAAGTCGCATGCGCTCTGCAAAGACAACTTCGACCTGCAGGTAAGCCGACTTTGCGACGTCAACTAACCCCCACAATGCAGCTCCTGCGCAGCTGAGCGCCTATCGCCCGCTCTGCTGCACCAGCCAGGCCACCTTACGATTGAAGTCGGCGGCGGCCAGCAGCTGCTCGATGCTAAGGTGCATGCGCCAGCGCCAGTAGTGGCGCGGGTTGGCGGGAATATTGATGCGCTCGGCATTGGCATCGGGCAGACGCAGCTGCTCGTCGATAGAAAGCCAGTCTTGCAGCGACAGCAGGCAGAGCATTGAGGGCGACTGCAGGTGGGCGGTGACAATCTCCTCGGCCAAGCGGCCCGAGAGCGGATGCGGGGCAGGGCCTTCGTGGTGGAGCATGTCGCGGTAGTAAGCCTGGGTCTGCTCCTCGTCTTCGTCCCACCACTGGCGCAGCGTAGCCATATCGTGGGTGGAGATGGTAGCCACGGAGCGATAGGGATTCTGCGACAAGTGGCCGAAGCGTACCTTCGGGTCTTTAGGCATCGACTGTATCTCGAGGGAGAGTATGCGCAACTCATTCATCACCCAGGGCACGCAGTCGGGCACCATGCCGAGGTCTTCGGCACAGACCAGCATGCGTGTGGCCTGCGTCAGCCGCGGCAGTTTCTTCATGGCCTCATGATACCAGTACTGGTTGTTGCGACGGTAGAAGTAGTCGTTGTATAGCCGGTTGAAAGCATCTTTGTCCTTGTCCCACAGCGCTTCATAGACGAAGTCGCTCTGCACACCGATGCGCGGATGGAACTTATGAGGATCCTTGCGGTCGCGCACGAAGAGCACGTCGCTGATGAGGGCGTAGAGACCGTCTCTCAGCTGAGGGGTGAGAGGCGAAAGATGAGAGTCAGCCGACTCACTTCTCATGTCCGACTTCTCATTTCTCATTTTACAGAACCACGCCTCCACCTTACGCTGCGTGTCGAACTCGGGTTTCATCTGCCAGATGTCGTCGTGCTTGCGGTCGAGGAAGTGCTCCTTCACGTAGCCGGCCTGCTCACCGAAGAGGCGCTGCAGCGTCCAGTCGGCAATGAAGGGCTGCGTCATGTGCTCCTCGTTGAAGGGCAGGCCATAAGCCTCAATCTCCTGGCGCGTCATGCCCAGCGCAGGCGAGAACTGTCCCAGCAGGCCATGTACGGCATCGATGGGAATCTCCCAGATGCGGAAGAAGCCCAAGACGTGGTCGATGCGGTAGGCATCGAAATACTCAGCCATCTTGCGGAAGCGTCGCACCCACCACTGGCAGCCGTCCTCGAGCATCACGTCCCAGTTGTAGGTAGGGAATCCCCAGTTCTGCCCGTTGGCCGAGAAAGCGTCGGGCGGAGCCCCGGCCTGCCCGTTCATATTGAAGTAGCGCGGCTCCACCTGAGCCTCCACGCCGTCGCGCGAAATGCCAATGGGTATGTCGCCCTTCAGGATGATGTGGTTTTGGCGGGCCACCTCATGGGCATGGCGCATCTGCTGGTCGAGTACGAACTGTACGAAATACCAGAAAGAGACGGAAGAAGCCATCGTGTGTCCCTGAGAAGCCGAGGTCTGTGCCTCATCTCTTTTCACACAATATGCTGCGTAAGGCACAAGCCACTCTTTGTTACGCTCAAAGAAATCCATATAGTCCTTGGTGCGCTGCACGCGCGCCCACTCCTGCTCGAAGATGATGCGCAGATATTCGTGCTTCGCATCGTTCACCCGCTCATAGTCTATCTGCGGCAGCACATTCAGCTCCTGGCGCAGCTGCTCGTACTTTGTCCTGAGTGCCTTGTCCTTGATTGGCGGCAGCTGGCGCAGGTCGGCATACTGCGGATGCAGGGCATAGATGCTGATGCTGTTGTAGGGGTAGGAGTCGGTCCACGTGTGGGTGATGGTGGTGTCATTGATAGGCAGCACCTGCAGGGCGCGCTGCCCCGTCTTGGCACACCAGCCGACCATCATTGCCAAGTCGCCGAAGTCGCCCACGCCGAAGCTGCCCTCAGAGCGCAGCGAAAACACGGGAATCACCGTGCCGGCTCCCTTCCACGCTGAGATGGGGAAGCTGGCGGCAGGCAGCTCCAACACTGCCGACTCGCCCGGCTCCAGGTCGGGCAGCGCGAAGCGGCGGTTGCTGCCGTGCTCCCACACCTGCGCACCGCTGTCGCTGACAGCCACAAACTTAAACTCCACGCTCAGCGGCAGGCGCATGCCGTCGAGGCATACCACCCATTCGCCGGGCTGTTGCTCTGACATGGGCAGGGCTTTCTGCATATTCCATGCCCCCAGACACACCGGCGCACCCACCAGATATAATTTTTCGTCGGAGCGCAGCTGCGGCGCGCGTACCTTCAGCTGCAACTGGCGGGGCAGCAGGAGGCATCCGTCTGCTGGCGCAAGCTCGCGCCGAGCCACACAGTCGGTAAAGGCTGAAGAATATAGATAACTGTCATCGGGCGTGTCAATCCAGCGGTCGAAGAGCCTGATCACTGATGCCGCCTCAGCACCGACCGTGGCTTTGGGACCCGAAGCCGGCACGCCGTCCTGGACACCGCCTGCCCGATGGGGCACAACAAGCCACTCGGTGCGCTCCACGTCATCGCCGCGCACCACACTGTAATAATAGCTGAAAGGAGCGAATCCGCCATTCGTCTGCAACTCATAATACCAGTATGTGCCATCGTATGTGCTCATCGTATGGCGTTCTGTCATCTCGTCTTCGCGCAGGATGTTCAGCACCAGCTGCTGTCCGAATACGGTATGATACTCCAGGTTAAATAGCAATTTCATATTCATTAGTTTTTTTCTTCGCCAAAATTACACAATTTTCTTGCGGCGACGGCCGAAAAAAACACAGAATAGGTATGCAGAGCCATGCAAACGTTTGCATCTTCATGCCGTTGCTGCCTGTTTCTCTCCTCCCTGCACCTCTATTCCTTTATTCCCTGAGATGCTCTATAAGCCCTCCGCCCATAGACGGCAATGATGATGAAGCAGAGCAGCGGCAGCACAAACGACACGTTGACGGCAGGATGACCGAAGAGCGTGATCTGGTCGATGACGAGCCCCTGCAGCGGCGGCATGAGTGCTCCGCCCACGATGGCCATGACGAGAAACGAGGCGCCGAGGGTGGTGTCCTGCGCATCGACGCCCTCAAGTGCTATGCCATAGATGGTGGGGAACATAAGCGACATGAAGAAGCTGATGGCCACCAGACAATAGAGGCCGCCCATGCCAAGCAGCACAATGGCACCCAGCGTACACAGCGCCGCACCTATGGCAAAGAGTGTGAGCAGCAGCCGGGTGTTGACGTAGCGCATGAGGAAGGTGGCCAGGAACCTACTGCAGAGAAAGAGCACCATGGCCACGATGTTGTAGTTTTGGGCCGTGGCCTTGTCGATGCCGAGGCGGTCGGCGTAGTGGATGATGAAGGTCCACACCATGATTTGCGCCGCCACGTAGAAGACCTGGGTGAAGACGCCCTCGCGATAGACGCGGTTATGCCACAGGTGGCGCAACGTCTGTCTCACGGCAGAAGGACGTCCGCCATTGCTGCCGCCATCGTCGCCACGCTCCGTGCGCGGCATCTTTGTCAGGGCAACAGCCGCCAGCACCAGCAGCACCACCACGCCAATGGCCACATAGGGATTGCGGATGACGGCAAGGTCATGCACCCTGATAGCGGCTTTCTCTGCCTCGCTGAGCGTGGCAAACACTATCTGGCCGGCAGCGTCGCGGCGGTCGCTGATGAGCTGAGGCAGCACCACCATCGAGGCGACAGCCATGCCGCAGAGCGAGCCCAGGGGATTGAAGGCCTGGGCAAGGTTCAGCCGGCGCGTGCTGGTCTGCTTGTCGCCGAGCGAGAGGATAAAGGGGTTGGCCGTGGTCTCGAGGAAGGCCAGTCCGAAGGTGAGGATGTAGAGCGACAGGCAGAAGAAGGTGAAGCTCTGCATCTGGGCCGCAGGGATGAAGAGGAAAGCCCCCACGGCATAGAGCGCCAGACCGAGCAGGATGCCGCGCTTGTAGCTGTAGCGGCGGATGAAGAGGGCCGCGGGGATGGCCATGGTGGCATAGCCGCCGTAGAAGGCAAACTGCACCATCGAGGCCTTGGCGGCCGAGAGCTCCATGAGCGTCTGGAAGGCGGCCACCATGGGGTTGGTGATATCGTTGGCGAAGCCCCAGAGGGCGAAGAGCGAAGTGATGAGGATGAACGTCAGCAGATAGCGGCGTTCTATGAGTTTCTGTTTCATTGGCGGTTTGTTTATGTCATGATTACTGAAAGGGGCGACGCTCTTTGCATACGGTGTATCTTACCACACTCAGAGGGCACATCCTGCAGTCAGCCTGCAAAGTTACAAATAAATTGCGACATGCGTGCAGAATGCCGCCATTTTTCTTCATCAGAAAAAGGAGAGACGAGCCTCGCTGGGACTGCGTCTCTCCTTGAAACATATAATAAGGTGAGTAGGTAACTCCTTACTCAGCCACCGTCACCTTCATGGCCTGACGCCCAGCCACCACCACGTAGCCTCCGGGCTGCAGGCTGATGGTCTGCCCAGCCCAGCCGCTGCAGAGCCGTCGGCCGTCGAGGGTGAACACCTGTACAGGCTCGCTGACGCCACTGACTACGAGTCCACCTCTGACGGTGCTGACGCGCATGGCGCTTGTCTGGAGCGAGGCGATGCTGGTGCCGACGCCTTCATCCACGATGTTCACGTCGTCGATAGTAACAGGACTGTCGCTGTCGTCGGCCTCACCATGGAATGTCAGGTAGATGAAGGGCTCGTCCTTCCACTGGCTCAGGTCGAGCGACAGCTGCTTCCAGGCATAGTCGTCGCCCACGAAGTCATCGTTCGTCAGTGTGCCTACGGTCTCCCAGTTGACGAGGTCGGTGGTGACGCGCACCTCGAGGCGGGCCGTAGCAGAGAAGCTGAAGGTCTCGTAGCTGAAGGTCAGCACGGGCTTGGCTGCACCCTGCAGCGATATCTTGCCTGAGTTGAGGTTGCAGAAGACGCCCTCGCCGCCGGCCATGAACATGGCGCAGCCGTCATCGCCGTCGGAGCTGTCGCCCACCGACATACGGAAGAAGCTCATCGAGTTGAGGTCGCGCGTCAGGTCAATCCACCACAGATGCTCCATCTGGTTGGGATGCTCCGAGGGCCATCCCTCCTTGAAGGGCAGCGTGTCGGGACGCCCCACGATAATCTGGTTCGACTGCGCCGGCTCGCCTACACCGGTTCTGTTCTTTGCCTGCACGAGGTAGTACACCTGGCGCTGATCCCCGTCGACGTCGAAGGTGGTGGCATCATCTATCTCGGTGCCCTCATAATTGTCGGCCACGATGGTCATCTCTTGCGTATAGTAAGCCACAGCAGCCACGGTATAGGTCAGTCCGGCGGAATCCTGCACGCCGCCCTCATAGTCGGTTGTGGGGGCATCCCATGCTATGTGCACGTGGTCGCCCTGCTCTTCTATGTGCAGGTTCTCGGGCATGCCGGGCAGCACAGAGCCCAGCCTGACGGTTGTCTCGGCCTCCTGGCTCTCGCCTTCGCCGTTGCGGCACACCACGGCATAAACATGCTGTCCGCCCGTCACTTCGGTGTCAGTAAAGCTGAGCTGCTCGCCAGGCGCTGGGTTGCTGAAGGTGTGGATGAGCTGGCCGTCGCGACTCAGGTCGATGGCTGCGAGGTCGGTAAGGGCTTCGCCGGCAGCGGTGGCGGTCGGGGCCGTCAGGGTGACGATGGCTGTCAGCGCGTCGCCCTCGCCCTCTGTCACGGCCAGGTCGGTCACGGCAGCAGGCACGCCGAGCGACGAGCCTTCGCTCACGGCGATGCGGTCGACATAGAGCACATAGCCGCCGGCAGGGCTCACGTCGTGGAGACCGAAGTAGTAGTTGCCTTCCTCGTCGACCTTCACCAGCGTCTTATACTCCTTCTTGTCGTCTTCCGAAGGCAACAGGATGCCTTGCTTGCGGCCGGCAATAGTCATGGCCTCGGCCGTGGCCTCCTTGCCGAAGCCCAGTTCGAAGGCATGGGGGGCATAGCCGTCGTAGCCGCCCCAGTAGCTGACGGTGAAGTCGTAGAACTGTCCGGGTACGAGATGCATGGGCGGGGTGATAATCCATTCGTCGCTGTCGTAGTCGTAGGGCGTCTGACTGTAGATGTTGCCCCAGCCGAAGCTCCAGTACATATAGTCGTCGCCGCCATCGATGACGGTGAAGAGGTCGAGGGCACCCTCTTCATCGAAGGTCTCCTCGTAAGGCACTTCGAAGGCCGAACCTACGGTCACCTTGTTAGTCTCGGCATACCAGCCCTCATTGCCCATGAAGACGGGTATGACGCGATAATAGAGGCTGGCCATTGCCATGTCGGCCGGCAACGCCTCTGCAAAGGTGGTAGTCTTCAGACCTTCGGCCACCACCTCTTCGCCAGGGAAGCGGATGATGGTGTAGGTCACTTCGTCTTGCACAAAGTAGCCGCCGTTGACGCTGCCTTCTGAGGCTGACCAGCTGACCACGGCCTGGCCGCCGCTCACCTCGAGCGTAGCCTCATCAACGCCGTTGGGGGTGTCGGGACCTACATACTGCATGGCCTTGCACTTCGGACTGCGTCCGGCCTCGTTGCTGAGCACCACCACCAACTGGCAGTAGTCGTTGCCGAGGGTGAAGGCGTCGGTGGTCACATGGTCGCCGGCCTGTGCCGTGCCTGTTGCCAGCGTCTCGTCATTCCACGTCACGGTATAGTCTACCGTGCCCGTCAGCTGACTGCCGCCGTAGGTCAGCGTCGGCACGTCGAAGCTGACAGTGCCCTCAAGCGCAGGGCCGTCGAAGTTGAACGTCAGGTTCTCGGCTGCTGCGGGAGCATCGTCGGCAGCCAGCGGCTGCACCACCCAGATGCTGGCCAGCTGTGCGCCGCCGGGTATATTATATAATAAGGTGGCGCTGCCTGTCGTGGTGTCTACCTCATAGAGGGCCGACGTGGTGGCCGACGTGGTGGCGGCCCAGAACATGCGGCCCGTGGCAGGGTCGCAGCAGGCACTCTGCATCTGCAGCGCAGGCGTGACGCCCGTGGCGCCCACCACGGTCTCGGTGCCGTTCTGGCGGTCGACGCTCATCAGCTGGCCGGTGGTTGTAATGGCATAGAGCGTGCCGTCGGTGCCAGCGGCCATGGCTACATAGCGCCCGCTGAGCTTCGCCACCGTGCTGCGGCGCAGATAGCTGGCCGTGGGGTCGTAGGCCCCCAGCTCGAAGTTGTTGCCGTCGCGATCGTAAAAGCTGCCATAGACGGCACCGTCAGCAGCCACATAGGCCGAGGCGGTGCTCACCATCGACATGTCGCCCACATAGAGCTGAGCCATGGTGGTCCAGTCGTCGGGCGAATACGCGTACATGCGTCCGCGCATGTAGCCATAGTCGACCTCGTAGTTCAGGCACATCAGCCTGTCGGCAGCCATTACGCTGCCGCCGTTGGCATTCATGTTGCCACTTGTGCTGACTTGCTGCAGGACGAGGGTGCCACCCTCTGCCTGCAGGGCATACACGCCGTAGGGGCGGTTCCACTCGCTGCCGCCCCAGTCTTCCGACGCAACCACGCAGCCGGCCAGCGGCGGCAGCGTGGCATTGCCAGCGCCCCTGACGCCTGTCGGCAGCAATGACGTGGCTGCCAGTGCTGCAGCCACAACCAGGAAATTGCTCTTTTTCATTCTGCTTGTTTCTTTATAAATATTTGACTGACATGTTGTCTTTTCAAAAAAATATGCAAAAGTAAACAAAATGGAAGAAAAGCACGACAGAGGCATCGTACTTTCTTCCATTTTTTTACAATTTTTATCTTTTGGAAAGTCAGAAGGCTGAGGAAGTCGGCCCTTAGTAGAACGCCGGCATTTTCATCGCCGCCAATCAGTCGTAGAGGTGAAACATGCGCTCCATCATCTGCCACTTCTGGTCGCTGGTGGCTCCGGCCGCACACTGCTGGAACTGGGCCACATGTGCCTCCCATTCTTCCTGGCGGGGCAGCGTGGCCAGACGCGCCATCGCCTCGTCCCACTGAAAGTCGGGGGCCGTCTCTACTATCATCACCAGACGGGTGCCGAGGATGTATATCTCCATCTCGAGGATGCCGACGGCGCGGATGCCGTCGAGTATCTCCTGCCACATATGCTCACGGCTGTGGGCCTGGCGATAGAGGGTTATCAACTCTGGATTGTCGCGCAGCTCCATGGTCTGCACGTAGCGTTTCACAGGGCCGTCGTAGGCCCTGACAAGGGTTCCTTGGGTCATCATATCCGAAAAAGGAGTCTCACCCGTACCATCCAAGAGAGAGAGGGGATTAGCGGGGAAACGACTCTATTCAAAAATTAATACTTTATTATCAGAAACGGACGGCTAAGTCGAGTGTACTACCGGTGAAGGTGAGGGCGACGTTGTCGTTCTTGATGATATGCTTCCTGACGTAGTAGGTCAGCTCGGTGGCAGCGAAGCCGATGGCCGCACCGGCCACGACATCGTGCAGATAGTGGCGGTCGCGCACCACGCGGTCGATGCTGACCAGCGTGGCCAGACCATAGCCGCCCACGGTGACCCAGGGCGACAGGTGCCCCCACTCATGCCAGAGCATCGTGGCACCGGCAAAGGCAAACGTGGCATGGCCCGAGGGAAACGAGCGGTGGTCGCTGTGGTCGGGGCGCCGCTCGCCCACCATCTGCTTCAGCGAGTAGCTCACGCCGGCAGCCACCACATAGCTGGCCACGGCGGTGGCGGTGAGCTCAAGCCACGTGCTGCGACTGTCAAGATGGTCCCATCCGGCATCGTCGGCCCAGTAATCGGCTGCCTTCAGGGCGAAGACTGTCGCCATAGGTATATGTTGCAGCACGTCGTCGAGGCCGTCGCTGCGGTGCTGCGCGCGCAGCCCGAGGGGCAGGAGCAGCAGGAGCGTCAGGGCGCTGAGGTGTAGTCTGAATGATTTTTCCATATTCCAACTGAAGTTTTTTTACAACAATTGGTGCAAAGATACGAAATAATACTGACGTAGCAAAGCATTTTTTAGATGATTAACGCTGTTCGCCCCAGAAATAAAGGAATATTGAGGAAAAGGCCTTTTCGTGTGCTTCCGGGTCGGCATATTCAGTGCGTCGCCTGATACCATTTCGTTTTCTTCAGCCCGACGGAGCGCGTATTGTGACTTGGAGCGGAAGTTGTTATGCCAGAATAGGCAC
>Ga0256405_10000300_pt1 | contig 165061 bp, 284 predicted proteins | sample RumenRJG_02DNA_FD_189096 | JGI IMG/M metagenome (GOLD analysis project Ga0256405, IMG submission 189096) | Bovine rumen microbial communities from Lethbridge, Alberta, Canada - RJG_02 | ecosystem: Host-associated > Mammals > Digestive system > Stomach > Rumen | place: Canada: Alberta...
TTTGGGTTGATTCATTCAATTTATATTACATTAGTCGGATTTCCAATTTTTTATAATTTGTTCTTTTTAGATAGAATTTGCTATCCGGAAATTTATAGAAATGTAAAAAAGGAAAAAGAAAAAGAATTGGAAAACCTTTATAAAAAGTTTAATGATTATCATAAGAAGAGAGGTTCCTAAATGTTCGTATTTCTCGCTAGAACAGAAAAAGTCATGGGTGAAGTTTCTTGGTTAATTGGACTGTGGGTTCTTCTTGGCATATTTATTGGTCTTATTTATTTGATTTTGTGGGGACCGAATAAAATGGATGAGACTATTCCACCATCAGAACAGCCACCAGTATTTAATATGTTTGGTGCTTATGAAGGCTATTCTGTAAAAGTAGATAGCATTACGCCGCAGAAACATAAGGAAGATGAAGCGGCAAAGTTTGAATATAATGGCAAAACATATACATCGAAGTTCTAATTACCTTAATAGAATTTTCAAAATAAAATTAATCACTCGGACTTCTGGGTGATTTTTTCTATATTTGATACGAAAGTTATAAGAGGTAAAAAATGAATTACAATATTGATTTGATTAATCTTTTGTCAGAACTTAATCCAATTCAGACACAGCTTGAATTTCAGAAGACAGATGAGAAGGTTATTCTTAAGGCCAAGGAACTCAAGGAAAGAATTGCATATAAGCTTGAAGCACCAGCAGATTATTTTGATTTTCCAGCAGAATCTTTAAGATTTTATGATTTTAAAAAGTTCTTGGATTTCTTTAATACATTTAATGTAGTTAGTAGAAATGAAGAATTGACAGATACTCCGATTCTTGATACAGTATCAACTGATGATGGTGAAATTAGTAATATCATTATTCAATCTTCCAAGGGTAAGCAACAGTTCTCTTATAGAACTGGTGTTCGTGGAACAATTGACGTTCCGACATTTAATGATATTAAGATCCCTAATGTAGCTAGTTCTTTTAGTTTGAGCGAAGCACAGATTGAACATCTTCGTAAGTTAATTAACTTAATTTATGATAATAAGAATACTCCAGGTGGTATTAAGTTTGAATGTTCTGGCGATAAGTTGAATATTGTATTATTTAATATGGTAAGTTCTAACAAGTATGAAATTGAATATAAGCTTGATACTCCAGTCGAAAAGGATTTTGTTCTTACTATAAACCGTGAAGGTTTCTTGCTTGTTCCGCCAGCAAACTTTAAGGTTGAAATTGGTGTCAAGGGCTTGATTTTTCATATGGTTAGAGATGATAAGATTGAATTGAAGTTGGGCATTTCCTACATGAAGGTATAAGAGGTTATAATGGTTAAAGCAGAAGATTTTTTACCACAAGATAAGAAAACAGATATTCGTTCAATAGATCCGTGGCAAGTTATTAAAGAAGCTGCAAATGCTGCAGGAATTCCGATTAAGAATCCTAAGCCAAATTGTAAGCATTGTCATGGTCGTGGTTATATAGGTCGTTATGCAGATAGTGGTGAACCTATTGCATGTAGATGTATTTTTGAACAAGAAAAAACTGACAGAGATACAACTATTGATCCACAATATATCAGACCCAGAAATAGAGCAGAACGTAGAGCCTTAAATAAATAATAATATAAGGAAATTTCGAATATGTCTATATTTGATACAAAAAACTACGTATGGGAACATGCGTACAAACCTACTCATATTAAGGATGTTATTTTACCGCAAGATTATCTTAACTTCTTTAATAAGATAATTCGTGGCGGTGCATCCATGAACTTAATACTTGCTAGCTCGACTCCTGGTTCTGGTAAGTCAACAACTGCAAGGGCATTAGCAAATGACCTTGGTTCAGAATTTTTGTTTATCAATGCATCTGATGAAAATGGTATTGAAACTATTAGAGAAACAGTAACAAATTTTGCCTCAACTGGTTCTAATAATGGTTTACCGAAAATGATTATTTTCGATGAAGCTGATGGCATGACTCCGAAAGGACAAGAAGCTTTAAGATCTTATATCGATAAGTATCAGGATAGTTGTAGATTTATTTTAACATGTAATCATATTGCGAGAATTATCAAGCCACTTAAGGAAGAAGGTGGTAGAACGATGGTTTTCGATTATGACTTGAAGAATCCGAAATATCTTGCAGAGCTTAGAGAAAAAGTATTTAAGCGAATGACTGGTATTCTTACTCATGAGAAGATTCCTTATGATGAAAAAGCAGTCAATGACTTAATAGATCTTAAATTCCCGTCTGTTCGTTCTATCGTTACTACTTTACAGAAGTATGCAATGATGAAGGACAAGATTGATTCCGATATTATTCCGTATGTTCAGATTGGCGATGAATTTAAGCAGATTGTCTTGAGCAAGAACTATACAGAATGTAGAAAATACATTAATGAACATGGCTTATATCCTGTTGATGTATTTGGCTACTTAATGGATGCGATTGTTCCTGAATGTAAGAATAAGGGCGATGCAATTACTCAGATTGCCAATTATGAATATCAGTCCAATATGTCTTCGGATCCGTCTATTCAGATTGCCGCATGTCTGGTTAATGTATTTCAGTGTATCTAATGTCTAGCAATTTTAGATATGATTATACTAAATTGAATCGTAAGCAATTAAAACTTGCTTACGGTTCTGATATTGAAAACATTGAGACAGAAATAGCTAATTTAGAAAGTATACTTAATAATAAAAAATATAAAAAATTATTTAGCAAAGATAAGTATAATGAAGTGTATTCTAAGCTAATGGATTTAAAAGCCTATCGTGATCTTTTGTTATTTGAAAGAGATACAGCATTAATTTAAGATTGACAAACATTAAATAATTTACTATATTATGATGGATAAAAAGAAAATGCTTTATATATTACGTGGTGTGCCAGGGTCTGGTAAGTCTACTTATGCTAAGCAGATAATGGAGAATCGTGTAGATGCAGTCGGTGAACATTATGAAGCTGATATGTATTTTACTGATGGCGATAACTACTACTGGTCAGCAGATAAGTTATTTTATGCTCATAAGTGGTGTTATTTCAGTGTTTGCAAAGCTATGGATAAACCGTCAAACGATTATGTAATCGTTTCAAATACCTTTGTAACCACGAAGGATATTAAGCCTTATGTAAAGGCTGCACAGGAAAGAGGATGGGAAGTTAGTGTTTTGAGATTTTCTAATAGATTTCAAAATGTTCATTCTGTTCCTCCTGATGTAGTCCAGAATATGTTGGATAAGTTCCAAGATTACGAAGGCGAAATAAAAATACCAATAGCTAATGTATGACTGAAGAAGATAAGAAAAAATTTGACTATTTGAACCAAACTTCATATTTGTTCAGATTGTCTTTAAATAGATTAGGTTTCGATATTGAACGATTTAAAATCGTCAATTCTGAAGTCTGGCATGTTTTCTATAAGAAAGCGATTGTCGGAAGTATAACATTTAGAACTGACGAAGAAAATTTTACATATTGTAACCTTAGACTTTATAAATATTTTTCTTTGAAATTTCCAAAGATTAAAGATTTTATAATGTCTGAATATTTTGAGCTTGAAGACGGTAAAAGAGTCAGATTCTTATTTGATAAGTTTGACGAATATTTTGAAAAGATTAAAACTTGTGTTGAATCTTTTATTGTAAAGCCAGAAGCTGAAAATGAAGATTATGACGAACAAGATGATCTTAGTGATAGTATTTCAAGATTAAAAGAATATTGCGAAGAATATGATTCTAATTTTTCGAATAATGTCATGTTCAAAGATATTCAGAATATCTTAAAAGAAAATCAGAGATTACAAGTTGAACTTAATAGAACAAATGAAGTATTAAAGAGGCAGTCAGAAAATATCTTTAATGCATTCCTTCGTGGATAACTTAATAGAATTATTTTAGTAGAGAACGGGTTAACAAATCCGTTCTTTTTTATTATATTTGAATCATAAAAGGATTTTAATATGGCAAAGTTAAAACAAAATTATCTTGTTTTAAAGGTCGTTAAGATTGATGAAAAGAACGACCTATATGATAACATCTATAAGGTGACAGATGAGTCTGGTGAGCTTAATCTGCTCGGTTATTACGATGAAAAACAGACTCAACCGATTTATATTCTGACGAATAAGACTGTTCTTGAATATGATTGGTCTGGTATTGCAAGCAGAGTAATGAAACAGAATAAGGAATATTGTGACCAATTCCTTAATAAAGAACGAATTATTATCATTACTCCTGAAGCTAAGACGGAAGATCCTAGTAAGAATTATGTTATCAACGGTAATGTAATGTTTATTACTGAATACCGTTATAATACAGAATTCAAGCAAGAAAATGTTATTCAAGAAAAGAAAGATGCACCTGAAAATAAAGTTGGCATTTTTGCTGGTATTAAGAAGGCTTTGGGTTTAAATACAACTGTAGTTAAGTCAAAAAAGTCTCAAGAAGAACAATATCAGACATTTGTCGGTGAATTAACAGAATCTGAAAAGTTTGCAGCAAAGCATGTTAAATGGGGCATTGCTTTCATGTTGCTTTTGTCTGCATTGTTTATCTATGTTCAGCATCGATATGATAATTCTTATAAGCCTACTGAAGTAACTGAAGAATTTATGCAAAAGATTACTCAGTCTACAAATAAGGTTGTTTTTGATAGTGTAAAAATTGATACGATTGCTATTCCTGAACAGCTTGCACTTAATGAAAATCTTAATGTAACAACAGAACAGCAACGTTTTATTGATTCTTTAGCTAAGGAAAAGAGATATCAGGATAGTGTGACGCTTTATCTTAAGCTTAATAGAAAAGTAAAGGTTTCTTTGTATTCAGCTATTAATGATGGTCATACTGAAAGAACGGCTAAGACTGAAATGGTAGCAGATTCTCTTAGGTCTCAAGATATCGCACAACTTACTACAGTTATTAATAATATGACCAAGGAAATGAATAACGAACGTCTTGAAGAACTTAAGCAACAGAGATTCATTTCTCCTGGCACAGAAGGAAACTTTGTCATAGGAATGAGTAAAGATGAATAATAATGACCAATTTTGGAAAGATAAACTAACAAGGAAAACAACAGAAACAAGACCAATGGTAACATTTATGAACGATTACGAACAAAAACATTACGCAGAAGATATTTATGAAGAAAACGAAGGATGGAACGATATGCCATTTGAATTAAAAGCACTTATTACATTGACGCTTACCTTTGCTTTTGTGGTTGGCATCTTTATTTGTCCGGTTTTAAAGCCCGATACTCCTGTTATCATTTCTGAAAAGACTACAACGACTGTCGTGGATTCTGTTTCTGCATTTGATATCAATGATAATCCTGATATTCTTGAACAACAGATGAATAAGAAGAAGCAGGAAATTGCCAACGCTAATGAAGCAATTAAGGAATTTAACGAAAAGAAGCAAAAGGCTGAAATCCTTAAGGAAAACGGTCGTGAAATTCTTGTAGTTTCTGCATTAGTTGAAGATGGTGAAATATCCAGGGAAATCAAGGCTGAAGCAGAAGTTGATAGTGTAACTGATGAAGCTATTGATATGTTGTCCAAGTCTTTACAGACTACACTTGATAGTATTGCTCTCGAAACGAAAGTAAAGAATTTCATTGCAATACAGTCTCTCTATGGTAATTCTAATCATGCGGAAATTCTTTCAGCTTGGCAAAATAGTCGTAGACTGAACCGGATGACTGGAATATTGGGACTCTAGTAGAACTATTGACAGTCATAACATAATTTACTATATTAATATCAAACAAAGGAGTATTAATGTTTAAAAGTAATGCAATTTTCCATCTAATTATTATGCTAGTATTGAAATTCATAATGTGTTATGGACTGTCTTATGGACTGGTATCACTTTTCACACCGGCAAGTCTTACGTTTGGAATTATCATGTTTATCGTCAGTATCATTATGATGGTTACGACTGAACCGTTTCCTTCTGAAAAAGTTCGTAATGAACTTAATAAAGAAAAAGTTGAATATATCCAGAATTATTGTATTGACCATGGGTTGTTGACTAAGCGTCAAAAAGAACGACTTGGTCTTGCCGATAACTAGGAGCTAGAATGAAGCAAGTTTTAATATTTTTTGGACTGTTTATAATGCTTGCCGTTGATTTCGGCTGTTATTATGGTTTAGGATATCTTGCTGCGGATAATCTCATTGTTGAAGATAATCCAACTTATACAGATAAAGATTTATGTGAGGCTTGTGTCGAAAGCAGACTTGCTAATATAAATACTAATTATGCAGAAATTTATAGATATAAGGTCTCCAAGTTTAAGAGGCAAGAAATACAGTCTGATCTTAATTCTGTAGAAGTTGCTATTGATAGGCCAATTGCGGTTAATTATTTTGCATTACATTTTGCAATGATTTGTACTATTATTAGTGCTGTAGTATTATTAATATTGATTATTATGGCAAGTTGTGACGAAGAATTGCAGGTTGCAACACCTTGCATATATTTAGTCACTATGCTATTAGATATTCCAGTTTATCTAATCTGTAAAATTAAAAATAATCATCAAGAACAAAAGTTAAGACATAAAGATAGAATTATTGGAACGTTTAACAAATTTATTAATTTTAAGGAGCAATAATGGTAGTTTCAAAAGCTATATGGATTGACAGTGATGATTTTTATCTGAGCGATCCTTTATCAATTATAAGTGTTGTTTCGCTTGTAGTAGCAGTTTGTGCTCTTATTCTTGTTCTTTGTCTTTCAGATATTGGCATTGATAATAATACTAGAATAGCACTTGAAGAAAAAAAGACTGAATGGGCTATGGATTATTTCGATAATAAGAAATATGAAAATAAATTAGCTAAGACAATAGATGAGTTTGTTAAAACTACCAAGAATAATGCTCCTCCGACAAAGGCTGTTCCGACAACTAGGCATGCTAAAGGACCTACTTATACATGGCATAGTAATGGAACAACTGTAACAGTTACATATCCGAATGGAAATGTAATTACTGTAGAAAAAGAACTTTTACCTTATTTAAAGAATTAATATGAATTTTGAACCAAAAATAGAATTTCCGATTGAGTTAAAGAAACCTGGAAGTAATTATGAATGGAAACCGTTTCGTAAAGACGGTTTCTTTCTTTGCCCGTCGCATCCAGATTTTAAAGACCATCTTTATATAGCATATGACGACCGTTCTCATAGTTATCATTTTGTGAATATGGGTGGCATGGAACCTATGGGCAAACTTTATACTTTGCCATTTACTCATTGGTTTACAAAGCCCATTAATTATGAACTTTTTAGAAATGCACGTGAATATTCATTTAAGATTAATAATGTTAAGGAAACTTTAGTTTGTACTCATGATAAACTTGAGTGGATTAGTAAAGCATGTTTAATTAGTGAAGACAGAATGCCTATTATTGAAAAATGGTATGATGACGAAGATTTTTATCCGGTAAATTTCTGTCATGACTTTAAGTACAAGATAATGCTTGACATGGACGGTGTATTAACTGACTATGATTATTGGCTTGATTATAATAATGCTAGAAAGGAAAATGGTAAGACTAACTGGGGGAAGCTTGCAAAGATAGGTGCTTCTTTCTGGTCTAATATGCCATGGAACCTTGAAGGTCATAAACTTTATAACATGATTCTTAATTATGTTAAAAATCGAGATTATTATAATGGAGGCTGTGTAGGTATTGGTATTCATTCTGCAATTGGAATGCCATGCGGAAAGATCGGTAAGCATTATTGGCTTGAAAAGAATTGTCCTGAAATTACAAGGGATATGGTTAAACTTGATAATGACGGTCATTTCAAGTATAAGACTGGAGCTAAAGATGAAATCTTAGTTGATGATAGGGCTGAAAATGTTGAAACATATCAAGCTGCAGGTTTTCCTGCTGTATTGTTTGCTAATGCAGAAGAAACATTTACTAATATCATCAAGATTATAGAAGGTAAAGATGAAGCTAAAGTATAAGAAATTATACAAGAATGTCCTTAAAGAATATCAGCAATTCAGTAAGTGTGCTAGACTTAAAGTTGCTGCATTATTAGTTAATGACGGTAGAATTCTTTGCTGTGGCTATAATGGAACACCTGCTGGTCAGACTAATTGTAATGAACTGTTCAAGTCTGAAGATGGTAAGTTTTATCTTCGTGAATCGACTAATGATGATTGGCGAGAAGTTTCTGAAGCTGATTGGAAAGCAATACATCATGAATTCGCAGAACAAAATGAAATACATGCAGAAATGAATTGTATTGCGCAAGGTTTTAGACATGGTATTAATGTTGAAAATACTAATTTAGTAATATCTTTACAACCATGTGATAATTGTGCGAAATTAATTGTAGCTTCTGGTATTAAAAATGTATATTTTGTTGATACATATGATAGAAATACAAATTCTATTAATTATTTAATATCTAATGGAGTATCAATAGAACAAATATAATATTTAATTATAAATAATATTATAAATAAAACAGGATAAGAAACTGGCATTTCTTATCCAAACAAACATAACAAATAGAGGTTATTATGTCTGTCGTTTTATTTATAAAATGTAAAATATGTAATCGTGATTGTAATGGTTTGCGTGGATTAGGCGCACATATAAAATCACATGGTTTAACATCAAAAAAAATATTATAATTTATATTTAAGCAAACCTACAGAAGGTTTTTGTAAATGTTGTAATAAACCAACGCAGTTTTAGATATTGGTCGTGGCTATAGAATTTATTGTAGCGATAAATGTGCTGTAAATGATCCAGATTATATAGAACGTTTACAAAATACAAAATTAGAAAAATATGGTTCTAAAACATATAGTAATAGAGAAAAAGCAAAACAGACATGTTTAGAACGATATGGGAATGCAACATATAATAATCCGGAAAAAATTCAAGAAACGACATTTAAACGCTACGGAGTTAAAATATATTCAACAACGGATGAATGTAAAAATAAAGTAAAAGAAACATCATTTAAAAAATATAATAAAAATTATTATACACAAACAGATGAATATAAAAATAAATCAGCAGAGACATGTTTTAAAAAATATGGTGCTGAATATTTTACCCAGTCAAAGCAATATAAAGAAAATGTTAAAGATTATATTAAAAAAGCACAACAAACTTGTATTACTAAATATGGTGTATCTAATATAAGTTATTTACAAGATTTTATTAAATATAAAAAATCTGTTTACAAATATAATGGATTAAATTTTGATAGTAGTTGGGAACTTGCTTATTATATTTGGTTATTAGATCATAATATAAATTTTGAATATCATCCTAAAATAAGTTTTGACTATATATTTGAAAATAAAAAACATAAATATTTTCCAGATTTTATAGTAAATGATAAGATAATTGAAATTAAAGGTTTACAATTTTTTAAAAATTGCGATCCAACAAATATAATGGTTTGCCCATATAATCATAAATTTGATGGATTAATGGAAGCAAAACACCAATGTATGTTAAAAAATAATGTAACTATTTTAACAGATTGTTCAATTTATTTTGATTATATTATAGTTACATATGGTAAAGATTTTTTAAATAATTTTAGAAAAAATTAAATAAGTTGACTGAATTGAAATAAACCATTTAATAAGGTATTGACAATCGAAGATAAAATTACTATATTAATGACATAAATTAAAGGAGTCATTAATGAGTTATTACAACGACGACTCTAATCCAGGTTGCTGGATTGCTTGTTTTATCGGAGCATTGATTTTATGCTTTGCATTTGCAACTTGTCAGAACTCTCTTGTCGATAGTGACCTTAATAAAGTTTCTCCTAATGCGAAGACTGAATATCTTGAGCATAACACTGAAAGTTGGGGAAATAAGTTTGTTGGCGGAAATAGTATGAAGAAAGCTGTTTATGCTACCTATCAAGGAATCGCTAAGGAAAACGGTATTACAGTCTATGAAGCTGTAAAGCAGACTCGAGGAAAGTTTGCCGGTCAGTTTAAGACGCATTTCCGTTCTCTTGGTTCATTTTTGGCTTTACCGAATATTAGAAATGCATATCGTTCTGATGATATGGGAAAACAAGTGGTGATTGTTCACTTTACATGGCAAGAATGTAGCGGAAGCGGTGATAATCATCATTGTTGGACTGAGCATGATGAGGTTGTTATTCCTGAGATTAATCAAAGACCTTATCAAGAACCAGAATATGATGAACCTGTTGACGGAAATGTAGATATCGACTATGAAGGTTTCGATATGGTTGTCAATTAGGGGTTTACAAAATCAAAAACATTTACTATCTTTTAAACAAACAATAACGAATCATAATTCACAAAAAAGGAAAAATAAAAATGAGTACAAAGTTCAGTATCTTTAAGATTTTCAAGAAGAAGCTCTCTGCTGGCCTTCAGAAGATGGTTGACACGAAGGATAAGCTTGAATATATCCGTGACCACTACCAGGATGAAGTCGATAAGTATGTCGAATCATCTGAAGGTCTGTTGACCACAGAAAAGGCTCTTCGTGATAAGGTAAAGGAACTTGACGAAAAGGTTAACGGTCTCGAAGCTACTGCCAAGCAGTATGCTAAGGCTGGTGATAAGCAGAAGGCTAAGAGTGTGTTTATCCAGTATAATGGTACTAAGCAAGCTCTTGATTCCGCTAAGGAAAGCTACAAGCTTATCTCTGAACAGTGCCTGAAGGTCAAGGAAAATCTCAGCAAGGTGGAAATCAATAAGCTTATGCTCAATGCCAAGATTGATTCTCTCAAGGAACAGATTGAAGTTCTCAAGCTCTCTGACTTCGATGGTGTCAACTTCAGTGCCGAATGCGATGCTATGTTGAAGGAAGTTGAAGACGAAATCAAGATGACCAAGTATCGTGTTGAAGTCAAGAAGGATATCAAGAAGATCATTAACAATGATTCTAATGATGTTCAGAAGCTTACTTCTGTCGATACGGAATTTGAAGCTTTCTTCGAAGCCAATTCCTAATCTGATTTGAAGAAATTCAAATAAAAATAAGGACGATCCTCTCGGGTCGTTCTTTTTCTATATTTAATTACATGTTAAAATATATTTTACTTATCTCATTTTTCTTCATTATCGGTTGTTCTGATAACACGACTAATGCTCCGATTAATGATTGTCTTGCAACCAGTGATACCACTCGTGTTTGTGGCGACACAGAATTTTACATGTATTAATTATGGAAGATAAAGAATTCAATACAGAATTTTCAACTAATTTCTTTACAGACTTTTCAACATCATTTGATAATATCAAATTTGATGATGTATCATTTGATAAGGTTGATACTGAGCCATTTATTGTAAAACCTACAGAATTTGCAGAAACTAAAAAGCCAGAGTCAGAACCTGTCAAAATGGAAGAATTATCCTGGACAGAGTGTAAAGCACGTGAAGCCGACTATGAAAAACGAAAAGCACTAAGAAAACAGAAAAAAAGAAACGGCTTAGATGAAGAAGAAAAAATAATTACTGATGAATGGAATAATTGCAAATCTATTACTGAACAAGAAGAAGAACAAAAGATACTTCGTCAGCATCGAGAAAAGTATAAAGAATTTATAGATGAGTTTAAACAACAAAAAGAACAATGTGAAATTACGATTGAACCAACTATAACAGAACCATATCCCAGAGTAGCTACAGCTATGGATCTACTTTATAGCACGATTACACCAGAAACTAAATATATAGCTAGAACAATTGGTTGTGAAATTATTGGAAATACATTATATCCTAAAAATTGGTCACAAGATGAAGTTAATGAATTGAATAGGAGAATAAAGAAGAAAAATGCAGTATAATATAGCTAAATCAATAATTACTTGCTTAATTGTGGTTTTCTGTGGAATCATGATTAAGGATCCGATTGGACCAGATAAAGAATTTAGCGCATGGTTGGCATTTATTACAATTTGTGCCATTACTGGATGGCTTTCTTCAAAAAATATTGAAAGAAAGGTTTTGCAGAATAAATTGAAATATGTAACTGATGAACAGCTTGCAGAAGCTAAATTGTATTCTCTTTGTAAGATTCACCGTATTACATATATGGATAGTCATCTTTTTCGCATGTACAAGTCCTGGGAGTCTATTTATAAAAAACATAGTGATATATGGTCTGCGATACAAAACTGGTCCTGGGATAGTTTAATACACGGTAATGCGGGTATTATACTTCACTGTTCTGATATCAGTAAGAAAGAAGATATTGAAGGTGTTTTATTTCCAGATTCTAGAGTAAAAGAAGATATGGAAATTCTTAATAAGCTTGGTATCGAGTTACAAATTTCAGATTATACTTATAATTCTGGAGTTGAAAAGGATAAAAAAGATACAGATTATTATGTAAGAGTTTGGAGATGCGAAATTCCAGAATGGATGATAGGTTTAACAAAAGAAGAAATTTTAAAGGAATATGAAGATGAAGCAAATCATTGATATCGAAAAAATGAAACAAGTGGCAATGGACCATAATTATGAATATATCTTTCATTGGAAAGAACGTGGCGAATATAAGAGTGGAACATTGAATGACTATCTTGATGCAGTATCAAAATTATATAGTGGTGCTATTTCAGAAGTTGTGGGCTTTATGAAAGATCCAGAATTAACAGAAGAACAGGAAAATTGGCTTCTTAAAGAAACAATGTACAAGATTGATGTATTATTTGAAACTTATAGTCGTATAGATTTTTGCTTATTGACTGATATAATTAATCAAAATTATACAGATGGCTTTAATGATAATTGCATATATGTAAAGTGTTCTGACTATATCGATATTACAAAGCATGAATATGATGTTATTGATATTCAGACAATTGTGAAAGCATTTGCAAATGAAGCACTTAAAAGATATCTTGAAAATTATAAAGAATGGCTGATGGATGGGGGTAGTGATACTAATTGGGAGCCACGTGGTGAATTCTGTCATAACAATATAGTGATTACTATTGAAAGAGATGGCGTTGATATATCGTATAGGCCAATTAGTGTTTATGTTTCATCAGATTATAGTAAAGAGGATTAATAATGGATATTGTTTTAAAGGATGGAACTTTAATAAATCATGCCACAGCGGAAGATGTTTCTGAATTAATCCGTAGAGGCATTATTAAGTCTGATATGGAATATAAAACAGATTCTGTATTTGACCAAAATGAATATATGAAAGATTGCTGTGGCACAAATGAATTGTTTGACGCCTGTATGGAATTATGTAAAGATAATGATTCTATCCCGCCGCATGATTATTCAAATGAAGATGGTTATGACCATAATCTTCCTGGAATGCATATAATTCGAGAATTGATGAATAATGATAAAGTAGTTGATTGTCCACCAAATTTTGATAATCTTTCAGGAGTAGACTGGCTTAAAGGAGTATCTGGCCAAATAATAGATTCGGCTGTTGGTAGTGCTCTTGATATGGCGAAGCCAAATACAGGATATTGTCCATCGACGACTGCAACTACTGATATTACTTGGTAATTTAAAATACCGGTTGACAAAGCCGGTATTTTTTATTATATTTTATAATATGGAATCATTCTCTGACATTTTAAGAACAATAAACACTATATCGACTTTTGGTTGGGTTATTGTTGCTTGGATTTTTATAGTTGCTAGTTATGTAAGAAATAAAAAGCAACAAGGTCGTAATAAGAGAGAAGCTTATCGTCATAGAATGGATTATTACATTAACAAGTTTATGAATTTTGAAGGAGCTAAGTTTTAATGACACCTGAAAAAATCTCAGAAGTTTTTCATAAAGTAGAAAATATTATTAATAAAGAATGGCCGGAAATTCTTGGTTATGCACCATATAAGTTTAATGAATATGGTGAAGAACATGAATGACTTATCAGATTTGATAATGTCAATTATTTGACTTATAGTGAAGATGAAAATGTTTTCGTTCTTGATCTTGGAGCAACTTTTGGTGAAAGTGATGATTTCTGGGGTATTGAAAACTATGAAGAAAAAGAACTTCCTAAACTATACAGAAAGTTCAAGAAACTTGTTAAATTTGTAGCAGAACGTTATAATTCTAATTTTGACGAATTAGAAAAGGAGCAAAACAATGAATCCGTTTAAAATTATTTCAAATCTTCGTAATTGTTCATCTATTACGATTAATGGTAAGGCAAATAACTGTAATATCATGGGTGATGGCTGTGATATCATGATTGATGGTAATCATGTAGTTATTAATGGTAATAGCATTGAAGTAAATGATAAAATTATTAATATCAATATTACTGGTGATGTTGACAATATTGAAAATTGCCATAATGTTAAAGTTACTGGAAATGCGCATGATATTAATACTGGCTCTGGTGATATTGAAGTTGGTGGCGATGTATCTGGTAATGTTCAGACCGGTTCAGGTGATGTTGAAGTCGGTGGAAGTGTAGGCGGAAATATCAGAACTGGTTCTGGTGATGTATCAGTTGGTAGGTAAGCGAATTTATGACTAGAGATGAAATACGTGAAGCATCATCGACGATGTTTAAAGCTTATATGGATGAGCTTTGTGATAATCGTTGGAAAGCTTATCGTACTGAACGCAATTGGTTTGAATTAGTTGCAGTTGATTTTGAAAATCATAAGAATATTCATATTATTGATTGGGTTATTCTTAAAAATAGACCTCATGTTATTTTTACTGATGATAATTATCCGCAGTATGATAGAATCCATCTAGTTTTTAATCAATTTAATGATCCATATGATAAATATACACATTATATAGAAGTATTTAAATCAGAAGGAACAGGTGAAGATAAGACATTCCCTATCTGGTTATATTCTTTTCCATTTAATAAGCATTGTATTTCTGAAATTGAATATGCATATAATTATTATGTAGAACAAATGGACCATTTTTCAAGGACTGTATAATGATTACTGTTAAATTACATGATTCACAAGGTAGAGAAGATCGAGTTTATGACTTAAAAAAATTCGATGCTATAGGTTCAAACATTGATTCTGGTTGTGTTTATTTGTATAAATACGGTAGTAATTATACAATTAGTTGTAATGCTAGTCATGCATATATTAAGATATATGGTTTACCTGATTATCAAAAAACAGGTGAAAAACCACATCTTGAGGGTTTAACATATAGACTTGAAAAAGGAAAAGAATATCAATTAACTGAAATTTTTGAACGCCTTGATAATGAACCGATTTTAATCGAATATATTAAATATAGGTTGTTTCCTGGAAAATTTCCAAATGAATCTACATCACAATATCTATGCGGATAACTTAATTCAATTATTTTTTAAAATAGGACTTTACAAATGTCCTATTTTTTATTATATTTGGTTAAAAGCGGATAAAAATGAAAAAGTATATTAAGCCTAAGATGGAAATTTTGGATATGGGCTCTCAGCAACAGTTGCTTTCTGGTTCTGGTGATTCATGGTGGGTTCCGCCTGATGAACCTGAAGAAGGTTGTGAATCTGCTTGGCATTGTGGCGGTTGGGGAAACGACTAAATTATGAAAAAGAATATTGTCATTATACATTAAATTTAGTGGCTTAATTATAAATAACATAGAGTTATAGTTTTGTTATTAAGGAGAAGAAAATGAATGAAGGTTATCCTGGTGAAAAGAGAGTATTTCAAAAAGTAAGATCTTTTGAAGAAGAATATCCAGATTTGAAGACTTATGAAAAAGAAGTATTGTCTTGGATAGACAATAAATATGAACGTATAGAATTGGAAACTTTTAAACCAAAAGTATTCAAGCTATTATCGATGACTGAACTTCTTCCTTGGGTAGAAGAAACTGTAAAGAATGTTATCCAGAATGGATATAATGAACAGACTCCTTCAGATGATTGTTGGGATGAAATTGTAGAGAAAATTGAAAAAGAACTAAATAAAGATGTCAATGAGTCAACCGACACAGAATATACAGATGAAACTTGGGATAACCAAGTAGAATTTGAAACGCAGTTCATCTATAATGAATTGAAGACTTGGTTAAAGTCTTTCAAAGATACTGAGTTTAATGTTTATAAGTATGTTGGTGGAACTGATACTATGCCACAACCTTTCATTCGTATTTACGATAGTAAAAACAATGTTATCAGAGAAATCTTATTATATGAAGATGAAGACGATATTTTCTTAAAAATGTGGTATGGTTCTAGTATTGCTAAAAAAGAAAATTGTAAGACTTATGAACTTAGCGCAATCAAGAATATTCCTGAATTCTGTAAAGACATTATTATGGATATACGAAGTAATAAAATCTTATATCCAAAAGTAGAAGAATCAGTTAAGTTACTTAGAAAAGCTGGATATATTGTAGAAAAACTGAAAAAGTAAAGAAAAGTTTACATAAGGAAAATTAGAAACTTTTTCAAAAAATGGGTTGACAAGTTCAACTCATTTTATTATATTTGTAATATGACGAACGAGAAATTCAATACAATCATTCGTGTTCTTCAAAAGACACTCGAACCAAAGAATGTAGAAATTAGATTATCATCCACGAAAAGTAACAAAGATAAACTGATTATTGAATTTTACACAAAACCATATAATTTCTGTATTGCTGAACTTATTTTTGAACACGAACCTGTAATTAAAGGAAATAAGTTCTATCTTGAAATGGAATTTTCTTATGTACACATTGACAAACAATGTACTGTAGAAGAAAAAGACCTAGTAAATAAAATTGTTAAACAGTTTAAGAGCGAGAATTATTATGAAAATCAGTGAAATAATTAATGAGCTCACCGAGTTACAAAAATACATCGGTGACAAGGATATTGATGTATGCGTTGCAAACAATACAACAGCTGGGGTCTTGGGAAAGAGATGAAACTAGACGTTCTATTTTTAAAAAACTAGGTTATATTTTAATCGAAGTGTGGTCTGATGACTATAAGGCAAATAAAGAACAAGTTTTAAATGAGATAGTGAGACAAATCTTATGATGCAGATACAAGGCAAATACGGTATTGCTGAAGTTTTTACAGATAATGTGTGTACAGAAGCATATACACAAATTCTTAATATTATGAATCAATGTTGGGCAAGAAATGCTGATATTAAATTTATGCCAGATATTTCGCCCGGACGTGATGCTTTGGTAGGCACTACCATGAAAGTTACCGATAAGGCAGTTCCAAATTTAATTGGTCCAGATATTGGATGCGGTATGCTTGTCGCAAAGCTTAAGGACAAGTTTATTGAATTTGGAAAACTTGATAAAGTTATCAAGGAAAAGATTCCATCCGGTAAAAGTCATAATGATAAAAAACATCGTTATGCTAAAGAATTTGACGAAGAATTTGAAAAACTTATCGCTAATGTTAAGCGTGAAGAACTTCTGAGTATTTGTAGCCTTGGGTCGGGCAACCATTTCATTGAATGCGATAAGGATGAAGACGGTGCATTCTATATAGTTATTCATTCCGGTTCTCGTCATTTGGGTGTTGCTACTTGTGAATATTGGCAAAATCTTGCAATTAAGGATTGTGCTGACTTGACAGCAATTCGAGGTGCTGAAATAGCCAAGTATAAGAACCAAGGAAAGACGGATGCTGAAATTAAGGAACTTATGAAGGATTATGACCATTTCTCTGTTCCTAAGAATCTTTCTTATTTGACTGGTGAACATATGCAGGGTTATCTGCATGATATGGAAATTGTCCAGCAGTTTGCCGTTATGAACCGTGCCGCAATGCTCGATGTTATTGTCAAGGAAATGGGTTTCAAGGTTGTCGAAAAGTTTGAAACTATTCACAACTATATCGATCTTAAGAATATGATTCTCCGTAAGGGTTCTATTTCTGCACAAGAAGGCGAAAGGGTCATTATTCCTATGAATATGAGAGATGGTTCTTTGATTTGTGTCGGTAAGGGAAATCCAGATTGGAATTATTCAGCACCTCATGGAGCAGGTCGTTTAATGACCAGAAGTGATGCTAAGAACTCAATTTCTATGAAGGAGTATAAAGATGCTATGAAAGGAATTTTCACGTCCTGTGTGTCTTCCGCGACGATTGACGAGTCTCCTATGGCTTATAAGCCGATGGATGAAATCATAGCAAATATTGAACCTACTTGCACTATCGAAAAGATTATCAAGCCGGTTTATAACTTCAAGGCGGCATTTTAATGTTATATCTGGTAGGCTATTATTATAACGGTGCATACGGTGAAGGTACTACTGGACCTTACAGGCTTATAAAAGCAAAAAATAAACGCGAAGCCGAAAAAGAATATACTTTAAATACTTGCCTGTATGGGAAAGTTGTATGTTCTATTTTTAACAAAAAATGTTTGTTTAGAAATATGCAGACTTCTCGTGAAGCATGTAATGTAATTCTTAGAATGATAACACGGCCAACAATAAATTTGGATCCAAATTTTGTAATTGAACGTATCTGTGTAGATGCTTCAATAAATAGTAATTTTAAAGGCTTTATTGACGAATGTTCTTACTGGCCAAAAACTATTGATGAAGCTATAGACATTGCACAAGATTTAATGTTTAATCCTAATTTAAGAACTGGATTTATTTCAATTACTGGGACACTTGATGGTGAATCAAAACATTATATGCATACAATAAAATGGTAAGGTGGTTTTCTAATGAAACGTATTTTTCCAATATATAAAGGTGTTAGCTTAGACAAAGCTGGCATGGGTTATTCTTCTCTCCAATCTGCAAAGCATTATATGGATGAAAAACCGATTAGAGAGGATTTTGATAAGTCGTTACCGAAGAACTATTGGTATGAGTTTGAATATGTTTACAAGCATAATGGTGATGTAAACGATAATCTCTTTAGATCCGAATCAAATTATCAGTTTCACGATACTGACTACGAAGAAAAGTTTTATATTAAAGACTTGACTGGTAAAGACAAGGAATTATGGGATAAAGTCTATGCTATTGAAGACAAATATCGTGAGCGTGGTTGGGGTTGGGCTGGCAAAAAAGTCGAAAAAGAAATGTACGCATTGCTTGAAAAACTGGACAAACGTGGCTGGTACTATACATTGTTTGAAGATACAAAGGATTACTGGAAGAAGTATCGTGCTTATAAAAAGGCAAATGTTGAATATGTTGAGAAAACTGTTAAAATAAAGGTAGATTAATGTGGTCATTAGTTTTAATGTTTTATTTTCTTAGCGGATATGGTGGTGGAGTAGGTGCAACTACTGTAGATAATTTCACTTCTAAAGAAGCTTGCGAAGCAGCAGGTAATGCATTTGTTAATAGTTTAGATACATATCAATATAATAGAATTTCAAAAGGTTTTTTATCTAATAAGAAAGAAATTTCAGTAGAAACCAATAATCAAAGTAATATCGGTAAATCATATCAGTGCATTGAGGTAAAATGACTGAGTTAGAAGCCAAAGATAAAGAAATTGCTTTATTAAAGCATCAATTAAATCGTTTACGATGTTTTATGTGGTTGCATAAGACAAATTTTAAGACTAAACGAAAATTGACAAATATCGATATTTGGGATTATTTTAACAATAAAGATCCAAAACAAATTAAAAGGTAATTTAATGACTGAAGCATATAAGGAACTTGAACGTTGGCATAAATTTTCAAATGGCGCAATTGGTGATAAGACAGCATTGATGACTTTGTTTGTCGCTACTGTTAGTCCTGAACATAAAGAAGAAGTTCAAGACTTGATCAGTCAGGAGATTTCTGTTGAACTTTAAAGGTGGACATTCTCATAGACGAAACTGGTGCCAATGCAGTCAATGCGGAAAATGGTTTCGTCGAAATAGAGGCTATCATGAAGATATTAATAGATGTATTCATGTAAAAGTTCATTTTTGTTCATGGTCTTGCAGTGAAAGTGCATCAAATGAAGTCGATTGGGAAACAGGTTGGCCTTATGAGCCACATTTTATGCATGATGAAGATTTGATTCCATATCAGGTTATGACAGATAAAGGATTAATTTTGGTAAATACAGGAAATGACAACATTAACATATAGCTTATTAAGCTTAATAGAACTTTTAAGTTTTGCATTAGGAATTGCAGCTGGTTCCTTACTTATGTTTGGAATTGGTTATTTTTTTGGTAGTATAACTTATAATTTTTTTCACAAGAAGGATTAAACTATGCAAATGTTAATTTATATGCATATTGCAATGATAGTATTGGCTGGAATTGGATTTACAGCTAATATCTTTATGGAAAATGGAAAAATCCAGAATCTCGTAGAAGCAATAGTTTGGGGTGTATTAGCTGCATTTGCTGTTCATTTTGGCGGAACATTTGCATTTGTCATGGGTATTATTTTTACCGTGCTTTTGGGATGTTCGACATTTGCAGCGTTTATTAGTAAGCCGAAACCAGAATTTTTTATTCATGTGCCAATGTTCTTGTTGTTCCTTTATGCGGTTTATACTTATACCTATTAAGGAGTAAATTATGTGGTTTGTTCATTATCTTATAGGCATTTGTACAATAACTTTAGTTGTTTCTGCAATAATTTTTTGGTTTGCATGTGAAACCGACAAAACAAATAAAGTGGTAGATAGAATAATTGCAATAACCGCTACTATAATGATAACTTCAGCAGCAGTAGATCTTGTATCTGTATTATTACGGGATAGTGATAGTTATAAAGTTTCAGCTTATCAACATCATTTGGATATTAGAACAGATTTAATATATGATTGCCCTATACGAGTGAATACGGAAGAATCGCCTATATGCACTTATAAATGGAAAGAATATAGAAAAGACAGTACTAGATTATATGAAGTATATCAAAAGGTAATAAATGATTAAATTAATTAAAAAAATTTGGAATTTTTATCCAGTTAAAGTTTTTGTCGCTTCATTGTTTATTTTGGCAGACGGAGGTATTCTTGAAGCTAATATAGGTGGTGATTATAATGTATTAGTTGGTGTACTTGTTGGTTTACCAGGATTTATGCTTATAACTGATGCATTTCGTCGGTTGTCAGAATATGATAAAGAAATTTTAGATATTTGCAATAGGAATAAAAATGATTAATCTTACTGTAGAATGGTCATATCATGATAAAGATATGTCCGAAAATGAAGAACCTGCCTGCCTTTATGATACGGTTACTATAGGTGATGATAAATTATATGATTTTTTAGAATCACTCATTATGGGTTGGGATGCAGATGAAAGTTTTAATGATTGGCAATTAGTAAATCCAGATATATTAGTTGAATCTTTCTTTAAAGTATTCAAGTTTTATCCATTTGATATAGATTCTGAAAATTATGAAAAATTCAGAATGTTCCCATATCCTAATAATGTAACAATTAACGATAAGGTTGATTTGTGGGATATATTTACTGATTGACGAGAACGTTTAGAAATAGAATCAGACCTTAATGATGATATAAGTGTGGGTGAAGTATCGGAACCGTGTTATGTTAGGCAAATTTACAAAGAAGTCGTCGAAAAACTTAATGGATAATAAGACTATTGCAAAATATGCAAGTGCTCTTATTAAACAGTTTGACCAGGAACATTTAGCTTCTGGTCATAAAGCTCTTTATATTACAGGTAAATAACAAAGAAAATTACAAAAAGCAGGCTAATGATGGAATATAATAAAATCAATAATAATGAAATAGAATTTGTTTTTGAAAACTGTGAATGTATACATATTTCTACCAATGCCATTAAAAGTATATGGATGGAAACTAAGGGTGAACGTTATGAATATGATAGGCATGGTATATTATATAAGACTAAATTAGTTAAGTCTTTCTGTATAGAACTTTATCTTAAAAATGAATTGAATTTTTATCATAAGCCAAATCAGTCAGATAAGACTACAATTAAAGAAGAAGGTAGTGCTGCAAGAGACCGTTTAAGATATTGTGATGATATCTGTAGACTTTATATTAACGGCGAACATTTTAGTATGCCTTGGAATTCAGAAAAAGTCATTTATGATAAAGAACTTCCTATTCCATGTTATAAGAATAAGTGGCAAGAAAATAAAGAAGAAACATTATCAGATGGTACTCATGTTTTAACAATTAAAATCAAAGAAGGTGAAAAATAATCATGATTTTTACATTAAAATCTTATAGCGATCTTGGTAGATGTAGCTATGCTACATTAAAAGAATCTTTTGATTCTGAAAAAGATGAAATATATCTTAAAGATGTAAAAGTAGAGATTAATAAGCTAGAAGATTTGTTCCCATTCCTTTGGCAAGCTACAGCCATTGGTTTTTACGATAATAAAGAACATAAATCAGTTTGTAAGTTCTATAGTGATAAACCTTGGTGGCATAATGACTATGATAAGTCTATCGAAGAATGTGATAAAGAAATTCAGAAGTTAAATAAAAAGATAGTCAAAGGTGGTGTAAAAGATAAAACTATCGAACGTTGGAAACAGACGATCGATTTTACAGAAAAACATAAGTCTTCTCTTATAAATTTAATAGAGCGGCTTGATAATGAATTAGAAGAACAAAAATTAAAACTTATAAAGGAAAATACAAATGAGCACTAGATGCCAATTTATTGTATGGGAATATAATCCTGAAACTGATAATTTTGACCGCAAGCTTAACTTTTATCATCATCATGATGGCTATCCTTCTTTTATGGAAGAAGATGTAAAGAAGGCAATTAAGAGTCTTGATGAAATTACTATTGAAAAAATAGCTGTTGATTTGCCTAAATATGACAGTGAATATGAACTTGAAGAATTAGACTCCGAACATGGCGATATTGAATATGTATGGCATTTATTCCTTACAGATTTTAGTGTTGAATTAAAATATGTTGATTTATGGGGTGCTAAGACAGAACTTGCTTTATATGAACCGAATAAATGTGGTAAAAAGTATATTAAGTCATGGGTTATGGTAAGAAATACTAAGGAAATGTTGACAGATATTCCTGTGGAACTTTCTCCAGAACATATGAACTTGCTTGAAAAAGGCGCAAAAGAAGCAAAGATGACTGTTGAAGATTATGCATCTTATGTAATTAATTATGTATATAAGAAAGGCATGTTAGATGATATTTTTGCCGAATTACTAAAGGAGAAAGAATCTGATGAAGGTGAAGATTAAGGATATTGAAATCGAATGTACAGTTGATGAATATGAAGAACTTGTAGTTCGTGGCCTTTTAGGTGATGAACCTAAGACAATTATCAATACTGATGAACTTACTATTCAAGGTGATAAAAGTGATAATGGTCAACTTGATGATTGGATGAAGTTATTAAAGAAATATGAGCCAAAGAAAAGAGACCCATGGAAAGATATGGTTGTAACGGCTTATGGCTGCGAAATGCCATATCAGCAAATCTCTATTCCAGATAGTAAATTAACTACAGAAATTCCAGTTGGTCCATTAACTGCAACAACAACTAGTCAAGTTATAACAGACGATAATAAAGCACATGTTTAATTATAATAAGTCAAAATATCCAATTACAGATGAACAAATGGATCTTTATCTCGATAAATATCCATTTTTAAATTTTACTGATATAAATGGAAATTTAACTATACATGATAGTGTAGAACGTCGACATGCTAATTATTATGCATTGTGGGATGGAACTGGTTGGGAAGAACTTTGGAAAAAATATTTAACTAAACTTTTTAGCCTATATGATAGTTGGAATGAAAACAAAAAGAAAGTCTTTAAATTTACTGATGTAAAAGAAAAATATGGTGGGCTTCGAATTTATACCTCATTTGATACAGGACTAGAAAACATCGCAGAATCACTTTCTGAATGGGTTTGTGCAGAATGTGGTAAAATATCTAGGGAAGATGGAAAACGAGTCATATGGACCACTTCTGGATGGATAATAAACCTTTGTGAAGATTGTATGATTGAACGTGGATTTTGTAGTAATATATTAGCTAAAAAGTTTAAACATATACAAGAAAAACCGTTTGGATATAAACAATATGATAAAGATTTTATAAAAACTGTTATTTATAAAGAAACTGATGATAATTGGCTAGAAATTGATTCTGAAACTAAAGAAAAGAGGGGTTAACAAAATACCCTCTTTTTATTATATTTTATATTAAAATATAAGGGATATTATAATGTCAAAATATAATGAAGTTAAATTTGGACAGCATACAGAAACATTGTATGCGGTTTATAATAGAAATACAAAGCAATTAGTTCACCAACATGGAATTTGTTTTGCTGGTTTACCTCAATATTGGCATTCTGATTATAAAACCGCAGAACGAATTTTAGATGGTGCATTAAAGTATTATCCAGATGATCATATTTTGACAATTATTAAGCAAGAAGTAACTTCTAATATTACTGATACTATGCCTCCGAGGTAATTATGTGTAAGTATTGTAAAGATTTTGCTATTCTTAGTACAACTGTTGGTAAGTATAAGGTTTCTACAAGAATCCGTATTTATGAAGGTCAGGCATATTTAATTTCTGATTCTATGCTTATTGAGGGTCTTTATGATGATTGGCCAATTCCACCAGTTGTAAAGATTCCGATTTCATATTGTCCGTTCTGTTCTACTCCAGTTGGTGGAATGCCATGTGAAACTTATAGTGATACAATCCATAGAGAAGGTTAAATATGACAAAAGAAGATAAAAAAGAACGAATTGTCATTTTTCATTATGGAAATAAAATTTTCGATAAAGTGGTTTGGGTAATTAAAGGAGAGCTTTATTATTGTTCAAATTCTGGGTGTAAAATTATTGGATATCGAGAAACTGAAGATGGTCCAGAAAATTCTATTACGCTTGGTAATAATGATACAGTATTTGAGCTTGATTTAAAATCTAAACTGTTTAAGGATGATGAAGACTCATTTGAATCGACTGGTTTTGATATATTTGCAATGAATAAAGATTAAGTATTATTTATGAAACAGGTATTGACAAAATACCTGTTTTTTATTATATTTGTTATCATGAAAGTTTTATTATTGGACATTGAGAATACTGTAATTGATGATTTGCAGAATCGTAATTTTCTTGAAGATAATTGCGAAAGAATTTCTGCATTTATTAGAGAAAGTGAACCTATTATAGTTACTTTCTTTACATGGGGCTGGAAAGAACCAAAAGAAATCGATTGGGAACTAGTTCATATAATGTTTGATAAGCTTGGTGTAAGCAAAGAACAGCGAGATATAAACTTGATTCTTAAGCAAGATTCAGTAGATATCGCTATTGAAGCTGGTTGGCTTGCTAAGGAAGATTTTGATAGAGCTATTCAACCTGGAATGATGGGCGAATTCGGTATCAGTAAGTTATCTTGTTTTACTGAATGTGTTGTTCGTTCTATTACGAATGAGCATCTTACATTTGCTGATGCTACTATCAGAAATCCGCTTGAATACTGGTTAATTGATGATTTGGCTGGAAGTTTTGAAGATATTTCTTGGCATGGTGGTATACTTCATGCTATAACTATTAATCCGAAGTCATTAACGCAGTATACTTCACATATTCCGCTTAATCTTCCGACTGATCCAATTTGCGGAGCTCCACATCTTATAGAAACAAAGTAATGAATATAAGTTTAGATGAAACATTAAAAAGTGCATTTGGACTGTTCAAAGTTCCGTTTGAACCGGTTTCTAATATATTTTATATTCCTAATAAAGCAAATGCTAAGTATATCATAGAATTTGATTATATGACTTCGCCTCCACTTACAGTAGTATCTGAAAATAATAAAATAATCTTTAGAGGAAATCCGACTGCGGTATTTATAAGAGTTTCATATCTATGGAAAAAATTTCATAAGGGAGAATTTGATGAATAGTATTGACCCTCGTGGTATTAAAAATGTAAACTTTACTCTCGGTAAAGAAAATGATGAAAGAGAACCTGAATGGAAGGCTCAACGTCTTACTCGTGGGTTTGATGATTCTGAACTATGGAGTCTTGATTGCACAATCGCTGAATTTATTGCTCCTCGTCTTAAAGCTTTTAAGGAACATGTCGAACAAGTTGGCGATCATCCATGTAATATTACTTATGAAAAATGGAAAGAAATTCTTGATCAGATGATTGAAGGTTTTGAACTTTATCCTGACCATTTTAATTGGATATCGACCAATTCAAATGAAAATTGGAGTAAGGTTTATAAAGCGCTTGAACTTTTTAAAAAATGGTTTTTTAATCTTTGGAACTAAAGGTAAAATATGGTAGAAATTATACAGTTAGCATATAATAATCCAGGTACAACCATTGCATTTATTTTCTTTGGTGGTTGGGCACTTAGTGAAATTATATCAGAATTCAGGAACAAGAAGTAATGGGCTTAGATGTTTATTTTTATAAGATTAAGAATAAGTCTACTTGGAAGACATATAAAAATGCTTCCAAGGAATATAACAATTATTCTGATTTTCTTTGGACAAAATATGACAAAGAAACTACTGAAGCTTATAACAAATATCGTAAGTGGCTTGATGATCTTGAAGAAAAACTTGATACTAATAAAATAACATCAGAACAATATTATAAAGAAGTTGACGAATCTAAATATACTTATACGTTAACAGACTTTTTAACTTCTGATGAAAAATTAAAATATAATTTGCTTAGATCTGAACAAGATAAAGCAAAGAATGATTGTTGGTATATAGAACTCGAAGGCTTATATATGAGAAAACAATATTGGTTTATTCAATATTGTTATAATAAGTTTAGAAATTATATGACTGATAATGAAAGATTTGACGGAAAAATTCTTAACGATGATCATTATTATGATATGATTCTTACTAAAGAAGACATCAAGGATATTATCAGTAAGCTTGAACAATTAGTTAATTGTCCTGAAGACAAGAAAACTATTGCAGATGAAAAATATGTAGACTTAAAAGAATTATTGTCTGGTAATGCTAATACTGCTGAAAAGACACATAAAGTAAAATATATCAATTCTGAATATTTTGATTCAATTTTTCCGATTTATAATGAATTCGTTCATTCTGCAAGGCCAAATTGGAATTATCAATATGACACTATTGAATTTTATTTAAATAAATTTACTGATGTCTATAATCAGATGGATGATGAAAATCTTATTTGCATTAATGAGAGCTGGTAATGTTTAAAAAATTCTTAAGCTTATTCACACGGGAAAAAATAATGTATATTGGAACTGACCTTTATGAAGTTAATATAAGGAAAGTTCCTCAATGGTGGTTTATCTGGTGGCATTATCATTGGTATGAGGATGGCTATCAGCATTGTTCACCTGTTATGTATGAAGTTACGCAAGAAGAACGTGAGCGTTTTATAAATAAGACGAAATACATAATTGAAAAATTTAAAAATTTAAGGTTACTTAATGAAGATACTTAGACCGATTAAAGACGGTAAATTTACAGAAACTAATGATTTAAGAAATTCTATTTTCCTTGCTGGCCCATGTCCTAGAGAAAAAGATGACTTTAAGAATGACTGGCGAAATCAAGCATTTGAAATTCTTAAGGATATTGGTTTTACTGGAACAGTAATTACGCCGACAAATCAAGATTATCAGGATTATCGAAAGCATGATCATAATGCTTTGACAGTTCAGACAAAGTGGGAATATGAAACAATGAAAAAGTGTTCCGCACTTGTTTTCTGGATTGACCGTTCTGATAAGCATCCGGCAATGACTACAAATATCGAAATCGGTGACTGGTATGACAGAGAGGGTGTATATGTTGGTTGGCCTAAGGATGCACCTAAGAATGATTATATTGAAATCCGACTTAAGATGAGGAAGGAAAAGAGAATCTATAATGACTTGCGAGAAATGTTAAAGCAAGTTGTTGATGATTTGAATAGACCTGCACAGATGTTCTTCACTAGTGATACTCATTTTGGCCAAGAAGCTACACGTAAGCATTCCAGAAGACCGTTTGTCGATGCTCATGATATGGATTTGGGACTTATCTCTAACTGGAATAAGAGAGTCACGATGAATGATACTGTAGTTCATGCTGGTGATTTTGGCGATATTAAGCAGTTGAAGGAAGTTCTCGGAAATCTTAATTTCGGTAAGCTGATTTGGGTTATGGGTAACTATGACAGAGTTGATGCCCTTTTTATTAGACAAATAATTAAGGAAACAAAACGAGATATTGAACTTAGAGATGATTATTCCTTTACTCATACTACTGATAAAGGTAAAAAAGTCACATTCTATGTAGTTCACGAGCCAAAAACATTTGATACTATAAAGTCTGGCCATGAACCTACTTATCCGTCTGAATTTGTGCTCTTTGGACATATTCATGGAAGAGGTGCAGCTAAGATGAATGGTTTTGATGTAGGAACAGATTATCATCGATATACTCCAATTTCCATGGAAGACGTATTATGGTATCATAATGCTTGTCAATATTGGGACGATAACGTTTATTGCGATAAAGCTATTGTTTAATTAAAATACTGGTTTACAAAACCAGTATTTTTTGTTATATTTAATCTGTATTGCAATGGAGATTAAATATGTTTGGCTGGTTTAATAAGAAAAAAGAATATCCTGTTCATCACGAAGAACATATAGTTCATAATTTTGGTTGGCTTTCATCTCGAAAGGATGATATTAATGATACACAAGAAAAAATTCAAAAAGTATTAAATGCAGTTAATGTAAATAGTATCAGCTATAATGATAGACAGCAATTTGTTATTCATGAATTCAAAAAAGAAAATATAACTTTAATTCTTGGAAATTTTAGAGGATTAGCTTTAGTAAAGAAATTTGCCCATCCCAATAGTCCTATGCAAGATAAAGATAATTTTACATGGGAATTAATGTGGCTAAGTTATGGATTTGATTATCAAGAAAGCACCACTTATAAATGGTATATTAAGGATTTACCAAAAGTTATGACAAATATGGTGTTCCAAGACATTGCAGCAATAACGAAAGAAGCATTGAAAATTATTGGTGATGTTGATGTAAAATTTAAAAATAATTTGGTTGACTAAAGAAATATGGTTATGAGTATAGGGTTGACGAAAGTCGACCTTATTTTTATATTTGTCAAAAAAAGGAAATAATTATGAATTTTATTCAAGAAATGATTTATAACCATTACTTCAAGAAAGCAGTCAAGGAACTGGAAAAGCTTACTTATACTCGTTCTGACGGTAAAATTGATAAGTTTTCTGATTATTTTTATCTTGAACTTAAAAAGAGCAATGATGGCAGTACAAAAATCTGCAATATGAGAGTATTGCCGTGTAAGTTTTTTGAAAACGTGGGTTTATTTTCTATAAAGTTTAAGCGTGAACTAAATTATTCTGATAAAATTGACTATTTATTCGAAGATAATAAGATAGTTAATTATTATGGCATCCATTGGTATGATTCTATGATTGATACATTTACGCAGGAATTTAAAATACGTATGTCTATCCTTGATCAGTTTAGACAGCGTTATTCTGAAATTGAATTCTTGAAAAATAATTATACATTTTCATATGATACAATGGATGATGAAAATATCTATAAGAGAGTTATTAATCTTCAGATGACTCATATCAAGCCAATGGATATTGATATGATTATTAAACTTTATAAGGCTAATTTGCCAAAAGCTGACTTAGAATATTTGCCGGAATATAGAAAATATTTAATTGACCAATTTGCTGCTGGATTTGCTGTAGTTGAAGCTATTATGCCTGAACATTCTATTATGTTTTATTCTGACTGGCTTAATAATATTCATCTCCCGTATATAAGGCGTATAGAATTGAACAAGGAATTTTCTGGTATTATCAAAGAGATTAACGAAGCAAGAACACAAAAACCATGCGAACAATAAACCAAATACTAAGTAATGAGCATGAATATGCTACATATCCGCCTTGGGATGCGATTGATGATTTGATAAGAGATCCTAATGCAGATATTAGTTATTGGGAAAAGTGTCCAGATCAAAAAATTCATGTTTGGATGTCTGATGGTAAAGAATATGATATGCGTGTAGTCGCAGAGGAAGATAGTATTAGAAAATACGGCCATCCTGAATACTGGTTTGCATTCGATAATAATGAATATATTGATTATAGAACAGAACGTGAATTAGCAACAGAGTTTAATTTTACGAGACATATACTTTCATGGAAATTTATTTAGTGAACTAACTCCGGCTTAAAAGCCGGAATCTTCTTTTTCGTTTCTACGACCTACCTTGCCGTTTACCATTGCTGGCTTAACGGTAGAGGATAATGTCTCCACGGAGGCCTGTTCCAGGCACTCGGTACGTTTAATTGTACCAATAAATTTTACGTTCTTGGCGGCATGGATATCCCTGTCCTCGGCATAACCGCAGGCACACCGAAATATTCTATCTGCAAGACTTAATGTATTAAGACATCCACAGGCCGTACAAAGCTTGGTAGTGGGATGTGATTTACTAATCTTGAAAGATTTAGTTCCTTCCATGCTTACCAGTTTCGCCTTGACCCTGCCGAGATACGAGCACTGTACCTGCCTGCCAAACGAGTTACCACACTTCTTACCGTTTTTCTTACTATGTTTCTTCTTTTTCCATTTAAAAATCATTTCATCCTGGAAATAGACAGTATTGTAGTTGGCAATAAGATAATGTATCAGCTTGTTCGTGGCATCTACTTTCTTATTGGTAAGGTGTTCGTATTCCTTCCTGATCTGGTTACGAAGTTTCCAATAACGCTTTGAATCCTTTTGTTTACGATGTAACTGCTTTTGCAGGTAATTCAGGTATTCGCTTTCTCGCACATTGCAGTTGAACTTCTCGCCGTCAGACGTGGTTATGTTGTCCTTGATGCCGAAGTCTAGACCGACTTCTTTGTATAATTTATTATTTTTATAATTTTCTTTATTTAGACAAACCGAAACATGAATGTATATACCGCTTGCTTTCTTGACAATTCTAGCGTCAGCAAGTTCGTAATTATTCAAGTTTAAAATTTGATTTAAACCGTACACCTTCAAGTTCTTGAAACCGGGTATAGTAATATGGCTGTTGTCTATAATTTTTACACCGCCGGATAAGATAGGTATAGAATTACACTCGGATTTAAATTTCAACATACCTATTTTTATACCTTTCTTCTTAGCTTTTGACAGATTGACTATATCCTGCTTGACGTTTGCAACCATTCCACGATGAAGGTAAACCGGTAATGTAATATTGTCGTATACCTCGTTTTTGTCCTTATCGAAATGCTTTATGTTCTTGTGTTCAAGATAGTTGTAATCAAATATGTCTATATTCCGTTCTTCGTTATGTTTAGACAAAGCGATCATGTCGTTACGAATCCATTTTGCCTGCTTGAAGAAAACATTAAATTTCCTGAAAGTTTCCGGTTTGGTCTGGTGGCAATTAACCTTTAACTCAAATATCCTAATTATTTGGGTTTTTCTACGTTCACGTGTTTCAGCTAAGGATTTCCTTATTTGTTCACGTTCAGTATCTGTTAATTGTTTTCTTGCCATACATTATATTTATAAAAATTATTTTTAATTTTTGACATATTTACAATTTAGGTCATTTTTATTATATTTAATATGTCTGCTTGAATTACCACCCTAAAGGGTGGAATCTTGCGCAGATATTTTTGTCAATATTTATGAACGTTTTACCTAAAATCGTCAATAAATTAGAACAGTTTTTTGATTTCTTGTTTTCAAAGGAAGAAACTGTTTTAAAGAAATTTATAAGAGTTATCGATAATGAAGTTATCACTTTTTATATCGTTAGAAAAACTGTTAAAATTTTAGGCGGTATTATACGGTTTGATAATAATATTCTTTATCATGACTATAATTCTGATGATATTTCTACAGAAAAGAAATATTATATGGATATGCATGTTATGGCTGCACGTTATACTATCTTAGCGAATGAATGGAAAACAATGCTGAATCATGAGGAAATATGAAGCAACTGTCAGAACTTAATTATGAAGTAAATGAAAGATTGAAAGGTAATGTAAAAGTAATGACTAAGGCTTTTGAAAATTATCTGGAAAATCAAATCATTGCATTATTGCTGCAGGAACCATCAAATGATGTATGTTTTTTAAATGACAATTTTTCAAGATTTATTGATGATTTTCGCATGAGACATTCAGATTGCATAATTACAAAAAATAGCATCTGTAAAATGTTAAATAAATGCCATGAATTAAATAATGGCATGAAATGTTGGTATAATACGCCTAAAATTAATGATAAATGGTATTGGCATTTGGATGCGACTGATATAGATAATATTAATAATATTAAACTTATGGTTGCATTCAGGGATGTTAAACGCGCTGAAACATTAATTGATGGTCATAATATGATCTATAACTTTCAAGGATAAATTTGAATTATGTGTAAACGTCATTATTATATTGCTGTAAAAAATAAGTTTAATGCATGGGCTACAATTTATTGTGGAACCAACCTTCCTAAAATGTCAAAAGCTTTCTGTAAATTAGAAAAACAGATGGAAGGCTACGGATTTAAATTTAAGCTTGATATTGATGAAAATTATGATTCAGATTGCGGTGCATTTAAAACTTATGAGCAGGTTTTTGGTGAACCTTCACAAGTAGGACCTACATTAGCATTTGATAATGTACTTTGTGATATTAGAAAAGAATTTGGCGAAGAGGCAGATTGATGAAAGATTATATTGTTTTTATTGGTGTTACCGTTATTGTTATAGCTATAGCTATTATTGGAATTTAATATGCAAAAACTTTATTGCTTTAGTCGAAAAGACTTTAATACTTATATGGATATATGCGACTGGGATGATAATACTCTTCCTGATAGTGTCACAGTTATCTCTATTTGTTGTACAGAACCGGTTATTAAGAATTATCATTCCGAACATTATCAAGGAAAACATGATATACATCGTTTTTCGTCCAGAAACAACGTTCTGAACCTCGATTTCGATGACATAGATGAAGAAGTAAGGGAATGTTCCGGCGGGTTTACAGCAACCAATATAACGAAAGAACAAGCAGATAAAGCTGTAGCTTTTATTGAAGCTCATAAGGATTCTGATTTTTTTATTCATTGTAATGCTGGAAAATCCAGAAGCCAGGCATTTGTCAAGTATATTAAGGAACAATATCCTTATATTGAATGGGACACGAATCCAAAAAATCCGTGTCTTTATCCGAATGTCTATGTTTCTAACATGTTAAAAAGATCAGCACGAGAAATCTTATAATTAATGGAGTAAAATATGCTTAATGAGTATAAAGAATGCTTTATAACAATTGGTAAATGGATTGGTAAATTCCTTTATGGTATTTTAATCCTTTTGCCTGCACTTGTATGGATTATACATTGTGTGATAATGAATATACAAGAACCACCAGTATTAGATGCAATCTGTATGGTTGTACTGAATATTGTATGGGCACTTATTCCGGTATGGTTTACTTGGGGTAAGCAATTTGGTACAAAAAAAGAATATTGTAAAGAATATTTCTCGTCATTTAGCCTCTGCATTATAGCAGTTGTTTTAATGGTTGGCTGTTTGTTTTATATTGTTCTGCCGGCATCATTGTATGTTATTTACCTATGTATAAATGGACCTGAACCACCACTACATTGGTATGATGTATTTATTATACCGATAACATTACTGTGGTTTCCGTTTGGAAAATGGTCAATAGACAAGTTTTGGGCGTTATTAGATTAAAATAAAGTAAGAAGGGTTAACAAAACCCTTCTTTTTTACTATATTATTTAATATGAGTAAAATTTTAAAGATATTTGGTATATTTAATATAAACACGATATGGAAATCTATATTCTGGATTATCTGGGATATTACATTTGCTTTATATGATTTCATCAATGCAAAAACATGGACAGTTTATTTGTTTGGTGTTACAATGTGTGTATTTTTAGTATTTCATATTATAATGTATTTAGATCTTAGAAACAAGCAACGGGAAAAAATAAATAAATTAGTATCTGATTTTATGAGATGGTTTCCGGAAAATTATAAGAATATTGTAGAATCTAAGACAAATGAATGAGTTTGTTGTATCAAAAGCTGAATTAAGGCGTCATACGTTAGATATGCTTGAAACTAAGTTCAAGCTGTTTGAACCGTTTGATGTAAAAGCTGAACCGATTTATTCATGCTGTTTTGACGATGATGGTGTTATAGCAAATCAAAAATATAGAATCGGCCATAAAAATATCATGTTTAATAGGGTTATACCTGCTGGAATGAAATTATTTACACTTAGTAATCCAAATGTTCCAGCTTATGAATGTAAACCTGACCAAGCAATAATTATTGAAAAGTCATTTGTTGATAATTCTGATTTTTTCTATAAAGACGATTTGCTTTTTACATATAAACTTGTTAAAATGACAGATTTTTGTAGGATGTATAATGAACATGAAAGTTCTAACCCTTTATTGATTAGAGAATACAATGAGTTAAACAAGTTTACAGATTGGTATTTTAAAACTTATTCATATTTTCCAGATTATAAAGTTTTAAGAAGGGCATATCGTTCTTATTTTGAGAATAGAAAAACTGCATTATTTAATTATGATGATTTTATGCAATATTATACTTACTATACAAATAATAGATATTTAGTTTAAGGAGAAATTAATGTTTTGGGCAGCAGGTTATATTGCAATTAGTTGCGTAATTTGTATATTTGTATTTTTAGGCATTTTATGGATTATAACATCAATTAATTCTACCGGTAAAATTGCAGATATTATCGGAGATAGTAGTATTATACTTTGTATTGTATCATTTATTACATGTGTTGTATTTTTATGTATCTATGATACAGATAAGGCTAAGGTAGAAAGATATCTTCATCAGGTTGAAATTCGTGATGCCCTAGTAAATGTATGTCCAATTGAAAATAAGTCCGCACGGTGCGAATATGAGTGGTTAAACTATAGAAATGACAGTCTTAGAGCTTATAAAGTATATTCTGATGTTATAAAGAGGATGGAGAAGTAATGATTGACGGAACTGCATATTTCAGCGAATTAAGAATGAAAGAATATAAGAAGTTTCCATATAGGCATTTATTTGAAAATGCAAATCGTAACTGTGGAAAAACAACATATTGGTTATGTAAATTTTTATGCTATATGTTAACTGACCCTGATTTTAAAAGAAAATATGATTATAGGACAAAGTTAATGTATGATTGAGGGGAAAGGTGTTATTTTGGTTTTTAATCTGCTGCTGGGTCATAATGACTACAGCCATGGTAATAGGATTATATAAAATTATTAAATTAAAGATGGATATTGTTGAATTATCCACCATTGTCTTACCAATAAGCATATTGTATATTGCCGCAACAATATGTTTCTATAAAATTATATTAGAATAAGGAGTTATCTATATGTGGCCGTTTACTAGACAGAAAGCAATCACTGACCCGAATATACTTGGAAGGGCAAATTTTATTACTGATGTAAATAACATTAGTTTTCAACTTGATTTGTTAGACGGATCTGGTCCAATTGATTATAAGTTCTGTGAAATTTTTTATATTACGAAAGATGGTTGCATTGCTATAAAGCCTGATGCTAATATTCTTACCGCAGATCCATTTAATTTTACCTACGCTAGTTTGTCTGGGCTTAAAACATATGGTTCAAATACGACAGTATTAAAACTTTATACTAAAGAATTTCGTTCACTTCATTCAGATTGTAATAAGCTTAGTCATATTTACGGGATTACTTTGAATCCATGGTCTTCAGACCGTGTTTATCATAATTGTTATGATGATAAAAAAGAATATAGTAAATCATTTGATGCCATTAAGGCTGCAGTTGATAATCAAGTAGATTGTATTCAAAAATATGTAAATAAGTTTAAACAAGATTTTAATTGCATTAATACAGATTTAATTACACTAAACTTTAAGGGTTTTGGCTATAATTCTATTGTTATTTCAATTAAACCGTGTAATGTAAATAAGTATATTGAATATTTAAAGGCTGTTGGTATAACAGAACATATTGACGGTTATCGTAATTATATTATTGAAGAACTTGCAAATAAATCATTATATAGTCGTGAAAAAAATGAAGTAGCAAAAAGAAATATTCAATATGATAAACCTATTGCAGAAATTGATTCATATAATAGTTGGCATAAAATTTATTTAGCACAGCGTGAACGCATTCGTAAAAATAAAGAAAATGAAGCTATTATTAATGAAATTGACGCAAAACGAGATGAGATTATTAAAGAAAAAAATCTTAAAGTAGTTTAATATGGAAAATTGTACTTGTCCAACATGTAGATTCGTAAAAGGCGAGATTTCTAAAGAAGCATATGCTTGGTATCTTAAGGGTTCTATTGAGGCTGCTCATAGAATTCTTAAGACTTATAATGAAAAAGATACTAACATGTCTCCGATTTCATGGAAATCTGCAGCACAATATGAACTCGATAATGATATTGTAACATTACAGCAATTAATTGAATCAAACTTTGAAAATCCAGATCCTGCATTAGTGCATCCGGAAGAATATTTAGCAAAGATAGAAAAATGAAATATTTAGTATTATCAGACGTTCATGCTGATTTTAATTTTGAACAGTTTCAACGAAAATTGGGTTTTCCCGTATTAAAAGATGATTGGGAAGATGATGAAGCTGAAAAAGCATTTCAAGAATGGTATGACGTTTATAAAATTCCATCAGCTGATGGTATAATTATTGCTGGCGATATATCTAATGATTATCGTTCATTTAAGCAATTTATAAATTTTATTTCTAAGAAATATAAAGAAGTTATACTTACACTTGGAAATCATGATTTAGTTATTAAGGGTGGAACTTGTTCTAAGTCAAATCAGGAATTTATTAATTCTGAAGGTAAAATCAAGAAGATGATTGAATATTGTTCTAAATTTGACAATGTTCATTTTCTTGAAGGTAATACTTATAAGGATTTTGCTGGTTGTATGGGCATGTGTGATTTTGAAGCAGATGCAAATCCATTATATAAGCACAATTTACCATTAATGTGGCGTAACAACTGGTTTGACGGTTGTTATTGGAATTATTTTAATCAGCAACCTGCTGTAATCTGGGATCATTATGAAAAAATGATGATGGATTTGGTTAAAAAACAGCCTAAGGTAATGATTACTCATTTCTGCCCTATTGAATTAGGCATTTCTTGGGAATATAGGAATAATGTAATGAATCCTATGTTCTATTTTGTCGGAAAGAAATTTCTTGATGAAATGGCTGATGGTTCTATCTGGATTTGCGGACATATCCACACAAATGCCACTACAGTTTATACAAATGCTAAAGGAAATAAGATAACTATTATGGCTCGTCCAAATGGCTATCCTGGCGAATCACCCAAAGATGGTTATACATGGACAAGCGGAACTTATCTTTCTCAGCATTATACATGGGACGATTATTTTATCGAGGTCTAAATGAATAAGGAATGTTTAAATTTACTTGGAAAAATGAATGGCTATGATCAAATCTTGTTTTTACGATTTGTGAAAGTTCTTGGCCAAACTGATCCTGAACAATATAATATGGGTCTTGTTTATGGTGGTTTATCAAGTTGTAAGCGTTGGAAAGCAACTAGCGATTCAAATAATGAACTTAATGAGACTATCTGGAACAAGATTAAAGAAATTGCAACAGTAAGAGAATTTAAGGCTTCAGATAATCCTAATTATGATGTTTTATTTGCTCATATTTGTGCAGAATGTAATAATATAGCACTTAGTTCTCATAGAACTGCTGGTAATGTTTTTGTTTATAATAATCAGTTTGCACCACATCTTGAAAAGTTAGCACCATATTATAATGGTGAAATGAAAGTTCTTAATGGTGTTATTCCTTGTTATCCTTCTCATATAGATGGAGATAAACCTGAAGCTATTATTGCTTATGTTGGATATGGCAAGGGTGATTTTGGTAATGGCTATATTGAACATGAAGATAATAAGTATGAATTTTATTGGGATGTTCCTGGCAATAATAATTACTATAGGTTGATTAGACTTGCGTAATTAATCTATTGCCTTTCATATATAATAAGTATAAACGAACACGACGTTTATGCTTATTTTATTTTCGTGCATAGGAAACTATCATATGGAAGGCAAATTAATGACGTTCGAAGAATTCGAACGAATGAGTTATTCTTTTAAGAAACAATTATCAAAACAAAAATTACGCTATGAAGCAATCTTAAAAGAAAAAGAAGAAGCAATAAGAAATCTATTACAGCAAGTTCAAGGGCCTGGAATAGAACATCGATTAGACGGTTCCATAGTCTATAATCCAAATTCAGTTACAGAAGTTAAATATGGCGATGTATCAAATTTCATGAAAATGAAATATGATTTAGGTTTTTTCGCCAGATATATTCTTAAAGAAGTCTATGATTTAGAATTAAGACAATATCAAAAAGGTTGGCTTGATTTATTTGTCAATAATCATAATTGTGCTATAAATGCATTTAGACAGTCTGGTAAATCTTTAATTTCTGATATCTATGCTGTTTGGTATATAATTTTTAATTCTAGTAAAATTGTTGCGATGGGTGCAATAAAAAATGATCTTTGTAAAGAGCATAAAAAAGAGCTTACAAAGATTTTAGAATTCCTTGAAAGTAAACGTTATATTTCAATTATTAGAAATAATAAAAATGTAATTGAACTAGAAAATGGTTCACAAATTAGATTTGTATCTGGCGAAAATTTAAATACAGCTAGAGGATTTGGAATAAATCTTTTTATATTTGATGATTATGCATTCTGGAAATGTGGTGAAGAAGTTTTAAAAACAATTTTTCCAACAATGAATAGTGCTAATCCAAAAGATCATCAAATGATTTTTATTTCTACACCATTTGGGCTAAATCATTTTCATAAAGTCTATACTAATCCAGAAGTTACAAGTATAACTACCACCATAGAGGGAAGTTTTGAATATTGGTATAATAAAGTACAGCAATTAATTACAAATATTGGTCTAATGGCTGTTAGACAAGAATATTATTGTGAATTTATTGGTCCTGCTGATAAAGGTATCAAAATACAGTTAGGAAATCATGATTTTTTCTATAAGTAAAAAATTCAAATAAAATATAAATCATTAAATATGATTTATATTTTTCTATATTTTAATATGAGGTGATAATTATGACCCCGGAAGAAGAAATAATTCAGAAAGAAGTTAAAAAAATTATGGATAGAACACCAAAACCGACTATTAGATTGAACTGTTGTAGTTTACCATTACTTGTTGGTATTGTAGGCGCAGTATGCACAAGTTGGTATTTTAACCATTCTGCACTATGGGCTATTTTCCATGGTTTCTTGAACTGGTTTTATCTGGCATATAAAACAATCTGGTATTTTGTAACACATTTTTAATATGAAAAAGAACAAATGGAATTCTGTAAATGAAATCTTACCCGATAACAACAGGAATGTACTTGTTGTATCTTGTGGTAGAGTATGTATTGGCGATTATGATGGAGTCATTAATCATCAATGGTGGGTTAATGATACTGAAGGTTATCATAAAACCATGTCTGTCTCACATTGGATGGAATTGCCAGAATTGCCGAAATAAAAAGAGGAAACTAAAATGGGTTTAATTGAAATTTGGACAATCGTCGCTATTATTCTGCATTTTGCAGGTGTAGGTGATTTTGCTACATGGCCGGTAATTGCAAGTCCGTTCTCATGGTCTTGTCTTTGCCTTGAAATGTGGGTCTTTATTCTATACATAGCATTTTTTGTGTTTATAATTCTTGGCACAATGTTTGGTAAGAAGTAAACTGGACAAATGTATTTAATTAAAGTAACCGTTTACAGAACGGTTATTTTTTGTTATATTTGATAGGTAATTATGGGTAAAAAGAAAGAAAAAGAACAAGTCGCTCCAGATTACACAGTTTATATCGAAGTCTGGGACACTGATAGAAAACCTCATCGATATAAAATTGATAAAGACGGTGAATTTACTATTCGTGGCGGTTCTACAACTGAAACAACTACTCAACAAGGAGTTTAATATGTGTACAAAGCTTAATCTTGATGAAAAGGTAGCAAAGTATAATTCAGATAATATTTTCTTCGTAAGTGATTTACATTTTAACCATACAAAGCTCTGTAATGGTTATGAAGTTCATTTTGACAGAACTCGTAAGTATGCAACTATCGAGGAAATGAATGCAGATATTATTAAACAGTGGAATGATACTGTTGGCGAAAACGATATTGTAATTTTCCTTGGCGATATGTTCATGGGAACTCCAGGTAGTAAGTTGCTTGAAAATTACAGGCATTATGTTAGCCAGCTTAAGTTCAAGAGAATGTATTTCCTTCGTGGAAATCATGATTATGATATCTTTAAGAGATTGAATAAGTTTCCGACTTGGGAAGATGAAAGAGTTCTTCGTTTCCCTGTTGATTATATAACTGCTACTTATAAGGGTAAGAATTATTTTATCCAGCATTATGCAATCGATAAGGATCCGATGTTTGGAATTGTTGATAGTCTTAATAAGTGTGTTAATGAAGGCATGAATTTCGATTACATTGTCCATGGTCATACTCATTCTGACGTTAAACTTTCTGAAATTAAGGATGTTGATAATTATAAGATTCAGAATAATGTCTGTTGGGATGCTTGGTATCGTCCAGTGAATATTAACGAACTTGTAGCAACTAGGGATTAATATGTCAAGGACAAATGGATTATATGTTGGTTCATTTGACCCGCTTACTGTTGGTCATATGGATATTATCAAAAGAGCTGCAAAGCTATTTGATTCACTTTATGTTGGTATTGCCACCAATTCTACAAAGAATTATTTATTTACTGAACCTGAACGTTATAAAATGGTTCAAGAAGCAATAAGATATCAAGGAATAGGCAATGTCTCAATTATTAGCATTCCTGATCAAATGACGACAGATGTAATGATTAACTATAATATTCAGACATTGGTTAGAGGAGTTCGTAATTCTAAAGACATGGAAGATGAATATATATTGAATCAATATTATACGAATCTTAAGTATGATATGGAAGAAATTATATTGTTTAGTAGATTTCCAGCTGTTAGTTCTACATTTGTAAAAGAATGTATTAAATACGATAAATTTGAACGACTCGGTGAAAAATCGCTATTTGTACCAGCTAATGTGTCAAGTATGATTTTAGATAGATTTAAGAGATAGTAATATGGCAAGAAAGAAAAGCGAAAATTGTTCAGATGTAATTCAGATTCTAGGCGGTGCTAATCATGATACCGTCCGTGAAGAAGATGATTTTTATGCCACTCCGACAATAGCTGTTCAAAAACTTATCGATTCTTTTGGTTCTGTATTGAAAATCGGTAATGCAACAATATTTGATCCGTGTGTAGGTAAAGGTCATATCTTAAAGCCGTTCAGGGATCAAAAATACAATGTTGATGGAACAGATTTAATATCAAGAACTGATTTATGGGATTCACATATTGAATATCAAGGCGGTCAGGATTTTTTGAGCAGAATAGAACCTCTTCATGGTTGTAATATCGTAACAAATCCGCCATATAAGATTTGTCTTGATTTCGCTAAGAAAGGCATAGAACTTATTGACGATAATCGTTATATGTGTATGCTTCTTAAGATTCAGTTCCTTGAAACTAAGGCAAGATATGAATTCTTTAAAGAATATCCACCCAAGTATGTCTATGTATTCGTAAATCGAATCGGTTGTATTCCTGGTGGAGAAACTGACATCAATAAACCGTCTGCTATTTGCTATGCATGGTATATTTGGCAAAAAGGATATAATGGCGATCCGATGATTAAATGGATTGTATAGGAGATAAAATGAATTTCAGTTATATTAATGATGATTTTGAATTAGAAGCATCTTTTACAAGTAATGATGCATTAAATGCATTTAATAAAAAGATTGTAGAATTTGCATATTATAATGATAAAACTCATACTGATTTCCGTGGTAAGCCATATATTAAGTTTGAATATAGTAAAGGTAATGAATTAGTTCTCTGCGGTAAAGATACTGATCAGCTAATTGAAATTCTTAATATGTTCAATGATGTTATGATTAATTCTAGTGAACTTAATAAGTATAATATTGAAACATATAAAGAATATGTACGGAAAGCTGCAAAAGAAGAAAAAGAAAACGGAATAAAAATTATTTCATGGTAAGGGTTTACAAAACAAGAAATAATTACTATATTATATGATGTTGATTGTGAATGTCTGATAGACGATCAATAAAATGAAGTAAGAACAGTTGTTAGTGGTTAACCTGCAAATTACCGGTAGGTCTGGTCTTACATGAGGGTGACGAATCGGTATTCCTTCAAGACATTCTTTAAAAATAGGGGTTTACAAAACAAGAAAAAATTTCTATATTAATCAACGTAAAAACGAAAAATGAAAAAAAGTTTTTATATATAATATAAAATGAGGATGAAAATGCAATTAGTAATAACAACAAACATGACACCAGTCAATAATCCAAAGGTAACTTTCGATTAGTTTGTTTCATTACTCGATTTCATTTGAATCCTGTATGAGACAAACTCAAACAGGATTTTTTAATTTTCCTTTTATTGTTCCATAGCTCAGTTGGTAGAGCGACGGACTGTTTGAAATAGACACTTATATTGGAAACGATATATGAAAATCATCGCTAAGTCGGTGAAACCTGTAAAATGGCAACGCCGAGCAAGGATTAGAAATAATCTATGTGTAGAGACTTTATACGATGAGCCTAAGTCAGTAATGATATGGCTAAGACAAAGTCCAGACTACAAACGAGTGTCCAATTTGCGCGGTGGGGGGCTTAACACCCATGCGGATGCTTGGTAACGAAAGTTATAGTAGTATGAATCCGTTGGTCCCTGGTTCGAGTCCAGGTGGAACAGCTAACACTTAGACAGTAATTGTTCATTGTTACAACGTTATTGTTACGCACGATGAAATTCATGCAAGTTTGGAATCGACAATATTTTGTTAATTCTGGGTAAAGTTTCAATGAATAGCGGGTGATTATTATCTAAGTAGATGCTGATGTAGCACAGCTGGTAGTGCAGCGGCTTTGTAATCCGCAGGTCGGGGGTTCGGATCCCTCCATCAGCGCTAAAAATATTGTTAGGCGTTATTTAGAAGCTGCAGACTCTTTATAATGCTAAGCCGGGTGCAGCAACGGGATGTCAGCTGCGGGAAGAGCTGGTATAATCAGAGACCTCCAGTAACAATATAATTTTTACATTAGGTGGTAGTCCACTAGGAAGTTGGATCTCCTTTAAACCAACAAAAGAGAATTTATCGCGGGATAGTCTAATGGTAAGATATTGGGCTCATAACCCAAGGACTGGTAAAGCTTGTCTCGGTTCGACTCCGAGTCCCGCTATAGTTTAGAGCAGTGGTTAGCTTATATTATAAATATTATATGGAATTAAAAATAAAACATATATGTAAATTTTGTAATATGGAGTTTACTACTGGGGCACAATTAGGAACACATATTTCTAAACAATGTCTTAAAAATCCAAATAGAGGAATACAAAAGAATTCTAAAATTTGGAAATGTTCAATTTGTGGTAATGATTTTCTTTCACGAAGAAGATTACAACAGCATCGCAAAGATGAACATATTAACGAAATTAAAAGCAAATACTATGGGTATCATCCGATATTGAATATACCTTGTCAATTTTGCGGTTTAATTTGTAAAAGAGCTCGTGATTTAACAAGACATGAAAAATTTTGCAAAGAAAACCCAAATAAACAAATTTGGCAAGGACATAAAACTTCGGATGAAACTAAAAAGAAATTATCAGAAGCGGCTATTAAAAATCTTAGTGGTACACATTGTAATTGGTTAAATAAAAAGAAATCTTATGCTGAAGAATATTTTGAAACTATATTTACAAATGCTGAATCACAATATCAAGTTGGAAGATACGTATTAGATTTTGCATGGACTAAATCAAAAATTTATATTGAAGTTGATGGTGAACAGCATTATACTAAAGAAGGTATCGAACACGATAAGATTAGGACAGAATTTTTAATAGAAAATGGTTGGAGACTTTTAAAAAGAATTAGATGGTCTGAATTTCAAAAACTTTCTAAAGCTGAACGTGAAAATGAAATTTATAGATTATTACAGACTATCAAAATTCAAGAAGAAACTAAAACGTTATGATCGTAGTCGGTCGGTGGTGGAACCACCTAAAAAACTTGCGGAGTGTAGCTCAGCCTGGTAGAGCATCTGCTTTGGGAGCAGAGGGTCGTGAGTTCGAATCTCGCTACTCCGATAAAAGACATAGGAAGTTCCTATTAATGAATATTTTTTAGGCAAATAAAATTATACTTCCCGTCTTAACTCTCCTTCGCCTAGCTGGTCATGGCACTTGCCTTACAAGCAAGCAAAACCTTGGTTCAAATCCAAGAGGGGAGATAAAAATATAGCATAGGTAGTTCCTATTACTAAGCGTATAGCTCAACTGGTGGAGCAGTTACCGAAAGGTAAAAGGTTGTCGGTTCGAATCCGATTGTGCTTGCCATTCGATACTACCCGCTATAAGGGTTTAACGGCATAAGACGTTCCTATTTAGCTCATGTGAGCGTTTGATTGATATTCAAAAGGTTATTACGTCTCGCCAAACTTTTAACAAAAAGAGAACAAACAAAAACATAAATAAACAAAAGAGAAAATAAAATGACTTACGTTATGAACACAAATAATACCAACCCTAATAATAACCCTGAGGTTCTACAGGATTAGTTTTGTTTCATAACTTGATGAATTTTTAAACTGGATCCTGTAAGATATTAGAACTTACAGGATTTCTTTTTTATTCTAGTGTACCCGAGTTGGTAGCAGGGGGAGGACTGTTAATCCTTTGGCGAAAGCCCGTCGCACGTCCGAGTCGTGCCACTAGAGCTAAATTATTGGTAGGTACCCGAGTGGTAGCAGGGGGCGGCCTGTTAAGCCGTTGGCGAAAGCCCGTCGTTGGTTCGAATCCAACGTGGACAGCTAAAATATTGTCTTGTGGCGGAATTGGTAAACGCACTGCACTGTTAATGCAGCACTTCGGTTTGTAGGTTCGATGCCTACCAAGACAGTTAGATAAAACAGAATGTAGCTCAGATGGCAGAGCGCACCGTTCGGGGCGGTGAGGCCGGAGGATCGTAACCTCTCATTCTGATAAAATAACAGGGTGTAGGCTAGTTGGTTAGTCGCATGGCCTGGGACCATGTTCACGCAAGTTCGAATCTTGCCACCCTGATACAACCGAGCACTCTGACTGTATTATAAATATAATATGAATGAATATATATGTAAATTTTGCGGTAAGATTTGTAAAAACATAAATTCTTTAAAAAATCATGAAAGATTATGTAAATTAAATCCTAATAGACAAATATCGCCATTTGTAAAATATAATGCAGAGCATGAAACAAGTTGGAATAAAGGGCTTACAAAAGAAAATGATGAAAGAGTTAAGCAAATGGCTGAAACTATGAGTCAAAAAATAAGAGCAGGCCTAATACATAACTATGATCATCAAAAAGTATGGACAGAAGAACGTAGAAAAGCACAATCTGAAAGGAAAAAGAAATTTTATGAAGAACACCCAGAAAAGCATCCTAATAGCTTAGTAGCTGGTGCACTTAATAAAATGACATATCCTGAAAAATTAGTTACTGAATATTTAAAAGAACATAATATAACAGCAGAACATAATTGGTATTTTAAAACAGAAAAATTTACAAGATATATAGATTTTTATATAGATGAATTAAAATTATTTATTGAAGTTGATGGAGAATATTGGCACAAAGATAAACAAAAAGATATTGATAAAGATAATGATGCATTAATGTATGGTTATAAAACATTAAGGTTAAAACCAAAAACAGTTATAACACAATTAAATGAATTTTTTAATATGGCATAGGAAGTTCCTATTAGCTCAATGAGCATTTGATTGTTAATCAAAAGGTTTTACTTCCCGCCTAAATTTTTTAGCTTCTATAATTCAATGGTAAAATGCCGGTTTAGTAGTCCGGATTTCTTGGTTCGAGTCCAGGTGGAAGCGTAAAAATCTAAACTTCTGCTCTACCGAATTTATAAATATAATATGGAAGAAAATTATATTTGTAAATTTTGTGGGAAACAATGTAAAAATGCTAATTCTTTACGAAATCACGAAAGATTTTGTAAAGAAAACCCTGAACACCAAGAATCTCCATGGATAAAATTTAATCATGAACGAGGCGCTTGGAATAAAGGATTAACTAAAGATACGGATGAACGTATTAAAAAACGTAGCGAAACATTTTCAAAACGCTATAAAGGCACTGAAGAAGGGAAACGAATTTTTAGTCATCCGCAATCTGAAGAACATAAACAAAAAATGCGTAAAATTGCAACAGAAAGACATTGGGGCGGTTGGCATACCTCAAAATCTATTGAATTTAATGGTATAAATTTAGATTCTAGTTATGAAGTTGAAGTAGCAAATCAACTTAATGAAAATAAAATAAAATGGGAAAGACCTACTTATTTTCTATGGGAAGATACTAATGGAGTAAAACATCGTTATTATCCTGATTTTTATCTTCCAGAATATAATGTATATCTTGACCCAAAAAATGATTATTTAATAAATAATAAATCTAAAAAATTTGGTATTACTGATGTTGAAAAAATAATGAAAGTTGAACAACAAAATGGAATACGTATAATTATTTTAGATAAAGATAATTTAACATGGGAAAACATTAAAGAAAAGATTTAAGTTAGTCGGGAGTTCGAATCTCTCACCAGGCGTATCAATGAGAAAGGGTTGACATTTGTCGACCTTTTTTCTATATTAAAAGAAAAAGGAAATATAATAATGTTTAAGAAAATTATCGATAAAATTGAACAAGCAACCATCAATTATACGATTAAGCATAGGAAGCCATTTACTTATTACTTGAATAGACCTGACGGAAAACGTTGTAAAACCCGTCATACATCCTTTAATGCACAGTCAAAGTATTTCTATGACGATAAAGGTCGTGAAATTGCATGGATATATTCTAATAACGGGAAAATAACTAGTTGTACTACTTACGAATATAAAAATAACGAGAGTAATGAACAAAGTAAGCGTTGGAAGCGTGAATTTAAAATTGTTGATAATAAGCGTGTTTTAATCGAAGATTCGTTAGTTGTTTACAATGATGATGGTACATATACTGTTACAGAAAACGGTATTACGACAACAAAACATATTATTAAGCCTACGGTTATTAAAGATAATAATGGCAATATTATTGAAGAAAAATCATTTGACCCTGATGAAAATGAAGATTTTCATGCTGTAATGTCATATGACGAACAAAATAGATTAATTCGTAAAGTAACAACATATACAGTCAATAATGTGATTAAAAACAAATATATTGATGAAAATGCATATGATGCTGAAGGCCATATTATAAAACATACATGGTATATGAATACTGATTATGGTACTGATGAAAGTACTACTATTGACTATAATGTATATGACAAGAAAAATCGTTTAGTTAAATGCTGTTCACATACATCTTATAATAGAGCTTGTTTGGGTAAGCATAAGTATATAGATACTACATATTATAAGTATGATGAAAAAAATAATGCTGAAATAACTTTACATGAATATACTAATTGGTTATCTAAGTGTTATGATAAAACTGTAACATTGCCAAATGGTTATACTGTTGAATCCCATTGGGATCTTCCGGTTTGGCCTGATAAGTTGCGTCGATTCTTTGGAGCATATTAATCATGACAGAATTACTGATTATCGCAAGTGTAATTACGGTTACAGTAATTCTTAGTTATTATTTCGGTATTCAGCTTTTATATAAGTATAGAAAAGGAATAACGAAGATTCTTGGACTTATTACATTTATTTCTGTTATCGGATATGGAATGTATAAAGATTATCAAGACGAAAAAATTCTTGAAAATGTACTTACTGAAGTAACAACTGAAATTAATAGCACAGATAGAAGTATGTTAACTGATGATGGTTTTCATGAATTTGTGGAACATTTTGTTATGAAGAAAAACGACGTAAATTTTAAAGTCGTTCCACAAATTGATACAGCAATTTTGAAAATCAATAAAGTCTACCAGAATGTACTTAATGACCCTGATTATAAGATTCTTATAACGAGCGCAAATGATTCGAAGTCACATTCGAAAAATTCTGCACATTATCGTGGTGAAGCAGTAGATATTCGTATCAAGAATATTGATCGACATTCGAAGAATGAAATTATATCTACAGTTAAAGAAATTCTTGGAGATAGATTTTTCATATTGCATGAAGATCGAGGAAAACCCAATGAACATTTACATATTCAATTAAAAAATAAGGGTTGACAAAGAGAATATAATTTACTATATTTAACATCGTTAAAGCAAAGAATGTTCCTATTAATATCAAATTATTTTTAGCAGATGACAATACATTCCGCTTTAACAATTCGACGAGTAGCTCAATTGGTAGAGCACATGTTTTTTATACCAACCGCTACTTGGCAAACTTGGTTCCTATTAATTATGGAATAGGTCCATGGGGGTTGTAGGTTCGAGTCCTACCTTCCCGGTTATAAAAAATTTATCGCTGAATGCTCTATCGTCTAGTGGTTTAGGACAGCCGGGGGTTAAACCGGTGAACAGTGGGTTCGAATCCCCTTAGAGGTAACTAAATATTGATTGCAGTCAATATATTCTTCAGCGAGAGGTATACTGATTGACGCCTGCAAACGTTGTGATGTATACCGGCGCTATTAAAAATATTTTAAAAAGAGGGGTTGACAAACCAAAAACTTTTTACTATATTTTAATCAAACAAAAAACAAAAACAGGAAAAAAATTTTTATATATAATATAAAAGGTAACAAAATGAACAAGAACTTTAACATTGAATTCATCGCGATTGCAGCAGAACGTATTGCAGAATTTGCAGAACGTGTTTTTGCGATTGACAATTCAGTGCACAGGTTCAAGTAAACGAAATTACTTAAGGTATGAAGAATTTACGGTTCCTGTGTATAACACAGGGACCTTAATTTTTTATATAACTTTGGGACTTTAGAATACGTTAGCTAGTTCACCGCCCTTTCACGGCGGAGAATCGGGGGCAGCACCCGGAAGTCCTACTAATTTTGGGCTTATGATGTAATGGTAGCATAATAGCTTTGCAAGCTATTTGTTAGGTTTCGAATACCTATAGGTCCACTATATTATGCCGCTCAATCCGAATCCAGTGATCGGACGGGACTGAAAATCCCAGAAGCTCAGGGCAGCACTGAGGGGCGGCACGAAAACATTATGGGCCAGTAGCCTAGTAGGAAAGGCACCGCACCTGCAATGCGGAGTTCATGGGTTCGATCCCCATCTGTGTCCACTAAATTTTTGGGCTCGCATGTACCCTGGAGGCGAGCTGGCCTTGCAAGCCGGCTGAGATGGGTTCGACACCCACCGGGTCCATGAAAATAAATTTACATTAAGGAGTTAAAATGGGAACTGATATGTAAAAATAAATATGGGCTTATGGTGTAATTGGTAACATGTCGGCTTTGCAAGCCGAAGAGTCCGGAATCGTCCTCCGGTAGGTCCACTAATGGGGGCAAAGGTTACTTTTCGCAACTTTTGCACAAAGAGTTCCTAACTATATTGGTTCAATTCCAATAGCCTCCACTAAATTTATGGGGCTGTAGCTCAGTTTTGGTGGAGCGGAAGACTGAAGATCTTCGCGTCGCAGGTTCGATTCCTGCCGGGGGCACTAATATGGTTCTATCGTCTACGGAAGGCTAGGATGTAACCCTCTCAAGGTTATGAATTTGGTTCGACCCCAAATGGAACTATTAAAAATATGGGACTTTAGAATATGCTGGTTAGTTCGCTGCCCTTTCAAGGCGGAAAGTCCGGATCATCGCCGGAAAGTCCTACTAAAATATATCCGATTAACTCAGTGGTTCAGAGTGACGCTTTGACTAAGCGTAAGTCATAGGTTCGAATCCTTTATTGGGTACTATCCATAGGCATAACGATTGGTTTTCCGTTTGCCACTCTGATAAGGTGGAGACTGTAGGTTCAAATCCTACCCTATGGACTAAAATATCGGCAACTATCTCCTCGCTCTGATAAGGCGTTGAAAGAGTAATTGGTTACATGTAGGTTCAATTCCTATGTTGCCGACTAAATTAAATTTTAATATTTAAAAGGATTGACATTAGTCAATCCTTTTTCTATATTATAGTATATGGGAAGAATTTTTAATAAAATGTATATTGTGTCTGGTGCGGTTAAACCTACTGATATATTGGACTATTATCGTTTTCAAACAAAGAAGATGTTAGATGATATTCCTTATGGTTATACTCATCAGTTATTTGATGAAGCCATTGAAGTTGATTCTACTGGAAAGCATATTGAATATGATAAATTCCACTGTGATAATTATTGGACCACATCAGATGAAACACAGCTTAAAGATTTAAATTGTCATCGAGTTGCAAAGATTAACGGTGTTTGGATGACACTTGATATTGATCCGTTTGAAGACGATGTAGTTGATTACCTTGAAGGAAATGGCTATTATCAGAAACTTGGTGAATATGGTTCAGGCTGGTTTGATAAAAATCATAGACCAGAATTTAAACAAGCAATTTTTACGAGAATTCATCAGTCATTAAAATTAGAATGGGATTTTAAACATAATTGTTATGCTGGTATTGTTCCAAATATGAAAAAAGATGAACTTACAATTTACGCTGGTGATCGCCCTTACAATTATAAAAAACAAATTGGTAATATTAAGGTTGACGGTAAAAAAGTAATTGTAAAAGTTAATGACGACATTTATGAATTTGAAAAAGAAACTGATCAAGGCTTTATTGATTTCGTAAAACTTTGTCTTGATGCAAAAAATAAAGTTGTCTTTGGTCGTGAAACGGGTGAAACTGAATGGGATAAGTCAGAATGGTCAGACCGTAGGATTATGACAGAAGCACGAATGAAAGCAAGGAATGTAACTCTCGATGAATTAACTAAAGATGAGATTACATGGAAGCAAGAAGATTTTAACAAACTTTTTAATGCATATAATGAATGAGTTATTTCTTGGTGAAATAGACGCCACAGTTTAAGTAAAAGAGATTAAGTAATAAAAATAAGGATTGACTAATGTCAATCCTTATTTAAATTTTTATAATAATTTATTAATTTCCTTCTATAGAATTACAAAAGCTATTAACGAAATTTGTTGCATAATCTTTTACTTTTGCTTCAAATTCTTGACTATCTGTATCTGTTAATAACTCACCGTCTTCATCATATTCTAACAGATCGTCGATTAAACCAGCACCATTAAGTTCAAAATTATCTATATTTGCAAGGCGTAATAATGTTACGCGCTCACGTGGACTAAGGGTTTCTTTATTTAATGCTTTTTGCATTATTCGTATATCAGCATCCCTATCTAAATAACACAACCCACCATATGTTATATCATCAGGACCATAATTAATAAAACCTATTACTTGTTTAATTAATTCATTTCTGTCTGATGTTACCGCCTTGACATATGCCCATTCTGGTCTTTCATGTGCACGATCGCCAGATATTTCATAAAACATATATGTTGGACTATTATTTTCTTTAATCAGCTTATAGCCAGCAGATTTAAGAGTTTTTATAGCTTCATTTAAATTCATTTGATGTTCTCCTTAAATTATATATTATTTATAAAAAAAATTATTTTAGGGGGTTTACAAGAGTTAAATAATTTACTATATTTAACAACGTAAATAAAACAAGAATAGCAAAAGCGGTTCCTATAACCAGAGGAATAGCTTAGTTGGTTAGAGCAACGCAGCAATGCGGAGGCCGTCGGTTCGAGTCCGATTTCCCCTACCATCAAGTTTACTGCTCGCTATTTTTACAAAAACAGGAAAAAATTTTTTATATATAATATAAAGGTTAAGAAAATGACAAAGTTTGTAGTTGATATGCATGATGTTGATACTCGCCGCGATGGACGAGGTTTCGGCAAGCATGATAAGGATCGCTACAGACACAGGGTCATTTGATATTAACTATATAAAGAGTTTATAAAGATGATTCCTGTGTAAAAACGGGAATCATTTTTTATTTGGTCTCATCGTTTAATGGATGGACACTAGCTTGTCACGCTAGAAGTACGGGATCGTGACCCGTTGAGACCGCTAATAAAATAGCATAAGAAGTTCCTATTGAAAAATACAGACTGCAAATCCGTTAATATACTTCTCGCTATTAATTTGGTACCTTAGTTCAGTTGGTTAGAATGCCAGCCTGTCACGCTGGAGGTCACGAGATCGAAGCTCGTAGGTATCGTTAAGTCTGTTAAATTATTTTTGACAGGTTCGAAGAATAAAGAATTATATATAATATATGAATTACAGAAACATATATTATAAGATAATTGAGAAAGCAAAAAACGAGGATAAAAATGGACACAGACAGTTAGGTTATTTTGAAAAACATCATATATTACCTAAGTCATTAGGCGGTAGTAATGATAAAAATAATTTAGTTAAACTTACAGCACGTGAACATTTTATTTGTCATTGGCTACTTGTTAAAATGTATGATAAAGGAACTGATGAAAGAAATAAAATGCTATGTGCTCTTTGGCGAATGCGTTCAAATCCATTACAAAATCATATACGGTATACTAATGCTAGAACATATGAAAATTTAAGAATAGAATATTCAAAAATTATAAGTAATCAAATGCATATTATACAAATGGGTAAAAACAATTCACAATTTGGAACTAAATGGTATACAAATAGAAATACAGGAGAAAGTAAAAAATTTAAAGAAAAACCAAAAGAAGAATATTGGATTGAAGGTAGAAATTTGTTTCATGGCGAAAGCAGTGTATTAAAAATAAAATTAATAACATTACGACATACTGAAACTAAAGTGCCGCAAAAAAATTATTTAAAATCAGTTGATGATGCACATAAATTATGGGATGAGTTTCATTCTGGAACTTATGAAAAATTAGATGACTTTGCTAAAATACACAATAAAACTAGAAGTGCAATATTTGTAAAATTTAAAAGATATATACCAGCATTTAATACAGATAAAAAACGTAGTTGCAGAAGTTATAAATCAAATAATATATTAATTGGAAAATATGAATAATAGTTTTGAATATAGTCTCGTAGGCTAAGTGGATTTAAACCAGAAGACTACGAATCTTCAATTTCCAGTTCGAATCTGGACGAGACTACTAGAGTTGTCAGCTTAACAACTTTAAATAAATGAGTTCCTGGAGTTTGTAGGTAGCTTCTGCACAAAATCAAAAACCTTCATTATGCGGTGGGAGTTTTGCTGGCTTCTCGTGTCCGACACCGGGCAGATAAAAAACCAGTATTTATGCGGTAGTAGCTCAACTGGTAGAGCACCGGATTGCCATTTCGGAGGTTTGTGGGTTCGAGACCCATCTACCGCTCTAAAATTTGGATCTGTAACTCAGAGGAAGAGTACCTGCCTCTTAAGCAGGGAGTCGTGATATCGTAATTCACCAGGTCCATTAAAAAATTTCATCCCATGTGTAGTGTAACGGTAGCACGCAAGTTTGTGGCACTTGAAGATTGGATTCGACTTCCAACCTATGGATAATGCGGTTATGGTGTAACTGGCAACATAATAGTCTTCCAAACTGTAGTTTCGGGATCGTACCCCGATAGCCGCTCTAATGAATTACTTAGAATTAAATGATAAAGGTAAGCTCGGAAGTGATGAGCAAAAATTGGCCGACTATTTTGGAGTCGGTCATTATACTACATTTTATAAAAAGCATTTTTTACAAAATAAAATAAAACTCACTAAGGATGATTTTATTGCAGGCGTAATTCCAGTAATGTTTTGCGCTATGAAAAAACTTAACATTGATTATAAGCATGATGATTATCCTGAACAGCTACAAAAATATCTTCATCGTAGAATTTGGGAATCGACTCTTGGTCGTATAAAAACTAGTGTCTTTAATGATTATCTATTTGGACCTGTTTTTATTAAACCAAAAGATAAATTAAAAAAGTTTACTGGTTTTGTTTTAAATTCAAGAGATGATTGGCTTCTTACTGAAGGCGCAGGCGATAGCACGAAAATTATCTGTTCAAAACCGGTAAAATGGGTTACAGAATATCGTATTCCTGTAATTAATGGCGTCGCAAGAGATTATTGTCATTATTTTGGAAATCCAGGTATATTTGTAGATAAGGCTGTAATTCAAAATATGATAGGTGATTGGAAAGATTCTCCAAAAGCATATTGCTTGGATGTTGGAGTCTTAGATACTGGAGAAACTGCATTAATAGAAGTTAATGATGCATTTAGCTGCGGTAGTTACTCAATGAGTGCTGAAACCTATGGTGATTTACTGACAACAAGATGGAATGAGTTAAAAGGTTGACGAAAGTCAACCTTTTTTCTATATTTAAATTATGTTCAAAAAGTTGGTTAAAAAAATATTAAAAGAAAACCTACCAGTAATTGAATTTGTCGATTATACTGGTGAATATCCATGTCTTTGTTCAGGGACATTGACTATTAAAGTTAACGGCAAAGAATATGAAATCGACCATTTGCGTTCCGGTGGACATGTTTGGTTTGATGATGATTGGGGTGATCATGTCGAGACAGGGCCGTGGCGCATTGACGAAGACGATATACCAGAAGAAATTCGGCAGTATAAGGACGAAATAGAGGATGTTGTCAATAAACACGTGCCGCATGGCTGTTGTGGTGGTTGTGTTTAATAGGATAAAGGTTGACGAAAGTCAATCTTTTTTCTATATTATAATATGGAATAAAGGATTAATAATGGATATTCTTAAATGTATGGGTTTATTAGCTGCATCGATTATGGTTTTCATAATTGCTGGAGGCGGAGCTGATTTACATAAGGATAGATCTACTTATGTCGAAAAGACTTATGAAAAGTCAGAACTCATTAATGCTGGTAAAGTGTTAGTGGAAATGCATACAATTATCGATGACGGTATTACAAGACGAGTTTTAAAGTCTCAGATTCTTGTTGATTCTATTCAAGAAAGAGATGTAGAATATCTTAATTCTGCTATAAAAAATATGACCTATAATAATATTGTTGCCAGACAGCATGAAATTGACAATAAGACGGGTAGTTATAGGGATAATATTATCATAAATCCGACTTTGGAAATGACTCCAGTAAATTATTAAGAGATTTAATATGAGAAGACTATTTATTATTAGAAAAGATTTACATCTTACAGGCGGTAAACTAGCCGCCATGATAGGACATTGTGCAGAATGTTATTGGATGAACTTAATTAAATCTGCCAATCGACCGTTTAATGACGGTCCAGGTACATTAGTATCTTTTGTCATCGACGATGATGTTATGCAAAATTATATTCAAGGTATTTTCACTAAGACCATTTGTGAAGCAAAGAACCTTAATCATTTGATGAAGGTTGTTGATATTGCTAAAAAACTTGGTCTTGTTGAAGGTACTGATTACGGTTTTATCGATGATGTATGTAAGACAGAACTTACTCCAGAATTTACCGATGAAAATGGTGTTGACCGTTGTCGTGTAGGAATCTGGTTTAAACCGTTGTCGGATGAAATCAGTCATAAGCTTAGTAAGAAATATCAATTATACAAGGGTTGATTATGAAAAATGAAAGAGTATTTACTAACGGTAATGAAGTATCTAAAGCATCAATGGTTCTTTTTGACATTAATGCCCATGTAAAAGAAATTGCAAAAAAATATAAAAATTATGCAATGACTGCATTTAATGAGTTTAAAGAAGTCATGTATATTGCTAAAACTGATAAACGGTTTAAAGTTACTAAAGGCTTAAAACTAAAGCAGTCTTTTATTGACAAGACAAAGCAGACGCTTGTATTTCATTTTCAGGATGTAGTTGATAAAGTTAATTGCGAACTTGTCATGCAACCTTATTGTCGGGATTCTGATAGTCCTGAAGCAGAACTTGATTATGGTTATCATCTTTATCTTGAAATGGAAAAAAATAAAGAAACAACTACCTTAAGTGATCCAGCACGAGACTTTGAAGAACGATATGAAAAATATAAAAATGAATTATTGGATTCTTTAAAATACAAGAACAAAAAATCCTAAAAAATTAAATTACGAAATATAGGAATTATATTCACGATGTTATACGATGATTTTAAAAAGGTTCTAGATCAGCAAGGAATCGGTATAGTTGCAGATGGAATAGGAAATGCTGCTATCTATTATATTGTCAAGGCCGGCGATGGCCGTAAGGATATACATATTGATCTTGGTGGCTATTGCGATATGGAACCGTTCAAGTGGTCTGTTGATTCTGAATGGAATGTAGCGAAAAATACGAAAAACTATCATGGTCAACCGTGGGATATCATTTCCGTGAAATCTGAATATGTCGATAGCGAATTTGGTGGTGGTTATTATGATATAGATACAAAAACCTATCTTGCAGACGAAGAATATCTGAAGCAAATCATCGCGGCAAAAGACAAACTATTGTCTATATTACCGGAATTGACGGAAATGAGCAAAGCTGTTTTCGATGATGCAATGAAAGATGTCTTTAGCTTAAGTATCGAGAAAAACTACATATCAAAGAAATGGGTTGGGCATCTTACTTATAAAGGCATAAGAAAACATACAAAAAGTTGTACTAGTTTCTTCGAAGCCAAAGAAGAGCTCGATAAGCTCTATACTGAGGCTTATGCTATGGACCATTCCTAAGTATCAATTAAATAAACCAATATTACTAGTCCAGAATATACAAAATTACGTAATTCACCAGAATTCAAGAAATTGATTCATAATGAGGAATAAATATGGCCAATCCAAAAGAAAAATATTTTAATATTGATACTGATGAAGTTGTATGTCCATATTGTGGTGCTGAAGTAATGGATTCATGGGAATTACCTGATTGTGATGATATTGAATGCTGGGAATGTGGAAAGAAATTTCATTATGAAAGAGAAGTAACTGTAACTTACTGGTCACATAGAATTAAAGACGATGGTAAAGTAGATTATAAAGATGAATTAATTGAACAATAATTTATTTTTAGGGTTTACAAACAGAAAATAATTTACTATATTTAACAACGTAAAATAACAAAAAAGAAGAAAAAAATTTTATATATAATATAAAGGTTTAAAAAATGAAGACTCTTAGTTTAACACTTGTCCTACTCAGTAGCCTGCTCCTCAGCTGGTTATTGCGTCGTAATATAGTGGGAACTAAGTAGTTCGGTTTTTTAATCGTATGAATTTATAAAGGTTCCCATAAGTTGGGGACCTTAATTTTTTATATAGCTCTATGAGGTAACGGTAGCCTACGAGACTCCAAATCTGCGAAATCCCTGTTCGAATCGGGGTAGGGCTGTAAACGGTCTGTGATTGGAATTGGTATACAGCATCGGCTTAAACCCGGTGGCCGAGATAAATACGGATTGGGGGTTCGAGTCCCTTCAGGCCGATAAAATATAACGGTATGTGATGGAATGTATACATGCGGGCTTGAGAGGTCCGTGCCCAAAAGGGATTGGGAGTGCGAATCTCCCCGTACCGATAACATAACGTCAGGTGGAGTAATTGGTAGCCTCGCAAGAACGAGAGTCTTGTGGTAGAAATACCGTGAGGGTTCGAGTCCCTCTCTGACGATAAATTAATGGAAGCGTAGGCTAATAGGTAAGCCAGCACTTTGCTAAAGTGCCGTGGAGAAATCTGCTTGAAGGTTCGAGCCCTTCCGCTTCCGCTACATATTGCTTGGTGGTGAAAATCGTGTGGCCTAGGCGCATCGTAGGTAAACACGCCCCGCATAGTAGGGGTGTCTACTTAGCTGGTAGACTTGTTGGTTCGAGTCCAACCTAAGCAGTTAAATATCCACTGGTGATGGAACTGGCATACATATCGGATTCAAAACCCGAGTTTTGAGGGTTCGACTCCCTCCTGGTGGACTAAATGGCCGAGTGATGGAACTGGCGAGACAACGGTGCCTTAGAAGCATCGGTCCGAAAGGGCGTGTGGGTTCGAATCCCACCTTGGCCACTATGACTAACTTTGAAATGTGAAAGGAATCGCTCACTGCAGAAGAGTGGGCAAATAAATTTGTAGAACTGGATTATTGTCCAAAATGTCCAGCCTATAGTTTTTGTAGAGATTGTGATATATTGAATCCAACAAAGTTAGATGGAACAGTCAATACAGAAGAATGTAATAATACTTGTAGAAAGAGATTTCTTACTTGGGCAAATAAAGATGCACAATGTTAAACATGCATATGTATATTGTAATGATAAGCTTGCGGGTCATTTGTTAAGAAACCGCAAGCATTATGTTTTTATATACGATAAAGATTATGTTGGTCCATCTATTGCCATAAATTTTCCTAAATCAACTAGATACTATTCTAGTCCGTATTTATTTCCGTATTTTTATGGATTGTTGCCAGAAGGTGAAAATAAAGAATTCTATTGCAAAATATTTCACCTTAATCCAGATGATAATTTTGAAATCCTGACAAATTTAGCATGGCATGAAACAATTGGTCCTGTTACTGTAAGACCTTTCAAAAACGGTTGACAAAACATTAATAGTTTTCTATATTAAAATAAAAAAGAGAACCTTAATGTATACATGTAATCCAGATAGAGTTTTTCGTGGACCACGTGAAGCACAAGAACATGATATGGTAGTTGACTTTACTCATGAAGTTGCTAAAAAACTTGAAAAACTTAAATTACCTACATTTGGTAATAATGAAAAATTATTTTCATATATCGAACGTGAAAACAGAGATAAGTTATATTTGTCATTTAAATGTGATTATAGAAAAGAATCCATTTTCGTAGAAATTCCTTCAGTTGATTTTGGTATATCTTTACACGTAAAAGATTTAAAAAAGATTAAAACTAAACTTAAACCTGATGGTTATCTTATAAAAGCTATTAATGAAGGTGAAGATTTAATAAGGCAAATTCGTAGTACAATAAAGTCGAAAATTCATACAGCAATTACATTGGATGAAGTATAATGCATGAAATTATAGATGATAGACAATGGCGTGGACCGACTGATGCTGTAACATTTAAGAGAACTTGTGAAAATAATCATAGTTTAGCACAAAAACTTGAAAAACAAGGTATTAAGACTAGTGGTATAAATGATGAACTTTATGCTTGTTTAAAAATTAATAAGCATCCATTATTAATACAACCTAGTTGGCGTTATATTGATTGTTGGGGTTCGCATCCTAGTGGTAAAGATCCATATGATGTTAATATTATGATTCCTGCGGTAGGAGTAACAATTCCTGTTAAACTTGCTAAAATTAAAAAGACATTTGAATCTAAAACTTATCTTGTAAAAGCATTGACCGAATATAGTGCGGCATTAGCTGCTGCAAAAAGTAAAAAAGCAAAAAAATCTGTAGACTTGGCATATACAAGTATAATTGAATCAGCTCAAGCATTTGATGAGGCATAATTATGCATATAATTGAAAGAGATAGTACATGGCGTGGTCCAAGCGAAGCTGTGGCATTCAATAGAGAGTGTAATGATAAGCATGATCTTGCTGTAAAACTTGAAAAACAAGGTATTATAACTGAAGGTGTAAATACTACACTTTATGGTTATATTAACTTAGGAGAAAGATTTTTACGAATAATTCCTTCTTGGCGTTATGATGGCTATTGGAGAACTAAAGATGGTAAATCAGATCCATATGATGTCAATATTGAAATTCCATCATTTGATGTAACTATTCCGGCTAAGCTTGATAATATTAAGAAAGTATTTAGTTCTGACGGATATCTTATGAAAGCTATTAAAGAATATGAAGCATCTTTGCATACTGCAAAGCTTGTATTCGCAAATACTATTAAAGCAGCACAAGCATTGGATGAAGTATAAATGGAAACTTATATTTTATTTGGAATTCCTGCAGTAATTTTTGGTTACATGTTTTTTGGAACCATTGGAAGTATTCTTAAAACCCGAAAAGAAATTTTAAGATTAAGACATGAAAAAAATTATTTTTATGGGTTTACAAACAGAAAATAAATTACTATATTTAACAACGTAAAATAACGAAAAACAAGAAAAAACTTTTATATATAATAATAAAGGATAAAAGCAAAATGAACTATCAGTTATATACATCATGCACTTCTTCATGCAGACAGCAGTCTTCATGTTATTGCATGTATTCCATTAAAACTGATGGGTGACATCATTAAAGTTTGTATATAAACTTTTATGGCGTCACGAAAAGTGACGCTTTTATTTTTTATTAATTTGGCAGTTTCGGATAGCGGCAATTCCTGGAGGCTGTAACCCTCCCGCCTTAACGGGCTTCCGTAGGTTCGAGTCCTACAGCTGTCACTAAAAATTTATGAATTTATGCTAGTTTGGCAGAGTGGCGAATGCGCGTGACTGTAGATCACGTCTCTAACGAGTTAACATCAGGGGTTCGACTCCCTTAGCTAGCACTAAAATATAGGTAAAAATGTCAATAAGTTTAATTGAAAAATATGGAGAAGATTATATACGTAATGTTTTTAAAACTGCCAAAACAGTTGATGAAGCATGTGAAAAATTACAAACAATAACAAAATATTTAAATTATTATGCAAAAGAATTAAATTGTATTGATGATTATAATAGAATAAAAATTAATTCTAGTCAAATTGTTAAAGAACGTTTAAAAGATTATCCAGATGCATACATAATGAAAAATGTTAATGGTGTAGTTACACGTACTATAAATGATGATGCATGGCTTAAATTAATTTTTGAAAATAAAATTAGTAGTAAAAAACAAACAATATTACGTATTCTTATTAAAGCAGGATATAAAGAAAATAAATGTGAATGTTGCGGTATTAATGAATGGAATAAAAAACCAATAACTTTACAATTACATCACAAAAATGGAAATCCACGTGATAATTGTTTAGAAAATTTAGAAATATTATGTCCAAATTGTCATTCACAAACTAATAATTATGGAAGTAAAAATGCGGCATTACATATAAAAGATTAAAACACAAACGAGTAGAACCCGTGTTGCATCATTCTTGATTTCATGCTAACGGGCTAACCCAGATGGGGAAAACTCTGGGACGAGGAATCTGCTCTTGCGAATTAGATGAATAACAGAATGATGGTCGCAAGAGTGTAGTATTGGCTCTACTAAAATATGCCACGTGAGGCCACTTGAAATAAGAGTGAGCGGAGAGAAATTCTGGATTAACCACCTGCTGTGCTCCTTAATCAGTCCTTGCAATTAGGACGCCTGTAAGTTTGTGTTAATTGTGCTGATATAGCCAAGTCTGGTAAGGCTGATGGTTGCAACCCATCGATCGGGAGTTCGAATCTCTCTATCAGCTCTACATGTAGCATAGGATGTTCCTATTAATGGAAGATAGGCCATCAGGCCTTGATTCGGTTCAAATCCGAAAGCCGAAAGGCAAATTACATCCCGCTATAAGAAATTAAAAAATGGCATAAGAAGTTCCTATTTCGCCCGTTAGGGCATCCGACTTGAAATCAGACTAATTACTTCTCGCTATTTAACGGCAGTATAACACAATGGTTAGTGTAGCGGAATCATAATCCGTTAATATTGGTTCGAATCCAGTTATTGCTATAATAAAAAATTAATTATGAAGTTAAAATACATATGTCAATATTGTAATAAAGAATTAACTAGGCCATGTGCATTAGCTATACATCAACGTGTTTGTAAATTAAATCCAAATAGACAACCGTTAATAAATAATGGTAATTTAAATATAGCTAAATATCATAAACCTAAGGCTCCATATGGAACATGGAAATGTAAGTGGTGTAATAATGACATTATTTTTGATACTAGAAAACAATTAAAAGAACATTTAAAAGAAAAACATCCAGAAAAACGTAATGCATGGAATAAAGGCTTAACAAAAGAAACTGATGAACGTGTTAAACAATTTGGTCAAACATATTCTAAGCGAATAAAAAATAAAGAAATATCTGCACTTTTTGCAGGCAAAAAACATACAGATGAATGGCGAAAAAATCATTCAGAATTACAAAAAGAAAGATATAAAGGAATATCGATATATGCAACCGTAAGGGAAAAACGAAAATCTTATCCTGAACAATATTTTGATAAAATATTTAGTGATGCAGAAAAACAATATCATGTAGATAGTTATTTTTTAGATTATGCATGGCCATATATTAAATTATATATTGAAGTTGATGGTGAACAACATTATACTGAATCTGGTTTACTTCATGATAAAGAAAGAGCAGAAATATTAAGTAAATTAGGTTGGAATTGTATTACGCGTATTAGATGGAAAAATTATATAAAATTAACAACTAATGAAAAAGAAAATTTTATAAATAATTTATTAAATAAAATTAATATTTTTAAAAATGAAACTATAGGAAGCAAAACAGACTGCCGGCTCCTATATACGGTGTACAACGTCGAAGATAAGGTCTAGGGTTTGTAAGTTTCAGTATTGGAGAAACTTATACGGCAAGGTTCACCGGGAACAATGAACCATTTTTGAGGATTAACCCTAATTGGTAAGGGCACGGTTTGGAATACCGTCGTGGGTTTACTCACTTGAAAGTTCGAGTCTTTCATCCTCAGCTACGTATGGTGTTAGCGTTAAAACGGCATAGGTATACATATGCACGGCACTGCACAGATGAACTATGCGTATTACTGTGCAAAATAAAAAATACGCTGTCTGGAAGAGCATCAGATTGGCGACTCAAGCTGTCCTGAAAACAGTAGTTCCGCAAGGGCTTGTGGGTTCAAATCCCTCCTCTTCCTCTAATGGAAGATTAGACTAACTGGTAAGTCAGCAATTTCGAACGTTGCCGCCGAAAGGCTTGGGTGTTCGAGTCACTCATCTTCCGTTATATTTTCTGTCCGTTAGCCAAGTCTGTTCTAAGGCAGGGGTCTCTGAAGCCTCCATTCGGTGGTTAAAATCCATCACGGACAATATTTTCAAATCTTTTTTATAACGGTCATCATTGACCGTTATTTTTTTATATTTGTTTTTATAAAAACAAAAATAGGAAACAAATATGAGTCATTTTACCACATACGTTTTTACAAAAACTAACGATCAAGAAGAACTGGATAGATTAATGCTTCCATATCATGAATATGAATGCACAGGCATTACTGACTATTGTATTCATCAGGATATTACAGCAGAATGTCAAAAAGATTTTGATGATACTGATGAAGAAGATTATAATAGACTTGACCCGACTGCAATCGAACAGTTCCTTGAAGATGATCGTGGAATTACTAATTATTATGAAGAAGAACCTAGAAAAAAGCCATTGAATTCTTATGCTGTTATTAAGGACGGTAAGTTAATCGCCGCATATGACTTTACTAATCCTAATCATAAGTGGGATTATTATGTTCCATATTCTTGGCAAAAGTCTGAATATGTCGATGTTGATGATGACGATGAATCAAAGGCAATTCTTAAGTCTAAATTTGATATTGCAAAATATTTGAAGCGTGCTGAAAATAAAGCTAGAGATAAATTTAATCTTGTAAAGCCTCATATTAAAGAAGGTTATATTACATGGAAGCAAGCTCGCGAGCAGAATGCTGACAATATTGATAAGGCCCGTGAAATTTATAATGGTCAAGCATCGCAGGTAAGTTTAAAAAATGCAATAGATAGTCGTACATATTTTGATTTGACTTTTAACTGCAATACGGTTGACGATATTGCCATAATGAATGAAGAAGATTATGTCAAGCATGTATTAAGAACTGCGGCACCATTCTGGGCTATGGTTAATCCGGAAGGTGAATGGATTGAAGCTGGTCATATGGGCTGGTGGGCTGTTACTTGGGATGAAGATGAAGATTTCAGCAAGACTTGGCAAGAAGCATGGAAAAAGATTCCTGATGATTGCTATATTTGGGTTTGCGATTGCCATACTTAATAAAGGAATAGAATAATGAAGAAAATTGTATTTGCATGTTGTTTACTCGCATCATTTGTTTTTGCAAAGGATCTTAAGATTGATGTTTGCAGAGGCGATAATTGTTATACTTATTTAATTTCTGATGCAAAGGATTATCGTTATATCCATGACGCAACTGGTAGAAAGTATCTTCGTATTTTTAAGTATAATAATAAGATTCTGGATATCTTTGTTGACGGTATGACTGTAAAGGTTGGTAAGTAATGTATTATAATGACCTTGAAGATGAATGTTCTGACATTAGACATCTCATTAAGCGTAATATGCGAGATGATGAAGATCGTAAAAAGGATATTATTATATTCACCGAAGACGAATGTAAAGAAATTTTAAGAATGATTGAAAAAGTCGAAGATGAATATACTGATATGGCTAATGAGTTAGATTGTAAAGAAAGTGAGATCAGTGACTTGGAAGACGAAATTGATAGTTTGAAATATCATGAAGATGTTCCTGAAGAACTTGCAAGATTACTTGACCACAGTGACTTTGATGTTGGTACGGTTCAAATTCTTGAAGAATCAATATCAAATATTTTAAAAGCTAGAGGCTATAATGTTTAAAGAACATTTGTAAAGACTAAAGGGTTTACAAACCCTTTATTTTTTTATATATTTGACTTTATGGGAAAAGAAGAAGTAAAATTAAAAGAATATTCATTTGAAATCCAATCAACTGATGATACAAGTGAAACTGTAGGTATTGTTGGTGAAGAATATTCTAGCGTTTATAGTGATGAAAAGTTTTATCGTAAAGAAGATGTTGATGCTTTACTTGCAGAAAAGGATAAAGAAATTAAGCAGCTAGAATATTTGTTACATATTTCTACAAAGCAGGTACGTTAGTATGAAACCGATTTTTATTAGTGGAAGTTCAAAAATTCATGAATTGAATGCTGAAATGAAAGATGCATTGAATAATGTAATTAAACGTAATATTCCAGTGCTTGTTGGCGATTGTTTCGGCGTTGATTCTCTTGTCCAACGATATTTAAATGAGCAGAATTATACAAATGTAACTGTTTATTGTTCTGGTTCATATCCTCGTTGTTATAACAATAAGTTTCAGTTAAAACATTGTGTAGATGAAACAATGTCTAAGTCTGGTCGAGACTTTTATGAAATAAAGGATATTCAAATGACTGAAGATTGTGCTGGAGCACTTATGTTCTGGGACGGAAAAAGTATTGGAACAAAAAACAATATCGAACGTTGTAGGGCGCTTAATAAAAATTATAAAATAATCAAGGCATAATTATGGGAAGTATCAAAGAAGAAAATATTAAGATTTTTAATCATACACAAGAAATTATTAAAAAAGATAAGACTTTATTAGCATCTATTGAAAATTCAATTAAGAATTCTGAATTTTTTCCAGCAAATATGACAGTTGATATTTATTGTGATAATAAAATTCCAGCAAATATCAAGGTTACAAAGAATAGTTCTTTCAATGCAGCGAGAAATTATACTGGTAAAGTAGCAGTTCTTAATTTTGCATCTGCCACTAATCCTGGTGGCGGTGTAACAAAGGGTTCTAATGCTCAGGAAGAATGTCTTTGTCGTTGTTCTACTCTTTATAATGTTTTGTCTGATAAAAAGTTTGATGAACTTTTTTATTCGCCTAATAAAAACTACGGTAATGCACTTCATACTGATGATTTGATTTATACTCCTGATATTCAAATTATCAAGTCTGATAATTATAATATGTTATATCGACCATTTTCTGTTGATGTAATTACTTGTGCTGCACCTAATCTTCGTGAAACTCCTGCCAATGCATATAATCATGAACGTGGCGAACATCCGAATATTACAGATGACGAATTAAGACAACTTCATCTTCGTAGAGCACTTCATATTCTTGAAATGGCAGCAGCTAAGGGTGATAAAACTATTATTCTTGGTGCATTTGGTTGTGGTGCATTTAAGAATCCACCGGAAATTGTTGCAACTGCCTATAAGCAAGCGATTGAAGGTATGAAATATCTATTTAAGAATATTGAATTTGCTGTCTATTGTGGAAAAGATTCTGTAAATTATGATGTATTTAAGAAAATAATTGAAGGATAATAACGAATTTATTATGAGCCAAGACATAAATAATTACGTAATTAATGCTATACTTAATACAAAGGAAAATTCTCCTGATTATTTTATAGCATGTCTTAAACAGCGTCTCGCTGACGGACAAGGAAGTACGACTGATTTTAAAACAGTTGAAGAGCTTGAGAAAGCACTTCTTGCCGCTGATTGGGAAAAGTTTGAACACCCAAATATAGCAGAAAATTGTTTAGGTTTTATTACCAAGTCTTTCGGTGGTCATATGGGTATGATTCCACTTGAATATTTATCTAATCAGTTAATTTGTCGACTTGATGATATTAAAGGAACTGGAAAGCTTTCATTGACTTGTTATGCTGATAGTGATAGATATCCAGTTGACTATAATGTCTTGATTATTGGCGATGACGGATTTGGCCCATGTATGTTTACGTTCCATCCTGGTGAACCACTGAAACCGTCTACTTTATCGTCTGATGGTAATAATGAATTCGGATTGAAAGAGGGCGATACTATAAATGTAGCGCAAGCTAAAAAATTCGGGTTCAAATATGTAAAACTTCTCACAATTTAGGGATTTACAAAAGTAAAATCATTTACTATATTTAATTTCACAAAATGAATAAAAACGCATAGAGAGTTCCTATGAAATGGTTCTAGGAAAACTGAATACTCTCCGCTAAAAAGGAAACAAAAAATGTCTAAGAACTTTAATGTAAAGCTCATCACCATGTTTAACGTCGCTCCGGTTGTTGAAAAGTCAGAACAGCTGTCTTTCGAGGAAGTCAACCAGGAAGCATCTAAGTATGGATATATTATCCATCCTGATTGTTGTTCTAAAATCGTGCTTGATTGGATTAAGCAGGAAGCGAAGACTAATTATAACGCTACCTTCTACAAGCAGTGGTCTGATATTACATCTAAGACCCGTTTTGAGCTTTTGATTGACCAGATCCGTCATTATGCTACTACTTATGGTACTGATTATACTGCTGGTCAGGGTTATGTTCCGAATGATACTCCGAATGTAGAAATTCCGTTTGAAAAGTTTAAGGTTATTATGCCGGCAACTATCAAGGAAATCTATGACCGTGCTGTTGGTATGTTTACCAGTGGTATCGCACTCAATGAAGATACTGTCAATATTTTGACTGACTTCGTTTCCTATCATATCAAGCATTCTAAGTTTGAATTCGATGTTGATAAGGTTAAGAATAAGGAAGTTCAGGTCAAGCTTTGTGATGAATTTGGTTTGACTCCGAAGGATCCGTTTGCACTTTTGCGTTACCTTGTTTACAAGGCAACTGGTAAGCTCATGCTTATTAAGGACCGTAATACTATCAAGGCTTTAAAGGAAAACCATGATAAGTATACTCTTACTAACCTTACTCAGGAACAGAAGATTGCTCTTGCATCTATCTTCTACCGTTTCAAGCCGTTGTTCCTCGCTATGAAGTCTACTTCTGGTGCTTCTAAGTCTATGACTACTGAAGCTTTCCGTAAGGCTGCAAAGTCAATCGGTGTTAATGTTGCTAAGTCTGCAACTAATGCAAGTGTTGTCAACGAAATTCGTCGTTTGGCAAAGACTTATCATAAGCCGTTTAAGTCTGGTCTTTGGGAAACTGTTCTTTGCGAAAAGAAGGATCTCGAACAGGTAAAGGCTCATCTTGGTGATATTACCAACTTCAAGAAGATTACTCTTATGCAGGGCATCATGGCTAAGCTCCAGAAGTGCAATGGTAAGATGTATGTTATCCGTAATGGTAAGATGTGGGTTGATGCCGATTACAAGCCGAAGAGCGATAACACTTCTTATTTGATGTTTCTTTATAACATTCTTGAACAGTCTATCGTTGATTCTATCAAGGGTAAGGCTGGTTACGTTGTTGTTCCGAAGAATGTTATTTTCGCAGTTCCGACTTCTGAAAAGAACTTTATCGGTAACTATCCATTTGGTACTTCCGTAGAACTTAGCAACACTAACAATGTTGTTGGTATCTACTGGCGTAATGAATGGAAGACTCGTGACTTTGACCTTCACATGTATGATCTTGCTGGTAATAGCTATGGTTGGAACTCCAGCTATACTAACGGTAAGAACACTGTCATCTATTCTGGTGATATGACTAATGCTGAACCGGAAGCTACTGAGATGTTCTACTTCTCTAAGGAAATCGGTTCTGGTAAGATCAGTGTTAACCAGTTTAATGGTGAAACTAAGTCTCAGTTCAAGCTCTTCGTAGCAACTGAAGATGTTCGTAATAAGCTTAAGGGTGTTGATACTTACCGTCGTCAGAATGGTTGTGTCATGTGTGACCCGAACAATGTTAAGGCTGAATTCATGATTCCGGTCGATAATGAACGTCAGAAGGAATGTGCATTGATTACCGATAACAAGGTATATCTCATGGACCTCACCTCTGGTAATGGTCGTGTTCCGGACCGTAAGTATACCAAGGTTTACCTTGAACAGCTCGAAATCAAGTGCCGTTCGTTCATTAGCTTGAACGATATCCTTGATAAGGCTGGATTTACTTTGGTCAATGAATTGCCGGAAGTTGCAGAAAATGAAGCTAAGCCGGAAGTAGTGCTTGATTTGACTAATCCGTCTAAGGATTCTCTTATCAGCCTCTTCAGTGAAGCAAAGTAAACAGAAACTTAAGGGGAATAGTAAAATATTCCCCTTTTATAATAAAAAGGAATAAAAATGAAATCTTTACTAACTCTTATTTTACTGCTTATTGTCATTTTCTTCTTGTTTAAGGCATTTGTAGTAGTTGTAGTTCCTGCGGCCACATTTGTTGGTCTTATTATACTTGCTTTTGTGCTTCTTCGACTTTTGCTGTAAAAAAGCGAAAATGAAAATTCAAAAATCATATATACTATATAACATTTGACAATACGCATGGCTTTTGACCATGCGTATATTTATTTTTAAAATAGTGAGGTATATATGAGAAATGTTGTTCAAGTAGTAAGATTTTACTTGATTTGCAAGACTACTGGTATGAGATCAATAGATAGCTTGCTTGATAATCCTAATTATAATCCACTTCTAAAGAAATGTGTTGATGATATTAAGCGTTATCCAGATGCAAGCATCCAGGACTGTAAGTATTACAGAGCACAGCTTGATAAGGGCACATTTAAGTTCGATTCTGGAACCTGGGCCATGGATATTCGAGAAGAAGACCTTCCTAAAGGCACAACTACTGAATATTTGGATTTAAAGAATGCATTTCAAGCCATTATTGACTGGATTAAGGCAAATCGAGATACATTTACAAAAAGACTCCAAATGGAAGAAGAATTACGATATGCTTAATATAAAACCTGGTTAATGGCCAGGTTTTTGTTATAAATAATATAAAAGTTTGAGGTTTTTAAATATGGAACAGAATTTTAATCAATATTTGAATGAAATGAAGGAAAAGAACCTTTATTCAACAGATATTAAATCTGATTTTTTGAATGAAGCTGATCATTGGTGGCAGACAAGACTTGACCCATTTAAAACAGATAAGAAATCCAGACCTTGTATTTCAATCGCAATCAGTTTTACTGCTGATAAGTTTATTGATAATGTCGCAGAACAGATTAAGGACATTTCTGGTGATGAATCTGAAAGTCAGAAGAAAATTACTGATAAAATCAGTGAATATATTTTAAAAATTAATAAGGCATTTAAAGAAACTTCTGGACATCTTTTTGTCAGAGGTCTTGATAATGGAACATTAAAATATTACTTCAAGATGTATTCTAAGACTGACCCTGAGGGTAATGCCAATGATTTTAAGAGCCGTATTGATAAAGACCTTGAATTGTCTTTCGTAAAAAACAATATGACTGTCAAGGATGATACATATACCAAGATTGAACTTATTAATCTTAAAGATAAGCCAAATGAACTGAATCCTGGTAAAAATGAAAGCGATGATAAAGTTAAAGATCGTTTGAATAATTCTGTATTTGTAAAGAATATTGTTGAAAAGATTTCTGGAACAATCAAGTCCAGAATTGAAAAGGCAAATAATTTAGCTAAAAATGGTGAACTTAAACAAGTTTATTGTGTTCCATTTAAAATTTCCGATACACTTATTAACTCTGCAAAGGAAAACGCTAAAACAGAAGACCAATTCTGGTTAGATTTAATTACTGAAATTAATGACAATCTTATAAATGCTTTAGAAAATATCGGAGATGCTATTAATTCTTATATTGGTATTGTCCCTATTAAGGCATATGGTTTTAACATTTACTTCACTGATAGAGATGCTGCTGAACAGTTTGCCGAACAGTTCAATCAAGAAGGTGATACAAAGATTTCTGAAAGAAAGAGATATGAAAAGAAGATTGCAAATTATGTTCAAGTCTTACAAGATTCTCCGGAAACTGTTAATGGTAAAACACTAGAACCTCGTGAAGTTGGTTCTCTTGGTCCACAGCTTTATTTCCAGAGTACTTTATTTGCTCGTGAAAAAATTGCACCTGCTATAAAGGATAAATTTGATAATGCTGCATTAATTCAGGTAAATCGTTATACATTTGAAATTACCAAGGAAGTTATTAATACCATTATGCAAGGTAAAGATGCTACTGGTAATGTTCAATTAGATCCTGTTCATGTATATGCTTATATCTATCAGAACTTAGTTAGATACTGTGAAGAATCTGATGAATTTATTGGTGCTGGTTCTACTACTGATGCACAAATTGAATTATACTTCTCAACAAATGCTTCTATTGAATATGTTAAGAATTTAGTTTCTCAACATTTGAGAATAGATAAAGATAATAGCATTAAAGTTAAACAAGTTGCATTGACTAGAACTGAAATCGAAAAAGCTAAAGAAATCATGAAGAATGCAAATACTGCAGCTGAAAATTTTGAATCTTTTGTCAGTGAACTTAAGAATAACAGTGAACATAATAAACTTGAGTTAGATGCATTAGAGCTTACATTATCTGATAAGACTAAAGAAGTTCTTGTTCAAGCTAAAAATTTTGGAAGAACTACTAGTTTCAATGGCGCTGTACAAACTATCATTAAGTCTATTGAGAATAAATTTAAATCTGTTAATGGTTATGTCGGTTTTATTTTTGATGATGAATATAAGGTTACAGTTTACTTCGAAAATGAAAATGGCGTAAACTATACTAAAGAACATTATAAGAGCGATGGCGAATTTAGTATTGGTGAATCCAAAACCGTTACTGTAAGTAATACTGAATTAGATAGAATTAAAGATTTACACTTAAGCGATGGCTTATATAAGTCTATTGATAAGACTATTGCCAATAATAAAGCAGCAGAAGAAACTAAAGAATATAAGTATTCTATTTCTTATAATTTAGTTAATAAAGATTTAAAAATTAGTGAATTTGTAGAAGTATATAAGAAAATACCTAATACTATTAATGAATCTTTCCATTCTACATTATTTGCTTACTTGATGAATAAAGTTAATCTTAATGAAGCTGAATCTAATTTTGATAAAGCTAAGAAAATATTAGGTAAACCAGAAAATCAAGATAAAACAATAAGCGATTTCTTTGCAGAAGTTACATTAGTTTTACGTACTAAAATAGCTAGCTTATGTTCTGTAGCTAAAGAAAATTATGGTGAAAAAATGTTTAATTATAAGTCACTTAATAATGATGAACAATTTATGACTATCACTTGTGTCGGTAAAATAAAAGACACAATTGAAACTAAATTATTAAAACCATTAAATGATACAAATTTAGTTAAATGTAAAAAGCTTTAGTATTAAATATTAGTTAATAAAACCGGATATCACTATCCGGTTTTTCTTTATAAATAAGATATGAGTGGAATTACACAACATATTAATGACTTTAGTAATAACAAGTTTGTGGTCCGATTCTCAAATATTGTCAATATGACAAATTTTGAATTGGATAGTCACATCCTAGATAACTATGTAAAAAATGTCAGCGTCCCTGATCTTTCTATTCCTATGTTGGATAGTAGATATAAGCATGAACGACAGTTACATCCGAATCCAGTTGGCGCTCGTGAATTACAGACTATGAATATCGAGTTCATTCTTGATGAACATATGTGTAATTACTATCTTTTCTATTCATGGATTTACTGGATGCGTTTTGGTGAACCTTGCGGAAAGACTAGCCTTAAAGGTGAAGAGCTTCTTCGTATGGACTGTGTTGACGCAATCGAATTAGTTTCTTTAAATAATAATAACAAGATTATTTCAAAGATGAAATTCAAACATGCGATTCCTACAACATTGTCTAACTTAAGCCTTCAATATGGTTCCGCAGACCAAGTAACATTTGTAGTTACATTCGAATATGAACTTATTGACTTGATGCTTGAAAATACAGAAGATATTACTGGTAAAACTGGTATTCAATAAGAGGTTAAAATGTATTCTGAAGAATGTCTAAATTATATAAATGAATCTCTTATTGTCGATAAGATTAAAGCTAAGATTAATGATTTAAAAAATCGAAAAGCTAAATGTAAAAATAAAGCTGAACTTAATAAGGTTCAAAATACTGTTAAAGCATTAGGCAGTAAAGTTAAAAATTCTACTTTAAGTTCTAATGTAAAAAAAGCATTGCTTATAAGTATTTTTGGTCTTTTAACAACGGCTAGCCATGCTAATACATTTGCAGAACTCCAATCTCAATATAATTTAAAACCGACTACTATTGAATATGAAGGTAGTGGTGCATTTGATGAGCCTTTTGAAGAAGATATTATTGAAGATGCAAAATATCTAGCTGTTGCTACAAAGGGTGCAAATATAAAAGGTATTGAATTAGAAAATACTGATGTCGATGACCCAGACGAAGATGTTACCAGAGTTTATAACTTTACAAATGGTATATCTATTACAGTTAATGTTCATGACGCAATATTTGTTTATGATAATGGTATTTTAATCAGACAATATGAAGCACATAATCCAGCAATGGATGCTTTATTAGATGTCGCAAGAAATTTTTAGAATAATTCTATTATAATATTAAAAATGGTTTACAAATAACCATTTTTCTTTATATTATAAATATATAAATGTTTGAAGATTCTTTAAGACAACAAATTGATTTTTTTGAATGTGAACCGACTAACGAAGTAGTTAACGGTTTTTTCTACATATTAGAATATAAAGCTACACATGAAGTTTCTATAAAAGAAGGTTATGATAGAAACCCTGTTATATATTGTTTTATGCCTGATGAACGCAATATAAACTGTTTCTGGGGTATAAATTTCCATTGCTTTAATCAACCAGAGCAACACCTGATTTTTACAAAGATGTTAAAATATTATAATATTATGGAACATAATAATAAAAGAGTAGTCTTATCTGGAGAACAGCTTAATAGAATCTATACCAATATTGGTATTGGTCTTAGATGCTATAGTCGTAAAAATGTTAGAGCAGCATATAAGATACACAATTATTATATTCCAAAGTATTTAAATTTCGAACCTGACTTCTATATAAAGAATAAGGAATTGATTAACATTGACTTTAAGCTTGCACCTGGTAATAAAGGATTTTAATGAACTATAGCAAAATTTATGATATGATTATATATAGAGCACAAACAAGAGATAATAATGCATTATTGGAGGTTGAACGACACCATATACTTCCAAGATCAGAAGGTGGTTCTTCTAAAAAGACCAATCTTGTCGAGCTCACTTTAAAAGAACATTTTATAGCACACATGTTACTCATTAAAATGGGTAAGTGTTTGCGATATTGCTATAGACATTTAAATTCTAGTCGTGAATACGTAATCGAAAAACGAAAAGAACGTAAAAAGAAAGGCTTGTATTACGAAGAATAGAATGTTATAAATAATGTATGATATTACAAGAAGTTTCTAGCTCAGTTATAAAGAATACTTATAAGGTATTTACAAAGTTATTATTTAATAATGACGCCTCCAAAGGCGAACAGGTTATGACCAGAAATGGTGAACCTGTTCTTGTTATGGGTGGTGCACAACAGACTGTTAATCAGTTCTGTGAACGTATGTTGGCGGATGCTTTATTTCATAATAATGCAGATAGGCGTTTCGAACCTGGAGCTGCTAGAATAGCTATTTCTGAATGCAAATGGAATCCACTTCTTGAACAAAACCCTGATTTAGATGCAACAAAATTAGGAATACTTAAAGATATTCTTAATTATATAACAGAACATCATAATGATCGTGCTATTATTTCAAATGATTTAAATGGTAAAACATATCAAGAATTATACAATAATTTTGGAACTGCAGTAAAACAAGCTAATGATGCAAAAAATGCAGAATTAGATAATATAAAATTTAAAAAGTCTGATCATGAATATAAAATAATTAGAATTGATACTTTTGAAGAAGCTAAAAAATATAATGCTTATACTAATCCAAATTCAAGATGGTGTCTTACATATTCTATAGAAAATTATAATTCCTATCTAAATTATGGCAAAAATACAATGTATTTTTGTTTACGAGATGATATTAATACCGTAGAATATAAAGTCGGTGAAAATTGTCCGTTAGATGACTATGGCAAATCAATGCTTTGTGTTATAGTCAATCCAAGCGGTGAGCTTAGTACTTTTACTACACGTTGGAATCATAAAGATGCAAATGGTAAAGCAGTAGCCGCAGATAAAGGTGTTGGCGATAAAAAGACAATCAGTGAACTTATTGGCGCAAATTTTAATAAAGTATTTATTCCTGACGAAGAAAAAGTTAAACATGCATTAGAAGTAGTTAAGCGTTATCATTTAGATAATATAGATGATTTAAATGAAGATGATTCTTTATTTGTTAATGAAATAAATAGAAATTTAGAAAATCTTAATGATGAATTAGTAGATGAATATAATCCTGATTCTGATGAAACTGACCCAGATGATATGAGTTGGGCAGATATATTAGACTATATTAATTGGGATCTTACTAGAGCATTTGGCGGAGATGTTGCTGGTTTCCTAGACGCAGAAAAATGTTCAGCACATGAAAATGTTTTATTAATATGCACTTCTAATAATTACTTTAAATTGATGCACCCAATAATAGGTCACAATCGTACAATGGAATCTATTACAAATTGGTGTGATGATATTAAACCAATTCGTACTAATAGAAAAAATGGAATATTTGCAGTAAAAGAACATAATGAAACTTATTATAAATTAATTACTGTAGATTTAGAATATGGTGAGTTAAAAAAATTACAATTAGATTTTGAAAATAAAATTTTATTTGCACATGTTCCTAATGACCTAGCTAATAGTAATGAAATTTTTATAACACTCCCAGGTAATAAATTAGGTCTTATTACATTTTCACGCGATTATAAAACAGTATCTTTAAAAGCAAAAGATATAGATTTACCTGAATCTTATATTGTTAATAACAATTATGCAGATTTAATTTGTGGTGAACATAAAAATGATAATTTATTATTTAAAATAAAAAATAATGCTAGTGGAAAATTTAATTTAATATATCAAAAGCATGGATTTAAATTAGAACTTGCTCCTGAAGATGAATTTGAAATAGTTGATAATGATTATGAGCTTAATCGCTATGTTGAAGAAAATAATATAGATGATATAACAACAATGAATATTCCATTAATTGTTTATGCTAATGATAAACGATATTTGATTGACTTGAAAACATTTAAATCTCTTTTTGATAAAAAGGGAAACGTTGATTACACCCAAGATGTTAGATTATTCTTCCGTGCTACAGATGAGGAAAAATTCAGTAGTTTTCGTGATGAATTAAATAAACATAATCTTGAAATGTATTATTTTAATAAAGATGGTTCTATAGATATTGGTAAAATTGATAATATATATTGTAGTTTATACATGTATTGCAGTATGGGAGATGAATCAAAATATAAAGGTAAAACAATAATGTTTGGATATACTGATCCCGAATGTACAAAAATTGCAATATTTGATTTTGAAGGCAATATGTTATATAAAAGTGAAGAACCAATAGAATATCTTAAAAATATGAAAACAGAAAATAAAAGACATGTTAAATTAACGATTACTTCTTATGGTGATTTAAAGTTATCTTGTTTTTATGAACGTTCTTCTTATGTTTTACCTAATGATGTTCTACGAGAAATATCTAAAAATATAGCATCTGCAAAAAATGAATCTATCATATTAAAATATGCAGCTTATTTATTAGATTAAAAAAATTAAATAAATTTTACAAAGTATCGCTTTTGCGATACTTTTTCTATATTTAATGTAAAAATAAGGAAACATAATGAAGGTTCTAATTTTTGACATATCAAATTTAATGATGAGATGCCTTTTTGCACAGAAAGTAGATCCTGCAGAAAAAAGATTTGATTTATTCAAACTTACTTTTCTTGGTTCATTTACAAAGGCATTAAAACAACATAAACCAGATAGAGTTATCTGGGTTGAAGATTCTGAAAGCTGGCGAAAAGAAATAAATCCAGATTATAAGGCAAACCGTGCAGCAAAACGCGAACAGTCTACTGTTAATTTCGATGTATTCTTCCCGGTTGCAACAGAATTTTTCGAAAGCTTACATAAAGCATTTAGAAATATTCCATTTATCCGTGTGCCCAACGCCGAGGCTGACGATTGTATAGCCACGATCGTGAAACATAAGCCGGAATGGAATATTATTAACATTTCATCTGATAAAGACTTTTATCAGTTGTTCAAATATCCCAACTATGCCCAATATGACGCTGTTAAGCATGAATTTGTAGAATGCTTGAATCCAGAACAGGCTTTATTAGTAAAGATTCTTACTGGTGATAAATCTGATAATATTCCTGGTGTTCAGAGAGGTGTAGGTCCAGTAAAAGCATTGAAGATTATCAATGAAGATTTGGATAAATGGATAGATGAACAAGGACTGAGAGAAAAGTATGAGCTTAATACAAAATTAATCTCATTTAATTGTATACCTAAGGAAATCGAACTCGCAATCTTGAAAGAACTTGATTCTTTTGAGTATCAAGAATTCGATGCTAAAGCATACTTTAAATTTGTTCAGATGAATGGACTTGTAGAACTTATGGACAATATGTCTGAATTTACTAATTTAATTAAAGGACTCAAATAATGTACACAAAAGAAATATACGAGATTGACGATATTATTAAACTATTTAAAAGCAAACTCGATATTGATGAATTGAAAGATAGACTAACAAAAAATCCATTAAACGAAGGCAAAGGTGCATCAAAAACAGGTGAATCGGAGGAACGACAATATATAAGCACTGTTCCAGAGCTTAATTTTGTCCATGCAAATGATATTATTAGTAATGACCCAAATGTGCATCTTGCATCATATAATCAGTATGAAGGCGATATAATTTATTGTGAAGATAAAGAATCACTTACGGATATGGCAACATTGAAGGAAGCAAATACGATTAATTTCGATATTAAGATTTCATCAAGAGCGCCACTAGTAGAAGAGAATTCACCATATCCTAAATGGTTCGTAGGATGTATAACAAAAGATTCACTTAAAGGATTCGGTGCACCAAATCATTTCTATCTTTCGTTCTCAAAAAATTGTGATACTTGTGTAATCGGTGATTCATATTTAATTAAAAGAGATATTCAGCATAGTCAACTTCATTATAAATACACAAAGTCAAACGAAGCATTTATAACGTTTAACCAGATGACAGAAGGCGTGCACTGGAAATATCTGTATAAGAGGTAATGATGAGTAATATAAACTATAGTATGATTGTAGCAGTTTCCGATAACAATGTTATAGGAAAAAATGGTCAACTTCCATGGCATCTTAAAACTGATTTGCAAAGATTTAAAAAATTAACAGAAAATCATGTTATAATCATGGGTCGTAAGTGCTTCAATTCTATTGGTAGACCTTTACCTAATAGAACAAATATTGTCGTTTCTTCTAATCAAGATTTAGTCATACCTGGATGTGTAGTCAAACCTTCTTTACAGTTTGCCGCAGATTATGCGAATTCCAAAAATGACCTTACACCATTTATTATCGGTGGCGGAACTTTATATAGGCAGGCTATAAATCTTGTTAATTATCTATACCTTACCAAAGTCCATACGACAATCGAGGACGGAGATACTTTCTTCCCTGATATCAATATGGATCAATGGGAAATATTGTCCCAGGAAGAGTTTAAAGCAGATAAAGACAATGATTTCGATACTACATATATGGTTTTAAAAAGAAAGCGCTAATTTCTATTATAAATAATGTATGATAGTAAATTTTAAAGAAGTCGATAAGAAAATTGAAAAAATCTTAAACATATTGGTCTCCAAAGGATTCTCGTATGAGATTTTTTCGGAAAAGAGATTTAATATAATAGATAACAATGTAAATTTCGCTGAAAAGAGAAATATCGGAGTTATTACTCAGTTCAATGATGGTAAGATTTCAGTTAGAATCTATGGCCATAAGAATCGTCATAAGCTGAAAGATATTATGAAAGTCAATGAAGTAGTAATTAAACCGTCTGAAGGTGTATCTGATGCCTCTTCTAAGACAACAAAGTTAGTTAATCATTACATTAAATCCGTAAAATCATTATAAATAATATAAAGAAATTAGGAGATTAATTACTATGGACTTTAAACAGCAATTTAAAGAATATTATGAAAAGAAGCTTCAGGAAGACTTAGCTGTCGCCCAGCAGTCAGCTGCAGAACAGAGTTATCAGACTCAGGCGATGAATAGTTCTCTTGATTCTGTCGTATTGAAATATGTCGGCAATGGCGACATTAAGGAAGGACTTAAGCAGCTTGCAACAGACCTCGGTACAGCAATTTATAATTATGTTATTTCCGACAAGTATGTTCAGGATGAGCTCTTCAATGCCCCGGATGACAAGGCTAAGTATGTTAACTTAATGACTCAGAAGATTCAGCAAGGTGCTTGTACAACTCTCGTTGACCTCTTGCGTCATATGGCCGTTGATATCTCTAACGCCAAGAATACTATTACTAAGTAATATTCAAAATAACTTTATAAATAAACGGTGTAAAAACCGTTTATTTTTTCTATATTTGTGAACAGTGTTTTATAAACAGATGGTGAATCTTTTAAATATTTGCAATTATACAAAACTGTCGCCACTTTTTTATATGAAAAATATAAAATCTAACGAGGTGACAGGTGATTTTGTATTTGTAGATTTATTAAGGCACAAAATTGATGTTCTATCTATAAAGGATAAATTTTTATGGTTTAAATGTAAACCAAAACTTATCAAGAAAGAACAACAATTTCTTACACTTTCTGAATTTAAAAGACTCCTGGTTCATAATAAAAAAGTAGAAGAAGAATTTATAGATAAATATATAGACTGGGAGAATAGAAATGAATCCTTATGAACAATACATGTATAATGGTTCTTTGATAGAAAGTGTAAAAGATACTTTATTAAAATATGGCTATGTTTATGATGAACATCATGGCTGGTATAATGAGAATGAAAAATTCCTATCAGAAGATCAAAAGCGAATTGCTAGAATCGGAATCGAAAAGATGAAGAAAGCAGTCGAAGAAAATAATAAGCTTATTAAAGAATTGAAACTTTAAATTAAAAACCCCAGATTATTCTGGGGTATTTTTTATGCATTTTTAATTTCAGCTTTCATAAGTCGTTTCTTGTTATTATCAAGGTCATCAGAACCCCAATGGTCTTTTCCACCGCCAAATATTTCAAGACACTTATCAGCTATTCCAGCCTTAAATCTACTTATACCGCTACATCTCCAGATGCCTCGAATAAAATCGTCAGCTTCTTCCCTTGAAAATATTCCAAGACCTTTTAATGTATAAAGACAGTCATGAACAATGGCTCCACAATTATACTTCATGTTCTTAGAATCCCATTTAGGAAGGAACCAAGTAAAAGCAGACGGAATAGAAGCACCGTCAGTTCTGAAACCTCTATACAAAGATAAAACAAGTTTATAAGTCTTGTCCTTTTTTATATATGTAACTATTATATTTGCAGGATTCATGAATGTATAAATTCCATTTTCCTTGCTTGTCATTATTTGTGAGTAGTTGATACTCTTTACTGTAATCGCCATATTATACCTCCTTTGTGGCCCTCTATATTATTTATTATAAATAAGATATGTTGAGTTTTACAGAATATAAGCAGCAATATAGTAGATATTTGAACCTTGTGGTCAAGTATTTACAAACTTACTTGTTGATAACATATCTTGGTAATTATGATATTCTACATGATAAGAATGGCCGAAAGAATCCGAAATATCATCAGGCTACAAAGTTCCTTGACTATATGTTCTATGATGCATATAAGGATAGAACTATGGAAAACTTACTTAGCCGAGAAGGCACAGCAGTAAGGGAAGATGTTCCAGATGAATATCCGTATTATCATTTCTATGACCCAACACATCTTGATCAGATATTCCTTAGTGAGACACTTATAAAGAACACATGGTTGCGTTTTAGACAGTTTATAGACCACGATTACTTTAGGGTAATAGAAACTTGTATGTCAGAATATAAGAGTCCAGAAACGTGTTATATGGAGATTCTAGGACTATTATGTAGTTCAATCAATTTACCTATGCAAGATGAGTCTAAACCACCTGAAGGGGACGGATTAGATGTAGCTGATGAATATAACGAAGAAATTCCTCCTGACGGTAATAAATAATATAAAGTAGGAGAATTTATGACAATTAACGAAGCAAAACGAATTCTTAAAGAAAATGGCTACCTTGTAGAAGATACAAACAAAACAGAGATTGACTGTAGTAATTGGCACTGGGTAAAGTCAATGTCTAGTTATAACAATAATTACTATTACGATACTTTGAGTGATGTTGAATTTTATCTTGAAGAATGCGATGAAGATTATGGAGATTATCTTTATTACGCCTGCGATAAATCAGGAAAGAAGCTAAAATACCTAGGATATACAAATCGTGAAGGTAGTGTTGAAAACTGTGAAGGTAAACTTGTATTAGACCCAAGTATGCCTACATAAATAAAGTAGTTTATTATTAGTGAGTGAATTTATGAAAGAAGAAAAACATTTTTGTGGCACTACTTGTGCGAATCCCGAAGTTAATGGTAATAAGGCAGATGCGGCTTGGAAACAAGTACCGATGTATAAACCTAGTTTATGGACTAGATTTATTTGGTGGTTAATATGAAGTTAGAAGAAGCTAAACAAATCCTTAATGATAATGGCTATCAGATTAATGAAATGATTGGTCCATTTATGTTACAGGATTATACAGCTACATTTACAAATTCCGATTCTGGCGAAACTGTAGAAAAGAAAGTTAAAGCCTTTAATTTAGTTAACGCTGCTGAACTTGCAAATAAGTATAGGCTCAAAGATGAAGATTTATCTTGTCATTATTCATTAACTAAGGTTGAATTAATCCCTGGCACATATAGATCAATGACTAATGATGATCTTGAAGGTGATCCGGTAGGCGATTAATCCTAGTATAAAAAATTCAAATATAAAACGTTAATTAATTTTAACGTTTTATTTTTTATTATATTTGTTTTTACATTTTTGAAGTCTATTTCCTCGGAGCGAAGACCAACTCAATGGAATTGTCGGTAGAGGGATAGCCGTTTCGCATGGAAATAGTCATGCGGGTTAAAAACTATGCAGTTTTTAATAACGAATCGGCAAATTGTCAAATTGACATGTCACGGTTAACGAAAATCTATTATCGAAGTATAATTATAGCAGAATTATACACTTAGCCGCCCTTGGTAGTATTAGGATGTAGCTGGAATACAGGAGGACCGATCCATAAGCCTAATATATAAATCCCGATGGTCGAAGACGATAGTCGTCTTCTAGCCTATCTTCCTGGATAGGCTCAAAGTCTCTGACGATAATTTTGACGTATGAGTATAAGAAGATATAAATATATAAAATAATTTAAAAGGATTTTATGAACTCAATTCTTGATATTGCTGCACAATTCTTAAGTGAAAATACAAATCCCATAATGGAATCTTTCCATGATGAAAGTGTAGACCAAGCTAAGAAATACATAGAAAATAATTATGACGAATTATATAAGTTTAAGGGTTTTCAAAAGTTTGCACCGATAAAACCCAGTAATTTAAAAGAATTTGCCAATACTAAAGTTAGAGATATTCAAAGATTGATTATCAGTCCTTTTATCTATGCTCCGAGAAACGAGCTTAAATGGATGAATTCATATGTCTTAGGTCTTACAAGAATTATGTATAAGGACCTTTTATATGATAAACCGAAATTTAAAAAGAATTTACTTCAAGATTTAAAAAAGATATATTTAACTGCAGTATATGCTAGACAAGACGGTATCGCTAATGGTGATAAGTCATTAATGATGGATAAGAACATGAATAATCTTTCATTCAATGAACTGAAAACAAAATTCATGCCATTATTTAATCATTATTATGATATCTATAAAAAGAATAAACAAGAATATATTAATATCCATACACGTAATGCTACAACAAATACAAATCTTGTAGCAAATACAGCAATAAAATATGATGGTGCAGGTAACGAATTAAACGATACTGAATATGAGGAACCGTATCATGAAAATTCTTTCAAGATAGGAAAATATAATGCATGTTTAATTCCTAACCATAAAGCTGCAGCTACATGGAACCGCTTTACTAATAAGACAAGTGATTCTAACGGGTGTAACTGGTGTATCACAATACCGTCTACAGATGATCACTGGGAAAGCTATGAATGCGGTAAAACTAGAACAGTCTATTTCTGTTGGACAGATAATTTCCTTAATTTAAACATAAAAGATTTTAATGACGGTTCTGCCCCGTATAATGAATGGGGTAAGAGTCTCATGTGTGTAATGGTTAATGATTCAGATGACATTAATAAATTCGTTTGTCAAGTAACATCTCGATATAACCATTGTAATGGTAAAGGTGAAAACGCATCATCTTCTTTAGGTTTCGGTGATTATTTCTGTGGTGATCCAGATAGTGAAGGTCTTGCTGCAAATCTCGCACAGATATTAGGCTGTTCTGCAGAAGATATTCAGGAAAAGTTTTTATTTGACGGGGATATGGATGCGTCCAGTGAAAAAGGAGAACAGATATATGAAGATATAGCAGAAAGAATAAATTATTATTTAGAGAGACATAATTTTAATAATTTAGAAGTCGATACGATATTACCTGATAATTATGTATTAGCTACTTATTCCGATAAGGATTATACAGTAAATGTATTATTAAAAAATAATACATTAGTACCTAATTTCATATATACTTATATTTATCCGATTTATATAGGCAAGACTATAGATGATTGTATTTTTGAAGTAATAGATGCAACTGCTGAATATAGTGATCGTACTAAAAATATAGCATATGGTCCAAATGCAGATACTTATTTTGATCATGACATGGCAGAGATAATTCCAATTTATAAATTAAATAGAAGTTATTCGTCAGAGTATAATGATGAAAAATATAAAACAAAACATAGAATCGTCGCTTTAGCACCATATCATAATCATGAATATAATTTGTTTGATCTGGATAAAAAAGAATTCATGTTAAATGATGAATTCTTTATTCAGTCAGTATTTGAAAAAGATGGTCAGTTAAATTTAGCAATAACAACCGGTGAAAATAGTGCTGAAAGAAATATCAGCAATGTATGTGTTTATAATATTGACACAAAGAAAACATATTATATAAAGAATGAATATTTAACTGATTTACAAGCAAGACTTGGTGATAACTATTTAAGATTTAATAATGCATATATGTATGCAAATGAAAGTAATGTTATATTATTTGACTTACTTAATATGAAACCTATAGAAGGTAATTATACTTATGTTCTTGAATCTCGTATTGCTTTTAAAGATTATTTAATTACACTAGATGAAAGTGCTAAAAATTTTGATTATACTATATTTTATAAAGGTAACGTAATAGATACATTCCCAGCAAGAACACATATATATTGTCCAAAGGATAATACAAGAAGTACAGATGTATTCATAATTAATTATAATAATGATTCCGAAAGCAGAATCTATTATAAAGGTAAATTAATTTATGCAAGCAATAGTGAAACCGATAATATTAAGACTTCTAGAGGCCCATTTGTAATCGGAAATGTATTATATGTCCGGCTTAAAGAAGAAAAAAATATAACAAATGATTATTCAGCACAAGCATTTAAGCTTATCGATATTAATACACAAAAAGTAATTACAGAAGATATTTGCATGGATGGAGAATATGCATTAGAAACAGCTGTTCGAAAAGATATACCTGTACTTGCTTTTAAAGTTAATCCAAAAACAAATGCTATCGAGTATGTCGTTATAGATAATAATGGAAAAATTAATAATTTAAATAACGAAGAAGATGAATTTATTGATTATAATATATTAAAGAGTGGAGATAGCACTGTAATTGCATCGGATTCAGAAATTCGTATTAATGATGGCGATGCTAATATTACGATGCAATATATTAAATTCTATTCAAATGCAAAGATAAAATTATATAATCCGGATGGTTCTATTTTCTATAAGCCGAATGATGATGACTTCCAGGGATTAAATTATGTATCATTAGCCCCATTAGGTTATGGATTCTGGCTGTTAACAAGAAAGATAAAATATTCTCGTATAGGATTACTTGAAATACACGATATAATCGATAAAAATGGTAAGCTTATTATCGGTAATACAGACAGTTCCCCGGTCAGCATTAATATTATTGATAATTTTAACGAAAATGAAGACCTATTAATAACAGCAACAAAATATGCCAAGGATATTGATTCTCGTGACTATAGTATTTCTAAAAACGGCGAACTTAAAAAATTGCCATACGGTTGGCAAAGCGCAAATGAAAACTATATTCAGAATCTTGCCGCATATTTATTATAGGGGTTTACATTAATCTTTAAATTTACTATATTTAATTATCAAAATAGGTGAAAGTTATGTTTAAAAAATTCTTTAAAAAGATTTTTACAAAAGCTACAGCTAAATTTAGTGGACGATGTAAGCTTATTGATGCTGAACTTGATACATATTTCTATTATCTTGCAGCAGAAAATATATCGTTAGACGAACTAGATGACTTTTTAGGGAATTACTTTGATTATGATTTTTATGGAGGTGGTATAGTTATATGGCCAGATCCATATAATAAAGTTTATATTCACAAACCTTATTTCTTCCCGTTTAATACATATATTGTTAAATACATATATGAAAATGAAATAATACTAAAATGTTATTCCGTTTCTGAATTTAAAAAAATATACCGGATTGTTTAATCCGGTTTTTTATTTTATAATTTTATATTCATTTGTTTTTTATTTAAATTATTTAAAAAATTATTACCGTATTTATTTTTAACATAATTTAAATATTTATCACAATTTAAAATTATTTTAATATTATGTTTTTTCATACATTTATATTTTGCTGAGTCTATTCTGCAACATGCTATATTATTTATAAAAAGTTAGACCAGTCCTGCAAGACTGGTCAAGTGTAACTGAGGTAACACCTGTCCTTTTTATGATTTAGGTCTTACACAAATCATAAAACCTAAAAATCCTAATAAATATAATCCTGCTAAAATTAAATATAATGTATTGTCGGTAAATGTATTAGCTAAAATCACTGAAGTAATTCCAGCTAAACCCCAACCAGAAAGAGTCATAGAATGAACTGTTGATAAACAACTACTTCCAAATTCTTTAGCTAATAATGAAGGCAATACAGAAAAATTACCACCATAAGAAAATTCACAACATAATATACCGATAACCAAAAGAATAGGATTTTGTGTATAGCAAAGGAATGCACCAAGTATTCCAAGGCTTGCAACCCAGTGATACGCAGCCTTTCGACCAATATAGTCAGAAGCAGTGCTCATTCCAAATCTACCGCCGACATTAGCAATAGCAGTCGCAGCCATCAATGTAGCAATCGCAGTATAACCAGCATTAAGGAATAATCCTTTTTCTTGTGAAATCAATGCAAGACCACATGTGATATTAATAAAGAACATAAACCATACAGAAATATATTCCTTGGTCAAGAATTTATCTTTTACCAATACCTTATAAGGTATAGCTGTATATTTAGTAGAAATATAATTTGGATTAGGTTTATAAAGCCATGAACATAATGACATTATAACCAAGAATATTCCAGACAGAATCAAGAATACGTTTGGTAATGTAAAGTTATTCAATAAGTATTCAATAACTGGAGCAAATACGAATTTACCAGTTCCGAAACCAGTAATAGCCAAACCAGAACAAAGACCAGCATGATCCTGGAAGTTTGCCACTAGTTGTTTAATAGGCGCAGTGTAACCTATACCAGTTCCTGTTCCCATGAATATACATGCTATATAATATAATGGTAATATAGCAAGACTGGTAGCAGCAAATAATGCTAGCATACCGATAGAGAAAAGGACGGTAGAAACAACAGCCATCTTTTTAGGATTCATTTCTACCATTCTACCGAATACGGCTGCACCCATTCCAAGGAAGAATATTATAAGCATAAAGCCTATATCGCCTTGGAATTTAGAAATGTCGAATAATTGTTGAATATTTGCCGAATATTGTGAAAAATTATATACTGTTCCAAGAGACATCGGCAAAAGAATCCCTGGAAGCAGTATTTGAGTGAATCTATTTGTCATACAGTCTATTTATGTTATAAATAATTAAAAAGGACTGATATGAAAAATAATAATTATTTCAACGATGACATAACCGACAAGGTATTGGATATTGTCGTAGCAGTTCTTCTGTTAGGCAGTATTGCGGGTATAATATTCTTATTTTGTAGGGTTTAATATATGTTGATAGATCAAATTCGTCATATTATGCAAGAAGACGGGTTAGAAATGACCATTGATGATGCTTTATTAAAATTGGCAGAATCTGGATATCTTGTATATGATAAAAATCAGAATCTTTTAAATGAAGGTATTTTAAAGAAAGCATTAGGAGTAGGAGCTCTTGCAGCTGGTTTAGCATTTGGTAATAGTGGTGTTCAGCAGAAACAAGTTCAAGATGATTCCTTTGGTAAAGGTTCTACCGTTCATGTCCAGCTAAGAAAAGATTTACCGTCTGATAAATATGGCGTCCCAACCAGTTATAAGGTTAAGGATAAGTCAGTTGTTAAAGGAATGAGTCTTAGAGAAGAAATCGAGTTGACTAAGAAGAAAATTCTTGCTACGCCTGATTCGATGTTAAAGAAAGAAGGAAAAGATGATATAGATAGGATAGCAAAGTATATTACAAATACAGCTAATGCCTATAATGTCGATGTTGATATCTTATTGGCTATTGCAGGAGCAGAATCCAATTATAAACATGGTGGCACTGTAAGTAATAAAGGTGCAAGAGGATTAATGCAGTTAACAAAAGTTGCTGCTAAAGACACTCATGTAAGATTAAAAGGTAATTCTGAAGAAACGTTTAATTTTGACGATATGTGGGATCTTAAAAAGAATATAGATGCTGCAGGTCGAATGATTGCTAACCTTTCACAGAAGCATAAGAATGTTATTGAAATGATGCTTGCTGCTTATAACGGTGGTCAGAAACAAGCTACAGCATGGAGAGCATATAAAGCTAATTCAAAATATGACAAAGATGGTAATATTGCTCCAAAGCTTACAAAAGAAAGTCGACAATATGTTGAAAAATGTATGCGACTATATAAAATATATAAGAAAATTCAAAATAATGCATAGTTGATACGGGTTTACAAAACCCGTTTTCTTTTCTATATTGTATATGTTATAGAGGATATTATGTCGAATTTACAAGAAGAAAATACAATTCTCGTCGGAAGACTTGATGCATTGTCTAAAGACCATACAAGGGTATGTGATGAAAATGTCGAACTTAAGAATCAGATTAAGGCTCTTAAGTCTGAAATCGCAACCAATACAAAGACTTCGCCAAATATGGTTTTTGTAAAGCGAGAATTTATTGACTTGATTATGCATCAAGCACTTACATGGGCTAAACAATTTAATATTAAAATTGATAGTTATAAGACAGAAGGCTCTAAGACAACTTTAGTTCTTGATAGTGGAGAATATCAGAATCCAGATTTATTTAATGACATGGTAACTATTCTTCAATCTGAAATTACAAAGGAAATTGATAAACAGGAAGCTAAGTAATGAACTTAACAGATTTTGCAATATGGCGTTTTCGTAATGCAGAAGGCGTTATGGATTATGTAGAATCATGGAACGCTACTGAATGTCGTTTAAATGTAAACGGAAAACATATTAAAATTACATATGATATCGAGCATGAAATAGCTACGATTTCTAATCTTGATAATGAGTTTATGTTCGATACAAAAGTATCATTTAAGGATTTTGTTTCTACTTTGACTAGCCTTGGCTATTACAAAGAAAGAACAGTTAATCGTCATTCTTTAAGTTATAAGGACAGAAGAGACTAATGAGTAGTTATAAAGTAGAACGATATCATGATATTAAGAATGTATTTAACAATATAACAAGTATTGCTGATCCTGCTTTCTGTAATTATGTTGAACTAAAAGAAAATACTGATGCACTTGCATTAAATTTTATTGTCAAGAGCCCAATGGTTGAAGGCAAGATTGATTATTATTATCAATTTGGTGATTCGCAAGTACATAGGTTTCTTAATGATCAAGATGAACGGGTTATGACAATTAATCCGGAAAAACTTCATAATCATGTTATGATGGATATTAATGATTTTGTGAGAGGAAAGGCTATAGCATGATTGCGGGTGATGAAATTAAATATACAACAGAACGACTTAAGTTGATCGTAAATAACAGTGATTCCGAAGTCGAAAGATTTATTGCTGTTCAAGCTATTAATTCTTTAGCACAATTACAAGCTGGAATAGCTAATTTGGAAAATCATCCAAAGCTTGAAGACATGGCTTCAGAATTTTTTAAAGATGAGGTGAATAATGACAATACTTGAGTTGTTTAGAAAGGTGTTTGGTTGTTTTAGTGATGATGATACATATATTGAAATAACCGATGACGATCATGTACTTAAAATCGATAATCTTACTGATGCATATAATAATAAAGAAAAATCAGAAGTTATCGGTAATATTGTTTCCGCAGTAATTGATGAAAAAGAAAAGTCATTTGTTTCTTATACAGAAGAAGCAATGGATGAAGTTACTAACGGAAAGTTCAAGTTTAAGAAGTATAGAAAATAACAAAAAACTCAGATACCTCGACATAAATACAACAAGATTTTCTAAGGAGAGTTTTTATGGCGAAGTATTACACAGAACGTTGCGAATTTGATGACGATGTTGATGCTGATGAAATCTATGAATCAATTATTTCAGATATCGAAAGTAATCGAGATGAAAGAGTTAATTGGCGTCAAGCGAAATCAGTTCTAAAGTATATTAAGGAATCTATTGATGAAGGAGTAAATTCTGATGATATCTATGAAGCTGCTATGCATCAATTAGATGAATTAGAACTTTAATCTATGGAATTTTTATCAGAAAGTGTTAAATATGGCATTATTCTTAGTTTTATAGAACTTATCATATTAATAATTTCAGCATTCTTTTATAATAACGAAACGGACGATCTCATGGAACGAGCTTGTTCGTTTTTAAAATTTATATTAGCTTTTATAGTTTTAAATATAACATTTATTGGAATTTTAAATTATAGGTGACAAAATGGACGAAAACAAGACAAGAAATATAGAATTTACCGCAGTCGTTTGTAGTTATAAGGCGAATCGTGCATTTAAGTTGTGTCTACATCAGTTAGCTAGATATGGATTCAATAAGGATTCATTAATTATTTCTGAAAATAGCCCTACTTATTATACAAGTAATAGGGCTTTGCTTGATAAGTATAATATTAAGTATATTCAGAATCCGGATGCAAATCTAACTGATGCACTTAATGCTATATTGCCGACCATAAAGACAAAGTATGCTTTGATTATCGATACTGATACATTCTGTGTCATTGACCCGATTAAGGTATTCGAAAATGTAAAGAAGCATAAGTTGCAGCTTTTTGGTAATATTACTAATACTCGTGGCGGTTTTAAGACTCATAAGAGAGTAGAACCTTGTTATTGCTTTATCGATGTAGAATTTATGAACAAAAATAAGATTCTCTTTAATGATATGGCAAGAATCAATGCTACAAATTCATTATCAATGGTTGACAGAAACCATTTCATGGATAACAAGAATCTTAATGCAGTTTATTATGACGCTGGTTCTACTATGTTCGAAGATGTTCAGAAAGCTGGTGGTGTAGTAGGTGATATTGGCGAATTCTTGCCTTATATTCATATCGGTACAGTTAGCTGGCAAGAACTGTTGAATAATAAGGAACTGATTGCCAAAAATGATAATTGGATTGACTTGCTTTATGGTAAGCTCCAGTTCGACGAACAATATTTAAGATTGCTTGGTGAAAAGAAGTCATAAATAATACATGGAATGGTCACTTGTTGATTTAAAAAACCTAGTAGCAGAATATAATAAAACATATTTCAATGATGAAATAGAAAAGCCTATAGTAATTAAATGGGACTATAGTTCTTTCAAGAATGTTGAGTGTACATATGCTACTATGCAATATAAGAACAAGACCCATATTCTAAGGGTTAATCCTATTCTACATGATTGTTCCCCAGAATTAATGAAAAATACATTGGTCCATGAACTTATACATGCATGGCAAGATGAATGGGAAGATCAGTCAGCAAAGGATTATGATCCTCATAAAGGCAAGTTTATTGAATGGTGTCAATATTTAAATAGTAATTTTAATTTTAAGTTTCCAATAGATGAACTTGCTTCCAAAAAAGAAGGTAAATCCTTAAAAAGAACTATCTACAGTTTGTATTACGTCTATAAGGATTTTCAAGCCAAAGACGGAAATACCCATACTGTAGGTCTTTTTATAAAAGTTATATCTGCGGCAGATATTGGTAGATTAAAAGCACATGGCCTTAAAGTAAAACATTATTTACATCCTAAGGGTTCATCAGAATGTGAACGTTCAGAATATATTGGTAAGCCAATTAGAACGTTTATTGATAAAGAAGGCTATACCCATCCTGTTACTGTTCCATTAGCACCAGTTTTAAAGATGTCAGGCGAATCCGCACAAAAATTCTTACATGATATCCAATCTTTAACTAATAAGAATTATATGCCAAGCACTTGGTGGGATTTTGAATTTAATTTCGAAGACGGAATTGAAAAATAGTTAAAACTTTAAAAAAGGGGTTTACAATCCCTTTTTATTTGTTATATTATATTAAGTTTAACTTTTAAGGAGAAACACAATGACAAAACTAAAATCATTAATCTTGTGCTTGTTAATGTGTGTATCAATGGCTTTTGCAGGTCTTGCAGACAATGCTTCAAAGTTCGTTGGTAATATCACTACTAATGGACAAATTCGTTCTGACTTTGGTCAGTATTGGAATCAGATTACAGCAGAAAATGAATGTAAGTGGGCTTCAATTGAAGGCACTCGTGGGCGTTATAACTTCACCGGCTGTAAGAACGCTTACAACTGGGCAAAGCAGAATAATAGCTACTTTAAGTTCCATGCATTGCTTTGGGGTTCACAATATCCGAACTGGCTTGAAGGATTGAGCGTTGATGACACGAAGACAGCTATTATGAACTGGTTTGATGCAGTCAAGAAGGAATTCCCAGACATTGACATGATTGACGTTGTTAATGAAGCTATCCGAACTGGCAATAATCAGTACCATTCCAACTACCCGAAGACAAAGATCATTGAAGCAATGGGCGGAGATAATGGCAACTATACATTCATTGTCAATGCGTTTAAGGAAGCAAGAAAGAGATGGCCAAATGCAGTCTTGATTTATAATGACTATAATACAGTTCAGTGGCAGAAGAATGAAGGTATTGATTTAATTAATAAGATTAAGCAGGGTGGTGCTCCGGTTGACGCATATGGTCTTCAGGCTCATGACATGCAAGTTGGCGGTGGTGGAAACAACGGAACTGGTGCTAATGGTTCTTGTTTGCCTCTAAGTCAGTTGAAGTCAGCGATTGAAGAAATTTGGACTAAGACACAGACACCAATGTTCATTTCAGAGTATGACATTGCGACAACTGATGACAATGACCAGAAGAATTGCTATTCTCAGCAGATTTCTTACTTCATGGAAAATGAACATATTGCTGGTATTACTATTTGGGGTTATATCTATGGTTCTACTTGGACAAGCGGTGGTAACTCTGGCATTATCAGAAATGGTCAAGATAGACCTGCAATGACTTGGCTTAAGGAATATTTGCCTTCTCATCCAGGTAACAATACAACAGGATTGCTTGGAAGTATAGCAGTTGAGCCTGAACCACAGAAACCGTTTAAGGGTAAGGCATTTGATTTGACCTCTCCTATTGAAGCAGAAGATTTCGATATTCCTGGTAAGGGTAGAAATGAAGACGGAACAAATAATAATTCCTATTCTGCAAGTGGTTCTTGCGATGATACTTGGAATACAACATATCGTGAAGGAACAACTGTTAGTATTGGCGAAAAGAATGGTGGTTTAGTTATTGGTTGTAATCCTACTGGAAACTATTATGAATATACAATTAAGGTTCCAGAAGCTGGTAATTATATCGTATATGTTACTGTAGCTGCAGATGGTGAAGGCGCAGTTGTCTTCAAGAATGGTGATAAGGTAATTTCTGATACTATTAATTATTCTGGTGATTCTTGGACTAAGTTTGAAACAGCTAAGGGTCATGTAACATTTGATGCTCCTGGCGAACAGATTTTAACACTTGAAATCGCTAAGGGTTATATCGATGTCGATAAGTTCGAATTTATGGTAACAGATTGTGCTCCAGGTGATGTAACTTGCGGTGGTCCGTCTATTGACTGTGATGCACATCCTGATGCTCCAGGTTGTGATATTGTAAGCTTTATGCCGATTAGACAAGAACCTGTATTGCAGCATTTTAAGATTTTTGACCTTAATGGTAATTATCTTGGATTGGTAAGCGGCTATAGTAAGACTGGTGCAGCAAATGTAGTTGCAAATAAGTTACATACTCGTGTAATTTTGATTAAAAAGTAATTATAGATTATATAAAAAATAAAAAGGCGGATTTTTTAATCCGTCTTTTTTATTAATCATTTTTATATCCAATAATTATTTATAAGTCAAATATATTTACAAATTAAACATTTTTTACTATATTTTATTAAAAAGGATTGTTATATATGTTTGGATTTTTGAAAAAGATTTTTCCGGGTATGCCTGATATAGAAGAATGTGTACCACATCTTGTTAAACAGTCGGAAAAATATGATATCAAGAATATTCCATCAAAGGAAGAAATTGAAAAGTTTGTCGAATGCTTAGAACAAGATTCTAAGACAGGAGAAGTAGAAGAGGAATAAAAATGAAAAAGTTAGCTATTATTTTAGTACTTATGGCAAGTTTTGTATTTGCCGATGTCAAGTCTGATTTCACTTATGAAGTTGAAAATCGCGGTTGTCAACTTACAACTTGGATTGAAAACGATTTCGAGAGTGGAGTCGAATGGAAGTATTATGCAAAGTTTACTTGCACCGGTAAAGTAAAGCTTCCAGCAAAGATTTATGAACTTCAGTTCCTTGATGTTTCATATAATCTTAAGGGCGAGCAAGTATTTACTTATGGAGTTGAAAAGTGAGTTTAAATAAATGTCTTAAATTTTTTGTCGCTGGTGCTTTAGGTGCTTTAACTGGTGTACTAGGAATGCCTCTTTGGACTGCATTCTTAGTTGGTATTATGGTTGGTATTTTATGGCCGGAAGGTTAATAGGAAAGCAAGATCCAGAAACTTGTGAGTTCTGTCATTTTGAAGGTTCAGAAGGTCCTAATATCGATTATGATGGTCTTGCCACTGACAGGTTTCATTTATATAATGCTGCACCTGGAAGATGGTTTATAGAATGTTATGCTGACCAGAGTTCTAGGATTTTTTGCTGTCCTATGTGCGGGAGAGATTTACCATGATACTTTATTATCTTGAAAATAAAGCGAAAACAAAATATGATAAGTATTATCGTAATGGTGCCGATTGTGGTGGCGAGCATTATGATGGAACACCTGATTTAATTTATGCACGTTTCTTTCTTGACGAAGAAACTGCGAAGAAGCATATTAAGCGTGCTAATAACTAGTGGACTAAATATGACTTTGAAGTAAAGTCTATTGAGTTTGAAGATTTAATTAAACAAGAGAAGAAATTAAAAACATTTTTTATAGATATTGAGGGCTAAAATGATTGATAAAATGGGTGATAGACTTAAGTATTTAGAGGGTATAGAAGCAGGACGTGTTTTAATTCCCCATTTGCCTATCTGTGTCCGTGTTGACGGTCGAGCCTTCCATACATTCACCCGAGGAATGAAACGACCATATGACATAGATATGAGCAATTCTATGATAGAAACAATGAAGTATTTGGTCGAGAAGACAAATGCATGTATTGGTTATGTCCAATCAGATGAAATTTCATTGATTCTTTCTGATACTAAAGACCCTATGTTTGGCGGTCGTGTTCAGAAACTTACTTCTGTTATTGCTTCTATGGCTACAGCTAAGTTTAATCAGGAAATTCATAAGTATTATCCTAATAAGCCACTTGCAGAATTCGATTGCCGTGTTTGGGTAGTTCCTAATAGAACTGAAGCAGCTAATACTATTCTTTGGAGAGAATATGATGCTATAAAGAACAGTATCTCTATGGCAGCACGTGCATATTATTCTGATAAGCAATGCCTTGGTAAGAACAGTGACCAAAAGAAAGAAATGCTTAAGGAAAAAGATGTTGATTGGGATGCTTATCCTGGATTCTTCAAGAGAGGAACTTATGCTCGTAGGATTACTACTCAACGTAAGTTGACCGTTGAAGAGATTAGTAAACTTCCGGAGCGTCATAATGCTAGACAGAATCCTGACTTGCTTGTAACTAGGTCAGAAATTAAGGTTATTGATAATATGCCTTATTTTGAATATATTACAAACAGAGAAGCATTTATTTTTGACAATGCGGAACCAGAATTACCGGAATTTATTTTGGAATAATATAATGAATAATATGATACCATCTGAAGCATTAGCTGATGTCTTTGATTTTGTTGCTTTATTTGCTAGACATGAGTTTTTTACAAAAGAACTTTATAAGCAAGTAGAGTGTGACGTAGATACAAGAGATAAAGCAGAAGTATTTATTGCATTTTTATGTAATATGCTTTATGCTAGAGGAATTTATGTTACACCGTGTGGCAGTGCATGGTTCCATGTTTGGGACGACAGTAAAATGTGTGAAACTTATCGTGAAATGTGGATGCCTGTTTATCAAGCATATACTGATTGGCAACTTAAACAGAGGTAGTAATGGAATTGCTAGAAGTTATTGGGGATTTTGTAGTTAGCTTTTTTGAAGCATTTTTCTTATTTACAGACCCTGATATTAAGGATAAAAAGAAAAATATTAAAAATGTCAGTAATGAAAAGGAGTCTGAATAATGGTTAGAATTAAAATGAATATAAAGCCTGGAAAGAAGGCAGAATTTGTACTTATCGATGATTCAGAAGTAACACCTGGACTTTCTGAACAATATACTCGATTTACACAGAATAAGGCTAACTTTGAACAAGCATGGAATAATACAGTCAGTTATAGTGAAGACTTAGCTGCAAAGACATTAGGTCATTGTCTTTATTCATGCGGTTTTAAAATCGTTGATATTGATCCAGAGACACGAACTATAACATTGGATGTGATTAAAGATGAATGAGATGGAAGTAGAATTTGAAGTATGTGATGGTGAACCTGAAACATTTAAGTTACCAGACGAACTGATTGAATTGTGTGAAATGGTTTATAAATGTGGGCAAGCAAATGTTGATTGTCATGTAAATGGCTATTATATTTCTGGGAATTAATTATGGAACATTCTTTTACTTATGGCGGGATTCGCCTCAAGAAATTTTTTGATTGCAATAAGTATGGTAACTATGCCGGATTTGCAGAAGATATTGAGAAAAGAATCAATATGTTTTTAAATTCTGTCAATGAAGCGGTTGACGAACATGGAAATATTTACTATCATTGTAATAAGTGTCATGCATGGAAACCGGTTTCTGAAATGTGTGATTTTGTTTATTTGACATATCCTGCACAATATGAATGTAAAGAATGTCATGAAGCAATTAATCAAACAATAAATCCAGAACCAGAAACTATTAAATGTTATATAGATCAATGTGTAACAGATGATAATAGTGTTCTATGCGGATATAAAGGTAAAACAAAGCTAGAATCTGGTGTAATTTATATAAACAAAAATAAGGAGTAAAAAATGAAGTTCAAGGTAACATACACTGCTGTCAGAGAATTTGAAATTCCTGAAAATGCAACTGATGAAGAATACGATGCAATGAAGGGCATTATCGTCGCCGCAATTGATGCGACAACTGTAACGCCGAACGATGTCAAGGTTGAAAGACTTGACGTTCCTGCAGAACCTCTTCCGGAATATAAAGTTAATAAGGATTGTGACTAATGACAATTACAGAAAAACACATTTTATTTTGGAGTGATTGGCCGAGCAATTTTGCTTGGGCTCCGATGAAGCTTAAGTGCTCTGATGATATTACCAGAGTTTTCTTTAGTTCTGAACAGTATTACATGCTCGAAAAGGCAATGTATTTTAATGATCTTACCATTGCTGATGCTATTCTTCATCTTAAGTTTGATGATGAATATTCATATAATGCCAAGAAGCTCGGTCGTCGTGTAGCAAATTTTAACCAAGATAAGTGGAATGCAGTTTCTTATGACATTATGCTTCGTGGTTGTCTTGCTAAGTATAGTCAGAATAAAATTCTGTTTGACAAGATTACTGACCCTGCTCTTAATGGTAAGAAGTTTGTAGAAGCTTCTCCTTATGATAAGATTTGGGGAATTGGCCTTGGTGAAGGTGATCCGCTCGCTGATGATGAATCTAACTGGCTTGGTGAAAATCGTCTTGGTAAGGTTCTTGACGAAGTTCGTCAGAAGTTGTTAGATGGCTATAAGGAAGAAATCAAGTATTAATTATGATTGAATTTAAAGAAGAATATACTGATGAAATTCCCTATTCCATGGGGCGTTCTCAACTGACACAGAATCAGATTTGGGAAACTGAAGATCATGGTGGTTTTAAGAAAGTCATCATGAATGCGACAGTTACAAATCTTGAAAGATTTACAAAAGAATCTGTTAAGTCAGCTATTGCAGATTATCAAAAGCTAATCGACTCTAAACAAGCTATTGCTGTATTTAATCTCGGTTCAAATTATGAAATTCCAATGTCTGAAATGTATGGAAGAGTAACTAAGGTTAATTTGCGAGAAAATAATCTTCTTGATGTTGAGATTGTTTTATTTGATACTCCTAATGGTAATATAGCTTATAGTGTATTAAAAGATACTTTTGGTGAAAATATTTATTTATCTGCAGAAGGGCTTTCTCTTAGTCTTCCTGGTGGTAGTAAATTAACGCATCTTTTAAATTTTAAAATTATGTAAGGATTATTATGGATAATCAGAATGATGAAGTATTTGCATTAGCAAAAGATGCAATGCTAACATGGGAAGAAATTTCTAAGGAAAATGAACCATGGTTTAAAGAAAAGGTAGTATTCCATTTGCCGCAGCCACATATGACTACTAAAGATGGTCTTGAGCTTAATGCTATTACATATTTAAAAATTGATGGTCATATTATTCCTCAATATATGCATTTTGATCAGAATAAAGAACATACATTTATTGCGCTTTCACCAAATGTATCAGAATATTTTAGAAACTTAATTAAAACGAAGTCTTAATATGGAAATCACAAGAGAAATAGTCAAGAAGCTTAGAGAAGAAACTGGCACGCCTGGTTTAATGGTTTGTAAGCAAGCATTACAACAGTTTAATGGTAATTATGAAATGGCTGCAGCTTCTCTTAGAGCACATCGCTGGGCAACTCCATTAAGTGGCGTTGTATGGACTGAACCTGATGAGGATAGAGTTGACTATCTTGGACTTGAAGATTTTAGAAGTTTCCATCAGTTCTTTTGGGATTATAGATATCGTTCAAGAATTGAATTAAAACTTGATAAAGACGGTAAACCAGATTATAAAGCTTCTGATTGGCCTGAACGAATTTCAGATTATCGTGAACGTGTTCGTAAGGAAGAAGAACTTAAGGCCAGAGTTGATAGTTGGACTATTCCTACTATAGCTGATATTATTATGTCTAGCGTAAATCAGTTTATTAAAGGTATTAAGTTCGAAGACCAGTTCTTTATATATAAGTTTACTAAACAGTATGCAAATGCTTCTGGTATATCATATTATAAGTATATAGTTGATCCAGTTCCACACGCTGATGAAAATAAGTATTTTGTTACTCTTAAGTTTCCAATGAAAGATTATATGGATTGGAATAAGATTTCATTTGATGGAACAAATTATACTTTTAATAATAAGTCTGTAAGTTTAGAAGCTTTAAAGGGAGAATAAATGGTTACACATCCAGTAAATCCAATGGGTACATTTAGATTTACATATGAAAATGGCATTCCATCAGATGTTGTTTATATGTATAAAGTATATTGTTGTACTGATAATATTCCAGCAGAAGAAGATTTTGTTTCTATTTATACACCGGTTGAATATAGAGATATTCCAATGTATGTTTATGCAAAGGATAATTATATTCAGATAGATGTTAATTTTTCTGAAATGGAAAGACCAGTCTTGACACCAGAGCAGAAGAAAAGAATGGAAGAAGATAAAAAGACTATAGCAAGAATTATCGGTGAAACTGATGATTATTATTCTGGTAAGATGTCATTTCCTGAAAGACTTTTGTATAAGTTTAAATTATGGAAAGCAAAATTATTTAATAAAGATGATTTAGGTTTTTAAGGAGAATAATATGGCGGAAGAAAGAACAGTTATTCAAATTGATACTACTAAAATGACTCCTGCAGAAGCCAAAGAATTGATGAATAATTTAAAGAAACAATTTTCTGTAAAGCTTTATTATGACGAAAATACTGGTGAAGTCATTAGAGCTGATAAACTTGGCGAAGGTGTCAAGTTTGAACATGATTATAAAGATGAAGCTAACGAAGATTTTCTGTTTTTAAAAAATGAATTTAAATAGGATTAATTTATGAACAATACTCAGAAAGACAGATTTGAAAAGAAGCTTATTCGTTTTATCCGGGAACTTGATACTGAATGGAATAGATATCGGAAGCAAAATAATATAATTATGACATTTGATATGTGGGAAAAACATAGAGATAAAGTCTATAAGAAATATGGTTTCACTGATGAAGAATGGAATAAAGCATCACGACTTATTCGTTCTAAATCATGGGCAGGAAAACGTTTAGAACAAAAGAAAATATTACGTGATAAAAATCGTGATATTTATAGAAGTGATATTGCTGATAATCCAAATGGCGAAGCAGAAATCAAAGCCGAAGACCGTTGGATTGCTGATGTGTTTGATACATATGATTATGATAAAGAGGATATGAGTAGATAATGACTGATATTCCAAAAAAGAATGAATGGTCAGAATGGTTTGATTGGCTTAAAGTCAATATCTATGACGAGATTTATGATGTTGTTCCTTGCGGAAACTGGGAAGAAATAGAGATAGAACTTAAATGTAAAGATGGTTCTATTAGAAAAGCCAGTATGTTTCCAAATGAAGAATATACTGACGATGATTATTGGAAATCATACGAATTACTCGGTGAACATGATTGGAATTGTAAAACAGATAATGTCGTTGAATGGAGATATCTAAACGACTGGCAAGACTAAAAGAACTTAAAAAGAAAGCTTAGTATAATTATGTATACTGGATATTTTGCAAAACTAAAATCTTATGAAGAAGCTGGACTAGTTCCAGTCTCTATTGCTCTAAAGACACCAGATTGGTATCATGGTGCACAGTATAAAAAATTAGCACCTAAGTGGTCATTTTTTAGTGAATGGAAAAACGGTTCACATAAAGGTGATAATGATTATTATATGCAGCATTTTAAGACTGAAGTTCTTGATAATTTAGATCCAGAACAAGTTGTTAAAGAACTTGAAGGATTTACAGGTGTATCTCGGGATAGAATAATTTTAATATGTTATGAAAAACCTGGAGACTTTTGTCATCGTCATCTGGTTTCAATGTGGTTAACAGTAAATCATATTAATTGTTTTGAACCGTCATATTTAACTCCAGTGGTTGACAAATAAACTATTTTTTATTATATTTAATTAAAATATGACCGCAGAAGAAGCAAGAAAGAATCGAATTCCGAAAGAAGACGAAGGAGTTGGCAAAACTAATATCGTTAATCTGTTAATCATGGATTATGTCAATAAAATTGATGCTAAGATACAATCCGTAAGTCGATATACCAGTAGTCTTCTTTATCCCATATATGACCTGGAAGGTCGATATGATGTTTTGTCTAAGATTATGGAAGATTTTAGAAAAAACGGGTTTAATGTTGATTATAATGAAGTTTATTATGACAATGATTCAGCAGTAGGAGCTTATACACTTTTGTATATCTCTTGGCATAAGTAAGGATTTATAATAGAGGAATAAAATGAGAAATAAGTTTACACCAGAATTTATTAACGACCTTGACGATAACGAAGTATTTGTTTTCGGCAGTAACAAGGAAGGTATGCACATTGGCGGTGCTGCACATTTTGCAATGCAGAGATTTGGTGCAGAATGGGGCAAGGGCGAAGGTCTCTATGGTCAGAGCTATGCTTTACCGACTATGGACGATGATGATCCGAATTGTATTAAACCTTATGCTGATAGATTTATTCAGTTTGCTAAGGATCATAAGGAACTTACATTCTATGTCACTCCGGTTGGTTGTGGCATTGCTGGTTTTACACCTGAACAGATTGCACCATTCTTTAAAGATGCCCTTGATATGGATAATGTTATTCTTCCAGAAAGTTTTGTTGAGGTTTTAGGCTAGTGGAATTTAAATTAAAACCGATAGCACTTAGATGTAATATGTGCTTCTGTCATTTTGAAAAGAAAAATGACGATTTTGAATATACTCAAGAAATTGTAGACAAGCGTTCAATGGGTAACGAAGTTTTACATTCTTGGGTTATTTCATATCAGGAATGTCCAAAATGTGGGAAGAAGTATTTTGTATCAATCGAACAATATGAATACCCAGAAGGTTGTTTAAATTGGAAAGAAACACAAACAGATAGAGTTTCTATTACAAATGATGTTGAAGTAGAGGAAAATTAGTATGGCACAATATCATGTTGGTTGCGGAATGGCTGGAATTTATGCTGGCACTATCTCTAAGCCTGGAATGTGGAAAGTTAAGAATGATGTAACAAATGAAGCACTTTGTGCAGTTGCTGATTATATGAAAGGTAAAATTACAGGCGATAATGATACTTATGAAATTACATGGAAGCTTCCAGATAAGGACATTATATTATCTTTAACAGTCAAAAAGAAGAATGAGGAAAAATGATAGAACATAATGTTTTTATTGAATGTGCATTAAATGCCAAAGCATATTATCAAGCTTATCGTGGTTTGTGCAGGATGCGTATCATTTTCGCAAAAGCCCTAATAGAAAATTGGGAAGAAACATATGATCATCGTAGCACAAATTACGAGACCATGCAGCACCAAGTTTTATTCTGGACCAACGTATATCAATATTGGGAAAAGAAACTCGAAGAATCTTATACTAGAGAAAAAGAATATCTGGGTGAATAATGACACAAGAAGAATTCAAAGAGCTTTGTAAAACATATCTTCCAAATTGTCATTTTAAAGATGGCAATACTTGTGGATTACTCTGCTATGATGGTGGAGACGATATTTTTAACATCATAGTTGCACTTCTACCGAGAGGTGAATTTGCAGTTTATGATAGGTGGCGTGAAATTACTGAAACATATGATATCGATTATGTAAAAGACTGGCTTGAACATTGTAGCTATAGGTATAAGAAATGACAGATAAAGAATTAATAGATGAACTAAAAATACTTGAAACATTTTATGTTTTATATAATAGACCGATTTTACCGTTTAACATATTAAAGAGTAATTATGACAGCGAACGGAGCAAAACGTAGTAGAATAATAGTAAACGAAATTGAAGAATGGCTTAAGGCTGAAAGGATAATGCATGACTTTAGATGAAGCTATCCAACATTGCGAAGAAAGAGCATCCTGTGGCGATAAATGTGGTCTGGAACATAAACAGCTAGCTGAATGGTTAAAAGAGCTCAGAACATATCGTATGAGCGATAAACGATATGTTTTATCTGAAGATGATTATAAAACGATGTGTAAGTCTCCAAAGTTTGATGACCAGTTATTTAGGTTGATTAATGACCTTGATGAAGAGATATTACCTGAAAATAGTAATAATTGCAGATATACTATAGAATATTCTGGAATAAGTAAAAGCGGCAATCGCTTTAATGGACGAAAATTTACAAATGATTTAAATGAAGCCAATAATAAGATGGATTTCTATATGGATAATGAGTATGTCGATATGGTTTCTATCCAAGATGGCAAATATTCAATTAAATCTTTTACGAGGGGTTATGAATAATGGAACATGATTTAAACTTTTGGAAAAAACTTGTTACTGATATGGTTATTCTTTTAGGAAATGATCCATATATGGTAGCAACTGCCATAGAAGGTTGGGTCAAGAAAATGGCAGATACTGAAGATGAAAAACGATTACTTGAGCTTAATGATGATGTTATGCATAGATTATTGTCTATTAAGCCGCATGAATGGAATGGATAATGAATAAATTATATCTTGTCAAACATACTGATATTGCATTAAAATCTGTTCAACGTGGTTTTACAGATACTTCCGATGTTTTTGAAAATCACACAAATCTTAGGATATTCAAAAAACGAAAGAAAGCAGAAAAATATATTACTGATTGGTATAATAAATGGCCAGAACTTGGAACAGTAGTAAATGGCGGTGCTAGAATTAATGGTAAAAAAGAATTTGATGGTAATTCCGCAAAAGTTGAATATTGTTTATTTGGACCAAAACCTACACAAGTAGCAGAATTTTATACATTGGAAGAAATTGATTATGACAAATAAAGAATTACAAGAAAAGCTTGAAAAGTTTCCAGATGACATAGAAGTATGGAATTTTCTCGCAGATGTAGATATTGAAGATGTATATGAAAAAAATCATTATAATTGTGGTGAATGGAAAACAGTTTTAATGATAGATTAGAGGAGTAAAATATGACACTTGAAGAATTTAAAGCAATAGTAAGAAAACATACACGTTTACCTTTGTCAAAGCTAGATGCATATGCAGAGGATGTATATAAGAATCCATGTTTTGAAGAATGGTTATGGGATGGAGAAGTTCCACAGATTGTAGCACTTCATGATTTGCATACTATTACTTTTCAGACTGGTAATAGATTGTTGGAAGCTCGAGAAAAAGTTCTTGAAAAAATGCCTATGGATAAGGCAAAGATATTTATCGAAAATAAACTTAATGATTTCTTAGAAAGAGTCAACCTTCAAAAGAAGAATTTATTATGACAAATGACCTTCAACATTTATTAAATCTTGTTATTGAAAATACATTAGAAAAAGATATAGAAAATACAATATATAGACCAGTATGTACTGCATTATTAGCTAGGTTATATAAAGCTAATAAAAATATAAGTTTTTCTAAAGACATAACTAATGCGATAACTAAAATATTTGATTTAGATTTTACAGAAATCTACGAAAAAGAAGAATCTGATGGTTGTGACCGTATGTCAGATCTTGTTGCTTTTATGACAGATACTTTGGTTAATTTCTTTAAAGATAAAAAAGCAACTGTTCATTTTTGTAATATCATATCTTGTGATATAGAATCAAAAACAAAAACATGTAAAATTAGAGTCGACTATACAGAGCAGTAATATTTATGAATAGTTATTATCGTAGTAAAATAACTGGTTTTATATCAAGAATCTCTGATAAGTTATTAGAGAATTATATTGATTATAAAATTTATAGGTCAGTTTTTGGCATTGTTATAGAATATGATAGATATCGTATAATAATTGATCCTGATTGTAAGTATTATCGACTTGAAATGCTTGACGAAGGTTTAAAATTACAAAAATGTTATAATTTTACTGATGTGATTGATTTTGTCAATACGGTTGATTATACATTTTATCAAATTATTGAACATAGGTTTAAAGGAAGCTATTGGGAAGAATTAATGGGAATGTCAAAAATAATAAATTATAGATTACATAGACCATGGCTTCGTGAATTTACGAAAACCAAGAAACTAGTTGAGGGTAAAGATAATGAATAATGATGTAGTATATTTTTCAGTAAATAATTGGTTTTGTGGAAGAGATTATCCACACGATAAACAATTTATTAAGTGACTTGGAAATGATTTAAAACAGACTTTCAGAGATGAAGAATGGGTTAAAGAAAATAAGCTTTGTGTTAGATATGGCTATATTGACATGTCTCAAAATTATTGTGTTACTGCACCTAGAGAATGGGTTGAAAAGAATTGTCCTAAGCTATTAACCGATGATGAATATGAATACGACCTTATATCCAGTGATAAAGGCCGAGAAACATATAAAAAGAAATATTCAGAATTTGTTTATCAGCCAGATGAAGAAGGTAATCCTCCTGAAGATAAGTTCGGTTGGCCGTTCTTAGAATATTGTGATGAAAATATCGGTTGTGAGTATTATGAAGAACCTTATGAATCTGATTATGATGATGAGGAAGATGAAGAATGAAAATGAATTATGCAGATTGGCTTAAAACCAAAGTAAAATATGACGGTAAGACTAAATGTTTTGTCGACGGTTGCGATAAGCCAGGATTATATGAAATGGGTGATGTCAGATATTGGTGTGGTGGTTGTGAAGAACATGCCAATATGAAAAGAGAATATCAATGGTATCTTAACTCTAATACAAAAGATCCAGAAATTTGTGGAACATGGTAAAGGATAAATTAAACATGAATGAAATTCAGTTAGATGAAAATGAAGTTGAATTTTATAAAAGCGTACTAGCAGACATGATTCCATGGGATGATAAGAATTATGATAAAAAGCTAGACGAGATGGCAAGAGGCTGTTTAAAAGCTGAAAAAGATCCAGACTTCATAGCAATGTGTGAAGAACACGATAGAATGATGGAAGAAGAGCTAAGAAAATCTACATAAGTTGTGTATATTTTATCAGATATTTTTTATTAGGATTTAATTATTATAGATATTTTCTATATTTAATAATGGGATTGTTACAATGAAGTTAGTATCTATAAGATTTGAATCAGACATTAGTCTAACTCAATATATTAATACTAATAAGATTGCAAAGCGAAATATACAAAGCATTCTTTTTAATACAGATTGGAATGGGTATGTCTTATTTTACTGGGAGAAATAATGATATCTAAAGATGAAGTAGAAGAACTTAAACTTATAGTAATTCATAGAGATTTATAATATGACAGAACCTTTATTATGTAGAACAGCAGACGGTAAAATGCATTGGACTACTCAAGCTGCGGGTAGACGAGATTGCCGTGATTTTAAAACCTATTGTGGTCAACAAGTTGTTTCTGTTATCCATGAACCAATTACAGCAATGGGTTTTTATTTTAATCTTAATGACGAAGAAAAGAAACATATGAAGAATGTCGAAAAGATTATGGAAGACTGGAACGGTGAATTGTGTCAAAAATGTCAAAATAAAAGATATGAAGAAGAACGTATGGCTTGGGGTTTTTAATGAAAATAGAAAATAATGAAACTTGTTATAATATAGAACAAAGGAACAAAAAATGAAATTTCGTAATGGTAGTGAATTGTTTCAAATGCATGGTGGGCATTTTACGATAATCCAGCTTTGGTTCGGACAACGGGTATTTGATATCAGTTACTACCCGCAACACACATTTCATTTCTGGTGTCATTCAAACGGCGCCATAAAAGGGAAAGACAATTGCCTTGACTTGAATTTATATATTCTTGGTTTTTTCTTTTCATATACTGATTACGGATATCATCGCTACAAAAAGGAAAATTATGACAGTAAAAGAATTACATAAAAAATTAGAAAAATATATTGACAAGGGTTTTGGTAATGTTGAATTAAAAACATCTGACCAAGGTGGAAATGATGGTGAAGTCTTAGGCGTTTATGACTATGATGATCCAAATGAAGATGATGGCAAGGTTGTAGTTATTGAGGTTGCATAATATGTTTGCTTATAAAGATATGCCAGAAGATATAAAAACGAAGATCAGTGAATTAAAACGAGAAAAACATTGTCTTGAATTTGATTTGACTTGTATGGGTATTATGAATTATGGTCCTATTATGAGACGATTAGACGAAGTTAATGCTGAACTTAAAAAACTGAAAGAAAAATATGAAAACGATTGATATATATGCTAATGGTCCAGAAATTACTTTTGAAACCATCGATGATTTAAAAGCAAATGAAAAGGTCAGAAAGACTTTATTTAATGACGATGGTTCTATAAAAGATATCTTTATTTCAGAAAATCCATATACAAAGAAAAATCCGCTTAATCATAGATTTAGAAGAAAAAGGTGCCGGTGCAATAGAATTAGACAAAGCAGTAAAAAAGTCTTTCGAAGATCTTTATATACCAATGGCCGAAAAGAAATAGTATACTATGATATAATGGAGAATAAATATGACAGTTGAAGAGATTAAAGCGAAAGGCTTAAAAGTATGGTATGTTAAAGATAAAAAATCTGGAAAATACGTTTCTGTTAAACGTGACGGTAGTTATGAATTTGTGGACAATCCGTATATATTCTGCATGAGTTTAGAATGTTTACGTAACAGTTTAACAAAACCACATTTTTTTTTATTATAGCAGAGAAGATGGTAAAATAATTACTAATATAATAGCAACACCGATAATAAATGATATAGAAATTATAGAAGCATAATTATGAGCGCAAATACCGAATTGTTAAACCATATTATCGATAATACATTAGTAAAAGACGTAAAATCGCCAGTTTATCGACCGATTTGTATTGCGTTATTAGCCAGAACCTATCAAGCTTGTAAAAATATAAGCTTTTCTAAGGATATAACCCATGCGACAACAAATACGTTCGAAATCGATTTTTCTGACGCATATAAGTCGTCTGTCGATGACACTATGCCTGAAATTGTCGCAATATTGACTAAAACATTGATTGATTTTTTCAAAGATAAGAAAGCGACTATACATTTCTGCAATTTTACGTTTTTCGATATTAATAAGAAACAATGTACACTCAGGGTGGATTATACAGAAGAATGACTCTAAAAGAAGTTGAAGAAAAAGTTCAAGAATATCAATGCATCCACTGCGGACAGTGCGAAAAAGACCTTCCGTGCCCGCAGGATTTAAAACGTTTCAAAATCTGGCAAGAATATTTCGATTCACTGGAGGAATCAAAATAACAATAGATTTAAAATAGGAATTGAATAATGACATTAAAAGAACTTAAGAAGTTTATAAAGTCTATACCTAAGGAATATGATAATTGTGATATCAAGATGTTTCTTGATGAAGAACTAGGCTATGAAATGGACTTGGATAATCTTGTTGTCGTTCATAAGCCTAAGCTTGATCCAGCATATACTTATCCGTGTTGCATGTTTGATAAAGAAAAGAAAGAATTTGTATTTCTTGACGAAAAGGAACTCCGTTTTATAAGAGATTTCGAAGTCGAAGAATACAAGAGGGCAAAGACTGAAGACTATAATCGTTATGGTTATGTAGAATCTTTTAAAGCGGAAGTTAAAGAATGACAGAAAAAGAATTGAAAAAGTATTCGTATGAAGAACTTTTAAAAATGTATTGGCAGTTAAAAACAGAAATGGAAAGAAGAGGACTGTATGAGAAGTATTTAGAAGAAAAAGGCGCTGGTGCAATAGAATTAGACAAAGCAGTAAAAAAGGCTTTAGAAGATCTTTGTATACCGATGACCAAAAAGTAATGATACATTTAGAGGTGAACTATGCCAAAGAAACCTAAAATTAAAGAAGAATACCAATACAAATATGAAAGATGCATGAAGATAAGTGAACTTATTAAAGAACTTCAGGCAGTTAAAAAGATATGTTAATAATTGATTATTAAAATAAGGAATTAATATGGAATGGATTAAAATAGAAGACAGATTACCTGAAAAAGGTCAATATGTTCTTGTTACATTTAAAAGCGGTTTCGACAATAGACCAAGTTATGGACTTGAAATTGCCGAATATTATGGTAATAATTCATGGGCATTAACTGACGGTGAATATGATGTTGCCGGACCTGTTATCGCATGGCAGGAATTGCCAAAACCTTATATTGATCCCGAATTTAAGGATGCTAAGTTTAATACAATAGATAATCATTATTATCAAATGATAGTAGACGGAGAAGATAATTGGCCAGAAGATTATTATATGGTTCAATATACTGGCACAGATGACGATAATAAAACATTTATACATAGAGATTATTATAGGACTGAAAAATTAGCATTGAATAGAGTAAGTGAACTTTATGATAATTGTAAAATTAAATATATTGCAGCTTATGCCTATGGTGGTAAAGAAATAAAAAGAATATCAAAACCGCAATAACAAATATTTAGAAAAATTTACAAACTTAACCAAATTGGTTAAGTTTTTTCTATATTTAATACATATAAGCGAGAATTAATATGAGATTTCATGAATTAATCGGTTTAATCGACGATATTTTTACAAAATATAGAAAAGTAGAATGCACTCCGGATTCTGAATGGACTCCATATGTCTTCTATAAGAATCTGGATAATGTAAAAGAAGGTTATTCTGTCTATGTCGGTTCCAAGGGTTTAAAAGAAGAACTTGAGACTTTATTGCATCGTTGTGAAACAGAACAGAATTTTAAGTTCACAGATAAGCAATGGGAAACAATTTTCGGTTCATTAGAAACAGCGAATAACCAAGATAATGACGATGATGCTTGGACAGATATAATGTTCAGAGCTAAATATAATTTTATCGAATGGGTAATACAATATACTGGTGCTCAACATGCACATATGTATTAGGAAAACCAAAATGAATGATATACATGTCGTAATAACGCAAGATAAAAATGCACCATGTAATAGTTATACTGGTCTAGATTATTATTTCTTTGACAATGAAATTTTAGCATTAGATTGGTTAAATGAGTATAAGAAAAATAATCCAGTAGGTCATTATTGTGAATATCAAAAGTGGAGTATAATAAAATTTGCTACTTGGGTTGCAAAAAGTATAAAAGAATTACATTTACATAATAATATGAGGTGGTAATAAATGTGTAAATTTTGTGATTGTACAAAAGAAATAAAGCATAAAAGAAAGGATGGAACTGAAATACATTATAGTTCCGAAGTAAAAGTAAATCATGCTGTTTGTATGTATGATTCAGATTCATATATAGAGAAAGAAAAAGAGTTTGAAAAAGATGAATTGGATAACTGGTATGATTATACTAGCAAGAATTCTTCTAATGAAGGATTCTATATAGTAGATGGCGATATGCTTGGTTGTGCTCTTGAAGGTGGTTGTACTGCTACTGTCATGAAAATAAAGAATTGCCCGATTTGTAATAAAGAGCTTAAACATATTGAACCTAAATTTGTAAAAAATGAAGCGTAGAATAAGTTTTGGAAATGCATGCCATTTTATACATATGATGGCTATGAAAGATTTAGATAAATATGATAAACCAAATGCTGTGGCATCTGTATTCTTTATGGATGATTATTATCATTCTTTTAAAAAACTTACAAGTCCAGTAAAACATGTTGTATTATATGGCGAAGATTCTACCGAAGAAAAAGCACTTGATGCATTAACAAAACAACTTGAAGACTTTCTTAAAGAACCTGTGCTTACAAATAGAAATTATTAAAGGTTAAATATGCGACATGTATTAAAATCTGTTGATCCATTATGGGAAGCTAGACTTGTAGAAGATATTGTCAGACATGGTAAAGGCGATATTGAAATAAGAGAGGATGAAAATGACCATTCTCCTATTGTATATAGTAAAAAAGCACAAAGAGGTATTCATCTGGAATCTATAGTTGAAGTATGGCCAGTTGATAGTATAGCAGAAAATATAATAGACCTTTTTAATAGTGCTATCGAAGCTGAAAACTATCTAGCAGGTCTTGATCATGTATTAGACGATTTAAAGGAATAAAAATTATGCAAGGATTTGAAGTAAAATTACCAGATTCAGCAAAGACTTATCTTTTTGATATCAGTTTCTTCGATAAAGATAAAGGTGAGTGGAATGATGAACTTAAAGTTAGGGCCAAAAGAATTACAAATGAAAGGTTTATTCATTTTGACGAATTTACAGATTTCTATGTAAGTAAGTTCTTTGATGAACATCCGGACGGATTTTATTGTGATATAGTAATTAAATTCTATGATAATGAACTTAAAGAAGTTTGCTATCAAAAAGAATTTAAAAATCGTTGGCTTTATATTGAAGAAATTAATGATTTAAATCAATATGATGAGTGTAAGTTATTTCGTGTTGTCGATATAGAATATTCTAAACGTAGACAATTTTAATTAACCTAAACACTAATATAAATAGTATAAAAGTATAACAGATTGTGATTAATTATGAAACGTAAATGTGTATTAGGTGTCTTGAAGACTGAAGCTGGTCTCGAGATTAAAAAAGAAATGTTAGAGTGGTTAGAACCGATTTATGATGTAACTTTGGTTGAAGTCGATCCGCCTAACGATAAAGAATTTGAATTACCATTTATTAAAAAAGCTTGTGAAGTCTCTATAGAAAATAACGAACCTGTTTTATATTTGCATACAAAAGGTGCAGCAATGCCCAATAATGCACAGCCAGTTGTTAGAGATTTCTGGAAGCATGAATTTACTGAAAAAGTTGACCAATATTTTAATGCAGTTAATGGCGACAAAGCCTTAGCTTCTGCTCCTATTGTAGGAAGTCAGAATCCTATTTGTTGGTTCAATGGTTTTGTCATGAATTCTTCTGCCGCAAAACAAATTTTAGAAAAACTATCCGTTCATGAAGACAGATATTGGTTCGAACAACAAATGCTAAAAGAATCAAGTGTTTCTACATTTGGACTTTATGATTCTAATGCTGAAGATGGAAATCGTGCATGGCGTAGTTTCTGTTACTGGTATCAAACACAATATGGAGTAAAGTAATGTATTCTGATTTTATAGTAACAATGGCTACAATTCCTGAACGTTTTGAAATGCTTAAAAAGAATATATATAGTATTTTAAAACAAGAAGATGTAATATTTGATAAATTATTAATTGTTGTTAATAAATATAATTCTGAAGATATTTTAAAAAAATATGATGAAATTAAAGCAATTTCACCAAAATATATTGATGTAGTTCTTGGTGATAATAAATGGAAAAGTTGCAATAAAGCAATTTATCCAATTTTACATAATCCAGATAAAACATTTATTACAGTTGATGATGACATCAATTATTATCCACATGCATTATATGATTTATTAGAAATGCATGAAAAATATCCAAATTATATTATTACACATGAAACTAATCCAGTTCGTATAACAGATTTAGATTTTGTAGAATATTTTAATACATGGCAAACAAAATTTAAACAATGTTGTTATGATAAATATTTAACTTGTTGTTGTTTATTTCCAGCACATACATTTGATAATACTGATGTTTTAAATTATGATAAAATGATAGAATTAACAAATGGCATGCATGATGAATTATGGTTATGGGTTAATAGTACTATTAAAGGAATTAAATCTATTTGTTTAAATCATACATTGACATTTGTTTTAGATAATGTTATAACACAAGATAATAATGCATTAGGTTCTATAAATGGTTTACCAGAAAAATTAATTGAATATAATTTAAAAATTAATGCTTTATATGGTAAGCAGCTTGCTCAAGTATTAAAATCAAATACTATAGATTTTATTGTAACTGAAAATAATTTTTATGGAATATTATGTATGATGAATCAACTTATTTCAATTTATAAAAATTATAAAAAAATGATATTTGATGTATCAGCTTTGGCAAAAAGTTATCAAACAATATTTACAAATAATATACAACAATTTTCATCAATTTGTGAAGTAAAATATGAATGATTTAGACGTAATTGTTAGTTTAACTACTTGGAAAGGTAGAATAAATGATAAATCTGTTAGACAAGTATTATATCGTTTAGTTGCACAACAACAAACTCAATACAAATATAAAGTAGTATTAGTATTATCACGAGAAGAATTTGGCGATGATTTTGTTGTCCCGGAAGATTTACAATTATTTGAAACTACTGGCAGATTTGAAATTTTGTGGACTTATGATAACACAAGAGCACTTAAAAAGTTAACTCCTACTATGGAGAAATATCCAGAATTACCAATTATTACATTAGATGATGATGAACTTGTTACTGAAGATTGTATTGAAAAAGTAATGCAAGAACATAGACAAAATCCAAATGTTATATTAGGTGGTTCAGTTCGTGCTGCATTTGGGGTTACTCTTGCATGTATGATTAGATTATTTCCTCCACATAGTTTAAAACAAATTCCTATTGAATACTTTAAAACTTATTTTAATTGTATGCAAGATGATGAATGGAATGGTATTTGTGCAAGACTTAATGGAACATCTATGCAACAATTAAAAGCTCAAGTTGTAATAAATTATAATTTTGGTGATCAAAAAAATGCATTTAACTATATATATCGTAAATTTGATTATCAATCTGCTATAAATAAATTTTTTACAGAACATCCTGAGTATAATAAATAAAATAGTATGAATTATCTAGCATCGCATCCAGCATTTACAAATGGTAGTGCAAATATTGGAAGGTTCGATGGCATTACGGGTAAACTTCATGTTTTTAAAGCAATCGCGGTTCTTTATGGTGGATTGGCTTATTGGGAATGTGAACAAGAATATGACGTCGAAGCACCTAACGACGATATCGTTCAGCAACTTTATCAAATGAAAAGACTCGTAGAGCATATTAAAGAAGAACCTATTGCAAAAGAAACGTAGAAAATGATTATTACTATTGGTGGAATTGCATTTGTAACATTTATTATATCATTTATACTATTTTTTATATTCGCAATTTGTTATGCTGTTACCAAAGATAAAGTAGCAAAATTTTTTGATACACTTTGTAATATTTTTGCAGTTATAGCTTGTATGGGTATTATTACTGCACCAATTTGTTTTTGTATCGGTTCTGATGAACTCACAAAGCAACATCTTGAAGCTTTGAAAACAGGATGGCGAAGACAGGACATTGAAAATAAATGTTTGAATGATACTACTGATACATGCAAATATAAATGGCATCAATATTGGGCAGATAGTATTAAGACTGAACTTGAAGTTAAGGCAATAGAAGCCAAGGAAGCAATAAAGTAATAAACAAGAGGAAAAACAATGATTAAAGTATGGCAAATGCATAAATTTAATAAGGTGAAAAAAGCAGTCGTTATGGAACCTATTGGTTCATGGGGCGATGAAGAAATGAAGTTTACCGATTACTTTCGTATTGAAGCTACAGTAGAAGAATACGATAATGATGTAAGTGTTAATGTCTATTGGCGAGAACCGGAACGTAATCATGATATTGTTCCGTTTAATGTTCTTATTGATTTAGACCAGCATATTACTCATATGTATACGGGTAATCATAATGTTAGTGAAATGATAAAACTTGTTCGTACTGATGCTATTGCTGCATATAAGCAATATATAAATGTAAAGGAAATTTTGATGACTTCACCTTATCTTGCAAGTTTTAATTGCACATCCTATAGCGGGTCTGGCCTTAACGTTCGTTTAAAGCCATACGATTTAGAACGTTATATTACAGCTGTAGCAGATGAAGATTCTTTTGCAAAGCGAGCAGTGAAAGAACATCCTAACGCTATTGCTGAATATAAGAAAAGTATCTTAAAGGAATTTAGTACTTGGACAACAGTAAATGCTGATGAGCCGAATCTTTTATTTGATACATTTAATACTTGGTATACAAATAAATATTTGCCGGAGCTTGAACTTGAAGCAAGAAATAAGGAATGTAAAGATACACTTGATGCAATCCAAAGACTCAAAGATGAAAGAGAAGCAAAAAAGAAATCTAATTAAAATAAAAGAGGTTTTAAAACCTCTTTTTATTTAAATTTTGCAAATATTGGTCGATTATCTTTTTCGTATCGTAAAATTAATTTCATATTCTTGATACTGACAAGAGTCGGAAACCATGCTTTCATAAAGAAGTCATATTGCTCATCAGTCATATAATCAATTCCATTATAGATTACTAAATGATATGAAGGGCCATGTATACATGCTTCAAGCATATCATTACATGAAATTTTTGAACCATTACTAAGTACTATGCAATAGTCATTTTCATATGTAACAGAAATAAAATTATCTTTCATTGCATTAAGACGATTTATTACATGTTTGACATAAGATTTTATTAAACCCATTTTTGACTCTACATGAATCGGTGCGCCGAAACATATATGTTTATTAGGATTTACTATCGCATACCAGATGGCATATAAATCTGTTTCATCACCATCGAGATACTTATTTTGAATTTTTACTGCAATGTGTTGCTTAGTCTGATATTCTCTAACCCATTCTTCTTGATATTTTGTTGGAATAATTCCGAAAAACTCAGTTATAAAATTTATCGGATCTGATAAGACATCGCTTAAATTCATATATTCACCTCAATTTTATAATATATTTATGGTTTACGAAACCAGAAATTTTTACTATATTTAAAATTGATGAAAGACCGAAACAAAATAGATTCAATTTTTAAACGATATCGAAATTACATTCCTTCTCTTTTCGGAGAAGTTAATGCTTATTATTATAATGAATGTGGTGATAGTATTATTAAAGAAGATACCAATACCGATATAACTAATGATATCGGTTTAGCTTATAATAATATCTATAATTTATATCCTTCTAATAAAAGTTATAGTCGTTGCACTTGGATTAAAGATAATTGTTTCGTTTTAAAACGTTTTTTCCAGAAAGATGATAAAGTTAAAAACGGTGACTTGTTAGCTATTACTATTACACCATATGATAAGAATATTCAAAGGCAGCTTGAAGCTTATAGACAGATTCTTATTAAAATTGCACAATTAAAAGCACAAAGAGAAGAAATTGAAAAAGAACCCATATGGTTTGCTCCAAGTTCTAATTTTGAAAAATATTTAAGTTTTGTTAAGCAATTTAGTCCAAATTTGCTTAAGAGTTTAACTACTCCAGGTGAGCGTGCTAAACTTGAACATGATGCTAAACTTGCTGTATGTTGTCATGAACTTGGTGAAATGCTTCTTAAAAAAGATAGACAAAGAACACAATTAATTAATATCTGGAAAAAAGAAAAAGCTAATCTGATGAGGTACGTAGCATGACAGTTGACGTTATAGTATGGTTAATTTTATTAATTGTTATTAGTCTATCAGTTTTAATTGGCTTATGGGTATTATTTGATATTTTTGGAAATGATTGTGATGGCATTAAAGAAATATGGGATGATTTTTCTAGTTTTCTAGAATTTATTGTTGATTTCATTTTTGATTATTTTTCAGGTAGGAAACAAGCAAAACTAGATGCTGCCCGTAAACATAAACGTAAAGTAAAAGATTTATATTATTCATTTTTAGGATATAAGGTAAAATAGCTATGGCAGATGATCCTTTAGCAGTATTATTATTGACTTTTATTATTCTAGGTTCTATTTTCGTTTTACCTGCGATTGCTGAAACGATTGGTTTAATAATTGCAGATGGCGTAAATGCAACTAATAAGAAAAAGTTTGAATATCATCAGAAAGTTTCAAAACTTACTAAGGAATTCCTTAACTTTAAACGTGAGGTAAAGTAATGTTAGATTCTATTGAACTAAATGAAACTACAATGGGAATTGCTATTGCTATCTGGATGTTTGTGGGCGGATTTATTGCAGCCTGTTTTTTCGATATGATGGAAGGCGATTATTGGATGTTTAACTGGCCTATTAGACTCTATAAGTATTTTAGCGATAAACATTATAATAAAAAATATCAGAGAGAAAAAGCTAGAATAATAAGGCGAGACCGTCTTAGTCAAGTTTATAGAAATTTTTTAAGTTTTAAAGGAAATTAATTATGAAAACAATTAGAGAAAATACATTTGAAACTAACTCTTCTTCCTGTCATACTTTAATTATCGTATCAAAGGAAGAATTTGAAGCTGTCAAGAATTGCGATTATCTTATTTATTATCGTAAGATTATTCCGGCTGAACAAGCCTATAAGGAAACAATGGAAGAACTCGAACAGCTTGAAGAAAAGATGTCCGCCTCTTATCGTGCTACTTATAAGAATGAACTTACCTTTGATGTCTTTAAGGAAATTCTTAAAAAGTTCAATGAATGGAGTTTGACTTATAGTAATCGGCATGACGCATATGCAGGTCCAATCGAAGATAATGAAACTGCTGTTACCGCAGGATTGCCTGAAGAATATGACACATTCAAAACCTATGGTGGCGAATACTATGAAACCTATTCCGAAACTTTCACTACCAAGTCCGGTGATGAAATTGTTGCATTCGGCTATTATGGACATGACTAAATGAAAACTATTAGACAAAATACATTTGAAACAAATTCATCTTCTTGTCATGTAATCACGGTTCTAACTGACAGTGAACTTGAAATGCTGCAGAAGGGCGAATTGCTTTTAATGGTTTATAAAAGCCAAGGAGATAAAGTTCTTACTAAGCCCCTTACGCAGTGGAGATTTAGATATGAAATTCAAGAATGTCAGTGCTGTTATGACTATGAAACTGGTGAAAGAAAGTGGGTTGATATAGAACGACCTATTATTGATGCATTGTCAGAAGTACTTTGGACTTTACTTATAGAAAATACAAAGGCGCCAGTTGAAAATTTCGAAAATAAGCTTAATGATATTTTTGATAAGTTTAACTTAGATGTAAGTTTTATAACCGCAGTAAAAGATTTTATAAATTATATTGAAGGTAGCTATTTTGTACGCGATGTTACTGAAAATATGGTAAAATATGGCTCTGGTTATAATACAATGAATTTTAGTTGTCATGAGGTAGAATGCTAATGAAAACGATTAGACAAAATACATTTGAAACTAATTCAAGTTCTTGCCATGTTCTTACTGTTGCGGATCAGGCTGAATATGATTTGGTCAAAAATAATCAGGCAGTAATTTATGTTCCTGTCTATCATTCTCAATCTGAAGATGTTTATGAGTCTGTAATTCTTACTAAGGAAGGTTTTCTTTCTGTTATAGAAAAACAGGTCGGTGAACAGTATGAAACATATTCTACATTCTTTGAAGAATCGTGGAATATTATGTTTATGCCTGGTTGTTATGATGATCAGCTCGAAGAACTTGCAGTAAAATACAAGGTTCCATGCGATATCAAGCAAAAAGTAGAAGATATCATTTGGCACAGCACTCATGAAGAAGGTCAGATTGAAATTCTTAATGATGCAATTAAGAAGGAAGTCAACGGTTCTACCGTATATGTAAGTTGTTGGTCTAAATACTGCTAATGAGATATTTGTATAATATGGAAATTGATAGAGAAATCACAGATCTTGGTCATCGATTAAAAGATATCGAAAAACAAATCGATTATATCAGGGATTGTACCGAAGCAGAACTTGCTAAGTGTGAGCAAGCTATTGATGACCGTATTGCTTATAATTCATATTATAGCCGTTTTGATCAACCCGCATTTTTAACGACAGACCGTGGATTTTATTGGAAATGGAAACCTGCTAAAAAAGAGTTTCGTGATTACAAACTTAATAAAATCTACAATTTCTTTATCAGCTATGATGCAAATGATGACGGTATACGTATAAAGTGGCTTCCATTAGTTGAACGTATCAGGCATATCTGTGTAGATATTGGTAACGTATATTTTAACCATCATGAATCTATCATCGGTGAACATTGCTGTAGTATCTATATTGATAGGCCAACATTGATTAAGAACATATTTGTAAAACGCGATCAGGTTGTTAATCAAGGTGACGATGTTTATTCTGTCGAATATATCAATATCGATTCTAAGCTTGAAGAAATCTTGAATGATTCAAAACTAGAATATTTGCCGTATGATAAATTTATAAAGCTGAATAAGTTTTATAACTGGTGTAAAGAAACTAATCGTCATGCCATTCTTGCAGCAAAAACAGTATGTGATTATCCGAGAATGTTAACTTCCACTGTTCAATTTGAAGAATTGTATAAAGATGCAATTGATTGCTATAAGACATATGATCCGCAATGTCTTATTAATGAAAATACAAGGACATATAGAAACAGGCATGGACATGGGCATCTAAGACCAGGACCAACTGTAAGAATGTAGGTTTACAAAAACCTGCATTTTTTCTATATTATAAGATATGGTATTTGAAACTTTTGATAAAACTGTTGCATCTGGTATGGACCTCTGCCGAGTAATCGTTCAGAAGGGTTATGAAGCCTATCTCGTTGGTGGTTGCGTTCGTGATATGATTATGCAAAGACTTGGTATGAGTGACAAGACTGATATTCATGATGTCGATATTGCTACTAACATGCCTATTGAACAGCTTCGGCATAACTTCAAGACTGCAAGTAATAATGGTGAAGCACATGGCACAATTCTTGTAGAACATGACGGTATCTATTTCGAAGTTACACAGTTCAGAACTGATGGCATTTATTCTGATGGTCGTCATCCTGATTCTGTAACTTTTACTAAGTCGTTCAAGGAAGATACTGCTCGTCGTGACTTTACTATCAATGCTATGGGTCTTGATTGCAACGGTGTCGTAATTGACCATCACAACGGTATTAAGTGCCTTCAGGATAAGGTTATCAATACTGTTGGTGATCCAGTTGAACGTTTTAGCGAAGATGCACTCCGTATTATCAGAGCATATCGCTTTGCCGCAAGGTATAAGTTCGATATTACTCCTGAGATTCGTGAGGCTATTCGTAAGACTAAGTATAAGCTCGCAGATATCGCAATGGAACGTGTTTCTGATGAACTTAAGAAGTGCATGTCTTATGGCTATACTGAAATCGCTGCTATGGTCAGAATGATGAATACTGATGGTATTTTCCAGATTATCGACCCTAAGGGCTATATTAACCCTGTCGAAGCTGAAAATATGCTCAGTACCCGTGCAGTTCGATTCGTAAATGGTATGGGAGGTGCTTATTCACCTCTTGGTTCGCTCATATGCATGCTCTGGGGCTCTGATTTAAAAAATGCATATCAACACTATAAGTTAGAGCACGAGGTCTTCAGATGCGCCCAATGGTGCTTTAATCACCGTGATACTTATCGTAATCCGGATGCTGATATCGTTGATTCAGTTGAAATGATTGCTAATAAATATTTTAATCAGCTTTATGAGCTCGAAGATGCAATTAGTGGTTATCGTATACCTAAAAAGGCGATTGATGATTTCACTACAATCGCACCTATTGCATTCAAGAATCAAAACTTCCTTAGCGGTGTTCTTACTCATGCTGGATATCAGGGTAAAGAATTCGGTATTATGCTTCATAAACTTAAGAAATGGTATTATCATAGCTTAAGTACTGGATATGTTCCTGAAACTCCGAAATCATTTATTAAAGACATTGAAGCAGCCCTTGCTGATATAAATAATAAATGAATCGTATAAGAATATCAGAAGCTAAACAAATTCTCGAAGATAATGGCTATATCGTAGAACGCGATACGGCCATTTCTACTTTTAAAGATAAGGTCATGGAACATTTAAGATATCTTTGTGATCCTCTCCTTAGAGCAGACTTTGACCCAGATGATGTATTTGAAAAGGCATATGATGTCTATAAAGCAAAATACAGTGCTGGATATGATGCTTGGGACACTGCAAAAGACATGATTGCTAGATATCGTTTTATGGTAAAATGGCATGAAATCGAAGGAGTAAGACGTGGTAGTTCACAAGAAAGGGCATAAAAATAGTAAAGGCGAAAAAGCTGAATGGTGTATTGTTTCACACAAGACACATAAGATTCTAAGTTCTCATAAATCTAAAGCCGCAGCTAAAAAGCATTTACAGCAGATGCATATTTTCAAAGAAAATGAGATGTCAGTCGAACAGGCTCTTGATATTCTAAAAGAAAACGGATATATTACGGAGCAAGAATGACCAACAAAAGTTTAACAAAGAATTTCAAATTATCAGAATTCATATCAACAGACCCGACCGAATACCAGTTATGTCTTTTAACTATCCTTGCGGAAAACCTCCAGAAGGTCAGAGATTTATTACAGATATATGCAGTAGACGGTAAAACTGTTTCCATAGGTATTTCATCAGGTGTAAGAACTCAAGCCGATTATGATAGATTAAAAGCAAAAGGATATAATCCTAGCAAGACAAGTGACCATTTCTGCGGTCTTCAACTCGATTGCAAACCCACATTAGGCGCTGCAGATATCTATATCAAGAACTGTAAACTTCCGTTAAAGGAAATCACATCCTTGATTATTACTTGGGATAGAGAAGAAAGAGTTGACTTCGGTCAGGTAATCTATGAATACAATCCAGCTACTAAGTCTGAGTGGATTCACCTTGGAAATGATCCTGAACAGATATTTTCTGATAAAGTTGTCGTTTCCAGAAAGAAATACTTGATGTCTCTCGATAATGGTAAAACTTATAAGGATTTTAAACTATAATTGTTGCTTTCCATTTTTGGGCACGTTTCAAAAGCAACAGCACTAGACGAAAGTCTAGTGTTTTTTATTCGGGTTTACAAATCAATTTATTTTTACTATCTTTGATAATATGTATATACCGAAGTTAGAAGATTATTATCGATTAGTAGATGAAGGTTTATTATCAAAGCATGAAACTGAAGATTTAGTCGGTTTCAAGTATAATATTCATACTACTTTTAATAAGCTATGGAATGACGTTACTCTTAACGCCCGTGGTATTACTTTTGATAAGCATACCGGTAAAATTGTTGCACGTCCTTTCCGAAAGTTCTTCAATCACTCGGAATTTATTACTATTGACCATGCAACAACGGAGCTTTATGATATTGTTCCACAAGAATATCGTCCGAATATTTCTGGCCCTTTCAGAGTTATGGATAAGCTTGATGGTTTCCTCGCTATTACGTTCTATAATCCCTACACAGAAAAGTGGCAGGTAAAGACTGGTGGTTCATTTCAGGCAAAGCAGTCTGATTGGGGTCAACATTGGCTTGATGAACATGTCAATACCGATAAGATGAAACTTGAAAATACCTATCTTTTCGAAGGTATTTGGAGTGGTGATAGACATGTAGTCAAGTATGACTATGAAGCTCTTAAATTGCTCGCTGTTATCCCGAATGCAACTGGTAATGAATTACCATTATCTGACATTATCCAAGCAGCAAATGATTTGGGTGTAGAAATGGCAGAAGTTAAGCAGTATTCTAATTTCAATGATATGCTTAAGGAAGTTGCTGATTATCCGTCTACACTTGAAGGCGTTGTCGTTACATTCGATAACGGTTATAAGTGCAAGGTTAAGGGTATTCAGTATTGTGAGATGTTCATGGTATTGAACAACTTGACTGAAAGAGAAATTTACATGAGATATGATCCGGTTAAGGATATTGTTTATGCTAATGTAAATCCGGCAAATGGCTATAAACCGCTTGATGAAGAAGTTCTTGTGGTTCCTGAAGAATTGCCGGAAATTTCAGAATATGTAAAGGTTCTTAAAACCAGACAACACGCATTGTTTGAAACTGTATTAAATATGGCCAAGGAAATCCTTAAGACCGGTTTTGAAGGTAAGGCTTTATACGATGAAGTATGCAATCGTTGGAAGAATAAACCGGAACTTATCGGTGCAACAATGGGTGCAATAAAGTCTTTACAGAGAGGCGATACTGTATTCTCTACAGCTAAACTTGCTGTCAAGAAACTTTTACGATAAAGGAGTAATTATGTTAAAGAAACTGATTTTTACAATATCCGTATGTTTGGGTCTTGTTTTTGCTCAAGATCTTAGCTTACTAAAAATCAATCTTGATATGCCAGTCGATTACAGCGATTCGGTTCAGCCGAACTATGTCCCTGAGTCGATTACTAAGGCTATTGATAATATGAAGTTTCAACCGAAACAAAAGCATATTATTCTGAGACATAATTACTTTGATATCATTGAACGATATCTTGAAAATGATTCACTGGATCATTACTGGTTCTGGAACTATAAGCTTATTATTAATTTTTAAGATTATGAAAGATTTAATGCATAACTATTTCGAAGGCACTATTGTCGGAATTAAAAATAAAAAATATTATAATATTAAATTAAAAGAAAGTAATGTTATAATTAGTGCAATTTTATCGAACCGACTTAAATGGTACAAACTTAAAATAATTCCAGGTGATTCAGTTACATTTTATTCAGAAAATGGATATAATGTTATTGGCGATAGGATTTTTAATTAAAAAGGATAAAAATAAATGAACGTAATGGTATCTATTTTTGGTACTTCTAAGTCAAAAGTGCCTGATATGAGGGCGAACTTCGTCGTAACTGAATCCATGTCAAATGGACGATGGATAAACGGAGTAAAGAATTTCGAATATACTCTGGATAATGAATTAATCGATGAAATCGATGAATCCAGACTTGTCGATAGAATTAAGGAAAAGATTTATGCCTTGATTAATTCTCCGGTTGCTCGGCAGTGGGTCAGTTCACCGACCCTTAGGGTATATTATAACCCTGAAGCTGCTGGTAACGTTATTGTCAAGAGCGTGTTTGGCTAAGTAGAACTTCGACCATTCGTTGGGTTATTTCAATCCTGGTCTGTTCATCTGATATAGTTTCTACTGGAATCTTATATTTTAGCATTTCCTTTGCCGCATAGGTAAGCCTGTCATTATATGACAGGTCTTTTATTTTATTATATTCTTCCATTATACTTTGATAAAAACTATATTCACTCATGCCTTATTTATAAATAATACATGAATGAATCCGAACAATTTGAACTATTTAAAATCAAGCAGAAGATAATCACAGAAACAAGAGCATTGCATGTCGATGAGCTTGTTCAGGAATATAAATCTAAGGTTATGAAGGCTATCAGACAGCACGTAGTCAAGTATCTTGATATGGTCTGGGATGGAAAGCCTGTTCCTAAGCTTATAACAATCTTTATTCCTAATATGATGGCTTCTACTACATACTGTAAAGAACCTGTCAGAATGAAAGGACTTGTAGTCAGAGTCTATTTCGATACCAATAGAGTTAGAGATGACTATACTAGGGCTAAAGGTCCAGGAAAAGGTTCATTATATGCAAGTGCCGCAGGTGACTTGAACCCTGGGTTGGATGGTAAACTCGATCCTACTCCAATGCTACTGAATCTTCCTGTCATATATGGTATTCAGCATTGTAAGAAAGTTAAAGGCGGTTATGCTTTGCCTTTCGAAGATATGGTTGATGATTTCGGTTCAGTATATGATACACCAGAAGAAATAGTCGACGCCATCATGGAAGAATACTTTACAGATTACTTCCAGGAAGCATTAAGTCATGAACTGACTCACTTTGTCCAGTCAAATAACCAATATGTTGACGGAACAGAGAATGCCAAGGAATATGATCCACAAGAAGTCTTTAGAACTGGCCAATATTTTGTTGACGAACTCGAAGTCGAAGCAAGATTGCATCAAAGAATGCCAGCCTATGTAGATTCGATTCTTAGGGCACGAGATATTACTCCGATTGCCAAACAGATAGTCTACAAGATGTTTGCTAACAGGTTCAAGGAAGTTCCGAAGGATGTAAAGCATAAATACTTCAATATGGTATTGCGTTTATGTCAAGCAATAAAGACAGTCCCTGGAATAACAAAATATAATTATAATACACCAAAAATGCGCCGGGCATTGCATGATGCATTATAAATAGAATAAAGGAGGCTCCAAAATGGCAAAGAAAGAAACAAAACAGAATGTACCACCTTGGGCTAAGGGCGGAAAAGTCTAATAAGATTTGACGCAAATATCCTGAATGCATTCAAAACTGACCGGCGAACAACCGGTCTTTTTTAATAAAAAAGGTTTACAAAGTATGTAAATTATATTATATTTTAACGTGATAGAGGTGTTTATGTATCTTAAAACGATTGGTCGTGTACAAACTCTTTGGAATAAGGCGCAAGCTGCACATAAGGATAATTTTAATTATACAACTAAGAATGGTAAGAAATTTATAGTTAAGAATATGCCATTGTCTAATAGTTTTACGGTTTTTGATAATAATCATCAACTACTTGCTCGTGATGTTTCTAATATTGATGACTTAGCAAATTGTCTTCTAGCAATCAGTAAATCAAAGGAAAACTGATGAAGAAACTGTTACTCATTCTGTTTTTAGCAATAAATACCTTTGCGGCAAGCGAGTATTGTCAAAAGCTATATGATAATTTTAAAGCTACGATAGAACCTCAAATGACAGCACTCTGTATCACTAAGGAAACAGGAGTTTTCAGTTATAATTTTTACATGCACCAAGATTCAACCTATGCCGATATGAAATTGGTTTTTGGTCTTGGTAAGGAATCTCACCTTTACCAAAAAGGTGTAGATGAAATCGATATTGTTGAACTTGAATGCATGGAAGAAACTGATGATGCAGAAGATGTTTTAAAGATTCTGTTTGCTAATCATTCTTGTGCTAAAGAATTTAAGGAATTGAATAAGTAATATGCAGTTATATTTTATTAGACATGCAATGACTGATGCTAACCAGTCTGGTTCCATGGTTAAGGATTATAGTGAATCCAGTATTTTACCATTTGACGTTGCAGACTGGAATAAAAAAATTGGCAAAAATATTAACTATAATAAAATGACAGACTTGCTTTTGTCGTCTCCCGCAAAAAGATGCATTCAGACTGCGAATGCAATTTTTGGCAATACCAGTGAAATTTTTAATAACAGTAACTTGGCAGAATTTGACTGCTCTGGCCTTGGTGACTTAAAATTCTGGGAAATCGACGAAAAGACTTTTGATGAAAAATCCGGTGTCACAAATGCTGACATGGATTTACAAATTGATTTGTTACTTGACAGTTTTAAAGAAATAGAAAAAGTATGTAACTGCAAGAAATTTATCTGCTTTAGCCACGGAATGGTTATCAGATATATCTATCACTATTTTAATAACAATAAGAAGGTTTCGCCTTATGATGTAATCAATAGCAAGGGTTTCTCTTTTGCTAATCTGGATATGTTGCATGTCGATACCGAAACTGGCAAAATGGAAGTATATAGATTTAAGGAACCAGTTTGCCATCAAGATACAAAAGAGAAATAATATGATTCAAAAGACGGGATATTTTTTCGTAAAAAACATTCAGAATAAAAAGTTAACTTCTTTAAATATCATTTATCACATAGGTCCAGCATATGAAGCGCGAGGCCGAAGAGGCGTTGCTCATTTAATGGAACACATGATTACAAAGTGTATTGATAAATATACATCGCAGTTTACAAGAGATTGTGTTACATTTAATGCTGTTACAACCACTAATTATATTAAAGTTTATTTTGCTGGTTTGAAAGAAAAACTTCCGGCAAATTTTAAACAGCAACTAGTTAAAGAACTTCTTCGCAGTTTTGATAATTTAACTGAAGAAGAATATAAGGCTGAACAGAATGTAGTTCTTCAAGAAATTTCTGATAATTTTAGTTCTCCTGAAGACGGTTTCTTAAGTAATATTCTTTATAATTATTATAATGTCACTTTGCCGCTTGGTGTTCCGAAAGATGTCGCGAATTTTACCTATGAACAGGCAAAGGAAATGGCAAATAATTTCTTCTCTCGTCCGTCTGCAATTATCGAGCGATGCGATGAACCTACAGATTTTAGTTTTGTAGAATATAATGAAAAAGAACCTTTCCCGATTCTTATCTGGTATAAAGAACGTAATAGAAAGGTTATGGAAGAAGTTAAGTCTAATAAGGGTATTATCTATGTAATGAATAGAAAACCCATTAAGAAGACTGATTATATTTTTATGGCTGTCGGTCTTCATATGTTTGCTAGCGGCGATTTAGATTCTCCGTTCTGTGATGAGATTAGAACTAAACGTGGTTTAAGCTATTATGCATATAGTGATTTGCTTAAATTTGATAAGCAAGGAATGATGTATCTTACTGCATGTACTGATAAAGAACATATGGAAGAACTTAAAACTGTAATAATGGATATGTGTCGTAATGTTAGAAAGTATTTGACTAAAGAACGTTATGACGATGTTATCGAAATGATTAATACAAAGAGAAAGTTTGATAGATATAATAATTGGGCAAATGTCGATAAGTATATTCTTCCTATGTTACCTAAGTTAAATCAGACTACGCAAAAACGACTTAATTATGAGCAAGTCGTCGGAACAATGGAAAAGTATTTCTACTCACTTGAATTCTTTATTCAATAGTGGTTTACAAAATAATAATCTTTTACTATATTTGTTAAAAACAAAGGAGTTTTAATGAAATACTTTTTTGGCCTTGCTGCTGATCCGTTAACCATTGGTCATATTGCTATTATTAAGACAATTCATAAGCAACTTAAGAATAATGATGAACTTTATATTGCTATTTCTAATAATGATGAAAAGCAATATCATGCTACACTTGATGAACGTTTTTCTATTGTCCATGATGCGATTATGGACAAGTTCAAGAAGAATCCGCCGATTCTCGTGAAGCAAGACAAGCGAACTCTTGCATTCCTCACTGAAAATTTTGCAGATCAGGAAAAGGAAATTGTCATTTGTGTTGGTGAAGATGAATGGAAGTCTTTGCTTGAGGGTCGATGGGTAAATTATGACCTCATTCTTAAGCGATATCAGTTCCTTGTCGTTGGTCGTCAGAATACTGAAATCAAGACTTGTGGCTATCCTGTTACCGTCGTGAACATTCAGGATTGTACTGATGTTTCTTCCTCTGCAGTAAGAGATATTCTTTACAGAAATCCGAACTGTCATTATTGTGATGTAGAAAAGCATATTACGCATCAAACTTTCCGTTCTATTAAGGAAAATCGTCTTTATTTTCAAAATGATGAACAATATGCTGAAGAAGAAGCAGAATTTCTTAGAAGTTATGCGATTGCTAAGAAAAATAATGGATGGGGTGAACCATCTGTAACTGCTGATACTATTGCATATAATGGTGATAAAATTCTTCTTATTCGTCGTTTAAAACCGCCATTTAAAAATCATTGGTGTTTATGCGGTGGATTTATGGATTTAACGGATGAAGATTTAAGATATACTGCATCTCGAGAATTAGAAGAAGAAACTAATATAAAAATTGATCCACTACGATTTAGGCAAGTAAAGACATATAGTCATAAATTTGATCCTAGAATGCGTATTGTAGATACTGCTTTCGAAGTTAGAGTTTCTAAAAAAGAAATGAAATCTATGAAAGCAGGTGATGATGCACGAGATGCTGCATGGTTCGATTTAGATAATTTGCCTTTATTAGGTTTTCATCATAAAATGATTATTGAAGATTGGCAAAAGAAACGTAATAACGAATCTTATCTTTAAAATTTATGAAGGACAGGTATATATCCCCATTATACTTGTGGATATTCACACTATCCACTAACTTCATATAAATATATTAGAAGGTGTGAACTTCTTATTTTTATGGGGTATTTATGAAGACTAGGCAATGTCTTAAGTGTAACTGTATAATATCAGTTAGAAGTTTTTTAAAACATATATTAAATAAACATAATCTTTCTGAAAAAGAATATTATGATTTATATCTTAAACAGCCTGATGAAGGTTTATGTAAAAACTGCGGTAAACAAACTAGATTTTATTCAATAACTAGAGGTTATTGTTCAACATGCTCATTAAATTGTGGTGCATCACTAGGGCAAAAGAAAAGATATGAAAAACCAGAAGAACATTTAAAAAGTTCAATTATTACTAAGAAACAAATGGCAAATTCACAAGCTAGGATAATTCTTAGTAAAAAAGCAAAAGAACGGTTTTCAGACCCAGCAGAACGTGAAAGAATTAGTAATGCAGTAAAAAATTCAGAAATATTTAAAAATAAAATACATTCTGAAGAATATTCTATAAATATGCATAATTTATTAATTGAGCGTTATTTGCATCCAGAAAATAGATTAAAAATGAGTGAATCTTGTAAAAATTCACCAAAATTTAAAAATGGTGCAAGACAAACAAAAGAATTTCGTGAACGTCATAGTGAAATAATGCATGAACGGTTAAAAAATGGAAAACTTATGGTTAAATATGAGTATAATAATGAAACATTTATGTCATTGCCCGAATTTGCATTTTATATATGGCTTAAACAGCATAAGGTTGAATTTGAATATCAATGTGAACCATTATTTTATGAAAAGAATGGTGTGATTAAACGATATATACCAGATTTTAAAGTAAAAGGACGATATGTTGAAATTAAGAGTCCATTTTTAATTAAAGATAATCATTTGTGGGATCCGTTTGAAAAAAGATTTAATATTGAAAAAGAACAATGCATGATTAAAAATAATGTATATGTTATGACAGAAGATAAGTATAATATATTCGTTAATTGGTTTAAAAAACATTATGATAATGAATTTATTTTAAATCACAGAAAATAAAATTCTGAATTTTTCTAACTTAGACCGTAGAAAATACGGTCTTTTTTATTATAAATATAATAAAACTAACGTTAGAGGAATTTATGAACGAACAAAAACTATTTGAAATGGCTAAAGCTGCTCAAGAACGTATGCTTGACAGACTTCCGACAAATAAGAAATATGTATTCTTGCTTGGTCGATTCTTTGAACTTAAAGGTGATCATAATACAAAGAATGCATTGAAAAAGTATCTTGGTGATAGATTAACTGAAGAAGAATTCAACTGGGATAATATTGTATCTGTCGTTGCCGGTGGCGATGAAACTGATATTACAGCTATTAATCATGGCGCTCATACAGATAAAATGGCTGAATTGTTCCATGCGAAGTTCGATACACTTTATAATAACATGAAGAATTCCTTGGCTCGTTCTAAGGATGATATCGATACTAACTATGTCGATAAGGTTCTTGATTTCTATTCTAAGGTCTATAACCACGATGATACTCCTGAAAATCTCTTTAATCAGCTTAATATGCAGCCTGTCATTGACTGGATTAAGGCTAATGAAGGTGAAGCTGCGGAACGTTTTGGACGTCGTTGGCCTAAGATTCAGAGACTCCTTGCTCAATGGCTTGATGATAACTATGAAGGTTCTATCAACCAGACTATTGCAGCATTCTGGGATTGGTGGCGCACAGTTCCTCGTGAAGACCGTGAAACTGCTAAACCTCCTGTAGAATTAGCTCAGAAGCTTGCTAAGATTTTCTGCCGTGAAGATTCTCGAGAAATCCTTGGTAACTATCATAACTTTGTATTGAAGAAGACTCTCTTGACCTTGACTTCTGATGGTAATGTAGTTCCTAATGGTCTTAAGGCTGCTCTTGGTAATGCAGTTCGTAACGGTGCTGAATTTGGTCGTATGACTGATTTCTGTGAAAACTTGGTTAATACTTGGTTTAATACCTTAAATCCAACTGAAGACCAGATTGAAGAAATGCGTAACCGTCCAGATGACGATAACGGCGAAATTAATATTAATAACTATGCTGATCGTATTGCAGAAGAAATACCTAATGATGCGGCAGACATGATTCTTGCAGCTGTTAATTATGAAGATAATAATCATTTGCAAACTCTTCAAGATGCACTTAAAGAATTTGCTGATAATGATATGGTTGACATTAATATGGTTGGTCATGTCGATAAAAATATTGTAAGAGAAGCTTTTGCATATTATCGTCAACTTGGTAGAACAAAGAGAGTAGGCCGTACTTCAGTATTTAGTGAAGAAACATTAAACTCTATTCAAACATTCTATAATGAATTCAAGAACTTATTTAAGATTGGTTTAAAACTTCCTGCTATTAAATCTCTCTTAGCTGGTTATGCCGATGTTAGACTTGATGCAATAAATAGACATGATAATGATTACTGGAATAATAGACAATTTGAAGACGTTCCTGAAGAATATGAACTTGAAGAAGCTCTCAGAGTTCTTCACAAGCACGGTTTGATGATTGCTTAATAAAATAAAAGAGGATTTTTAAAATCCTCTTTTTAATTATATAAAAAATAAAGGCGATTTTGAATCGCCTTATTTTTATTAGATTTCTTCCCAGATTTCTATGAAGCTACCACCTTCATTCGGTCTACGTTCATTGAAATCACCTGGCTTATAGTCATATACTATCGGATTATCCGGATCCTCAGGTTCATTCAACTTCTTCAAAGCTTCTTCCTGAGTAGGAGCTGTAACAACAACGTTATCAGTTATATTAGCTTGAACGTTACCATCTTCTCCTACTGGGTGATAGTATACTCTCCATTGCTTTGCTCTAGGCATACGATGAATAGGTCCGTTAACTCTACGTGGCTCTCTATTTCTTACAGCCGGCTGAGCAGGAGCTTCTTCAGGTTCTTCATCTGCAGCAGGTTCATTAGCCGGAGCTTCTTCACGAGCTTGTTCTTCACCAGCGGCAGGAACATCAGCAAACAATTCCTGATACTGTGCCGGAAGCGGCCCAGGTTTTGTATTATCCATTAAACCATGATTTTGTTTAACTGGAACTTCTATTTCTGCTGGTGCTTGTGGATTAACATCAACAAATGTAAAGACATTTTCAAACTTAGATTCAATCTGATTTGCTACCCATCTGGAAAGTTCGTCATTTAAATTGTTCGGATCGCAAATAAAAGTAATTTCAATATTGGCATTACCATTATCTTCAATAAATACTGGTTTAGATAACTTATTACCGGCAGCATCATATTCATCAATTTCATTAACTAATGAATCAAATGCATTTTTGATATCTTCAGTTTCTGCACCGCCTTCAGTATCAATAATAACTTGAATTGTTCTTGTATTAATCTGAACATTTACTTCAGCAGGTGCCTGATGTGCAGGAGCTTCTTGTCTAGGAGCCGGTGCTTCTTCAGCAGGTTCTTCATGTCTTGGTGCGGCAGGAGCTGCATGAGCTGCAGGAGCATTACCAACACGGCCTCCATGTCTATTCGGGTTATCACCACCTCTACCAGTTGGCTGCGGAGGAACTGCACCATCAATTTCACCAGTTTCAGGATCGACTTCAACTGCATCCCAACCATTTTCAGTGCGTCTAGCATTAAGGGTATTAATAATTCCCATAAGTTTTTGCTTACCGCGAGCAGGTGCATCAGGTATAAATGATGCAAAGCCATAAATAAACTTATCAATCTTGTCTTGTGTACGTAAAGCATTATTTGTTTTTGCGGAAGCATAACAGTTTTGGAATGCTTTAAGTCTTGCTAATGCTGCAGCATCCATTCCACGGAATTCATTTGCTTCATTAAGCATATAACCATGTCTACCGAGAACTTCTACCGCTTCTCTGATATCTTCATCAGCCGGGAATGAACCATCTTCTATATCATCATATACATCAGTTTCATCTTCTGCCGGAATACGGTCATATTCATCTGGATCTTCCATTCCATTAAGCTTACCTAGCTCATCATCTTCTGGGAAATCAGAATAATCTTCATTATCCTCAGTTTCTTCATCATCACCGATGAAATCATTTTCATTATCGATGGTTTGAGATTCTTCGTAAATATCGTCTATAAGCTGTTCTACGGCTTGAGTCGGTGTAAAACCATCATTATAATATGAATCGATTATTTGTGCATACCATTCATCTTGTAGCATTTCATCTATAGACTGATAGTTCTCATCATCAGAATACTTTTCAGCCCACAAATCACTAAGTTTGGCAATAAAGTCATCATAAGAACCTATTGCTTGTTCTCTAAGCGCATACAATCCATGCTGCTTTATTATTGATTTAGCTTCATTAAGTGTCATAAATCCTCGAAATTACTTTATATTATTTATAAGCAAAGATAAGAAAAATACCTTGTATTACAAGGTATTTTATATAATTCTGAATTTCTTTTACTTTAATTTATTAACCAAATCTCTGATATTTCCACCGTTTCTAAGGTAGTCAGCAACATTGGTAATACCAGCACGACGAGCTACATCAGTTGTGCGTTTTGGCTGGCCTTGACGACGTTTTAAGGGGTCTCTTTCACCAATGGCAGCACGATTTACACCTGCAGACAAATCTCTAGCTCTAGCATTGCTAACTTCATACTTATCGTAATTAGCTTTTAACCAAGTAATAAGCTGATCCAGACCACGAGTAAAAGTATCTTTTGTCGTATAGAATGTATCTGCATGAAGAATAATAGTCTTCTTTGTTCCATCATCTAATGTCTTAATAAAGACTTTTGCATTACTATTATCACAAACAGACAATGTGCCATCATTATTAATCTTAATTTCAAACTGATATGCGCCTTTACCACCCTTACGAGTCAAATGAATCTTATTTGCACTTCTAGAACCGGTAGGAGATGCTATATAAATGTCACCCATATCAGTTCTAATTCTATTACAAATCCAGTTTGTCATTGTCTGGTTATATGCTTCATCAGCCTTTTCATTAATAATAAAATCAATAAGACTATGTTTTTTAATTTTTTTATATCTTTGGCATTCTTTTTCACCCTGAAGGTCAAAATCTTCATTCATTAAAAATAAATCGTAGTCTGTCATAAAATCCTCATTTTTATATTTATGAAGTTTTAGAGTTATAAATAATACAAATATAGGAGTAATTATGAATATTTTTGAACAAGCTGCTGCATTAATCATGGACGATTTTGTCAACGAATCTATGGCGTCTGACATGTATAAAAACAGCATAAAAAAGAAATTAGAACAGTTAAAAACTGCATGTGGTTATGAACCTAAACTTGATCCAGAAGTTTTGAACTCTGACAATGAATTCCAATTAAAATCATATGCTAACTTTTTAACTGATATTCAAAGCCTTTATAAAATATATGTTGAAGGCGGAAATAAGTTTAATGTTGCAAAAGTAAAGAAATTCTTGCTTGAAATCAATAATAGCAGAACAAAAAATGAACGCCCAGGTGAAGTTGCTTATTTTAATATGGCATTTGATTTATTGTCTACATCAAGAAAGACAGGTTCTGTAAGTATTATTGAAATCATTAAACCTACTGAAGATTTATTTGCATCTTTCTTTAAGCCAGAAGCTGCTGAAATTTGGGAATCTGCAGCAGAACAAGCAATAGAAAATCTTATTGCAGTAAAAGCTACTGGAACTAAAACATATAAAGAACGTCAAAGAAGGGATGTTGCACAGGCATTTAAGGAAAACTGTGAACGCCGTAATGCTGAATTAAAAGAGGCAACAAATGATACTTATCAGATTGTTAAAGGTAATGCTGGTTCTGCAAGACCTATGCTTATTGATAAAAAGAAAAAGTTACAGCTTACTATTACTTCGGCAAAGCAACAGGGTGGTGATGAATATGGTAGCTTATATAAATATTCATTAGCTGATGTTTATGGCAATGGTTCTATTGAAGAACTTGTCGAAGCAATTAAATATTTCTTTAAAGAAGAATATGGTTATTTCTATGATGATCCTACTGAATTAGATGATTCTGTTAGATTTACCCACAAGGGTGATGCTATTGTCGCAGTAGCACCAGAATTATTTAATGAAAACGGTTATGTTGGTGGTCTTTCTGGAACCAAGCAAATTAGCAATGATATTATATTACACTTTGTTAATTTAAGCGAAGGTAAGACTGAAAACGGCGGTCGTTATGGTCATTCTAAAGTTGAGAATGATGAAGGTGAAAATCCGTATTATAATGAATATAACCCTGCTGATGGCGAATTGCTTATTGTTTCTGAAGATGATAAGATGAATAAATCATATTTGGATGAAAATGCCAAGCATGTCGTATTTGAAATCGATGCTGCTGGAACATCTGAAAAAGAAAGTGCTTCTAACTATAATTTCTTGGGTGTATTTAGTAAAGTTACTGAACAAGAAAGAGAAAATGGCGGTTATATGGTAAACTATGTTCTCGAATCTGATACTTTAGAAGTTTCTGGTCACTCTGCTGGTGAAGTTACAACCGAATCCAAGAAAGTTCGAAATGCATTAAAGCTTCTTAAGGAAAATGGTTATCTCGTTGAATTCCGTGACGCAAGTCAGGATTTAAATGACGATCCTTATGATGATTCTGAAGCATGGAATAACGGTAATCCGACATACCAAGACTCTGAAGGTGTTGAAGACCGTAATGAGAAGCAAACAGTTTCTAGAAAAATGGACAATCTCATTAAGAAAATCGATGAAGTATGTAACAGATTTGAAGACTATGACTATTAATATAAAATTACTCCTATTATTTAAAGGTTGACGAAAGTCAACCTTTTTATTATATTTGTAATAATGATTTACGAAAATATGCAATGTGTTAAACCGCCAAGGTATGTTTTAATTACAGGCTTCATGGGGAGTGGTAAATCTACTGTTTCTGAACTTTTACGTGCAAAAACTTTTAAAGTTATCGATTCTGACAGTTTTGCAAAGAACCTTTATAAAACTGACGATACTTTAAAGAAGTTAGTTATCTCAAAGTTTGGAATTGAAGCTTCGTCTAATTATGAAGGTCCGGATAAACCGTTTGACCTTGATTTTGAATTTGCAAAGAAAGAATTTTTTAAAGCAGAAAATGATGAAAAACGTAGAGACCTAGAATCCTATATTTGTGGTTATCTTTCTGTCAATGTGCAATTTAATAGAGAACTTTGGGGCTATCCAGTCGTATTTATCGAAGCCGCATTAACTGAAGCGATTCCGACTTTAGTTGAATTACTTAAGATTAAGACTGTCATCGATGTATCTATTGATGACCATTTGAGAGCTAGTCGATTAGCTCAACGAGGAATTGATACAAAAACTCTTAATGAACGTATGCGTCTTCAAAAGTATGTCGATTTCGACGAAACTGTTACTGTATATCCGATTACAAATAATGGAACTATTGTTGATTTATGGCATCAAGTAGATGATATGCTTAAAAATGGTTTCATGAATTCGCAGGAAAAGTATCAACATTTTAAGACATATCTTGATAATGCACCTGAATATTGTAGAACTAACACTTGGTGTTATTTGTATTATAATAACAAGGGTTGTTCGAATTGTCCATTCCCTTGTGACAATAGAAATACAGAATTTGATGAAATGAAAGAAAAATATTTAAATAGGAAATATAATGGCTAGAAAAGAAACTACAAAAGATGGACTTATTAACGGTTATATGCATGCACTCGATTATGGTAAGACAGAGCGAAGAATGGTTGAACTTGCTGAAGCACAAGCACTTCAAGCAGGATTTGTAAAATATTCCGCTGATAAGCCGCTTAATCCTGGTGCAAAGTATTATTTTATTAACCGTGGTAAAAACTTTGCAGCATTTGTTATCGGTAAAGAAAATCGTTCTGCACAATTACTTGGTGCACATATTGACTCACCGAGAATTGACGTAAAGCAACAGCCTCTTTATGAAAAGGATAAGGTTGCTTATTTTGATACTCAGTATTATGGCGGAATTAAGAAGTATCAGTGGACGACTATTCCTCTTGCAATGTATGGCGTAGTTTATCGAGCAGATGGAACTTATTATAATATCGCTATTGGTGATAATCCGAATGATCCAATTTTCTGTATTACTGATTTGCTTCCACATCTCGGTCGTTCTGATATGTCTAAAAAGACAGCAGAAGAATATATCAAGGGTGAAAATCTTGACATTATTGTCGGAACTACTGCAATCGAATGTTCTGATGAAGAAAAGGAAAAGATTAAGGAACCTGTAAAGGCGTTTATCCTTGATTATATTAAGGCAAAGTGGGGAATGGAAGAAGAAGATTTCTGTTCTGCCGAAATTGAAATTGTTCCGGCTGGTCAGGCAAGATATTGTGGTCTTGACCGTTCTTTGATTGCTGGCTATGGTCAGGATGATAGAGTTTGTGCTTATACTTCTCTTCGTGCGGTTCTTGACCTTCAGGATATTCCTGAACACACTGCGGGTGTAGTTCTCGTTGATAAGGAAGAAATTGGTTCTTGTTGTGCTACCGGTGCAAAGTCTCGTTGGTTTGAAGATGTTCTTCGTGCTATTCTCAACTTTGATCGTTGTAATGAACTTCAATTTGCAACTTGCCTCTATAATACACGCATGTTGTCTTCTGATGTAACTGCAGCATTTGATCCGCTTTATGCAGATGCATATGACAAGAAGTCTTCTGCTAAGCTTGGTAAGGGTATTATGTTCTCCAAGTATAATGGTGGTCGTGGTAAGTCTGGCGGTGCTGATGCAAATCCGGAATTTATCGCATATGTTCGTGGTATCATGAAGGAAAATAACTGTAACTATCAGTTTGACTCTATGGGTAAGGTTGATGTCGGCGGTGGCGGAACAATTGCTTCTATGATTTGTAGCTTAAACATTAATGTGCTTGATGCTGGTGTTCCTATCCTTAACATGCATTCTCCGATGGAACTTGCTCATGTTGATGATATCTATTCTGCATATAAGGCATATTCTGCATTTATCAGGGCATAAAAATGATTTCAGATTATTTTAATAATGCAACAACCAAAGGTGTAAAGCCTAAAGAAGACAAGGCGATTGAAATTATCGCACAAAGAATCAAGGAAGTAAAAGATTATATTAGTAACTACCTTGATAACTTTAGAGATGCACCTTGGGTAGTTGAAGGAAATCCGGAATATACGAGATTTTATGTAAACCATAATGTTTTCGAAAGAATGAAATCTGACTGGACGCAAAAAACTCGTATCAAGATTGAAGACTATGATTGGAAAGCTTTGCTTTATTACATGGCTAAGGAACTTGGTTATACATGTAATTATGCGAACGGAACAATGGGAGTCTGTCTTGAACTTCCGCCTTGCATGAAGTAAATTTTAATTTACATTTGATAAAGACCGAAACATATTGACAAGTGTTTCGGTTTTTTCTATATTATAAATATGACTATTGAAGAATTTAAATTAGAACAAGAAAATCTTATTAAGAAACCTTCACTTGCTGTTTATCAAAATGGTAATCACTATGTAGCGATTTTTGATGACGGTACAAAGATTAAGGAAACTATCGATCCTACTGCTGACCATTTTACTTATGAATTCGCAGAAAATAGCGATATTAAGATTACAGACTATTGCGATGGTGGTTGTATTTATTGTCATGAAAATTCTACTGTTAAGGGAATTCATGGTGACTTGAAGAAAATTGAACCCATGCTTGATACTCTTCATGCCGGAACTGAAATGGCTGTCGGTGGTGGAAATGCTCTTGCTCATCCTGACCTTATCTGGTTCCTCGAGAAGCTGAAGTCTAAAGGAGTTCTTGCTAATATTACTATTAACCAACGACACTTGAAGCCATATAAGGATTTGATTTGTAAACTTGTTGCTGAACATCTAGTTTATGGTATCGGTATTTCGCTGACGAATTCAAGTGATGAAGATGACTTTAAGTTTATCGATACTTTAGGCGATAATGTTGTTATTCATACTATCGCTGGTATCTTGACTGAAAAGGATATTCAATGTCTGAAGCACAGAAAAGTTTTGATTCTCGGTTATAAGGACCTTCGTCGTGGACATGCTCTTCTTGAAAAACAGTCTGATGAAATCAAGAAGAATATCGAATGGCTTAAGGAATTCCTTCCGATTATGAGACATCTTTGCAAGGTTATTTCTTTTGACTGCCTCGGTATTGAACAGCTTGATCCTAAGACTATTTTCCATATGTCTGATGAAACGTATAATAGTCTGTTTCAAGGTGCTGATACTGATGTAATGGATGCTGACGGAAATATTACCTGTTCTACATTCTATATCGATGTTCCGACTATGACAGTTGCTAGAATGAGTACTGCTGCACTTGACCAAAGATTCAAGTTTGAAGGAACTGAAGATGTCAAGGACTTGTTTAAAACTTCAACAAAGGGTTGGTAATAATGATTACTGCAATTTTTAATATCTTCGCTGGATCTGTTTCCGCTGGTGTTCTTATTATCAGCTTACTGTTTCTTGCATGTACGATTCAGCTTAATGATATGATTTCACTTCCGATGGGTTATATCGTTGCAATCGATGCACCGTTTATTATCTTGAGTGGACTCTGTTTGTTTATCAATATTAAAGAAGCTATCACTGCAATTAAAAGAGGATAAAATGAAGACTATTCGTCTTGGTACTTTTGAAACAAATTCATCGTCAATGCATGCTTTTGTTATTCCAAGAAATTATTGCATTGACCATAAAAAGAATTATAAGATTGATTTCAGATTCGATAAGGATTTTACCGATCGAACGCTGGTTCCTCATACTTCCATCGAAGATAAGGCTTCTTATATGTTTCAATTAATTTGTCAGCATTTTAACAATCATTTCGACTCTTTATATTACTATGATGAAAATCGAAATGAGATTGAATATACTGGCGAAGAACGAACAAAACGAGTAGATCATAATGAAAGAGTTATTGAACTGTTTAAACTGTTCCAAAAGGCTCTTATCGTTTTTGCAAAGCGTAATTACAATATCGATGTGACTTTCTCTAGCTATGAAATTTCAAGAGAATATGTTAATTATAGAGATGAGGTTCGTCATGTTTATAGTATTAACCAAGGCGATCCAAAAATTTATACTGGCCTTGGCTGTTATGGTCATGCTGGTGTAAATGGTGTTATTCTTTCCAGTATATTTGAAGCGATTGATAAAGCGCTTGAAACTAATGACTTTAGATACTTTGAACTTATTGTAGAAAAGGAACAATGGTTTAGCGGCGCTTGTAATCTCTTTGAATTCATTGTAAATCCTGATGCAATCATTATTCAATGCACTGATGAATGCTCTAAAACAATGAAAAATAATATGCTTAAACTGGTTAAGGAATACATGAAGAAAAGTAATTATATGTGTAATGTAGTTTGGCCAATTGGCGGGTAATATGAAAATATTTTCAAAATTCCGCGATTATTATGACTGTGCTCTTAGTTCTTTCCTGGAATCGGATGTAGTCATTCATCGTGAAACAAAAGATAATTTCATTCGAACAGGTGAAGTTGAAGAACTTGGAAACTTCGATGCAAAATGGAATTATATCTTTGATGGCTATTATGGAAAAACATATGGGCATAAAAATCTTTACATGATTGGCTTCTGCGGTAAATGGTATTTCTTCACTGGAGACCGTTATCGAGATGTTAATGGCGTTGATCCTAATACAATCGAATATCATACATTTGACGAAATTGTAAAAAACAATCGTGAAATGTCTTTATTCAAATCTCTGCCAAGATGGGATAGACCTGATCGTAATATTAATTACAAAAACCCGAATGAAGTAAAATTCTGGAATTTTGATTTATTTGAAAAGTTCGGTCCGGTTTTATTTTTGGATAATTATTATTGTGTATCTAAATTTCCATACCGCTCACCGCATAAACAAAGTACATTTAATTTTGTTTCGTGGCCATGTCTTGGTGAATATAGATTTGAAAAAGTAATGGATCCATATACTGCGATGTGGGAACTTGAACATTGGTTCGATTTTCATGCGAAACCTGACGACGCTATCGTTCCGGTTGGTGATGATATTACACGCCTTCAAGCATACGGCTTTGACAAAAAGACATCATTTAGAAAAGGAAAGGAAAAGAAATGTTAGAACAATTAGGTTATTTTTGTATTGGATATATGCTTACAGCATTAATCTATAAAATTATCGATAAATTTTGTAATAAAGATTAAAACGGATATATATGACTATTAATGATCTTGAAATGGACTATGAAAAGGAATATGCGATTTATCGTTTTCCTGACACAAAGGTAGAAGTCTTTAGATATCATGTGCCTACACTTGACGGTTTTAAAATTACTGAAGAGGAAAAGGCTCTTGGTTTAAAATTATGTCTTGAAGCTCGACTCAATGGCGGTTGGACAGGAGATATTCTTAATAGATAATAATTTTACGACTTTCAAAAAATTATTTTCATATATAGAATAGAAAGGTTAAGAACAATGATTAATTTAAACTATAACAGAACTTCATCATCAAATAAATCGCATCAGCGGTTTATGTTTGTTATAGTGTAAACTAAGTTTTACAAATTTTAACGATTTAGGACCGCTTACAAAAGCGGTCTTTTTTTCTATATTTAACAGTGAAAATTAAATGGTTCAGTAATGAGAAAAAAGAAAACATTAAAAATTCAAACCTTTAGTAATCCTGAAAATATAGGATTGTATCTGGAATCAAATCAGATTAATCGTGACGACGTTTTGACTGTGACTGAAAGTGTAAAAGAAATAGAATCAACGCACGCAAAAATTCAATAATTTACTTTATTCTACTGGGCTTAAAAAATTTAAAAAGGAAAAATAAAAATGAACAAGAAACTCTTAATCCTCATCGACTGTCAGAATGACTTTATTACTGGCACCCTTGCAAATCCTCGCGCTGAAGCAAAGATTGCAAACATTGTAAAGAAAGTAAAGGAACACGACGGTATCATTATTGCAACCCATGATACTCACTTTACCAAGCTTCAGGTTGAATCGGCTTGGCCTCCTGCTGAAGGAAAGGCATATGAAGATACTTTGGAAGGTCAGATTCTTAAGACTGTCCACTGTATCAAGCTTACTGAAGGTTGGGAAATTCAAAAGGATATTCTCGCAGCTTGTCATGAAAAGAATGGCCCCAATGGTCCGACTAAGTTCCACTGTATTGACAAGTATACGTTCGGCTGGGATGGCTGGAAGGAATACCTCAAGGCCTTCGATTTTGACGAAGTTGAACTTTGTGGTTTTGTCGCTGGTATTTGCGTAGATTCCAACGCAACCATTCTTCGTGCACTTTTCCCGAATATGAAGATTACTGTTGATGCTGCTTGCACTGCTGGTTTCGGACCTGACGATGAAAAGGCTGCTTATACCTGCATGAAGATGAAAGAAATTGATGTTATTAACGAGGACTAATATGACCGTTGAAATTAAGAAATATAAAAAGAAACCAGTTCAGGTCGAAGCAATTCAGATTCCAAACATCGATGATGAAGAAGATGCAGCTGAAATCATCGAATGGGGTCAGGGAAAACTCAGATATGATGATGAAACATATCCACGTAGCGGACCGGTGATTGGGCTTGAAACTTCAACTGGTCATCATTATGCCTGCCCTGGAGACTGGATTATTAAAGGTATTGATGGAACATTCTATGCAACTACCGATGATACTTTCCAGAAACTCTATGAAGAAGCAGATACTGATGTAACGACCAATAATGGTGTAATTACATGGTAAATAAAGACACAGATTATTTTAACCATATAATTAATTACTGGGCAGATAAAGAAGCAACCAGAAAATTATATGGTGAAGATTGTGACCGTTGGGAAGATTACCGTCCATGGAAACACAATGATTACAAATCTGAAATAACCAACAAGATAGCAAAAAGCTATTATAAAAACAAAAATTTAACAAAAACAAAACAAACAAACGAGGATAAAAATATGTTTGACTTCAATATGGGTAATATGTTTAACGGTATGTTCGGCAAGGTTGAGAAGGGTAAGTGTGCCTTCGCAATGGGTGGCGGCATCGCAGTCAAGACCAGCAATGGTTATAAGACTTATAACGTCAAGAAGCAGCGTTTGACCAACGTTACTAACTTCTGTTTCGACGCGTCTGATTTCTTCTTCGTTCTCCCGACCGCAAAGGTTGCAGTTGGTGACGTCATTCTTGTCGGTGGTAAGCCGAAGTGCGTTATTGAAGTTCTGAAGAAGTCCATCAAGGTTATCGACTATGAAAATAGCGAAATCCGTGAAATTGTTCCGGAACGCCATGTCTTCATGGGTGCGACAGTCTTCTATGGTAAGATTACTAGCATGTTCGGTGCTGGCATCGGTAAGGGCAAGGGCATTATGTCCAAGATTATGCAGCTCATGATGATGAAGAGCTTGATGGGCGGTAATGGCAATAATGACGGTGGTAACTTGATGCAGATGATGATGATGCAGCAGTTCCTCGGCGGTGGCGCAGCTAATACCGAAGATATGTTTGAAAATATGTTTGACATTCAGATCGATGAGGATGAAGACGCCGCAAAGACTGATGCAGACGATAATGATGACGAAGACACGGAAGAAAACTAAGGAGGTTAACCAATGGGTGGCGGAAGCTTTGATTATTCCAGCTATAAAACTTATTCCACTAGTGTAGGTAAGTGTGTTGACACTCGTGGCTATGTAACTAAGGGTCAGACTTTTACTGCACGTTCTCTTGACAAGGAACTTGATCCAAGAAATGTAATTCGTGAATGTTGTAATTCTAAGGAACATCCGAATACTCTCCCTGTTATTCTTGCACTTGACGTAACTGGTTCTATGGGCTCTGCATGTATGCGTACTGCTGAAGCTCTTGGCCCGATTGTTATGAACTTGCTCGAAAAGTATAAGGATCGTGATATCGAATTCCTTATCATGGGTATCGGTGATGTCGAATGCGATAATTATCCTATTCAGGCATCTCAGTTCGAATCTGACGTTCGTATTTCCAAGGCAATCGACAAGATTTACATGGAACATGGCGGTGGCGGTAATATGTATGAATCTTACTCTGCTGCATGGTATTTCGGACTTAACCAGACTAAGCTCGACTGTTATGACAAGCAAGGTCGTAAGGGTGTTATCATTACCATGGGTGATGAACCGCTCAATCCATATCTTGAACGTAATGGTTTGAATGAAGCTACTGGTAGATCTGCTCAGGGTAATGTTGAAACTAAGGCACTTTATGAACAAGCAAAGGATAAGTTCGATATTTATCATATTGCAGTTGATGATGATGCTACAGCCTATAGAAGCTATGAATCGCTGATTAAGAAGACTTTTGGTGAGCTTCTCGGTGATAACCTTAAGGTTGCAACAATTAACTCCCTCCCTGTTATGATTGAGAATTGTATTAAGCAAACTCTTGAACATAACGGTGGCGGTAATGACAAGCCGAATACGCAAGTCATTAATGAAGCAGGTGAAATTACTTGGTAATTCAAAAGGGGTTGAAAAACCCCTTATTTTTTTCTATATTTGTTTGGAATGATAACGATAACCGATAAGAAAAGGAGGATTTATGAGCATAGTTAACGCACGAATTATCGTTGGCGCTAACTATGGTTGAATAAACCATAGGTGATGAAGGTAAAGGCACAGCGGTAGCTTTTTATACAAAAAATTCTATCGGTAAAGTTTTAAATGTATTGACAAATGGTGGTGCACAGAGAGGTCATTCTGTTATCTCTGATGTAGGTGATTTTACATTCAAGCATTTTGGATCTGGAACTTGTTATAATGCAGACAGTTATTATTGTCAGTATTTTATTCTTAATCCGATGCAGTTTGTTAAAGAATATAGACAGTTAAGAGATAAGATTCCACTCTTTAACAATATCAAGTTTTATAGACATGTAAACTGTAAATGGTCTACTCCCTTTGATCAAATGTTTAATCTTGCAATCGAAGCTAGTAGAGGTGCAGAAAGACATGGTTCTTGTGGAATGGGTATTTGGGAAACTGTATTAAGATATAATAAAACTATTACTTATACTTTAAGCGATTTCATGAATCTTATAAGAGAAGATAAAGTAAAGTATCTTCAAAATGTGAAGAATTATTTTAATATCCGTATGAAAGAACTTAATGTAAAACTTCCTAAGGAACTTATTGAACCTTGGAATAGTGATTTTCTTATTGAACATTTTATTCAAGACTGTAAGTTCATTGCTTCTACTGTAATACCTGTTTCTAATATTACTGATATCAGTAATAACTATCAGGAAATTATTTTCGAAAATGGTCAGGGATTACTTTTAACATCCAGTATATTTGATGACCATACGACACCGAGTAATACTGGTTGTCATGATGCAATGGATATTATTATAAATGAACTTCATATTCCTTGTGAAAATGTTACAGTTCATTATATTACGAGACCGTATCTTACTAGACATGGTAATGGTTCTCTTATTGGTGAAACTGATAAGAATCATATTGCTGGTTCCGTTCCTGAAGACAGGACAAATCATTACAATGAAACTCAAGGTCGATTTAGATATGCTGGATTAGATATTCATGATTTACTTAATAGGGTTAAGAATGATTATCAAGCTATGCATGCTAGTGGATTAAAAATTGAAGTTACACATTGTGATGAAATGGATAGAGTAAATGAATTCGAAAAAGTGTTTGGCCAATCTGTCATCCATACATTCGAATCTCCTAAAATTTAAAAAGGATTGGTTTTATCCAATCCTTTTTTATTTTCATATTAATAAATTACCAATCATATTCACGAGTATCTTCTGGTTCAGGAATTCGTTTCTGACCATAAGACATTTCAACAACTTCAAAATATTCAGCGTTTTCTATACCTTCTGGATTTTTATTATAAGTATCAGATATATCTTTTTTCTTTCCATTAACAACGGCAAATATTAAAGTTTCGCCATCATCCCATGGACATCCACAGTCATCTATATCAGTTGCAATGTCAGAAGAAATATTTTCGCAGTCATATACTTCGTCATCTGTTGGAAGATGATCAAATATAAAAGCAATAGAGCATTCATATTTAATATATTCTCCATCGTCAGTAATATCATAAGTAACTTCGACCTTTTTATCGGGATAATTTGTTTTTAAATATTTTTCAACCTCGGCAACATAATCTGCACAATCGCTTTCTTCACTACTAGTATCATAGCCATCTTCTGCATAGTAATCCGGGTCATAGAATTCTGGACGTGTTGACGGGTCATAGAAATCACCCTTTCTTTCTACGATATAGCCTTGTTTTTTAAGGTATTGTTTTGCTTCATTAAGATTCATACCTACTCCTCTATTAAATTCTGTATTTTCGTTGATTTCTCGGAAGAACTTTTCGATATCTTGCTTAGTATAAAGTTTCTTGTATTTTCTTGTTGATAACATTGTTACCATCAACATATCAAAATAATTCTGAACTTTTGCAATACGAACCTTTTCTGGTGAATACAAGATCATATCTGTTTTAAGGACATATTTTTTTCGTAATGCAGTCTGTCTGAATATATGAAGCAAATCTGGTTTTCTTTCACCAAATGTAACTACTCCATTTTTAAACTGTGGGTTTGAGAAATCGTAAGTCATATATTATTTATATTAAAACCATTTACAAATACATTTCATTTTACTATATTATAATCAAATTTAAAAAGGATTATAAATTATGATTTCTAAAGAAGATCTTGAAAAATTCTGTGATATTTCTGAAAAAATCGAACAAGAATTGAGACGTATTGTCCCTATCCTTGAAGATGTTTACGGCAAAAACGCTCTTAAGCTTTCAGAAAAGAAAGAAGTTCGTTTTGTCGATATTTCTATAAATTTAAAAGGCTATATTGATTGCAGGATATATAGTAATTATATATCAGATAATCTTAATATCCCTTATCGAATTGAACTTAAGTATTTAACTATGCCAGATGATAAATTTGCTGCATACATGAAAAAAGAAAAGGAATCACTTGATAAGGAACGTGCTGAAACAGCAAAAAAAGAAGCTGAAGAACGTGCATTGTATGTAAAACTTCGTGAAAAGTATGGTGATTTGGAAAATTTTCAATTTTAAAATTTAAAAGGATATAAAATACAATTTTCATTCTATAAATAAAATATATAGAGTGAAGACTATATAAAGACATATAAGAGTTTTTATAAAACCCGTATGGTTTCGTTCTTCACATTAGATTCCATATGGGTTTTTCTTTTTGGAGTGAAGACCAATGCAATATTACATTTACAAAATTACAAATAAGCTTAATGGTAAAATTTATATAGGTCAACATAAAGTTCCTTTAATTAAAGAAAACTTTAGAAGATATATGGGTAAAGGTATTGCTATTCAAGAAGCAATTAAAAAATATGGAAAAGAAAATTTTGATAAAGAAATTATAGAATATATTGACGATGATGAAAAACATGAATATGTTTCTGAACGTGAAAAATATTGGATAGCATATTATAACTGTATGACACCAAATGGTTATAATATTAGTCCAGGCGGCGAGGGCGGATGCACAAGCGAAAGTGGTAAAAAAGGAGCAGAAACAAGAAAACGTAATGGAACAAATAAACGAACACCAGAACAGTGCATAAAAATATCTAATGCAGTAAAAGGTAAACCAAAATCAGAATTACATAAACAACATTTATCTGAACATCATAGATTAAGAACATTACATAAAGTTCAATTCAAATCTGACGGTCATATCGAGGAAACATTCGATTCTGTCAAAACATTGGCAATTAAATATAATATAAGAACTGAAATGATATTACGTAGAGCATCAGAAGCTGATAAATTTTGTAATGGTATAAAAATAATAGATATAATATTACCAGAAGTAGTTAAACGCCATAAGATGGTTAAACAAGGTTTATTTTTAGATCCAGTAAAGCAAGATATTGTTCCATATTATGTTTTAAGAAATAGAAAATGTGGTAATGCTAAAAATAATGAAATATATAGAAATTTAGATTTATTTAAATGTTTTATTAAGTATAATGATTAATATAAAGGGGTTTACAAAACTCCTTTTATTTTTTATATTTAATATAGTTTTTAAAAGGATATTAAAATGGAACTTTCTCAAAAAGAAATTAATGAAATTAAAAATTATAAACCGCTTGATGAAGATAAGTATATTATCAATTATCTCTCAGATCTGGACATTTATAAAATTTCAATGACTCAGTGCTTGCTTCATAAGCGACCGAATGAATGGGCTAAGTGGAAGTGGAAGCTTCGCTCTAAAGATATTCATCTTGGATATCTTGTTGATGCGGTAAATCGTGAAGTTGATCATCTTTGTACGCTTCGTTGGCAACCTTTTGAACTTGATGCTCTTTCCAAGATTTATTATATTAAGCCTGATTATGTCGATTGGCTTGAAGATTTCCGTCTTAAGAGAAAGTATATCAAGATTACTCGCCGTGGTGACGATCTTGAAATTGAAGCAGAAGGTCCGCAGCTCAAGGTCACATGGTTTGAAATTTATGTGATGGAAATTATTCAGGAACTTTATCTTCGTCAGTTTGAATTTGATTTTGAAAAGGCAAAGGCAAATCTTGCAGAAGCAGTTGATAAGTTTAATGCTGCAATTGATTCTGGCTTGAAGTTCGGTTTTGCTGATTTTGGTGCTCGCCGTAGACATTCTTTTGCATGGCAGGATTATGCAGTTGGTTACATGGCTAAGAACTGTAAGTGCTTTGTTGGTACCTCTAACCTTTATTTCGCCATTAAATACGGTATAAAGGCAATTGGAACGTTTGCACATGAAATGTATGCTTTGTTCCAGGGACTTGATGATGTACCTATTCGTCAGTCTCAGAAGGCAGTATTCGACGCATGGACGCAGGAATATCGAGGCGATCTTGGTATTGCATTGTCTGATAACTTTGGATTTATTCCGTTCCTTCGCGACTTTGATAAGTTCTATGCAAAGCTGTTCGATGGTTGTAGACACGATTCCGGTGATCCGATTGTTTGGGGTGAAATGTTAATTGCACATTATAAGGCACTTGGCATCGACCCGACTACTAAGACTGGTTGTTGGTCTGATTCTCTCGATGTTGATAAGGCAATTAAGATTGCACAGCATTTCAATGGTCGTATTAAGGTCAGCTTCGGTATCGGTACTTATTTCATGGCAAATCTTGTAACTCAGACTGCTGGTATTAAGCCGCTTTCCATGGTTATGAAAGTTGTCAAGGTTAATGGCAAGGACACGGTGAAACTCAGTGATTGTCCTGAGAAAAACATGTGCGAATCTCCTACTTATATAGACTATGTTAAGCAGGTATTCGATTATATTCCATTGGATGAATGGAAGGGCGGTCTTACCGTAATTTAAATAAATTAATATTTACAGAATTAATATGAAAAAGTTGATTAAAATTATTTGCGCAGTTCTCGGTATTTCTCTTGCGAGTGGGTTAGTCTATAGAGAACGAGAAACAATTATGGATCTACGAAAGAGACTCGTAGAGATGAGGCATTTCACAGTTAATAAGAAGTAAATATCATTTTACATTTCTACTGTGAAATGTTTTCTATATTTGTACTATAAAGTTTAAAATAAAAGGAAAATCTATGAAAGACTTAACTCAAAATGTGATTAATTGGACCAAGGACTTTTTTAAGGCAGTAGGCAAGACTGATGCAGTTCTTGGTATTTCTGGCGGTAAAGATAGTTCAGTAGTGGCTGCAATTTGTGTTGCTGCTCTTGGTAAGGAACATGTCCATGGAATTTTGCTTCCGTGCGGAATTCAGAAGGATATTTCTGATTCCTATAAACTTGTAGATCATCTTGGTATCGATTATGATGTTCAAGATATTGAAACTCTTGTAAAGGAATCTCTGGCTCTGGTTCCTGGTGCAGATAAATCTTATGATGCAAAGACCAATGTTCCAGCTCGTATTCGAATGAATCAAATTATGGTAGCAGCACAAACAAATAACTGGTTAATGGCTAATACCGGAAATCGCAGCGAAAATATAATTTCATGGATGACGCTATTTGGTGACCATGCGGGTAGTTTCGCGCCGCTTGATATGTTGACTACCGAAGAAGTTATTGAAATCGGCGATGACCTTGGATTACCTTATGAACTTACGCATAAAGTTCCTATTGATGGGCTTCAACCTCTTTCTGATGAAGAAAAATTTGGTTTTAGCTATCATGAAATTAATGAACTTATTAGAAAAGGAATTCGCGGCGAACATTATGATAAAATTATGAAAATGTTTAACGCTGGTAAGTTTAAACTTGAAATGTTAAAATTTGCACATTTTGATCCGAAGCTTCCGGATTATTTCAGAGATAATTTTAATATTTAAACAAAATTTAAAAGAATAAAAATATAAATATATTATAAAAGAATAATATGTGGAAGTTTTATTCTTGTTTAAATAAATTTTTGGAACGGTTAAAATACGAAACTTCCACAATAGCGTGTTTTAATCGTTCTTTTTTATTAATATTATGACAAAAATTTGTGGAATTTATAAAATAACAAATAAAATTAATGGTAAATGCTATATTGGTCAGTCTAAAGATATAATTAAACGTTGGAAAACTGAATATAAATGGCGTAAATTAAATAACCATTTATTAGCTGCGTTTAATAAATATGGTCTTGAAAATTTTAATTTTGAAATTATTGAAGAATGTGAACCAAGTTTATTAAATGAACGTGAAAAATTTTGGATTAGTATTTATAATTCATTTGATAGAAATTTTGGTTATAATAAAACATTAGGCGGTGCTGGTACACCTGGTCGTACTTTTGTAATGACTGAAGAAATAAAAAATAAAATTAGATTAGCTAATACCGGTCGTAAATTTACTGCTGAACAGCTTGATGAATTTAGAAATATAATTAGAGATAATCAAATCGTTATATATTGCTATGAAACAAATAAGTATTATACTTCTATTGCCAATGCCGCCAGAGAATTAAATATTTGTAAAGATGCAATTAGACATGTTATAACAAATAAAAATAATCAGGCATCAAATTATAGATTTTGTAAAATAACAGACAACATAAATGATTTTGTTACCAACTGCCAACAAATAGATATTTATATAAAAGAAAATAATTTATCATTAAAACAATATTATAGCAAAATAAATCGTACCGATAAAAAGAAAGTTAAATGTATAGAAACAGATATTATATATGAATCTATCATGGATGCATCTATTAAAACAGGTATAAATGATAATAGTATAAGTAAATGTTGTAATAATAAGCAATATACTGCATTTAATTTACATTTTAAATTTGTAGATTTAAATGATATTAATAAAACTAATATAGATTCAAATAAGAAAAAAATAATTTCTGAAAAAATATCTAAAATTCAAAAAGGTAGGATTAAATCTCCAAAAGAACGGGAAAAATTAAGTCAAGCGCATTCTGGCAGAAAATTGACAGATGAGCATAAACGGAAAATTGGATTGGCGGGTAAAGGTAGAAAACTTTCAGAAGAAACAAAACAAAAAATGAGTATATCTAAAAAGAATGCAGAATATATTATAAAAAGTCGAAAACCTGTAAAATGTATTGAAACTGGCCAAATTTGGGAAAGTATAGAAGATGCAGAAAAAGAAACGGGTTTACAGGTATCGAGATGCTGTAGAGGTTTGTATTTAAATACAGGTAATTTACATTTTGAATTTATAAATGCTATAGATAATGAAGAATTTTTAGATGCAAAAATGAAATTAAAACAAAATTGGTTAAAAACGCATAAACCAGTATATTGTATTAATAATAAAACAATATATAAAACTAATGTCGCTGCTGAAAAAGAATTAGGTACTGAACATCATAAAATAACTAATTCTTGTAATAAAAATAAACCGTGTAAAGATGGTTATCAGTATAGATGGTTAACATCAGAAGAAATTAATAAATGGATAAAAAATTGTTTAATATAAATTATAGGGTTGACAATAATATTTTTCTTTACTATATTTTATTAAAACAAATAAAAATATAAGGAAAAATAGAAATGACAAGTTCTTTAATTTATGCATTCAGTGTTTTTACTGGCTTATATAATATGATTACATTTGTTGGCATTCTTACTATTGTTGCATGTCTTGCTATTAGCATATTTGCATTTATTGAAAATAGTGAACATGTTTTTAAGGATGAAGTTCTTATTACGTTAAAAAAGTGGGCAAAGCGAACTGGCATTATTTCAGTAATTTTCATTATCCTTGCAATTTTTGTTCCGTCTCCTAAGACTGTAGCAATGATGTATGGTGTTGATTATCTTCACCAGTTGAATACCAATGCAGAAGTTACTACAACACAGCTTTACAAAGATATTACTACTATTATCCATAACTATGCTGTAGATAATAAAGAAAAGTAAAGATACCTGAATAAAAATATCATTATAAAAACTATTGACAAAAGTCAGTAGTTTTACTATATTATAATATAACAAAAAGGATAATATATGTTTAAGAATATTATTGAAGTCCATAAAAAATTAAATGATGATGCAGGATTTTATTATAATCATACCAGTGATGGAGATCCTACTTATTTTGGATTCATTACTGTTATGTCTGTAATATGTGGAGTTATTTTATTTGTTAGTGGCTTAGTTAATATTCTATCTCCTGAAGGTATGACCAATCCAATTAAATATGTTATGTTGGGTACTGGTATTTTGACGATTGTTTTTGGTATCGGTTATATGGCTGTAGCAGATAAAATTATCAATTATAATTATAAACAGAATGATGTTATTTTATTGCAGATTTTTGTTTATATGGCATCAATTTTTTCTGGTTTTATTAGTATCGTTCTTGCATTCTGTATTGTCTTTGATGTTTTTAAATTATTAATTTATGATATTCCGTTAAAGATTTTAAATTATATTACAAATACTGAAAAGAAAGATAATGTTGAGACTTTAACAAATAAGTTTATAAATTATCAAGCACGAAATTATTAATTAAAAGGAAAATAAAAAATGGAAGAAAAGAAACTTCAATCCCTTATTACCACTCTGCTTAAGATGGCAATCGAACAGGAAAAGCCTGGAAAGTATAATACTGTCATTGCTGATCTTCTTGCAGCTGAAGGTGTTATCAATGTTGTTATTATGGACCATCGTGGTGGTACTGTAGTAAGTTACCAGAATGCACAGGGTGTCATTACTCTCTTAGGTGAATAATAATGCAAGGTTCTATTGAAAAAATACAAGAGCCATTAAAGACACAATTACGAGAACTACTTGATTGGCTCTTTGATAATGGCGTATGGTTTTCTTCAAGACATACATATGGATATAATATGTATGAACATGAGAATGAAGATGACTTTATTGAAATGAATATGTATAAGAGATTTTTTTACATAGGAATTTCTAAACCAAAATTCTATATGATTCATGACCATCTAGGTCAACATTGTGAAAGATGCATCGATAGAACTGACTATAATTCTTTTCAAGAAATATTTGACGCCATTAAAGAAGGATTTTAATAAAGCCAGGAAATACTTCCTGGTTTTCCTTCTTATTTAACAAAATTTGAAATTCAATTAATATAAATAAAACGAAAAAAGAGAATTTCTATGAGTTTGGTCGGTATATCTCGACGACCAAAACCTAAATTACAAAACTTGGATTTAGGTTTAACAACGAGGTAATATTAAGGAACACGTAAGGTTCCTAAAGGATAAAACAATGAATGATCTCTTTAACGTAATCGACTCTCTTATTAACCCGTTCTGGTTCCAGCAAGGGTTTGTACCGGTAGAAAAGGCAACAGTATCTGTGCCTGCGAATATCTACCAAGAAGCTGACGGATCCGGAACAGTCGAAATCGCTATTCCTGGTAAAACCAAGGATGATATATCTCTTGAAAAAAAGACCATCGATGGCGTAAATTACTTGGTATTCGATCTTGTCGAAAAGAACGAAGAAACTAAGGAAGAAGAGAAAACTGAAGGCGATGAACCTAAACGTACTGAACTCTTGAAGAAAATCAAGGTAACAAAGCATTGCGAAATTAGAATTCCGCCGACTCAGGATATCGATAATTTGAAGGCTAAGGTTGAAAATGGTCTCTTGACCATTACAGTTCCGGCTGTAGAAAAGGCAAAGCCTATCAAGTTCGAAATCGAATAATAAGTTAAAGTAGTATAAAATAAGAGCGGGCCACAAAAAGCCCGCCTTATTCATCAAAAGATTATGAAAATTACAGAAGTAACATTAACACATACAGAAGACTCTAAACCTACCAAACAATCTGTTCAGAACAGTCATTCTGACTCCATAAACACGTTCTGGAGGACTTTTCCTCGTTGGGATATGAAAACGGATATCCTCGATGAAAAAGTCGATAAAACACGTATTATTGCAAAATTAGGAGAGAATCTTATCTGTCAATCTACATTCTCTGGTAAGCACCATATTACATATTGGAAATATTATAAGACTAGAGAAGAATACGAAGAAGATAATATTCAAAATAATTAACAGGTATTTACTTTCTACAAAAATTTACTATATTTAATTATTATGAAAGCAATAAGCTGTGGCGTTATTATAATTGATAAAGAGACACGTAAGATTCTTGCATGTCATCCGTCTTGTCATTCCTATAAGCCTGGTAACTGGGATATTCCTAAAGGCCACGTAGAAAAAGGTGAGACTCATATTCAGACTGCTTTGCGAGAACTTAAAGAAGAATCTAATATTACTTTACAGCCAGAGGATCTCTATGACTGTGGTTTATTCTTATATACCAAATATAAGGATTTACATCTTTATGTAGCAGAAACAGAAGTTTTTATGCCTATGCTTAGTTGTTCTACCTATTTTAATTTTGAAGGTAGAAGGCCTCTCGAAGTTGATGACTATCGATTAATTAATGATACTGAAACTGATATGTATTATAAAAGTTTAAGACCTCTCGTTAATGATTGTCTTAAACGCTATAAAGAAGATAAAGGATTAACATGAAACTAGCTGATTATGAAAGTTTAAAAGTAAGGGCAGAAAATGAATTAAAAATGCCTGATACTATTGAAGAGATTATTAAGAAAAGAAACTTACTTCCTGGACTTGAACAGAATTATACAAAGCTCCTCGCAGTTCAGACTCAGCTATGTGCTGACCTAGAAGTTGACCTTGCTGAACTTTATGGTAAGCTATACAAGTGTTTTAAGTTTCCTAGGATGAATAAAGAACTTATATCTGAATATGGTCTTTCGATTAATGAAATTTGGGACACTTCTAAAGGTATTGAAAGCCAGATTGATTGCGTTCCTGCTTATATCAAAATGAAAAAAGAATTGAATATTCAAAAAGCGATTAAAGAATTTGTCCAAGATACTAGAAAAAATATTATAGATTTAGGATTCGCAATTAAAGATTACCTAGACTATAAACGTGGATTAATGTCGACTTAAAAAGAAAACCGGTTATTAAAACCGGTTTTTATTTTTACAATGGTTTAATATAATAATTTAATGATGTAAACAAAGTATTACTTGGAAATGGCATCATATCACTAATACTGGCACGTTGTTGAATCTTATATGTATTCGCATTAGTTATAGAACCTGCAATTTGATTAACTATATTACTTGCATCATCTATTAATTTAAAATAGGTTCCATCTAATTCATTATTAGAATATACCCATTTATCAGATTCATATGTTGCTGTATTGCCAGCATATACAATATTATTGGTACCGCTTTTTCCAGTTACTAAAAATCCATAATTCACAGATGGGAGAAATACCATTTTACCAGTAGATTCAAATATTACTGGTTGTGATATATTAACTGCAGTATATACATCACTGTTATCAATAACAGTTACTGTCCCTGCAGAGTCACTGATTTTTGATTTATCTGCTTCTGCTTCTGTCAAAGATCTATAGAATTTAACTTCACTTTTAACACTTGTCCAGGTTTCTACACCTGCTTCAACAAAACCTTTAAAATAAGTTATTGTAGAACCGTTTGTTCTTTTAATAAAATAATTTGTTTCAAAACTATCAAGTGAATCATAAGTTCTAAAATTTTTATCTTCTATATACCAAACATCTGTTTTTAATTCTCGTTTTGTTAATTGATTATTTAATGCTACACTATTCGTTGTTTGTTCATTTATTGAATACATTTTTATAGACGCTGCATTTTTAAAACTATATGAATCATGAAATCCATTACCACCTTTAATACCTATACCCATCCATTGTGCCGCGAATTGTTTTGTTCCAATTGTATTAAAATAATTACTTAATCCTTCTGCTGAAATTATACCGTTAAATCCAAGAGTAAAACCATTTTGAATAGTAGCAAGATCAACATCGATAGTTGAACCATTTGCATTAGGTCTTGCATAAATGTTAATATTAGTTTTTAAATTATGTGCAGCAGATGTAAAATTGACATCACTATATGTATAATCTAAAAAATGTATATGTCCTCGTCGATAACTAAAATCGCCTCCACCTTCATCACCGAATTGATTTGTTGTATCATTACACGACCATTCACCCCAATTACGATCTCTTTGTGCTTGTGTAAAGTTAAAGTCAGATGAAAATGCATGTGCTTCATTTAATGCTTGTTTATAGTCCTGCAAATTTAAAACTAAATTATTATTACCCCAGTAAAATAATGATTCAATACCTGGAGCTGTATCATAAATAAGATCATATGGCTTATTTGAATATTCCATATGAAATGGCACAATACATTGTGGTTCATCATTATTAGAAACCATTTGATGCATTATATAATTTGGTCTTTTATAAATACTCCAATCTACAGCTGGAGGTACAGCCGTTTCCGCCCATGATAATATCACCGCAGGTTTTGCTTTATTATTTTTATTCACATAAATATCTGACATAAAAACCTTATATTATATAATATACACCATTTGTTAATGTTGAAGGTATAGTCGCAGCAGACTGGAATGTTATTGACTGGTTGGCTGCAGCACTTACATAATTACCTGTTTTTAAATTATTAAGTTTGAAATAATATTGTCTAAGGCCTGCAAATGTACCTCCACCATAACCAAAGCTTAATGTAGGAACATATATATCAGCTTCAGTAATATCAGCAGTAGCTATCGCCGCTGAATTTTCATAAAATTCCCACATACTATACTTTGCAGTTACAGGTGTTCCATTATCAACACCAGATACATATAAATTACAATTATCTGCAGTAACACTACCAAATGCTCTTATTCTATTAATTTCCATATTGTCTATATCTGATGTAGCTATATGACCCTGTCTATCAATTACGCCATTAATTCTAAATGCGCCTTCAGGAATGCCTGCCTGTGCTGAAATGGCTAATGTATTACCATTCTTAACAAAACCAACACCGTCACCAGCAGATAATTTAAATCCCGTATAATTAAATGTCTGATTAAAATTACTACCAGTTGCGGTAAATACTTGATTTAATGGAATAAAATTATTAGATAATGGTGTTCCATTAATATAAAAATTGGTTGCACTTATATTTCCTTTAGCACTTACATTTCCGTCATGATCAATCCAATATAAATCACTTCTACTAGTATTGTCATGGCCATTACCAATAACAAATGCAACACCAGCTGATGTTTTATTAAAATTTCCAATAGCCATGCCAGTATTAGTAATTACTGACCCTGCGCCAAATGCTTGTGAATAATTTAATGCAGTACTACTTACACCTTGAGCAATACTATAATCATTTGCTATGTTAGATATTCCTTGTGTAAAACTACACTCGGTACTACTATTTGTTAAACCTTGTGCAAAAGAATATCGTTGTGCAACGGAACCAAGTCCTTGTGCAAATGATATTGTTTTGGCACTTGCACCTTGACCTTGTGCAAATGCAATATCACCTACATTATTATCTGAGCCAATTTTACATTCGATTGCACTTAATGGCACATAAGCTGTTTCTCCCCAAGCGGCAGAATTATTATATACTGTAGAACTAACCCCAATTATCCCATCACCATTGGTATTAATCCATTGTTTTGCTTGATAGCCAGAAGATGCAGAATTAATCAATGCATCAGATACATTAAATATCATTGTATTTGCTGCAGAAGTAGCAGAAATATATTTTGCTGTATTTGCTTGTAACTTAAATGCAGAAATTGGAAGTTCAGCAATTTTTGTATCACCATTATAAGCACTGAACCTAGCAGAGACAATAGAATCAATTGGATTTCCATTTATATAAAAATTCTTTGCACTTACATTTCCATTGGTATATACATCACCAGCATTATTTATCCAATACAAATCACTTCTATTATCATCATCTATACCATTACCAATAACAAATCGAGCATCAGTAGTTTTATTATATTTACCGATTGCCATACCATTGCTTGCTCTAAGACCTTCACCTAATGTCTGCGATGGACCTATTGCACTATTATTAACACCCTGTGCAAATGCGCCATCATTCGCTGAACAATGAACACCTTGTGCAAATGAATTTACTGTAGAATTAATATATGAACCTTGACCAAAAGAATTCTGTTCTACATAAACATCATCACCTTGCGCTAATGCACATCCCATAGTTTTACCAGCAGTTACACTATTGCCTTGAGCAAAAGAATAATAATTTGCACTAGTTTTATAACCTTGTGCGATAGAATAGTTTTTTGCTATAACACTATTACCTTGTGCTAAAGATATACTATAGGCTGAAACGTCACTACCTTGAGCAAAAGCATTATAATATGCTGAAGTATTCTTACCTTGGGCAAACGAAGTACTTGTAGCACTAGTGCTTGCACCTTGTGCCATACTAATATAATCTGCTAAAACAGCTTGTCCTTGTGCAAAGGCATCTGTTGTTGCAACAGCACTTGTACCAGCAGCAAAGCCATCACTTGTTGCACTATTTGTAGAACCTAATGCTTGGCTTTGATTTTTTGCATAGTTGTTTACACCTGCTGCTATTGATTGACCATTAGCATAATTTTTTCTACCCTGTGCAAATGAATCATAACTTGCGCTACATGCAGAACCTTGTGCTAAACTATAATTAGAAACTGTATGGTTAACCCTTGCGCCTTCAATTGTTCCTTCATTGATACCAGAAATACTACTTAATGCATTATAGACCTGAGAAGCAGAATTAATAAAATCATCAGTTATACCAATAGTGCCAGTATTACCATCTGCAGACATCTGAATAAATCTATTAAGGTCTGTCTTAATAGTATAATCTCTTTCAGGTGCTGTATTTTCAAATGTTATAGAATTTTCTATTAATTCTACATCTTTGTAATATGGTTCCAAATCACCGACATATTCCCAGCCAGATGGACCATTATTGACAGCAGATAACCATCTATAATAAGTTTGCTGATTAGATGGGCTAACCCCTGATTCTACATATACATTATTTTCTATATCATATATCCAAACTGGTATATCAGTTCCAACGTCATTCAAAATCTTAATGACATCTCTATCCGAAATGTCTACACCCGAAACAAGCTCTGCAGAACGTGCTATAAATGCATCATGACTGCCAACTACGTCAATAACATCTGCACGGGCATTAATTATTCTAATTTCTTCATTAAGATAGCCAGAAAATGCAGAACACTCATCATATGTCTGGTTAAGAGAATCAAGTAAATACTGGTCTCTTCCAGAAAACGGTTCAATTGTTTCCCTATTAAGCCAGTTACCATCAGCAACGGTATTTCTGGACCATTTCATCAACTTACCAGCTTTACCACCATATTGTCCAGCTGAATAACCTTTACCAGATGCATCTAACCATGAATATTGTTCTGCCATATTATAAAACCTCTTATTATTTATAACAAGAGGCACTAATAAAAAATACCAGATTTACTGGTATTTTATGCATTAATTGTAATATCCACTATCTAATCCTTTGAATGGAACAATCTCATATGTTCCATTTGTATGGATAATAATAGCTACACCTGCTAGGTAATTAACCCAATGATTGCTTGACATATTATATGGTGTTAAACTTGGAGCCGTATCTATCATAGAAGCATAAGTAATCATAGGGCCTAAATAATGGTCATGTGATACAAATACATTTAATCTTGTATTTGCACAAGCATTAATTATTGTTTTTATAAAATTCCTTGATTTTGATATAATTTGAGCTCTAACTTTAGTAGTCTTTTCATTAGTTTCCCAATCTGCACCATCAGGAGTTATACCAAAATAATTTTCCAATTCTGCAGTAGTTAATGCTTCAGGGTTAGAACAATATTTACCCATTAATTCCCAAGTTCCGCTAGATGGCAAATCTATTGTATAAGCGTCTCCATTTATAGTAGTATCAGAATATGTAGTATCAATCTGTGAATATGGCTGGGTTTCGCCTGCATAATTAGTATCACCACGATAACCAGCAATTAATGCAGCAGTATGCTTAGTTCTATAGTAATCAGTAGATGAATAGAATGCATCATTTGTAGCAATGTTCGATTGCTGCATCTGCGTGCCTAAATTAATTGCCTGTGTTCTACCATTTTCAGATAATTCACCAGTCTGACTTGTATCAGAACCTCTTTCTGCATGACGAATTATTAAAGCAATCTTATCATCTATTGCAATATTCTTAACATCTGACCAAGAATTAAATATTGTATGATTTTCATTTGTAACTTCTGTATATGTTCCATCATCGGAATAAGAAGTTCCAATCGGATAAAGTTCTGCCGTTCCATCCTCATGCTTAATTATAGCGACGCCAGATAGATAACAAATTTGCTGTGTATCTCCAAGATACCATTTTAATGATATCTGTTGACCACAAATTGTAACTACATAAGGCCATAACATATTATCATGTGTTACAAATATATTCAAGTCATTTGTTATCGCTTGAATTAATCTAGTTGTAATTGTAGAAGCTTTATAGTTAATATCTTCTATAAGTGCTTCATCAGTATCTCCACAACCAAATACATCTTGAATTGTGTAGGTTACAATAGCACCTTCAGGTGCTAGAATATCTTTTAATGCAGCTGAATCACAATAACTATATGATGACAAAATATTGAAATCAATACTTGGTTTTTGACCTGGACCTGTTACAAAATAATAACTGGTTAATATACTGTCCAAAGAAATATCAACATTGTTTATACCCACATTGTCGCCAATTCGTTTAGATATTTCATCTGCTGTCTGTTTAGTACGATAAACGTCGGTAGAATAATATGAAGTTTCACCGGTAGAATACTTATCAGCAATTATATCGCCAATTTCTTGGCACCATTCGATACCATTCTGTGATAATGTTCCATCACTTTGTTTTTGTGAATGTCTAATAACAAGGCCTAACTTATCAGTTGGTCCTACCATATCTAATATTTCAGCATAAGTATAGAATTCAGAACAATCTGGAAATTCTTTTACAAGAATTGGTCCTAAACCTGCAGCAACTATGTTATTACCTTGTTTTATAAAATTCATTTATTCCTCATTACTTGCTGTATAAAAGAAATCTTCATCTGTAGCATATGTTATTGCATCAGCTGCAACTAACATATCTTCATATTTCTTAAGCCTTTCTTCTGTCAAGAATGCATCTGGTTCAATTTGTTTAAGAACTAATTTTGCTTCTCTAAATGAACCCGTTTCAACTAATGAAATCACAGACATTAATTTCTGTGCGATTTCAAGCGGAGTAACAGTCTGGAAATCTGTAAAAATACATTCTTCGCGGAATAAAGAAATAAATTCCTTGCCGATTGCAATATTGTAAGCTACTTCTCCTGCAACACCATCAATTAAAACCAATCTAGAAATATTGTTATTCATTTCTTGTTCATAACGAAGTTTGTCAACTGGTTTACCCATAAAATCTAATACTTCATGTTCTTCATAAGCTTCAAGTATTTCTTTAGAATGTTTATACCAATAATCTTTATTGTTATAAATGCAGTTACCATCTACATAAACAATTCTAGAAATGTATTTCATATCAATATCCTTCAAAATGAAAAAATCATTTTCATTAGCACCATCTTGTTTGATGATGAATTTTATATCGTTTAAATTTTCAGCAATATATTTCAAAATATTTGTTTCTTTATTTACTGCATAATATCTTTGCATTTGTTACCTCTACGAAGGTGTATTAACTTCTTGACCATTAATTTCAAGATAATATCTAGCATTACCAAATGTAGTTTCTATAAATTCTGGTTGAACATAAGCTGTTGCAGCAGACATAAGATTTGGATTTAATTCATTAACAACTGCAGTCACATCATATTCTGTACATTTATTTTTAACCGTATCTGACGTTACAAATCGTGCTATATTTGTATCATCTTTACCATAATTCGCATTAAATAATAATTTAAATGAATCAGAACTTTGCTCATAATAATAAACGCCTCTAACAGTTATAGGACCATTATAACTACCTGTTAAATAATATAAACCATCATCAACTTTATTAGTAACTGCAGTAACATTTATTGGAGTTAAATCAGTAAATTGTGTACTGCCTCGGCCTGTTCGTGTTAATATTGTATTATAACCCCATCCACAGAATCCAACAGTTGAAAATATTTCATCTGTATTACCACTAAAATTACTATTTAATAATAATTCTGCAAATGCCTCATCATTACTTCTACTTGTGCTAAATACTGCTACTGAACCAAAATTCTTTTTATATATACTACCTATATCTAAAACTCCATCCCAAGTAGTAGGTCTATATACAAAATTAGAATTTTCTGCCGCAGTTAAAACTTTAGTTGCATTATCTACATTTGGAATATATTTTGTTGAATCTAATATATTATTTTTTTGATATAGCATTGTGGTTGATAATTTATTATTATCTCCTTGCCAAGCAAACATATCATTATTATCAACAGCTAAAACATATTCATACATTTGACCTGTACCAATTTTACCAATATAATCACCAGTAAGACCTGTTAAACTATTACTTCTAACATATACAACATTTGCTATAAATTGATTATATGCAGTAGCATCACTAGCTGCAGTATTCCATGTCATATAATCACCTTGGCTAGCAGTTATGAAATTACTAATAGCTGTAGTACCACCAATGAAACCCAAATTTGTATTCAATCCGGTCAAATTATATGTATCAGTTTGCGTGTCTGATGCGGCAGTATAAGTCTGTCTAATCACACCAGTTTCATTATAAAACATTGCGGGTGTAGCATTACTACTATTCCATTGGTCTGTTTGGAACAAGAAATAATATTTATTGCCAGCTTGTAATGAAACAGAACCCATATTTCCTGTTCTAATGTGACCTGTCAAACCATATTTTACAACTTCATTTGATATAATTGTACCTGTATCAAGGAAAGCAAGTTGAATACCAGCTTCATTAAATATTCTAAAATTGTCATTTGTATATGAAGTATTTCCATTATCTTCAAATATACCAAATGAATTTAAAGTAATATCTCTATCAGGAATATACTCAATTAATACACCATCAGAACCTCGGACAAGCTGTAATTCTGCCGGTGGCTCTTCCCAATATCTTCTCCAAATACCATATTGAGGTAAATCATTAACAGTAATATTTGTCACACCCACCGGTATATAATAGACTTTTTCAATCTGTGCACTATTAGCTGTACTACCATTTGGACAGAAAATAATATTATCTGTATCTAAATTTGGCTGACCTCTATCTGGAAAATGACAACCTATTTTTCCTTCAATTCTCCAAGGCATATAATCTCACTTAGTTTTGAAATCCACTCATTACAAAGAACAATGAACCTTGACCTTGGCATAAACCACCTGTTACATGTCTAATCAAGTCTTCATCATTGTGAACAACAAATAATCTTTGTGCTGCAAAGTTAGCATCGCCTGTATTTGTATAATATGTTGTTGCTGAAATATTTACAGGAGTTGCTGTATTATTTGCAGAAATAGCAATTACATTATTTGTAGTATTTGCAGATACTGTCGATTTAGCACTTAATCCACTGACTTCATTCCATTTACTAATAGAAGAATGTAATATCTGAACATCCTGGTAAACATCGTCAGTCATTTGAACAACAATTTTATTTGTTGCGGTATTAGGAACAGCTGTAATACCATTAGTTCCATCAATGGTATATGCAGATGTCATGTCAAATCCAAGAGGATTAGTAGATGTTCCATCACCACTCAATGGCGCATTAGCAGATACTCCGCTTAAACCACCGCCTTGAACTTCTGCCCAACCAGCGGTAGTCAAAGCATATTGTTTTGTTCCACTAATTGTATTAGATGAACTTGTTACAAATGTTGCAGAGTCAGTTTGGTATTGAGCAGTAGTTAAATAACTACTCATATCTGCTTTCTTTTGGTATCTTCCATCTGATTCTGATTTAGAATATACATTCGCGTTAACATCAGTCCAACCACTTACATTACCTTCACTATCAGTTCGTAATACTAAGTATTGGTTTACCAATTCAGTTGGTTTATCTACTTTATCATTCCATCCAGCACTAGCTGCCGTTAATGTATTAACAGTGGCTGTAATACTTATTGGAGCATAATCATTATCACCACTTGCTTTTGTATAAAAACCTTGTTGTCCTACCCAAGTTTCTGCTTCACTCAAAGCATTCGCGCTAGCATTATTAGCATATTCTTTTGTAGCATATTCATCTAATTGTGTTTTTAATGCGAATGTAGCACTATCGGTTTGATATTGCGCTGTAGTTAGATAACTATTTAACTGCGAAGCAGAAGCAAATGTAGAATCTACTTGCGTTTTTGTATAATAGTTACTTAAATCAGTTGTAGGAATCGTATAATCAGTACTACCTATTTTAATACCTGTTAATGTATTGCTAGTACCAGTTAACACATCAGCAGTCGTTACATAATCACCTGTTGGTTGATATAAAGTATCTGCACTTGTTTTTGTAAGATATGTATTTGGTGCAGTTGTTCCAGTATATATAGTAAAATCAGAACTATCAAGTTTTCCATTGATAGTATTTAACTGGTCTTGCGTTAAACCAATATTCCATTGATTATTAACCTCACCATCACGTGTTGCTGCAATACCATTATAGCCACTTAATGTAGTATCTGTTACAACAGGTTCAGCAGTCATAGAAATACCAAATGTCTTAACACCTGCGTCTGTAGCAGTTGTAATTTCTATACCAGCAGCACCAGTTACATTATATTTCAAAATATCATTAAATGCTGCAGAAAGTTCAGAAGCACCACTAGTTTCTGTCTTTTGATAGTAATTAGCTAATGACTGGTGAGTAGTCAAAAAATCGCCACTAACAGTACTAAATGCTGTAGTATCTAACTTAGCAGTAACATTTTCCCATGTTCCACTTATATTATCGAGAGCATTAGCAGAAAGATAATCGCCTTTAGATTGATATGTACTTGCCGCATCACCGGTTGTCAAATAACTTGACATTTCAGCAGTTGTCTGATAATCTTCATAGTCTGTCAAATCTGAAACTTTTGTTGGAATAGG